>Ga0105046_10013441_pt1 | contig 12672 bp, 7 predicted proteins | sample MAT03_FD_78385 | JGI IMG/M metagenome (GOLD analysis project Ga0105046, IMG submission 78385) | Freshwater microbial communities from Lake Fryxell liftoff mats and glacier meltwater in Antarctica - MAT-03 (megahit assembly) | ecosystem: Environmental > Aquatic > Freshwater > Ice > Liftoff... | reverse complement strand
ACCGCGCGATTCGCCATTGAGCGGATTGATTTCAATGGCGCCACCCAACCGATCCTCACCGATGTCCAAAAAAACCTCGCGAAAACCGTCGTCGTCCTCCCCCTGAAAGCGGGCGAAACCGGCTTATTGACGGTCTATGCCGCTGCCGGCGCGACGGTGAACAGCCAGTGGGTTCCGACTGCTCCCCCCGCTTCAGCCAAGTAAAACAAAGGGCTTCCGGCCAAGCACGTCAGACGAATCGTGCTCGACTTGCAGGAGGAATTGACAGACAAGTATGCCCAGTTGCCCTTCTGTGAATTCGTGGTTGCATACGTTCGTGTCGTTCAACTTTAACTTGGATTCGTCGTACTGAAATAAACATGAAACAGTTTTTCTCCATCCTGCGTCCTCCCTCACCGCGTCTCGATGCAACGCTGATCGGATAGATCAGCCAGTTAATTAAAGGTTATCGCTTGCGCGCAACCCGTCGGTGTCCCCACCTGTTGGCAGGGGGAAATGGTACAACTTTTTGGTCACAGCCAAAATGTTGGCTGTGGTTTTGTCTGGTCGTTTTCTTCGCGCTCCCCAGCGTCGCGCACGCCGGCCTCAACGACGGGTTGACGGCGTACTGGAATTTTGAAAGCAACCTGGTGGATCAAGCCCACGGGGTGGTGGGCACAGCGAGCACGACCGCCAACAACCTGACGTTTCAGGGCACCAACGCCGGCTACACGGCCAATGGCAAAGTCGGCGCCGCTTACCGGGGCAATGGGGGCAACGGCTACGCGCAGACAGCCGACTCCGTGGATTTGGAAGCCAGTGGGAACAATCTCAGCTTTTCCGTCTGGTTCCGGGTTGCGGCATTCGATACCACGAATCAAACCTTGTTGGCCAAGGGTGTCGCCAACAACTACCGGATCCAACGCGAGGAGCTAAACAATAACGTCAAAGCCGATCCCGGCGGGGTCGGCAGCGGCGGTCTGAACGTCAATGACGGCCAGTGGCATCACATCGTTTACATTCACCATGCCGCCACCGGCGGCGCGTTGTACCTCGACGGCAACCCCGCCGGCACCAGCGCCGTGCAGTCCCTCAGCGACTCGCCGACGCTCTTCATGATTGGGCAGAACCCCGCCTTGCTCAACCGGGCCTGGCGGGGTGACATTGACGAAGTGGGTATCTGGCGGCGTGCCCTGACTGCGGTCGAGGTCGCCCAGCTTTGGAACGGTGGTAATGGCATCACGCTACCCATTCCCACCACCCCGGCAGCCCAGAACGACGTGTTCACCATGAATCGCCTCCGAAAAGCGCGCGTGCTCGTCCTACAAAATGATAGTGGCAGTTTGGATCCCGCCTCCGTGGAAATCTTGACCGGACCGTCGTTTGGCACCGCCACACCCTCAGCAACCGGTGCCGTCCAGTACCAACACACCACCGGCTCGCCCGCCAGCGATACGTTCACCTATCGCGTCCAAGGCACCACACCCGGTCTCTCCTCCACCGCCACTGTGACGGTGAACTTCGTCGCGAACACCCGGTACGATTCCGATTTTGCGCAACTACCGGCCACACCACCGGCGACGGCGATTTCACTGGTGGACGCGTTCCCGGGCATCACGTTCGCGCAACCGACCGAGTTCACGAAGGTTCCCCAGACCAGAGCCATTCTCGTCAACGAAGCGAGTGGCCGCATCCAAGCCATTCACGACACCACCGCCCCGACCAAGGCCCTCGTGCTGGATATCGCCGCACGGGTCTGGAACGACAACAACGAACGCGCCCTCAAAGGGATTGCCGTTCACCCCCAATGGCCGTTGCAGCCGTACATCTTTGTCGGCTACAACGCGACCAACGGCAATGCCCGGCTCTCCCGTTTCACTGCCACCTCCACCTCCCCCATTCTTTTCGACCCAGCCTCCGAGCTGATCGTCGTGGATCAAACCTGCAACGATGGCTTCCACTCCATCGGTACGCTCGTGTTTGGCCCCGATGGCTATCTTTACTGTTCGTTTGGTGACGAAGGCACGCAGGCAGACGGCCACAACAACAGCCAACACATTGACCGCAATTTCTGGTCGTGCATCATCCGAATTGATGTGGACAGTGACCCGGCCAACCTTGATCCGAACCCCGACCCAACGGTCGTGGACCCGGAAACGGGAATTTTACCGGCCGGCCAAACGAACAACGGCAACCTGCGCATTCCCCGTCTCGCCGGCGCCGGCGTCACCAACGGCCCGGCGCACTACAAAGTGCCGCGGTCGAATCCCTTTGTCGCGACGAATCTCGGCGGCCCGTGGAATGGCACATTCAATGGTCGCGCACTCGGCCCGCAGGCCGTCCGCACCGAGATCGTCGTCACCGGCCTGCGCAATCCTTGGCGGTTTTCGCCCGAAGACAACAACGGTGACGGCATCGTGGACGAAATCGTAGTGGGTGACGTGGGCCGAAGCTCGCGCGAAGAAGTCACATTCTTCGCGCCGGGTGGAAACGGCATGTGGTCCTGGCGCGAAGGTGACTTACCCGGAGTGCGCACCGGTCAAAACCTCAATGGCGCAGCGGAAGCCAACGCCACCAACCCCACCGCTCCCACGTGGGCGTACACCCGCGGGAGCGGCCCCCATCAAGGGTTCTCTGTCATCGGCGGATTGGTCTATCGCGGGGTCGCCTACCCGGAACTCGTCGGGAAATACATCTGCACCGACTTCGTGTCCGGTAATATCTGGGCATTGCAACGCACCGCCGGCGCGCCCAACGTAGTGCGACTCGCCGGCAAAACGGCGTTGGCTGCCATTGCCCTCGATCCCGCCACGGACGAACTGTTGTTCGCCTGCCGCTCCGATGGAAAAATTTATCGGCTCAAAGTCGGCGGCGACATCAGCTACTTCCCCCCCACGCTCACCGATGTGAATTTCTTTGCCGATCTCGCCACGCTCACTCCCAATCCCGGCGGCGTGCCGTATGACGTGAACCTGCGGTTCTGGTCTGACTACGCCAAAAAACAGCGTTGGTTCCTCGTACCGAACACCGCCGACCTGCTGCATTTTTCCCCGGCCGATCCTTGGACCTATCCGAGCGGCATGATCTGGGCGAAACATTTCGACATCGAACTGGTCCGCGGCAATCCCGCTTCGGCCCGCCGGCTGGAAACCCGGTTCCTCGTAAAAAATGCCGGCGGCGCCTACGGTGTGACTTACAAATGGAATCACATCACGGACGGCCAACCGCAAACCGAAGCCACCCTGGTGGAGTCCGCCGGCGAATCGCTCGATCTCCCAATTGATCAGGACAACAATCCCCTGACCCCCGCGATCACCCAGACATGGCGATTTCCCTCACGTTCCTCCTGTATGACGTGTCACAACCCCGACGCCGGCACCTCCCTCTCTTTCCACACCGCGCAACTCAATCGCACCGGCACCATGCAGGGTGTGAGCGGCAACCTGTTGAACGTCCTCGACCAACTCGGCTACCTCGACGCGCCCCCCGCCAATCCGGCCACGCTCCCCAAACACGTTCGCCCGGATCAAGTGGAATACTCCCTGCAAGCGCGCGCCCGCTCGTGGCTGGACGTCAATTGCGCTTACTGTCACCGGGGCGCCAGCGGCAACGCGCCTCCTTCTTGGGATGGACGACTCAAGAAAACGATCGCCGAAACCGGCCTGATCTACGGCTATTCCCTCGGCGGCGTGAACGATGTCAACGACCGCCTCATCGTGCCCGGCGACTCCGAGCACTCCATCATCAAACACCGCATCGCCGAGACCGGCGGCTACACCCGCATGCCGCCTCTGGCCTCGGAAACGGTGGATGAAGAAGGCACCCAGTTGATCACCGATTACATCAACCAAGAAGCCTCCAGCCTCGTCACCTACCAACAGTTTCGACAATTATACTTTGGCGACCTCACCTCGCCTACGGGCGAACCCGACGCCGATCCCGATGGCGACGGAATCAGTAACCGGATGGAATGGCTGACCCGCACCAACCCCACCAACAGCAACGACCGTTGGCAACCGACCTTGAACGTGACCGGGAACACCCTGACCATCGAAGTGCCGGGTCTCGCCAATCACAGCGTCACCATCTGGAAATCCACCAACCTCGCAACGTGGACTCTCTGGAACGTCCCCGACAACGATGGCATCCCGATGAATCCCCTCTTCCTCCATCAATTCAGCGAAACCATCACTGGCGACCGCGGCTTCTTCAAATTCGGCATCACGGAACGCTGAGGTCGTCAGCCACGGCTCAAAGTAAGTTCTTTTTTTTCGCAACAATTTGGTAGTGTTTGTGCCGGCACCAAACCCGCCCACGATGAAGCCCCACTTCGCCCATCAACTGACACCCGAGAGTCTGTCCTTCGAGACTGCCGATCTCACGTTCGCTCACGGCAGCCCGTCCGCCACAAACTGACGCTCGCCAGCGCAACCAGTCCCAATCCATCACCCTGAACATCGCCCCCGGCAAACAGAAGCGCCCATGACAATCCGCATCACCGCCGACCCCCTCAGCGCCCGGCCCTTCCACGGCTTCGGTGTCCAAGCCGACCCCATCTTCCTGCACCCAGACGCGTCGCAATCTGGCATTACACCGGCTGATCTGACACTCGTGGAAACCCGGCTGCGCGTCCTGCGGCCGGCCAACGCGCGACTGTTTGTGGACGTGCGCTGGTTTCATCCGGCTCTTGATGGCACGACGTACGAATGGAACCACCCGAACTACCAAAATCTCCTCCACCAATTGCGCGTGCTGGAATCCCTCGGCACCGCCGTCAACCTCGTCCTCTTCGAACCGCGCACGCCGGTCGATCAATTACCCCGCTTGGCCGAAGCGATGATGATCCTCCTTCGCCGGTTGCTCGACACCGAGGGCGTCGGCGCGGTGCGCTGGCTGACCTTGTACAATGAGCCGGACAGCCAGTTCGTCCACGACTCACCCCTCGCCCGGGAAATCTTTGCCAAGGACTACGACACCCGCAAACGCTGGGATGATTTTGTGAACTGGAGCCGGGCGACCCACGCCCTCCTCCAACGCCACGGGCTGTACCCCCGAATCCGCCTCGCCACCCCCGATTGCGTCTGGGGACATCCGATGCGCGTCGAACGCCTGAAGCTGGCTGTGCGCGACCTCGGCGACCTCGACGTGACGTATTCGTACCACCACTACAATCCCGAATGGCCGGCGTTCTACACCTCGCCGCTCTACGCCTACCCCGGCATCGAAGCCGAGACGCGGCTCTTTCGCGAACTGGTCGGTCCCGACCGCGAACTCATCATCTGGGAAACCAACGCCGCCGGCCAACATTTCAACCATCTCTCCCCCGGCGTTGGCCCGCATGGCGAAGACCTCCTCGGCTCCCTCGCCAACGCCGTGGACTTCACCGCCAAAATTTTCACCATGCTCAACCACGGCGTGGACGGCCTCTGTCTCTGGTGCCTCAGCGACGGCGTCTATCTGCCCTTCGTGAAACCACACCACGTCATGGAATTTGGCCTCTGGCGCGACAAACCCCACGGCTGGGAACCCCGCCCCTACTACTACTATTTCGCCGCCCTCACCCACGCCTTCCGTCCCGGCGCGCAACTACTCCGCGTCACAGACACCAACACCCTCGCCGCGCGCCACGCCGACTCACTCACCGTCGCCATTCTCAACCCCACCGCCACCGAGCGACACATCACCGCGGAATTCCCCACCACCCGCCCCGGCACACGCCTCGTCGTGCGACCCGGCACCTTCCCGACAACCGACCGGCTCCCCGTAACCGATACCACGCCATTCCCCGCACCATCTGGCCCACTGGAATTGCCGATGGCGGGACAAGAACTCAGCATCTTCACATTCCCTGAATGGACCTGACCATGAGACTCGGCGGACCAATTCTCCAGAAATACACCGACCCGGCCGGCTGGCTGGCCGCGCTGCAAGAAGCCGGCTACTCCGCGGCGCGGATGCCGGTTGAACCCGATGCGGATGACCCCACGTTGCGCGTCCACGAGGACGCAGCGGCGCAAGCCGACGTGGTCATCGCCGAAGTCGGCGCGGACGTGAAGCCCGGCGACCACGTGTTCCACATGGGCAAGCACGTGCGTTGGACGACGTTTCAGACCACGCCCGCGCGGCCACCAGATCACGTCCTCGGCATCTTCGGCAACCTGGCCGGCGCGGTGGATTGGCTGGCGCAAGACCGCGTGAACGTCGCCGGCCTCTATCGCACGGCGTCACCGACCGAAGCGCAATCGGTGTGGGACGATTTGCTCGCGCAGAAAGGCGGCTATCTCGCGGCCGTTTTCAAATGGGTCTGAACGAAACAATCCAAGCCGAACTTGCCCGCATCGGGCAAACCGCCGAGTTGAACATCACTGGCGGGACTGCCGACGCATTCACAATTCGCGGCCACCAACTCACCGGCACGACGCCGCGCGGGCTGTTGCAGGCGGTCTTCGAGTTGCAAGACCGGCTCAAGTTCGGTCAACCGCTCGAAGCCACCGGTACGTTTCATTTCAAACAACGCATCTTCCACCAACACTTCGACGGCGCACGCGCGACGCGAGCCGACGTGCGCTACATCGCCCGGCTCGGCGCGACGCATTGCCTCGTCTGCCACGACTGGATGGGCGAACGCCGGCGCATGCAAGGCTATGTCACCAGCCCCATCTTCCCGGACGCGGTGGACAAGGAAGTGGTCGCCGCCAACCACGCTGCGCTGCGCCGGTTGCTCAACGACTGCACCGATTACGCTCTCGGCGCAATGCTCTGGCTAACCGAGTTGCCCTGCCAAGGCGGCCCGTGGGTGCCGGAACCCGAACGACAACGCTTCCTCACCCGGTACCCCGCCGAAGTGCTGTCGGATTCCGGCTCGTACGAAGGTCAGGTGCTTTGCTTCAGCCATCCACGTGTGCAGGAGTATTACCGTGACTTGTGCCGCCGGTTTTTCACGGAGTTCCCGGAGATCGAAACCATCTTTCTCTTCGGGCTGGATTCGTCCGGTCGGTTTTGCGGCCCGGCCTGTCCGCGTTGCCGGGGGATGAGTTTGTTTGAGCAACGCGACCGGCTCATTCGTTTCCTCATCGAACAGACCGGGCGCCACGTGTTGACGACCGGGTGGGAATGGGATCGCGAGAGCGATGAGTTTCTACGCCGGCAAGCCGCGTTACCGGCTTCGAGTGGCGTTTATCTCGCCGCCCAGAAAGACGGTTGGCAGTGCGAACGGCAGAATCACAGTTTCCTCCGCACCGTCCGGCAAGTCTGCCGCGAACGCGGACAGATGTTCATCGGCTACGACAATTTCCATTGGGGCGACGACACGGTTCACAATCTCGGCGACGTTCAGGATTTTCCGCTCGGCATTGGCGCGAAGCTGCGGCGGTGGCGCGAAGTGGATGCCGACGGCGTGTTCGATCACTGGGGTTGCTTCAACGAGAATGTCTGGTCGAACTCAGTTGCGTGCCGGGAATTCTTTCTCAATCCCAACGCGGACATGCGGGTCGTCGCACGCCGGCAATTTGGCCGGGCTGGCGATCTGGTCTTTCAGGCATGGCAGGAACTGGAGGCAGCGCACGCAATTCTGTCGGACGCTTGCTCGTGGACACCGGCACAGTGGCCGGCGTGGTACGACTTCCGGGCAAAACGGGAGGGCCAGCCGCGTGGGGCCCAGTTGCCGCCGCGAGATCATTTCAATCCGCCGGATGCCGGGCGCGTCGTCGGGGAAGCGTGGGCGGCGGCGTATCCCCATTATGAGAAAGCGGTCGGACATTTGCGGTCGGCGCTCGAGGTTGCGGAGGACTTACCGGTAGGTTACGCGCATTGGTATGACGGCGCGACGATCACGCGACGCGAGCACATTCGCCGGCAACTATTGTACGTGGAGTCGGTTGGCCTGACCGGGCGCGAGATCGGAATGCAGTTCGGTTACTTGGCCGGTAAGCGCGATCCGCAGCATGGTGCGGCGTGCCGGGCGGCGGCAGACTTTTTCAGGAAACTCGATCAGCCAAAAGGCTGGGCGGAACAGTACGAGCAAAAGACGAAGGAGATTGATCACGATGGCACATCGCACTGATTGGTTTTGCCGCGCCAAATGGGGCGTGAACATCGCGTTCATGGCCATCGAAGGCGAATCCACCGGCGGCGCGGACATCTCGGCCGCTGACTGGAATCGCCGGGTGGACGCGTTCGATGTGGAAGCGCTTGCCCAGCAACTCGGTAATCTCGGCGCGCCGTATTGCTTCCTCACGCTTGGCCAGAACTCCGGTCACTATTGCAGTCCAAACGCGACGTATGACGAGTTCGTCGGGATTACGCCGAGCAAATGTTCCCGGCGCGATTTGGTGGCGGACTTCGCCGCGGCGCTGAACCGGTATGGCATCCGGCTGCTGGTGTATCTCCCTAGTGGCGCGCCGGCTGCCGATCCGATCGCGCGCGACCGACTCGGTTGGACTTGGGGGTATGAAGCCGCGTGGCCGGGCGGTTGGGACGACAAGCTTCGCACCGGCCAGCGACACGCCGCTTTTCAGTTGAAATGGGAAGCCGTGGTCGCGGAGTGGTCGCGGCGCTGGGGCCGGCAGGTGTGGGGGTGGTGGATGGATGGTTGTTATTTCGCCGACGAGATGTACCGGCATCCGCACGCGCCGAACTTCGCGAGCTTCGCCAGTGCCTTGCGAGCCGGTAACGACCGCGCGCTTGTGGCGTTTAATCCCGGCCAGGTTGTGCCGCTCGTTTGCCACAGCGAAGTGGAGGATTTCACAGCCGGGGAAGTCAGCCATCAGTTCCCGCTGTGCCCGGGGCGATGGGTCACACGTAACCAGCACGCCGCGCAATGGCATGCGTATTCGTGGATCGGCGCGCATTGGGGCCGCGGAATGACGCCGCGTTTGCCCACGGAGTTTGTCGTGGGGTACACCCAACAAGTCGCCGCCAATCAAGGTGTCGTCACTTGGGACGTGCCGTTCCATCCCAACGGCACGATCCCCGATCATTTTCTGCACATCCTGGAAACTGTAACCAAGGCCGTCCCACCGGAGAAACCTTCATGACAATCTGTCCTCGAACCCATCCAATCCGCCCGCTTCAAGCTCGACGGCGAAATCGCGCGGCGACTCGTGGCGGTCACGCAGCAGTGGATCTTGCCGACTCCGCTGGCGAATCCGGTCATGCTGGAAATGTTTCGCAACCGCGACCGGAAACCGTATCAGACACAGATGCCGTGGGCGGGTGAGTTTGCCGGCAAGTATCTGACCCACGCGGTGCAGATTTACCGGCTAACGCGCGACAAGGAACTCGGTGCGCACATCCAGTGGTTCGTCGGCGAACTCGTCGCGTTGCAGGCGGAAGACGGTTACCTCGGGCCGTGGCCGAAGCCGTGGCGGTTGCGCAAGGGTCCGCCGACGGACCGGTTTCCGTGGGATGCGTGGGGGCATTACCACGTCATGACCGGCTTGGTGCTGTGGTATCAGGATGCCGGCGACCCGCGCGCGTTGAGATGCGCACGGCGCATCGGTGATTTGTTCTGCAACCGGTTTCTCGGCAACACGGAGTTGCACGACACGGAGGAACACGACAAGAACCAGGCACCGGCGCATTCACTTGCCGTGTTGTACCAGATCACCGGCGCAAAGAAATACCTCGCGATGGCCCAGCAGATCGTGCGCGAATTTGCGATTCCACCGGCGGGTGATTACCTGCGGACGGCGCTGGCCGGTGCGGAATTCTGGGAGACTCCGAAGCCGCGTTGGGAAAGCCTGCATCCGATCATGGCACTGGCGGAGTTGTATCACGCAACTGGAGAAACGCCCTACCGGCAGGCGTTCGAGCATTTGTGGTGGAGCATGTGCAAGGGCGACCGGCACAACAACGGCGGATTCACCTCCGGCGAGAAGGCCACCGGCAATCCGTATGACCCAGCGCCCATTGAGACTTGTTGCACGGTCGCGTGGATGGCGATGAGCGTCGAGATGCTGCGGTTGACCGGCCATTCCATCGTCGCGGATGAATTGGAGTTGGCGATGCTGAATTCCGGTATCGGGATGATGTCGCCGTCGGGCCGGTGGGTCACGTACAACACGCCGATGGACGGCGAACGCCGGGCCAGCGCGCATGACATCGTGTTCCAAGCGAAGCCCGGCAGCCCCGAGTTGAACTGCTGTTCCGTCAACGGGCCACGCGCGATCGGCATGTTGTGCGAATGGGCGGTGATGGCGCGCGAAGATGGCGTGGCGTTGAACTACTATGGCCCCGGCACGTTCGACACGCCGTGGGCGAAGTTGACGCAGACGACTGACTACCCGCACTCCGGCAAGATCATGATCACCGTGAAGCCGAAGCAAACCGCCTTCACGCTCGCGCTCCGCATCCCGCAGTGGTCGGCCCAGACGAAAGTGCGCTTGAACGGCAAGGCGGTCACGGCGATGCCGGGAACGTACCTTGAGCTGAATCGGAAGTGGAAAGCCGGCGACAAGATCACGCTCGAACTGGATTTCCGACTCCACTACTGGACGCACGTGCCGGTCGAGAGTGACCGGGATTTGGAGTTGGACTGGAAGTTGTTCGGCCCGGTGCCACGCCCGCAGCCCGACCCGAACAAAGACAGTTACCCGCAGATGAACGCCACGCTCGAAGGTCTGACCGAGATTCCGGCCCGCCTCACCGTCAACGGCCAAACCTTGCAGCCGTGCGACGTGAAGAGTGGCGGCGGCGTGATTGATTGCCGGCAGCTCTTTCCTGAAATCAGCGGCGCGCCGGTGGCGTATGCGTTCGCCGAGTGGCACGTCAAGGAAGCGGAATCGTTGCGGATCGTTTTCGCCGGCGATTGGTGGACGAAGTGGTACTTGAACGGCCAGTGCGTGTTCGACAATTCCAAGTCCGGCAACGGCGGCGACCTCAAGACCCGCAACAACTGGGCGACGCTCCACCTGCGGGCCGGGCGCAACCTGCTCGCCGTCGAACAGGCCGGCGGCTCAGCGCGCGGCTGTTGGCTCAGCGTCGGCCACGATCTGACGAAGGCGGAACTAGCCGGCCGGCCGCGATCCTACAACGTGGTGGCCTCCCTCTACCGCGGTCCGATCCTGTTGGCCTACGACCCGCGCCACAACGCCACCGACCCCGAACGCTTCCCGGTTCTCGATGCCAAGACGCTCAAGCTGCGCCCCGTCAAAGCCCGGACCTGGCTGAAGCCGTGGATGCTCTTCGAGACCAACGGCCCGAAGTTGCGCCTCTGCGATTTTGCCAGTGCGGGAGCGGCCGGCAACACGTACAAGTCCTGGTTGCCGGTGAAGATACCCGACGATGTGGGCAATGAATTCACGCGAGAGAATCCACGACGGAGTTTTCGCGTGTGACAACCGTGACCGCTACCGTGCGCCCCGGCTGGTCGGCGGGGCATTTGCAGGCTTGCTGGAGTCACGGTGAGTGATTAGAATAACGCGTAGATCCTGCAGAAAGTGCCTCGATGACGGAAAAGAAATTCCTGAAACTTCAAACGGTTCATGAGCGGTTGGCTGACACGCTCCGCGAGGAGATTTTGGCCAAGTATAAACCCGGGGGGCGCCTGCCCTCCGTGAATGCGCTGGCGGAACGGTTCGGGGTCAGTCCGTTGACGTTGCGGATTGCACTCGTGACGCTGTCGGAGGAAGGGTTGTTGGATCGGCGCCCCGGCAGCGGTTGCTACGTGAAAGACCGCCAAGAGACCAAGCCCATCGGGATTCTCGTGGGGTTGGATGTGTTTCAGCAGGGCATTTCACCCTTCTACTTGCGTGTCACCGGCTTGCTGCGCGATCTCTTGGAGAGCAAAGGGCAACGGGTGCGCGTATACATCGGCCATACCCCGCCGGGCGAATGGCCGCAAGCGCCCCAGATTCCTGATTTCACAGAAGACTGCAAAGCCGGTCGCTTGTTGGGGCTGGCCGCGCTCGGCGTCGGCACCCATCAAGACTGGCTGCAGAAACTCCAGCGCATGCACGTCCCGGTCGTGGGGATTGATTTCACCGCATTCGGTCAACGCGCGTTTGATCACTGCGTGAATCTCGACTACGACCAATTTCTGCCGCAGGCCACCCGGTACTTGGTCGAACAAGGCCGGCGCCGGATCGCCTCGTTGGGATGGCAACAGGCCCATGGCTCCATGAAACGCCTCTTCGGCGAGCACGGGGTGGAGTTCCGTGAAAACTGGATTTGCGGCAATGTGCATCCCGGCGCAATCGGAGCCGGTTGGGAGGAATTCCGCGAGGTCTGGAACGCGTATCCGGAGAAACCGGACGGTCTCATCATCAGCGACGACATGCTCTTTCGCGATGTGCAAGTCGGGATCTTGGAGTTAGGCATCCGCGTCCCGGAAGACCTGACCATCGTCACCCACGCCAATCGCGGTGCCAACATGCTCTTTGCCTTCCCCGTCGCCCGGTTGGAATGCGACCCCGGCGCCGTCGCGGAAGCCATGGGCGATATGCTCTTGAAGCTCGTCAACAAAGAGCCGGTGCCAGACGCCCAAGTGACCGTGCCCTTCAAGCTGGTCACCGACATGCGTGAAACGTACGGCGCAGCGCGATTGCAGGCTGCCGTGAGCCAAGCATAGTCGCGAGACCGGCAACGGTCAGCGCCTGTGAATCATCCCCGGCGGCGGCGGCCGTAGAAGAGGGCGAGGGCGCCGGTGGCCCAGAGCAGGAGGGTTGTCGGTTCGGGGATGACCACGAGCTCGGT
>Ga0105046_10013440_pt1 | contig 12672 bp, 10 predicted proteins | sample MAT03_FD_78385 | JGI IMG/M metagenome (GOLD analysis project Ga0105046, IMG submission 78385) | Freshwater microbial communities from Lake Fryxell liftoff mats and glacier meltwater in Antarctica - MAT-03 (megahit assembly) | ecosystem: Environmental > Aquatic > Freshwater > Ice > Liftoff... | reverse complement strand
CGGGATGCCCGCGGCGCGGCAGACCGAGGCGCCGCCGTCAAGCACGCGGCCGATGGTGGCGGTGGACAGCACATTGATCGGCATGCCGACCAGCGCCAGCGCCAGGATCGGCCGGCCGCCCATGGCATAGACATCGCTGATCGCGTTGGTGGCGGCGATGCGGCCGAAGTCGAAGGGGTCGTCGACGATCGGCATGAAGAAGTCAGTGGTGGCGATCAGCGCCTGCTCGTCGTTGAGCTGGTAGACCGCGGCGTCGTCGGCGGTCTCGATGCCGACCAGCAGCTCCTTGGGGATCGGCATGCCGCTGGTGCCCTTGAGGATCTCGGACAGCACGCCAGGGGCGATCTTGCAGCCGCAGCCGCCGCCATGCGACAGCGAGGTCAAGCGGGGTTCGGTCAGCTTGTCGGGGGCGTTCATGGCAGGCTCCAGTTCAGGTATTGGGCAGCAGCTGCGCCACCAGGCGGCGCAGCGCGTCGGCTTCGGCCTCGGGCGCAAACAGCGGCGATCGCGCGGCGCATTGCGCTTGCAGGGCCGTCAGCATATCGGCATCGTCGCGGGCATGTTGCAGCAGGGTTGCCAGCGCGTCGGCGTCGCCGGGCGCAAAGTAGCCGCCATAGTCGCTGCCGAGCAGGCCGAGGTTGCCGTCGATGCGCGAGGCCAGCACCGGTGTGCCGCTGCGCAGCGCCTCGATCACCACATGGGCGCCGCCTTCGATGCGGCTGGCGTGCACCAGCACATGGGCAGCCTGGATGCGCTCTCGCACCTCGGCATGCGAGCGCCCGCCCAGCCAGCGGTAGCGCGGCAGCTCGGCCGCCAGCGCAGCGGCCTGCGCGCCCAGCGCCGGGTCAAGCGCGGCGCCGATGTGGTCGAGCAGGATGTCCGTGCGGCCAGCCAGCCTGCGGGCGGCCTCAAAGTAGGTTTGCGGATCCTTCTCGTCGCGCAAGTGGCCGACCATCAGTGCCCGCAGATGGCGGCCGGTCTTGGCCAGCGGCTTGCGCTGGCTGCAAGACTGCAGCAGCACCCGGCACTTGGCCTGCTGCGCCAGCGGCAGGCGCTGCGCGCCCAGCGTATTGAGCACCACCAGCGCGTCGGCCAGTTCCAGCGAGCGCTGGGCCTGGGCATCGCGGTCGATGTCGCGGTACAAGTCGGTGCCGGTCAGCACCAGCAGCAGCGGCCGGCGGCCATGGGCCTGCTTCCAGGCGGCGATGGCCGGCGCCGAGCGCCGTGCGTGCAGCGCAATCATCAGCGAGGAGTCATCGCTGCCGTCGGCCCGCCAGTCGGTGGCCAGCTTGACACGGTAAGCTAAGCCCAGCAAACGTGCCCAGCGACGGGCGGTCTGCCAGTTACCGTTGTTGGCGTCGGCCAGCGCCGGCGTGACGATGATGATGGACTCTGAATGCACGACCCAAGCGTAACCGCTGAAGCCCAACTGGCGCGACAAGGCTCGGCCGCAGCGCTGGCGGACGCGCTGCAGCGCAGCCGCAGCGATACGCTGGCCACCTTCGCCTCCCTCGAGCAGGCGCTGCCCAACATCCGGGTGCCGCAGCGCCCCGAACTGAACCCGCCGCTGTGGGAGCTGGGCCATATCGGCTGGTTCCAGGCCTGGTGGTTGCAGCGCTTCGCGGCGCGCGCGCTGGGCTGGCGTGCCGACCCCGAGCTGCCGCGCGGCCCGGCGCTGCAAACGGATGCCGATGCCTGGTACAACTCCAGCCTTGTGCCGCACGACAGCCGTTGGCGCTTGCCCCTGCCCGACGCCGCCCAGACCCGGGCCAACCTGGCCCGGCAACTGCGGGCCACGCTGGCCTTGCTGAACGAGGGCAGCGGCGACGCCGCCAGCAGTGACGACGACGCGCTGTACTTCTTCCGCCTGGCGCTGTTGCACGAAGACATGCACCACGAGGCCTCGCTGTACATGGCGCAAAGCTTGGGCGTGCCCACCGACCCGGCACGCTGGCAGCCACCCAGCCTGCCCGCGCCGCCAGCGCCGCTGGACTTTGCCGCCGGGCCCTGGCGGCTGGGCAGCAAAGCCGACGCCGGCTTTGCCTTCGACAACGAGCTGGGCGCACATGAGGTTGAGCTCAAGGCCGTACAGATAGACGCCCAGGTGCTGCGCTGGGCCGATTACCTGCCGTTTGTAGCGGCCGGCGCCTACGGTGAGACGCGCTGGTGGAGCGAGGCCGGCCACCAGTGGCGGCTGGCGCAAGCCATGCAGGCGCCACGTTATCTGCGCGCTGAGGCCGGCGCCTGGCTGCAATGGCGCGGCGGCCAATGGCGGGCGCTGGACCTCAGCCAGCCGGCCTGCCACCTCAGCCAGCATGAGGCCCAGGCCTGGTGTAGCTGGGCCGGCCGCCGGCTGCCAACCGAGGCCGAGTGGGAGCGCGCGGCGATCAGCCGGCCGCAGGATTTCCGCTGGGGCGATGTCTGGGAGTGGACGGCCAGCGCGTTTGCGCCCTACCCCGGATTCCAGCCACACCCCTACCGCGACTACTCGGCGCCCTGGTTTGACGGCAGGCCGGTGCTGCGCGGCGGCTCGTTCATGACCCAGCCGCGCATCAAGCACCCGCGTTACCGCAACTTCTTTCCGCCGCAGCGCAACGACATACCGGCGGGTTTTCGCAGCTGTGCGCTGTAGAGCGGCTGCCGCTGCGGGCTGCGATCAGCCACCCGCCAGAAAGACACCAAACCAATCCTGCTCGTCAGTCCAGACCTGAACCTGGCTGAAGCCGGCGTCGCGCAGCAGCGCAGCGAAGTCTTGCGGGGCCCACTTGTAGGAGTTCTCGGTGTGCAGCCGTTCGCCGGCGGCAAAGTGGCGCTCGCCGCCGCGCCAGCTCACGGTGGTGGCTACACGCGCCTCCAGGTGCATCTCGATGCGTGACTGGGCGGCATTGAACAGCGCCACATGGCGCCAGCCGCGCAGCTCAAAGTCAGCGCCCAGCAGCCGGTTGAGGTGGCGCAGCAGGTTCAGATTGAAGGCCGCGGTGACGCCCAGCGCATCGTCGTAGGCGGCCTCCAGCAGCGCCACCGGCTTGACCAGATCAACGCCGATCAGCACAGCGCCGCCGGCCGCCAGCGCGCGGGCCTCGCGCAGCAAACGCAAGGCGTCGTCGGGCGCAAAGTTGCCGATGCTCGACCCCGGATAAAACACCAGCGCCGGGCCGTCGAGCAGATGTTCTGGCACCGCCAGCCGGCTGGAGAAATCCATGCCCACACCCACCAGGTCAAGCGCCGGGTGCTCACGCTGTAGCGCCAGCAAAGCCTGGCGCAAAAAGGCCTCGGAGATGTCTACCGCCAAGTAGCGCCTGGGCTTGAGCGCCGCGAACAGCGACGCCGCTTTGGCACAGTTGCCGGCACCCAGGTCAATCAGCAATGGCGCTTCGCCGGCCAGCGCATGCGCCGCGCTGGCGATGGCGCCGCCCTGCGCGGCGAAGATCGCCGCCTCGGTGCGCGTGGGGTAGTACTCATCAAGCGCGGTGATGGCGTCAAACAAGCGCGATCCCAGCGCGTCATAAAAGAACTTGGGCGATACCGCCGCCGGCTGGCGGTGCAGCCCGGCTGCCGCCTCCTGGGCCAGAGCCTGGTCGTCGAGGTGATGCAATTGAAAAAAACGAGGGTACTTGATGGACATCGACGCAAACGCCTTTGCGGGTTGAGGGTTCACTTTCAGCAGTTCACTCTATCAGCGAGACCCGGCTAGAGTTGCGGGTGCTTGTGCCCGTCCCAGAACCCACCCACGGAGATACCCGCCATGATCAGCCTGTCCCCTTCCCGCACCCTCAAGGCGCTGATGACCTGCGCCCTGCTGTGTTTTGGCGCTTTGAGCCATGCCCAGCAGGTGTTTCGCGTCACCGCCATCCCCGACGAATCGCCCACCGAGCTGGCCCGCAAGGCCGCGCCGCTGGTGAAGTTCCTGGAGAAGACGTTGGGCATGAAAGTCGAATTCACGCCGGTGACCGATTACGCCGCGTCGGTCGAGGTGCTGGTCAACAAGAAGGTCGACATGGCCTGGTTCGGTGGCTTCACTTTCGTGCAGGCCCATGTGCGCTCGGGCGGCAAGGTGATCCCGCTGGTGCAGCGCGAAGAGGACGAGAAATTCCGCTCGGTGTTCATCACCAGCGACGACACGATCAAGTCACTGGCCGACCTGAAGGGCAAGGACGTCAGCTTCGGTTCTCAGAGCAGCACCTCGGGCCATCTGATGCCGCGCAGCTTTTTGCTGCAGGCCGGGCTCAACCCCGACAAAGATTTCCGCCGTGTCGCCTACAGCGGCGCGCATGACGCCACCATCGCCGCCGTGGCCTCGGGCAAGGTGCAAGCCGGCGCGCTGAATATCTCGGTGTGGGAGAAGTTTGTCGCCGACAAGAAGGTCGACGACACCAAGGTGCGCGCCTTCTACACCACACCGACCTACTTTGACTACAACTGGACGGTGCATGCCGATATGCCGGCAGCGCAACGCGAGAAGCTGACCCAGGCCTTTTTGTCGCTGAGCCGCGACACCGTCGAGGGCAGGGAGATCCTTGACCTCCAACGCGCCACGCGCTTCGTGCCGAGCAAGGTCGACAACTACAAGGGCATCGAAGCTGCAGCGCGCAGCGCCGGGTTGCTGTGAGCCTGGCGACCGCATGAAACTGGATCTGCAGGGGGTGGCCGCGCGCCACCCTGCGGCACGCGCCGACGCGCCGCCCGCTTTGTTGGGCCTGGATCTGCAGGTGCGTGCCGGCGAGCAACTGGCGGTCATTGGCCCCTCGGGCGCTGGCAAGACCAGCTTGCTGCAGGTTCTGGCCTGTGCGCTGCCGCCAAGCGTGGGCCGGCTGCAGATCGACGGCGAGGACCCCTGGACCTTGCCTCGCAGCGCGCTGCAGCGGCTGCGCGGCCGGCTGTTCCTGGCACCGCAAGTGCCGCCGCTGCCACCGCGACAACGGGTGGTGACCGCCGTGCTCGCCGGCCGACTGCCAGCGATGAGCCTGGGCGCCAGCCTGCGCTCGCTGTTTTATCCCAGCGACATCCCGGCGGCGCATCGGGCGCTGGAGCGCTTCGGCCTGGCCGACAAGTTGTTCGAGCGGGTTGATCGCCTGTCGGGCGGCGAGCGCCAGCGTGTCGGCCTGGCCCGCGCGCTGTTGGCGCCGGCCGGCCTGTGGCTGGTCGATGAGCCGTTGTCGGCCTTGGACCCCACGCGCGCCGAGCAGGCCATGCTGACGCTGGTGCAGGCCGCCGCTGCCGACGGCAAGACGCTGGTCGCCTCGCTGCACCAGGTCGACATGGCGCTGGCCCACTTCCCCCGTATCGTCGGATTGCGCGACGGCGAGTTGCAGTTTGATCTGCCCGCTGACCAGGTGGGCACCGAGCGGCTGCAAGCGCTCTACGCCCAGCGCGATGATGAACTGCAGCGCCTGCCGTCGGCCGTCGACTTCGACCCGCCGTCCGCACGGGCGCCGGTGGTGATGCACTGCCGCTGATCGACGATGGCCAGCCAGACCCTGCCCCCAACGCGCCAAGATCCGGCACTGCGTGACCCGGCCTGGTGGTCGCGCATGTTCTGGATCGGCGCTGGTCTGGTGCTGCTGTGGCCGCTGATGCAGGCCACCGAGTTCAGGCCCTGGATCCTCTTCGAGCCGCGCAACCTCGAAGTTACCGGCAACTTCCTCGCCACTTTTCTGCCGCCGGCCCATGGCGCCGACTTTCTGGCCCTGGTGGCGCGCGAATCCTGGCGCACGGTGGCCATCGCCACTGCCGGCATGACGCTGGCGCTGTTGGTGGCCGTGCCGCTGACGCTGCTGTCGGTGCGCGTGCTGTCGCTGTCGGCCTTGTCGGGCCGCATGGCGCCTTTGCCGGCTGTGCTGCGCCAGGGCGTGCGCTGGCTGCTGATCGTGCTGCGCAGCGTGCCCGAGCTGGTCTGGGCGTTGATCTTCGTGCGCGTCGTCGGGCTGGGGCCGACCGCCGGCGTGCTGGCCATCGCACTGACCTACGGCGGCATGCTGGGCAAGGTCTACGCCGAGATCCTGGAGTCTGGCGAGGCCCATGCCACGCAGACGCTGCTGCGCAACGGCGGCTCAAGACTGCAGGCGCTGTGCTACGGCCTGCTGCCGCAAAACGCCAACGAGCTGACCAGCTACACCGTCTACCGCTGGGAGTGCGCGATCCGCAGCTCGGTGGTGCTGGGCTTTGTCGGCGGCGGCGGGCTGGGCCAGCAGATGGACAACTCGATGAAGATGTTCAACGGCGGCGAGGTGCTGACCATGCTGGCGGTGTTTGTGCTGCTGGTGGCGCTGGCCGACCAGGTGAGCGCGCTGCTGCGACGCTCGCTGGGGTGACGCGCATCGACACACCCACCGCCAACCGACACCCGTTGCCGCCGCCGCTGTTCGATGCGCGCTGCCGCGCCTGCTGGCTGCTGGCCGGCGTGCTGCTGCTGGTGATCGCCAGTTTCTGGACGCTGGATCTGCAGTGGGCGCAGTTTTTGTCGATGGAGGCGGCGCGCAGCATGGGCCGCTTCATCGGCGAATTCTTCCCGCCCGACAACTCGCCGGATTTCCTGCGCAAGGTGGCGCTGGGCACCTGGGAAACCTTGGCGATGTCGGCCTTCGGCACGCTGTTAGCGGTGGTCGCTGGCCTGCTGCTGGCGCTGCCGGCCAGCCGCATGCATCCGGGCGAGCCGGCGCCGGGCCGGCTGCCCACCCGGCTGCTGCTCAACGTGCTGCGCGCCATCCCCGAGTTGGTCTGGGCCGGCCTCTTGCTGATCGCCGCCGGCCTGGGGCCATTTGCCGGCACGCTGGCGCTGGCCGCGCATACCAGCGGCGTGCTGGGCCGGCTGTTCGCCGAGGCGCTGGAGAATGCGCCACGCGGCCCCGGCGACGCGTTGCGCACCCAGGGCGTGGGCAGCGTGCGTGTGTTCCTCTACGCCACACTGCCGCAGGTGCTGCCGCAACTGATGAGCTATACGCTTTACCGCTGGGAAAACAACATCCGCGCCGCCGCCGTGCTCGGCGTGGTGGGTGCTGGCGGGTTGGGTCAGCTGCTGGCCTTTCACATGGGCTTGTTCCACATGGGCAAGACCGCTACCGTGCTGGGCGCGATGCTGTTGCTGGTGGCCCTGGTCGACGCCATCAGCTATGGCCTGCGCAGAGGCTTGATGCGCTGATGACCGCCGCAACAGTGCAAACCCTCTACTTCCCGCTGCCGGCGCTGCGCGCGATGGCCGCAGCCGGCGTCATCGGCGCGCTGACCACGCGCTTCCACGGTGTGCCCACCAACCGCAACCAACAGACCACACTGGCGGTCGACGGCCCTGAACTGCTACGCCGCTGCCTGGCCGACGGCGCCGACGCAGCGGTGCTGGTAGCCAACTGCCCGGTCTGCCATCAGACGCTGAGCCTGTGCGCGCTCGAGGCCGCCGGCATCAGCACGGTGGTGATGGGCTGCGCCAAGGACATCGTCGAGTACGTCGGCGTGCCGCGGCTGCTGTTCTCGGATTTCCCCTTGGGCAACGCGGCCGGCAGGCCCGGCGACGCTGGCTCGCAGCAGCAGACGCTGACACTGGCGCTGCAGTTGCTGGCCCAGGCGCCGGGGCCGCGCTGCACGCTGCAATCAGCGCAACGCTGGCACGACCACGCTGGCTGGAAGGCCGATTACGGCAATGCAGCTCGATTGTCTGCCCCGGAGATTGAGCGCCGACGCGCAGAATTTGATCGCGGCAAGTCGCAAGCCAGCCAGTTGCGCCAGCACGCTGGCCTGAAAGTCGACGCGCACATCTAGTGAAGCGTCATCAGCTTGACAAGAATGTATATTTTCTTCAATATAAATTTTCATCCATCACCGCCGCCAACCTGCCGCCAATCTGCCGCCACGACACTGGGTTTTTTGAGCTCATCAGCGCAGCCGGACCAGCCGCTCAAGCCAGAGGTCGTAGCATGAACTGTTTGATTCGCTTTCAACCGCCGGATCAGGCACTGCTCAAACCGGCACGGCACAAACCCTTGTGCCGCCAACCTGCCCGGATCGGCCGCCCACTATGACCCATGCCACCCATGTCCTGCACCGTCGCCTCAACCTGCAGCTGCCCGAAGCGGTAGCCGCGCAAGGCATCACGATCACCGACCGTGAAGGCCGCAGCTACATCGATGCCTGCGGTGGTGCCGCCGTGTCCTGCCTGGGCCATGGCCACCCCGATGTGCTGGCGGCGATGCACGCGCAGATCGACCGCGTGGCCTATGCCCACACCAGTTTCTTCACCACCGAGGTAGCCGAGCAACTGGCCGATGTGCTGGTGCAGGATGCACCGGTCGGCACCAGCCATGTCTACTTTGTCTCCGGCGGCTCCGAGGCCATTGAGGCCGCGCTGAAGCTGGCGCGCCAGTACTTTGTCGAGATCGGTCAGCCCGAGCGCCAGCACTTCATTGCCCGCCGCCAGAGCTACCACGGCAATACGCTGGGCGCGCTGGCGGTTGGCGGCAACGCATGGCGGCGTCGCCAGTTTGCGCCATTGCTGATCCCGGTGACCCATGTCTCGCCCTGCTACGAGTACCGTGACCGCCGCGCCGACGAAAGCGCCGAGCAATACGGTCAGCGCCTGGTCGATGAGTTGGCACTGGCGATTGATCAACTCGGCGCGGGCAGCGTTATCGCCTTTGTCGCCGAGACCGTGGTCGGCGCCACCGCCGGGGCTGTGACGCCGGTGCCGGGCTATCTCATGGGCGTGCGCGAGCTGTGCAGCCGCCATGGCATCCTGCTGATCCTCGACGAGGTGATGTGCGGCATGGGCCGCACCGGCAGCCTGCATGCCTGTGCGCAAGAAGGCGTGGTGCCTGACCTGCTGGCTGTGGCCAAGGGCCTGGGTGGCGGCTACCAGCCGATCGGCGCCGTGCTGGCGCAAAAACACATCGTCGATGCACTGGCCGCCGGCAGCGGCATGTTCCAGCATGGCCACACCTACCTGGGCCACCCGGTGGCCTGCGCCGCCGCGCTGGCCGTGCAACAGGTGATCAAACGCGACAAGCTGCTGGCGGCGGTGCGGTGCCAGGGCGAAGGCCTGGCCCAGCGGCTGCAACAGGCCTTCGGCGAGCACCCGCACGTTGGTGACCTGCGCGGCCGCGGCCTGTTCCGCGGTATTGAACTGGTGGTTGATCGCGCCAGCAAGCAAACTTTTGATCCAGCGTTGCAACTGCATGCCCGCATCAAGCGCGAGGCCATGGCGCGTGGCCTGATGGTTTACCCGATGGGCGGCACCATCGACGGCCAGCACGGCGACCATGTGCTGCTGGCGCCGCCCTTCATCGTCAGCGACGCCGATCTCGATGCCATCGTGGATCGGCTGCAGCAAGCCATTGACGCGGCGTTGGCCAGTCTGCCCGCTGCTGCTCGGGCAGCATGAAACTCGCGTTTCTCCGCACGCGTCTCCATCCCGGGAGCGCCTACATTCCCCCAGTTATCCAACTACAACCTTAGGAGCTGAATACATGAAGCGATCCAACCTGAACCCCTTGCGTCTGGCCCTGGGCGCAGCCGCTGCCCTGGCGCTTGCCCTGCCCGCTGGCACGGCATTCGCCCAGCAGAAGTTCATCACCATCGGCACCGGTGGTGTCACGGGCGTCTACTACGCCGCTGGCGGCGCGATCTGCCGCCTGATGAACAAGGACCGCGCGGTCCACGGCATCCGCTGCTCGGTCGAATCCACCGGCGGCTCGGTGTTCAACGTCAACACCATCCGCGCCGGTGAGCTTGACTTCGGCGTTGCCCAGTCCGACGTGCAATACAACGCCGTCAAGGGTCTCAAGCAGTTCGAGAAGGACGGCGCGTTCAAGGACCTGCGCGCCGTGTTCTCGGTGCACCCCGAGCCGATGACGGTGCTGGCCCGCAAGGAAGCCAACATCACCAAGTTCGAGGATTTGAAGGGCAAGCGCTTCAACGTCGGCAACCCCGGCTCGGGCACCCGCGCCTCGATGGACGAGTTGATGGGCGCGATGGGCTGGAAGATGAGCGACTTCTCGCTGGCCTCCGAACTGAAGGCCGATGAGCATGGCGCCGCCCTGTGCGACAACAAGATCGACGCCTTCTTCTACGGCGTGGGCCACCCCTCGGCCAACATCCAGGATCCGATCACCACCTGCGGCGCCAAGCTGGTGCCACTGACCGGCCCGGCCATCGACAAGCTGGTGGCCAGCGCGCCTTACTACGCCAAGGTCAACATCCCCGGCGGGCTGTACATCGGCAACCCGAACCCGACGCCGACCTACGGCGTGCTGGCCAGCTTCGTCGCCTCGTCCAAGGTGCCGGATGCCACGGTCTATGCGCTGGTGAAGGCCGTGTTCGACAACTTCGACGACTTCAAGAAGCTGCACCCGGCATTTGCCAACCTTGACCCCAAGGACATGGTGAAGAACGGCCTGTCGGCACCGCTGCACCCCGGCGCACTGAAGTACTACAAGGAAAAGGGCTGGCTGTAAGCTGCCCGGCATCCTCCGGGGTGCCCCGCATTGCGCAAGACACCGAACCGGGCTGCCATCAGCCCGGTTCGGCTATTCAACCTGGAAATTGAAGGTAGGCTGAAACCAGCTTGCGGCCATCGGGCCCAGCGCGGGTCAAGCGCAGCCTGATCAGATGCCCGGCGGCAAAAGGAGACACATGTCAGAAAAAGCCAAGAAGGCGGTCGGTGATGTCGACGTCAACCAGCTGGTGGCCGACAGCGACAGCGGCGGCCGCAGCCCCGGCCCGCTGGTCAGCAAGCTGATCTTGGGCGTCTGCCTGAGCTGGAGCATTTTTCAGCTCTGGATTGCCTCGCCGCTGCCGTTCACGCTGGGCATCGGTGTCTTCAACGACACCCAGTCGCGCGCCATCCACCTGGCCTTTGCGATCTTCCTGGCCTTTCTGGCCTACCCCGCGTTGGGCAGTTCGCCGCGCAACCGCGTGCCGATGCTGGATTGGGTTTTCGCGCTGGTTGGTGCGGCATGCGCCGCCTACTTGTTCGTCTTCTACCGCGAGCTGGCCACCCGCCCAGGCCAACCGACGACGCAGGATCTGGTGGTCGGCGTGATCGGCGCGGTACTGCTGCTCGAGGCCACCCGCCGTGCGCTGGGCCTGCCCATGGTCATCGTCGCGCTGGTCTTTCTGGTCTACACCTTCGGCGGGCCGTACATGCCCGACATGATCGCCCACAAGGGCGCGTCGCTGTCGCGCGTGGTCTCGCACCAATGGCTCACCACCGAGGGCGTGTTCGGCGTTGCGCTGGGCGTGTCGAGCGGCTTCATCTTCCTGTTTGTGCTGTTCGGCTCGCTGCTTGACCGCGCCGGCGCCGGCAACTACTTCATCAAGTCGGCGTTTGCACTGCTTGGCCATATGCGCGGCGGTCCGGCCAAAGCGGCCGTGGTCTCGTCGGCGGCCACCGGCATCATCTCGGGCTCATCGATCGCCAACGTGGTGACTACCGGCACCTTCACGATCCCGCTGATGAAGCGGGTGGGCTACCGCCCCGACCAGGCCGGCGCGGTTGAGGTATCCAGCTCGGTCAACGGCCAGCTGATGCCGCCGGTGATGGGCGCAGCGGCCTTTTTGATGGTCGAGTACGTGGGCATCCCGTACACCGAGGTCATCAAGCATGCCTTTCTGCCAGCGATCATTTCTTACATCGCGCTGTTCTACATCGTCCACCTGGAGGCGCTGAAAGCCAATCTGGTCGGCCTGCCGCGGCGCAGCAAGGCCACGGCCGGTCAGCGGCTGCTGTCGTTGGCGATGACGGTGGCTGGCTTCGTGGTGCTCGCCGGCGTCGTCTACTACGGCATCGGCTGGATCAAGGGCGCGCTCGGCGAGGCGGCGATCTACGTCATCGGCGTCGGCGTGCTGGCGGCCTACGTCGGCCTGCTGTGGGTAGGTTCACGCCAGCCCGAGCTCGAACTCGACGACCCCAATGCGCCGGTGTTTGAGTTGCCCGAGACCGCGCCCACACTGAAATCCGGCCTGCATTACCTGCTGTCGGTGGTGGTGCTGATCTGGTGCCTGATGATCGAGCAACTGTCACCCGCGCTGTCGGCCTTCTGGGCCACGCTGTTCATGATCTTCGTGATGGTGACGCAGCGGCCGATCATGGCGGCGCTGCGTGGCCGCGGCGGCTACGGCGCGGCCATCAAGCTGGGCCTGCACGACCTCGTCAAGGGTCTGGAGGCCGGCGCACGCAACATGATCGGCATCGGCGTGGCCACCGCCGCGGCCGGCATCATCGTCGGCACCGTGTCGCTTACCGGCATCGGCCTGGTGATGACCGAGGTGGTCGAGTTGCTGTCGGGCGGCAACCTGATCGTCATGCTGATACTGGTGGCCGTGGTCAGCCTGATCCTGGGCATGGGCCTGCCCACCACCGCCAATTACATCGTGGTCTCCACGCTGATGGCGCCGGTAGTGGTCGAACTCGGCGCGCAGAGCGGGCTGATCGTGCCGCTGATCGCGGTGCACCTGTTTGTCTTCTACTTCGGCTTGATGGCCGACGTCACGCCGCCGGTGGGGCTGGCCTCGTTCGCGGCGGCAGCGATTGCGCGCGCCGACCCGATCAAGACCGGCGTCACCGCCTTTTTCTACAGCATGCGCACGGCGATCCTGCCCTTCCTGTTCATCTTCAACACCCAGTTGCTGATGATCGGCATCGACTCGCCGATGCACCTGGTGCTGACCATCGTCAGCGCCACGGCG
>Ga0105046_10013438_pt1 | contig 12674 bp, 10 predicted proteins | sample MAT03_FD_78385 | JGI IMG/M metagenome (GOLD analysis project Ga0105046, IMG submission 78385) | Freshwater microbial communities from Lake Fryxell liftoff mats and glacier meltwater in Antarctica - MAT-03 (megahit assembly) | ecosystem: Environmental > Aquatic > Freshwater > Ice > Liftoff... | reverse complement strand
TCCTGTTAATCTTTTGAATTCTTCTTCAGAAAGATTCTTAACTCTATCGTACTTTCGCATACCCTTTCCTCCTGCATTGGAAAGAGTAAACACTAAAAATTTAGGTTATGCAAGAAGTCTAATGAAAAGATCAAGATTTACAGAAGCACAAATAATAAAAATCCTTGAAGAAGGGAAGTCAGATATCAAGGTGGATTGAGCTATGCAGGAAGCATGGAATAGCTAAGCCTACTTACTATATTTGGAAGGCTAAATTTGGAGGTATGACGATTTCTGAAGCTCAAAAGCTGAGGGCCTTGGAAGAAGAGAATAGCAAATTAAAAAGATTAGTGGCTGAATATGCCTTGGATATTGTAGCGCTCAAGGATGTTCTCTCAAAAAAGTGGTAGCCCCACAAGCTAAAAAGGCATGTTCTCTTGCAATTATGGAGCATGGAATAAGTAAGAGAAGAGCTAGTGAACTTGCAGGGGCTAATCGAGCGATGATTCGCTATAAATCAAAAAGAATAAATGAAGATGATCTTTCTCAAAAGATTAGAAAAATTGCTTTTGAAAAGAGAAGATTTGGGTATCGTCGCATCCACATGATGCTAAAGAGAGAAGGACAAAGAATAAATCATAAAAAGGTCTTTCGAATTTATCAACAGCTAGGGCTAAAAGTAAAGAAACGGGGAACAAGGAAAAGAGCTCTTGGGATAAGAGAAATAAGGTATCTGGTAAAAGGAATAAATCAAAGATGGTCCTTGGATTTTGTAAGTGATTCTCTTGATAGTGGCAGAAGAATTCGTATGCTGACTGTGATTGATAATTTTACAAAAGTTTGTGTAGGGATAGTTGTAGATACATCATTGAGCGGGAGTCGAGTGATAAGAGAACTAGATAAGATAATAACTACTTATGGGAAACCAAAGACAATTTTAAGTGACAATGGAACAGAATTTACAAGTCATGCCATTTTAAAGTGGTCAACGGGAAAACAAATAAAAAGGGATTATATAGAACCAGGGAAACCGTATCAAAATGGGACAATAGAAAGTTTTAATGGGAAATTAAGAGATGAATGTTTGAATGAAAATCTGTTTCTAAGTTTAAAAGATGCAGAAAGAATAATTGAAGAATGGCGATTTGAGTACAATGAAGAAAGACCCCATAGTAGTCTCGAAGGCATGACACCAAATGAGATGATGGGGACTAAAGAAATTTTGAAATTAACCGGAACTTCTATTTAAGATTGGTATAACATAAGGGGCAAGGTCAAAAGCCTAACAACTCTGCGAAAAGAGCAAGATCGCATCCAAAAGCGAGTTAACCAGGTGTATGATGATAGATGGACTCATCGATGAGAAGATGTATCTTGACAAGGTTAGGGACTACCAAAGCCCACCAGGCAGAAATCATCGAACAGATGGGTCGCCATGAGAAAGCCGACCACAATTTCTATGTAACGGCCAATATGGTCATGAACCTAGCCGCTCGCGCTCGGGAGATCTTTGAGAGAGTTCTGAAGTAAATGAAAAACGTCAATTTTTGATTTTGTATTTTGGAAGTCTAAAATTAGCAGGGAAAAAATCATGGATTATTCAATTTGAGCCATTCCACCTGTGTATACAGGTGGAGAAGGAATTAGAAGATGGGGGCGGCTGGACTCGAACCAGCGAATCCCGAAGGAGAGGGAGTTACAGTCCCTTGCAATTGCCGCTATGCGACACCCCCAATAAGTTGCTGGCAGTAGGAATTGAACCCACAACCGTCCGATTACAAGTCGGGTGCTCTACCAATTGAGCTATGCCAGCAAAGAGAATTTCAGATTCTAGCAAATTGGATCTATTTGGTTCAATGCAAAAAATCGACTAAGCATATGTGCCTAATTTACAATACTTTAGGCTGCTTCTGCGTCTAACTTAATCACGTTCCAAAGCTCATCTAATTTCATTTGCTGAGTTTCTGTCAAGTTGTGAATGACCATAAAGCAATCATCATTGATTTCAAAGGCTGAACGCGTCCAGTTTGCCGATCCGTTAACAAGGATCGTGCGGTCAATATAGGCAAATTTATGATGCAGCATCGGACCTGGCAAGCTTAAGGAAATGGGCAATTGATTTTGTTTAAATAAAGAAACGACCTGGCTGCCCGCTCCCCTTCCTGCTTTTGAATCGATAACAATTTCCACTTTAACACCACGCTTAGAAGCATTTAGTGCTGCAAAAGCTAAATCCAAACGTGTCCACGTGTACATCGCAATACAAATAGATTTCTGAGCATTATTCATTAGCTGAATCAAACGTTGTTGTGCATTGGGATTGTCAGGTAAAAACCAAAATTCAATGCGTTGACCACCAACTATAAATTCTCTCTCTAAGATGGGGGCATATACTGCGGCTGTAAATTGTTCGGCTTTTTGCCAAATCATTTGAGCTAAGGCAGGGCTATTCACGCTTACCACAAGATTACCAAACATACGCAGGGAATCTGTTGTCATATTGGTTGATCCCACCCACACCTGATCGTCATCGATGACTAAAATTTTTTGGTGCATGAGGCTTTGTCCACTGATCTTGACTACAGATACTTCAGGACCTAATTTCCGCAAAGCTTTATAAGAGATGCGCGCATCGCAAATAATGTGCACTTTAACCCCCTCAGCAGCTTTATCCCTCAAAGATTGAATAACCTGAGGATCGCGTAGAGTAAAAATAATAAGCAGCACAGACTTTTTGGCTTGCTGAATGGCAGTGGCATACGTATGTCGCAAATCATCTCGTACTTGATTTGCGTAGATTAATACATCCCCTTCACTTGTGGGGAGGTTAACGACCGAGATGTGCTCCTCAATTTTATAAAAAGCCAGCATAACGATGGCAAAAACACACATCCACAGATACTTGTAGATTATTTTTCTATAAAATCTGAAAAATCTCATATCACCGAATGAAGTGGAGCTGAATTTAATTCAATCAAAGCTTGTTTCAAACCCGTATAACGTTTTTTTATCTCATCATTGCGCACGGCAATTGATAAGGCTTTTTTTGTTCCGACGATCACTACCAATCTTTTGCCTCGAGTCACGGCAGTGTATAAAAGATTACGATATAAAAGTTTGAAATGGCTTGTATGTATTGGAATCACTACACATGGGCATTCGCTTCCCTGATACTTATGCACAGAGACCGCATAGGCAAGCACAAGTTCATCTAAATCTGAAAATTCATAGCAAATCTCCCGATCGTCCATTCTTACAAGCACTTGCTGATCAGTTACATCAATATCAATGATCCGCCCAATATCCCCATTGAAGACTTCTTTTTGGTAATTATTGCGAATTTGCATCACCTTGTCGTTAACTGTGAGCTTTCTCCCATTGCGCATAATCGAAGTTTGATTGGGATTAAGCCTTTCCTGCAAAACGGCATTTAGATTATCAATCCCAATTACTCCTTTTTTCATAGGAGCTAACACTTGAATCTCTTCAGTTGGATGGAGATCAAATTTCTTGGGTAAGCGCTGGGTCACTAAGGAAACGATTTGATTCAAAACAGCTTCGGCTTCTTCAACCTCAACAAAAAAGAAGTCGCTTTGACTGAGATTGCGTATATCAGGGAAAACTCCCTTATTGATGCGATGCGCATTGGTGATAATGCGCGATCCCTCAGCTTGGCGAAAAATTTCATTTAAGGTGGTAACTGAAATCATTTGAGAGGCAATCATATCTTGCAGAACGTTGCCCGGACCGACACTTGGCAGTTGATTTATATCCCCTACAAAAATGACACGGGCATGATCAGGAATAGCTTTTAGTAAGCTATACATCAGAAACGTATCGATCATGCTCGATTCATCAATAATCAATAAATCGCATGTTAAAGGCGAAGTTCGATTGCGTTTAAAGCCTCGAGTCTTGAAATCGTATTCAAGCAAACTATGGATGGTTGAAGCTTTTTTACCAGTAATCTCGGTCATTCGTTTAGCCGCTCGTCCTGTGGGAGCTGCTAAAACGATATTAGAGGTTAATTTTTCCGTAATCCCCAGAATAGCTTTCGTGATCGTACTCTTTCCAGTTCCAGGCCCCCCTGTGATGATGTGCATTTTTTGGTAGAGGGCTTGAGCCACCGCTTCTTTTTGATTAACGGCCAATTCAAGCTTTAGAGCTGCTTGAATCCATTCCAGAGCTTTAACGAGATCTACCTCACGTAAAGCATGCGCGGCATTGATCAGACGTTGGATTTCCCGTGCAATGCCAACCTCTGCGACAAAAAGAGGTTTAATCCACACAAAAAAAGTGGGTTCACCGGCATGGATCAGTTTAAAATGCTCAATCCTGCCCTCTTCTTTCAGGCAAAAGATACGATCAATGATTTTCTCTTTGTCAATTTCTAAAATGGCACGAGCTTCTTCTACAAAATCGTCAACCGGATAACAGACGTGCCCCTCACTAGCTAGCTCGGCTAATACAAACTCAATGCCAGCATCGGCACGCATGCTAGAACCTGCATCAATGCCTAATTTTTGGGCGATAACATCGGCAGTTTTAAATCCAATTCCAAAAATATCACGAGCCAGCTGGAAAGGATTTTCTTTGACCTTGTCAATACTATGCGCACCATAAGCTTTAAAAATTTTTTGGGCGTAAGCGGGGGTCACACCGTGGGTCTGCAAAAAAATCATGACATCTCTAATCGATTTTTGAGCGGACCAACAAGAACAAATTAATTCTAGACGTTTAGCACCTAGACCTTGAATTTCTAAAAGTTGTTGAGGGGATTTATCAATCACATTTAAAGTCTCAATCCCGAATCTTTGTACAATTCGAGCTGCATACTTTGGTCCGATCCCTTTTATCAAACCTGAACCCAAGTATTTAGTGATTCCTAAAATATCGGCAGGAGCTTCCACTTGGTAGCGTTTGACTTCAAACTGTTGGCCATGAATTAAATGTCTTTTCCATTCGCCCCAACAACGGATTGTTTCGCCGGGCTGCAGAGCAGGCATAATTCCCACAATACAGACAAGTTCTGTACTTTTAGGAGCTTGCAATTGGGCTACTGTATAGCCTGATTCTGGATTTTGAAAAGTGATGCGTTCAATGTATCCGATCAAAACTTGATTCATGCGTCAATCCAACCATGTCAAAAAGAAAAAGGATACGCGTAATAAAAAAGGAATGAAACAAAAAAATTTGGAATGAAAAAAAAGCAAGGAAAGTTAGAGCTTTCCTTGCCAAGGAGAATTTTTAAAATCAATCATTCAAAAATTTTAGTTGTTTTTCCGCGGTTCAAAAATTTTCGTTGCTTGTTGGATCTTCTCCCCTAAAGGTGTTTTGTCAACAAGGTTAGGTATAGGTAAAGAGGGATCAACTTCTTCATTATCCTCTGGTGGTAACTCCATTTCTTCTCCATCCTCCGTAAATACTTTAACAAATCCCGCCTTCTGTGGAGGGGCCTCTCCAGGTACATGATCTGGTAGCGGTGGAACATTATCTGGTGGCGGAAGATCTTCTGGTAGAGGTGGAAGATTTTCTTCTGGTAAAGGATTTTTTTTGTCAGGCTTCGGAAGGTCTGTTTCTTGTGGATTTACAGGTGGTGTTTCTGGTTCTAAAGGCTTTAGATCAGGTTTTGGAGCTTCGGGGGTGACTGGTTTTTTCTGCGCATTCTGCTTTTTTTCAATATTAGCAAGCACATCTGCAAACATCTTTTTAAGATTTTGCGGAACAATATTTTCTATTTCAACTTCTTTGCGAGCCACTCTTGCGGCATTTTCAGCCACGCTTTTATGTTCAACACTTGTGACCAAGTGGTCTTGATAAGTTTGGATAACTTTTTTAAGCTGTGTAAGCTCATCTGGAGTGCATTTTTTTACTAATTTATTTAACTGCTTAAAAAGAGCTTTGTCAGTTGTTTGTTCAAGATGATGAGAACCAAACATAAAAGCAGAAATAATTTTTCTAACTAAATCTGAAAGTTTACCATGCTTTTTAATTGCATTAAACTTGGAACTAACAGTTTTAGTTGGATCAACATTTCCCTTTATCACATCTACAGATGCATTGAATGAATTAATTTTATCGATTGAACTCATATTAACTCCTGTTTATTATAAAAATTAACAGTAATTATATCATCTCAGTGATTTTAGTTCAAACTAATAAGGTAATTTTTTAAATAAAAAAAGCCGAGAAACTTAATTCTCGGCTTTTATTACACTTTTTATTATTATTTACTTCTAGCTTTCGATGTTGTTTTAGGCTTAGTTTTACCAGCTTTTCCAATAGCTTTCGTCTTGCCCTTTACAATTGGTCTCGAAGACTTAACCTTAGTTGCAGATTTACGCTTAACCCCAGATACAACTTTCTTTTTAGCTTTTGGAGTTGATGTAACTTTCTTCATTGTCGCTTTATCGGAATACACTGTTTTACCTGAAAGAGTTTTCTTTGGCTTTCCTGAAGGAGTTTTTTCAGGAGTTTTTACAGGTCTTTGATGCGTTACTGAAGCTTTTTTTCGAAATGCTCCTGCCTTAAATTTAGCCTCGTTTTCATTTTTTAATTTGTCACCGATTTCTAAAATCTTATGAATATCCTCTAATTTAGCAACTTCAGCAGGTTTTAAACCTTTAGCAAGCGTATTAAAAACGAATACTGCTTTACGAATATCTAATTCAGCTTCTGCTTTATTAGCCTTAAGATATTTAAGATATCCTTCTGTGACTAATTTTGCATTGGTTGAACTTACTTTATTCTTTAAACTAGGAATTCTAGAAGCAATAGCTACCAAGAATTTTACAAAAGCGTTTTGCTGTTTGCCAACATCAACTACCCCAGCTTTAGCTACTACTGTTCTTCCTTTGATTTTGCCTTTTGCAGCTTTGTGCATATCATCAAGATTGCTTGCAAATTGTGTCTTTGGTCCATAAACTTTTCCTGTACTACCTACCATGATTATCTCCTTGTTTGGTTTAGCCATACTAATCAAAATGGATGCCAAGTTTAAGGCAAAATAAAAGTAAATTTAATTATTCTTTACCCTTTTATTTTTAAAGACTTTTAACAAATTGATTTTTTTACTCATCCAAACGTTAGGAAAAAAATGCACCCACTTATAACTTTTTGCCGGTTCTAGGAATTTTTTACCTGACAAAATTGGCTATATCGGACCGCAACGTAACCCCCACCTAAAACAAGGCTCAGGAAAACAAAATAAAGTGGCATAGGTAGGGTTGTCCCTGAATGGATATAGCCCATCCCAGCCGTGAAGCAAGCAATTAACAAATAATAAAAAAAACCTAAGAGCGAAGCAGCAGTGCCGCGCATTTCTTGATAGTTTGTAAGGACTAAACTTAAGCTATTTGGAATGACAAGACCGATTCCAAAAAATATCCAAATAAGTGGGATAACTAAAGCTGAAACTCCAACCCCCGCCCAGGCCAAAGCAATCATTCCCATCCATGCATAAAAGCTCAGACAGCTCGAACCTATAAAAATAATCCCAATTCCCAGCAAAATAATTTCCTCGGAACCCCATTCTTTATTTAAATAATGCGAAATAAGGGAGGCTAAAAAGATTGGTGAAGCAACTGCTAGTCCTACAATCCCATATTGACTGGCGCTAAATCCAAGTAAATCCATAAACAAATAGGGAGCTTCTGCATAAAAACTAAATAAAATGCCATTAGCGGCCCCGATTAAGCACACGAATCCGAAAATTTTTAAATCTAAGCACATCCTTCTACCTACACTCAAAATCTTTTTCCAACTTGTGGGAACAGTATTAGCTTGCATGGTTTCAGGGAGTTTCGCGCAGCAGTAGCAAAGTAAAAGCAACCCTAATCCAAAGAGAAATAGGAAGTTAGCATTCCAGCCAAAAAACTGATCAATAATGCCTCCTAAAAAAGGTCCAATGGCTGGTGAAGCTGCAAGTGGCGCGCCTAATGCTGAGAAAAGTTGATGGCGTTCTTTGCCTTCGTATCGATCTCGAATCATCGTTTGGGTTACTACGGAACCGACGCTAGCTCCCAACGCTTGAATAAATCGAAAGAGTAAAAGGTAATAAATAGAAGGAGCGAAGCTGCACAAAAGGGTGCCAGCTAAATAAACAACCAAACCTATTAAAATCGACTGCCGTCTGCCTATAAAATCTGCTAAAATTCCCCATAAAAAAACACCGATGGCAAATCCAACAAAATAAATACTTAATGTCATCTCTACGAGACCCATCGACGTTGCGAAAGACTGGGCAATATCTGGCAAGGAAGGTGTATAAATGGTTTCACTGATTTGGGGGAAACCCAATAGAAAGACCACTAACCAAAATGAAAGGGCCTTCGATTTAGAAATTGTCATATACACCTCATATTATTGGAATATTTCTAGTTTAATTGATATGCTTGAATTAAACAATTGAGGTGAAATGAAATCACTATTAACTATAGGTTAACAATGAGCAAGCTTGATCACATTCTAACTTTTATCGCAGTGATCGAAGGAAATAGTTTTGCACAAGCAGGACGTCAGCTCGGCATTTCTACAGCTGCTGTTAGCAAACAAATTACGAATTTGGAAAAAAATTTAGGGGTTGAATTACTCCGGCGCACAACGCGACGCCTTGAACTTTCAGATGTTGGCAGGATGTATTTCGATCATTGTAAAAAATTTATTGCTGAAATGGAAGAAGCTGAAAGATTAGTTTCAACTTGCCGCGCAGAGCCAAGTGGAAAACTAAATGTGGTGAGCGGGGTGCATTTTGCTTCCCACTACATTATCCCTCATTTAAATGAATTTGTAGAAATCTACCCGCTTTTACAGCTAAACCTAGAGATAGCTGAAAGGATTCCGGATATCCTCCATGAGAAAATTGATTTAGTTGTGGGTTATTCAATTTCAGGACCTGCATCATCCACTCAACGCAGAGTAGCCACAACGACTTACGTCATTTGCGGGTCCCCTGCCTATTTCAAAGAGCACGGAATGCCAGAAAAACCTTTGGATCTCATCGAGCATCACTATTTAACGCACAGCCAAAGAAAGGATGACGATGTTCTGACTTTTAAAGATGGCAGTCAGGTCCATCTAAAACCTCTTTTAAAAATAAACGATACTTCAGCACTAGTTAAATGTGCCTTAAATGGCTTAGGAATTATTAAGGTTCATCATTATATGGTTGCTGAATATTTAAAAGCAGGGACATTACTAGAAATCCTGCCTGGCTGCAAAGAATCGGAAATTCCTCTCTATATTTACTACCAAGAGAGCCGTCATCTACAACCTAAAATCCGCCATTTCATTGACTTTCTACTTGCGAAAATGAATCTCATTCAAGCCAAAAAGCCGGGTTCAGTGCCTTTTATCTAGGGCTTCTTATTGTTTTTGCAAAAGAGAAATCGATTTAAGCACATTTGCCTCTGTAATTTCAGAGCCGCCGGTTAATTTTTTGCCTTTTTTCGCTTCGGAATTCACAATCACCAGCGTAGGAGTTTTGTTAACGCTGTATTGCTTCTCAAGCTTTTTGAAGTATTTATTTCCGGTATCTACATCCGCATAATTAAGCTCGACAAACTTTTCACCCAACTTACGCATTTCCCCTTCAATTAATTCTTGTGAGGGAGCTCCTGTTTTTAGGGAAATGCCTTCGAGCATTTTACGTAACTTAAAGTAGCTAGGTTTGTTATGTATCATGAATGATAGATTATAGGGGGTAAAATTCATTGTTTCAGAATGAACTGCGAGGTCGATAAAATGAATTTGGGCTTTTCCTCCGGCTTTTTCAACCAATTTTTCTAATTCAGGCTCTATTGCACGGCAAGCTGGGCATTTCCAGTCTGTAAAAATATAGATATCAACATTACTATTAGAATTTCCAAAGGCAATGCTTTTCTTTAGATTATCTTCTGCTGCCTGTAAGGGATTAAACTTTGTAGTTCCTACAAAAGCCATTAATAAACCCATAAAAAACATGATTGCTGTCGAAATTCCACGCCATTGTGTTCTCATAATTTCTCCTTTATCCCCTTGTTTAAGCACTCTTTTAAAGTCAAAAGCATACTCTATTCCCAAGGCTAAGGCAGCAATTGCAATGGTGGATGCAATTCCTAAGCACACGGGACACCACACTCCAATTTTATACTTTTGCATTAATATAAATTCTAATTCCGCTCCTAGCGCCCCTGCGATCATCAGGGAAGTCAGAAAAATCAGCTGAGAATTATGGCGGGACATAAAATGCACGATGCCTGCCGTTATGAAAAAAATTGCTCCTACCACTTCAAACTGAAATCCAAATAAGCGATATTTATGTCCTTCAGAGCATTCGACAGAACACAGTTGCAGCCAAGAAATAATCGTTAAAAGCATTCCAGCCGCTAAGGCAATTGAGACGATCACAAAGCTAGGACTAATCGAACGCCTAACGATTGATGATTCCTGCATGATGCCTCACTGAGATGATTCAGATACAATTGCCATTATTCTGCATCTTGGTTAACTATTTTTTTTATGTCAAGAAGGCAAACTAATATAATTTTATAAACTAACTTGCACAAATTTATTTATTTATTATTTTACCTGTCGTCGCTATCCCTCATTTTAAAAGTGAGCTATCCAGATATTCGATGTCTGGAGATTTGCATTCTAAAATAAAAATGGATTGGCTTGCAAAATTTTGACTAGCTTTTTTGAGTCGTTTTAAAAAGCACAAAATCCGCAACTCTACAATAATTTTTATCTAAAAGACTAAAAGTTATGGCTTGCGTGATGGCATCAAAGGACATTTGAATGTGGGTGTCATCTTTATCCATTGAACTTGAGAAGCCTTTACTTACGTTCTGACAAGATTTTTCTAAAGATGGATAGTCAAAATTATAAAAAGCATCCTGAGCGCATTCAAATATTTCTTCAGTTGATTTTGTTGTAAAATGCCGATGATACATTTCTCCATCACTGCCGATGCAAAAATTATATATTCCTCTTTCCACAACGATTTCCCCAAGAAAATAAAATTTGATTTCACCAGGTATACAGATTAGTCGGTCCGGGTGATTGCCCCGTTTTTCATTGATGTGTACTTTTTCTACTCCATAAGTTGCCATACAATCATCAATTTCTGTAGGAAAGCCATGTTTGTATTTTTGTTTTAACTTCTCATTTTCTGAAAGATCTCTGTAGGTTTTTCCTTTAAGCTGAGCTGGATTCATTTGAAACCAGTCGTGTACCCTGGGCGCATATCTTTTTGAGGGAATTGACATGCGTCCCGGATATTCAACTCTTGAATCCGAAATTTTTTCTTTTTGATCTTCCCTAGATTTTTTGGCTAAAGTCTTCTTAATAGGCTGTGCCTGTCTCGAATCTGAAAACTTTTCTTTGGACTCTTCCGTGGATTTATTGGTAATAGGCCTCGCTGCAGCAGGTTGCAAGTTTCTTGAATCTGAAAGTCGCGATTTTTGTTTTTTAGATTTCTTTTTTTTAGGTGGAAGACTTTTTGAAAGGGTGACTTGTGAATTTTGTAAGAGATTCCTAGAAGGTTTTGAAAGGATTGGAAAATTATCTCGATGAATTTTTAAATAAGACTCAATCGTGACTGGAATAAAATTTAAATCATGCTTAAGAAAAGTTTGTGTAAACTCCAAACGGCTTCTTATTAGGGGATCTCTTGACGGTGTTTTTTTTGGTTGATCCCTTAATTTCCGCAAGGCTCCGCAAACTGACTCAAACTGTTGCTGCCTTACATGGGCTAACTCTTTTTCCCAATCAGAAAACACGCTTTGTTTGTCTAATAAGCTGTTAATGTTTTCTCCAAGAGTCAGGAGATGCATTTTTTCAGAGGCATTTTCTAGTTTTAAGTTTCTTGATTTTTCTCGATGTTTATTCATTTCATTATATAGAACAACGAAATGCTTCAACTTTTTAATATTTTTTAATAATAAAAAATCTTTCGCTTGTTTCAATTCTTGATTTAAACTATGAACAAAAATATTCATTTGTTTAAAACTCTCAGAAAAAGCTTTTTTTATAATTTTATTCTTGTAATGGATTTGTAAAAGAAAAGAAGAAACCGCCATGATTTCATGGTTCGCTGAATTAACACCTAATTTAAAAGATTTTATTTCATCTTTACTATATTTCCTAATTTTTTTTTCTTCAGGATTTCCTAAAAATCTAAAAAAGAAAGCGATTCCCTCGGAAGATTTAAAATAAGTACTAAATTCACCTTTTTGAATTCTTGAATCTTGCTCGAGGGTGGGTAAAAAGAAAACAGGCGCAAACTTCATGTTTTTTAACATCGAAAATGAAATTGAAAATTGTTCTTTAAATAGAGAGTAGCCATAGAGTTCAACACAAAGAGCAGTGAAGATTGATGTTAATTGTTCTGGGGGACCCTCAAGAGATTTTTTGATTAGATCCACAAATTCTTCCTCACCTTCATCGAGTTCCTCAAGTCCAGAACTATAGGTGTCTGTTGGCGGTGAAAATGAATTATCTTCTTCATCAAAAAAAGATAAAAGTAGATTTTTTGGTGGTGAATTATGAATATACATTGGTGTTAACCTCTTTTTTACTCGACTTTGCAAAACTTTTCAAATTTTGAAGGGGTTACGGCTGCGTAAAAAACCTGAAGCATAATGACAGAAAAAAATTGATAGAGAGCGGTGATTTGTCGATACTGTTGGTTCTCACAACACCAGAATCGATAAATC
>Ga0105046_10013436_pt1 | contig 12675 bp, 11 predicted proteins | sample MAT03_FD_78385 | JGI IMG/M metagenome (GOLD analysis project Ga0105046, IMG submission 78385) | Freshwater microbial communities from Lake Fryxell liftoff mats and glacier meltwater in Antarctica - MAT-03 (megahit assembly) | ecosystem: Environmental > Aquatic > Freshwater > Ice > Liftoff... | reverse complement strand
GCCTCGAGAACGATGGACCGCCCTTGCAGGATGCCCCGCCAGCCCAAGCGACGGCGACGCCGGTTAGGGGCGATGTGAGCCTGCGCGACTGGTCTGAACTGATGTCGGCCGTGCAATACCGATTGCGAGCGACGGTGGGTGGTGCGTCGCTGGCGGCGCCGCTGCCCTGCGGTTCTGAGCACGCAGTGAAGGTGCGCGACGCGGTGCTGGACTGTGTCACGGCACTGGAGCAGTTGCATCAGACGATGCAACACGAACTCGAACGCAAACAGCAGCTCGAACTCGATCTGTTCGATGCCCGTACCGCACTGGCGCAGGCACACATCGAGTTGACGGGTTCGCAGGCCGGCGAGTTGCGCGCCCGTCACCAGGCGCGCCACGATCACTTGACAAGGCTGCCGAACCACGCTCACTTCCAAGAACGGCTGGCAGCGGCGTTGGGCCATAGCCCGATGGAAGCCCGAACGCTGGCCATCCTGTACATCGACGTCGACGGCTTCAAGGCCATTAACCACGCCCATGGCAACGATGCGGGCGACGAGATGCTGCGCATCATTGCCGTGCGCCTGAGCTCGGCGATCCGCAGCGAGGACATGGTGTGCCGGGTCGGCGGCGACGAGTTTGCTTGTCTGCTTGAAGGGCCTGTGGATCGCCTGCAAATCCAACACCTGGCCCACAAGCTGCATTGTGCGGTGGCGTCCCCGGTGAAGTTCGGCGAGCTCAAGCTCAGCGTGCGGGCCAGCATCGGCGTCGCGCTCAGCCCGGCCGACGGCAGCACGGTGGCGTCGTTGCTCAAGCAAGCGGGCGCCGCGATGGTGCGCGCCAAGCGGTTGCGCAACGGCAACGGTTTCGACTTTTTCGGCAAAGCTACCGAGTACGCCTAACGGGGCCCAGGTCATTGGCCGCATGATCACTGGCAACTGCGGCTTGAGCCTCGCGCCGCTGGGCGGGCACGAGCCGGTTCCGCCGCTCAACCCGGTCGCCGGCGGCGCGGACAGTGCGGGCCCGCGCTTCGAGACTCTCGCGGGCTGTTTCGCAGCGCTTGAGGCCTCGCCACTGGCGATCAACCTGGCGTCGCTGGTCGGCCACTCGAACCTGCGCGGGGTCGCGATGGCCGCGCTGGATCGGCCCGCCGACGCCGCCAACAAGGTACATGCAGTGGCCGATTTGCTGCGCGGCCGCAGCCGGTTGATGGCCTCACGCCACCGCGACGAGGCCAACCAGGCACTGCGCCGCACGGGGAGTACCGCATGAAGATCGTCGCCGCCCGCATGAACCACGAGACCAATACCTTCTCGCCGGTTCCGACGCCGCTCGAAGCTTTCGGCCCCGAGGGGCCCGTCTTCGGTGCTGCGGCATTGGCCGGCGCTCGCGGCACCCGCACCGCGCTGGGCGCCTTCATCGAGGCCGCTGAGGCGCGCGGCGCAACCATCGAGGTCGCGGTCAACGCCACCGCCAATCCCAGCGGCCGGGTGCACGACGCCGCCTACGAGGCCCTGGCGGACGCGATCGTCAAGGCGGTGCGTGCAGGCTGCGATCTGATCCTGCTTGACCTGCATGGCGCGATGGCCACCCAGCGCTTCGACGACGGCGAAGCCGAGCTGCTGCGCCGCATCCGCGAGGTTGCGCCCGACACCCCGCTGGCGCTCGCCCTTGACCTGCACGGCAACCTCGGCCAAGCCATGCTGGCGCGCGCCGACATCGTGGTCGGCTTCAAGACCTATCCCCATGTGGACATGGCCGAGACCGGCGCCCATGCGGCGCGCCTGGCTTTTGCCTGGCTCGACGGCGGGCTGCGGCCGGTGCTGGCCTGGGCCCGGCCGCCGCTGCTGTCGCACACGCTGCGCAGCGCCACCGGCGAGGGCGCGATGCAGCGCGCGGTGCAGCGCGCTGGACAGCTTGAGGCGGCCGGCCTGCGGGCGGTCAGCGTATTCGCCGGTTTCTCGCAAGCCGATATTGCCGAGGCCGGCATGAGCGTGGTGGTGGTCGGCGACAGCGCCGAGCAGGCGCAGGCTGCGGCCAACGAGTTGGCGGCGCAAATCTGGGCCGAGCGCGACGGTTTTGTCTACACCAGCGAGCCGCTTTCCGACAGCGTGGCGCGAGCTGCTGCACTGCGCGCGGCCGCGCCAGCCGGTGCCGGGCCGGTGCTGCTGCTCGACCATGGCGACAACGTGATGTCTGGCGGCACCTGCGACACCACCACCTTGTTCGAGGCTTGCCTGCGGCAGGGCCTGCGCCGCATGGGCGTCGGCCCGCTGGCTGACCCACAGGCGGTCGCACAGTGCATCGCCGCCGGTGTCGGCAACCGTGTCGAGATCAGGCTCGGCAACCACACGCCGCTGGGGCGGCCCGGCCGCCAGCCGCCGCCGCTGGCGCTCAAAGTGCGGGTTCGCGCCATCACCGACGGGCGATTCCGCATCAGCGGCCCGATCTACACCGGCGAGACCTGGGCAATGGGCCGCAGTGTGCTGCTTGAGCACGAAGCTGCGGTGCTGGTCGTCAGCGAACGTCCGATGGAGCCGCTGGACCTCGGGGTGTTCACCAGCCTGGGGATCGACCCGAGGGACTTTGATTACCTGTTGCTGAAGTCGCGCATGTACTGCCGGCCAGTCTTCGGGCTGATAGCCTGCGGCATGGTCGAATGCGACAGTGGCGGCGTCACCACCTCCGACTACCGCCAGTTCGATTTCCGGCGCCTGCGTCGACCGATCTACCCGATCGACGCGACGGACGCTTCACTGCGCCATCCCTGAACCGATGTGCACCAGGACGCGGACCTCAAACGCAACGCGCCTGCGACGGCGCCCGATGGTCGTCGATGCCGATGCGCCGATGCGCCGATGCGCCGATGCGTGACGTCAACATCCCCGTCGCGGCCAGATGAATGACCGGATGATCTCGACCAGACAGCAAAAAGCCCGCCGAAGCGGGCCACTCTCGTGCCGGAAAATCAGCTGATCACTTCAGCTTCATTTCTTTGAACAGCACATGTTTACGCGCCTTGGGGTCGAATTTCATGAATTCGAGCTTCTGGGGCGTGGTCTTCTTGTTCTTGTTGGTGGTGTAGAAAAAACCGGTACCCGCAGTGGATTCCAGCTTGATCTTTTCGCGTCCGCCTTTGCTTGCCATGGTGTACTCCTGTGGGGCTGTAGGTTAGCGCGCGATCAGAGCGCGTGCTTGGCGCGCAGATCGGCCACGATCTTGTCTATGCCGACCTTGTCGATCAGGCGCAGCGCGGCGTTGCTGATGCGCAGGCGCACCCAGCGGTTCTCGCTCTCGACCCAGAAGCGGCGGTACTGCAGGTTGGGCAACCAGCGACGCTTGGTCTTGTTGTTGGCGTGGGAAACATTGTTTCCCACCATCGGGCCCTTGCCCGTGACTTGACAGACGCGTGCCATGACGCTTCTCCAGAACTTGTTTGTTGCAGGCTCGGCAACCAGAGCAGGGACTCCGACATGTTTTACGCCATGTCTGACCATCGGCACCGGCAGGGTGGTTTGCACCCTTCCTGACCATCAGCAACTCTCGTTGCGTCCTTGGTGATTGCCCTTCGGATTGCCCTTCGAATACTTCAGGAATCGATTCGAAACCTGAAGTTGCTTTTCGGCAAAGACAGCGATTATAGCCCGGAAACGACACTGCTGACCAGAGCTCAGCCTTGCTGCTCCAGGAAGCGCTGCGCATCCAGCGCGGCCATGCAGCCGGTGCCGGCCGAGGTGATGGCCTGGCGGTAGACATGGTCCTGCACATCGCCGGCGGCAAACACGCCCGGCACGCTGGTCATGGTGGCCAGGCCATCCAAGCCGGTGCGGGTGACGATGTAGCCGCCCTTCATGTCCAGCTGGCCCTTGAAGATGTCGGTGTTGGGCTGGTGGCCGATGGCGATGAAGCAGCCCTTGAGCGCCAGCTCTTCGGTGCTGCCGTTCTGGGCATCTTTCAGCCGAACGCCGGTAACCCCGCTGGCGTCGCCCAGCACCTCGTCCAGGGTCTTGAACAAGTGCAGTTCAATCTTGCCGGCGGCCACTTTGTCGTGCAGCTTGTCGATCATGATGGCCTCGGCGCGGAACTTGTCGCGCCGGTGCACCAGATGCACCTTGCTGGCGATGTTCGACAGGTAAAGCGCCTCTTCGACCGCGGTGTTGCCGCCACCGACCACCGCCACCGTGTCGCCCTTGTAAAAGAAGCCATCGCAGGTGGCGCAGCCGCTGACACCGCGGCCCATGAAGGCTTCTTCCGACGGCAGACCCAGGTACTTGGCCGAGGCGCCGGTGGCGATGATTAGCGCGTCGCAGCTGTAGCTGCCGCTGTCGCCTTGCAGCTTGAACGGGCGTTGGCTGAAGTCAACGGTGTGGATCTGGTCAAACACCATCTGGGTGTCAAAACGCTCGGCATGCTTCAGAAAGCGCTCCATCAGCTCCGGGCCTTGCACGCCCATCACGTCGGCCGGCCAGTTGTCGACGTCGGTAGTGGTCATCAGCTGGCCGCCCTGGGCCATGCCGGTGATCAGCACCGGCTTGAGGTTGGCGCGTGCGGCATAGATGGCCGCGGCATAGCCGGCGGGGCCGGAGCCGAGGATCAGCACCTGGGCGTGCAGGTTGGTGGCGCTCATGTAGATATCCGATGTGAGGTGGGTGCCGGGCAGGGCAGGGGCGACCGGGGCCGCACAGATCGAGAATTGTCCCATGGGGTGCAAGTCCCGAGAACGGTTGGCCGGTCTATCGGCACAATGCGCAGGCGGTGTGCAATTGGCGCGGATTGGCGCGGATTGGCGCGGATTGGCGGTCTAACTCGGCCGATTGGCAGGGCGCTGACAAGAGCACACTACATGAAACGAGGAAACCCACCATGTCGATGCTGACTAACCTAGACCTGATCCGGCGCGTACCGCTGTTCTCGATGCTGACCAACGACCAGGCCCAGGGCATTGCCGACAGCGTGGTCAAGCGGCGCTTTCGGCGCGGCGAGCTGGTGGTCGAGCAGGGCCGCAAGAGCAATGCGCTGTTCATCTTGCTCAACGGCCGGGCTCGTGTGCTCACCGCCGATGCGCGTGGCCGCGAGGTGATTCTGGCGGTGCTGGAGTCGGGCGACTATGTCGGAGAGATGAGCCTGATCGACAACGATCCGCACTCGGCCACGGTGCGTTGCGAAATCCAGACCGACATGCTGATCCTCGGCCGCCCCGATTTCCAGCGCTGCCTGCCCGAGCATTCGACGCTGTCCTACGCCATCCTGCGCGGCCTGGTGCGGCGCTTGCGCCACGCCGACCGGCAGATCGAATCATTGGCGCTGCTCGATGTCTACGGCCGCGTCGCGCGCACGCTGCTGGAGATGTCCGAGGAAATCAACGGCGTCAAGATCATCCGCAACAAGGTCTCGCGCCAGGACATGGCCAAGGTGGTGGGCGCTTCGCGCGAGATGGTCAGCCGGGTCATGAAGGACCTGGAGGAACGCGGCGTCATCGAGACCCAGGACAACGGCTCGGTGGTCATCAAGGAACGCGCGGCCCAACCCGAGTGAGCCGAGCGGGCAGCTGAGCGCCGGCCGCTGCGTCGGCGTCCGCCGGCCTGCTTTGCGCCACAATCCGGCGCATGACTTTTCCGTTGGGATCCTTGCGCGGGGATGGTGCGGCCACGCTGGCCTCGCGGCCGGGCGCCGCTGCCGATGCGCCGCGCTGGCGTGCGCAATTGCTGCTGCTAGTCGGCGCCGTGCTGTGGCTGCTGATGCTGCTGGCGCTGGCCACTCACCAGGCGGCTGATCCTGGGTTTTCCACCTCGGGCAGCGGTGCGGCCGTGGCCAACAAGGCCGGGCTGCTGGGCGCCTGGGTCTCGGACCTGTCGCTGTTTCTGTTTGGCTACTCCACCTGGTGGCTGATGCTGGTGGCCATGCGCCATTGGTTGGCGGTGCTGGCGCGCGCCTTGCGCGAGCCGCAGGGCGTCGACGAACTGCCGAGCCCGGCCTGGTGGTTCTGGGCCGGTCTGGCGCTGCTGATGGCTGCGAGCTGCGGCCTCGAATGGACCCGGCTCTACCGCCTGGATGCAGGCCTGCCCGGCGGCCACGCCGGCGGCGTGCTCGGCCTGCTGGCCGGCGGCCTGTCGATGAAGTGGCTGGGCTTTGCCGGCTCCGGTGTACTGTGGATCGCCGCCGGCGTGCTGGGCCTGTCGCTGGCGATGCGCTTCTCCTGGAGCCGCGTGGCCGACCGGTTGGGCCAGGCCATCGAGAGCCTGTGGCAGCGCCAGGCGGTGGCGCGCGAGGTCAAGGAAGACAAGCGCATCGCCGAGGTGCTGACCCGCGAGCGTGAGCTGGTGGTCGAGGTAGGCCGCGTCGAGGTTGAGGACCATGCGCCGATCGTGATCGAGGAGACCATGGTCGAGGTGCCCAAGAGCACCCGCGTGGCCAAGGAGCGGCAGAAGCCGCTGTTCCAGGAGCTGGCCGACACCAAACTGCCGCAGGTCGACCTGCTGGACGCCGCGCCGGCGATCCGGGTTGATTCGGTGAATCCCGAATCACTGGAGATGACCTCGCGCATGATCGAGAAGAAGCTGCGCGATTTTGGCGTCGAGGTGCGCGTGGTGGCGGCCTCGCCGGGCCCGGTGATCACGCGCTATGAGATCGAGCCGGCCACCGGGGTGAAGGGCTCGCAGGTGGTCAACCTAGCCAAGGACCTGGCGCGCTCACTGTCGCTGGTGAGCATCCGTGTCGTCGAGACCATCCCTGGGCGCACGACGATGGCGCTCGAATTGCCCAACGCCAAGCGCCAGACCATCCGGCTGGCCGAGATCCTGGGCTCGCAGATCTACCACGACGCTGCCTCGCAGCTGACCATGGGCCTGGGCAAGGACATCGTCGGCGCGCCGATGGTGGCCGATCTAGCCAAGATGCCGCACTGCCTGGTGGCCGGCACCACCGGATCGGGCAAGTCGGTGGGCATCAACGCGATGATCCTGAGCATCCTCTACAAGGCCGAGGCGCGCGACGTTCGATTCATCATGATCGACCCCAAGATGCTCGAGATGAGCATGTACGAGGGCATCCCGCACCTGCTGTGCCCGGTGGTCACCGACATGAAGCAGGCCGCCAACGCGCTGACCTGGTGCGTCGGCGAGATGGAGCGCCGCTACAAGTTGATGAGCAAGATGGGCGTGCGCAACCTGGCCGGCTACAACAAAAAGCTCGACGAGGCCAGGGCGCGGGGTGAGCTGATCGGCAACCCCTTCAGCCTGACGCCCGAATCACCCGAGCCGCTGGACCGCTTGCCCTTTGTGGTGGTGGTGATCGACGAGCTGGCCGACCTGATGATGGTGGTGGGCAAGAAGATCGAAGAGCTGATCGCTCGCCTGGCGCAAAAGGCGCGCGCCGCAGGCATTCACCTGATCCTGGCCACGCAGCGGCCCAGCGTCGACGTCATTACCGGGCTGATCAAGGCCAACATCCCGACGCGATTGAGCTTCCAGGTCAGCAGCAAGATCGACAGCCGCACCATCCTTGACCAGATGGGCGCCGAGGCGCTGCTCGGCCAGGGTGACATGCTCTACCTGACCCCCGGCGGCGGCCTGCCCGTGCGCGTGCACGGCGCCTTTGTCTCCGACGAAGAGGTGCACCGCGTCGTGCAATACCTCAAGAGCCAGGGCGCGCCCAATTACATCGAAGGCATCCTCGAGGGCGGCACGCTCGACGGCGAAGCTGACGGCGCGCCCGGTGGTGGCGCGGCCGGCGGCGATGCCGAGGCCGACCCGATGTACGACCAGGCGGTGGCCATCGTGCTGCAGAACAAGAAGGCCTCGATCTCGCTGGTGCAGCGCCATTTGCGCATCGGCTACAACCGCGCGGCGCGGCTGCTCGAGCAGATGGAAAAATCGGGTCTGGTCTCGACGCTGTCGTCTAGCGGCAACCGCGACCTGCTGGTACCCAAGCGCGACGATTGAGACGCCATGACGATGACCAATATCCTCAGCGCATTGCTGCTGTCCACTGCGGCCTTGAGCGCCCAAGCCGACGCGGTGGACGCGCTGCGCGAGTTTGCGCGAGAGGTCAAGAGCGGCCGCGCCAGCTTCAGCCAGACCGTCAGCTCACCCGACGGAGTGCGAAAAAAAACCTCCAGCGGCAGCTTTGAGTTCAGCCGGCCGAATCGTTTTCGCTTTGCCTACAGCAAGCCTTTTGAGCAATTGATCGTCAGCGACGGCCACAAGGTCTGGCTGCACGACATTGACCTCAACCAGGTCTCGGTGCGGCCGGCAGCGCAGGCGCTGGGGGCCACGCCGGTGGCCTTGCTGGCCGGCAGCGAGATCGACAAGAGCTTCGAGCTGAGCGTGGCGCCGACGCGCGACGGGCTCGACTGGGTGCAGGCCAGCCCACGCGTCAAGGACAGCGGCATCACGTCAATGGCGATCGGCTTTCGCGGCAAGACGCTGGCCGCGCTGGAGCTGGTTGACGCCTTCGGCCAGCGCTCTGTGCTGCAGTTCACGGCGCTGGAGGCCAATGTGCGCATCGCCGACGAGCGCTTCCAGTTTGTGCCGGCCAAGGGCGTGGACGTCATCACGCAGTGAGAGGTTGAGAGGCAATCCCGGCGTGGGCCCATGGGATGGCCTCTCAACCTCTGAGGCCTGGCTGCTCCGGCCTGGCTGAGCCGGGTCCGGTGCCTTGCCAGCGGGCGTAACCTGGCCACGCCGGCCACGCCGGCCACGGCCGCGCGACATGCGCTGCCACAATCCAGACCATGCATCCGCAAGAGTCGCTGTTTGACACCGCGTTGGCGTCGTCCGCAGCGCCCGAGGCGCCCGCCGCCGACGCGCCGCTGGCCGAGCGGCTGCGGCCGCGCACGCTGGACGAGGTGATCGGCCAGAGCCATTTGCTGGGGCCGGGCAAACCGCTGCGCGTGGCCTTTGAGAGTGGCCGCATCCACTCGATGATCCTGTGGGGCCCGCCGGGTGTGGGCAAGACCACGCTGGCCCGGCTGGTGGCCGGCGCGGTGGCGCCGCGGCCTCAGGGCGCCTTCGCTGACACCGCTGACCTCGGTGACCTTGCCCCAGGCGCTGCCGCCGCAGGCGGTCGAGCCGACCCGGCACGGCCCAGCGTTGGCTCACGCTTCATCGTGCTCAGCGCGGTGCTGGCCGGCGTCAAGGACATCCGCGACGCCGTGGTGCAGGCCCGGCTGGCGCGCGCCACCCAGGGCCAGGCCACGGTGGTTTTTGTCGATGAGGTGCACCGCTTCAACAAGGCGCAGCAGGATGCCTTTTTGCCGCATGTCGAATCAGGCCTGTTCACCTTCATCGGCGCCACCACCGAGAACCCCAGCTTCGAAGTCAACTCGGCGCTGCTGTCGCGCGCCACGGTGCAGGTGCTCAAGCCGCTGGACGACGCGGAACTGGGCCAGTTGATTGAACGCGCGCGCGCCGCGCTGGCCATGCCGCCGCTGAGCGATGCCGCCCGCCAGCGGCTGATCGGCCATGCCGACGGCGATGCGCGGCGGCTGCTCAATGCCTACCAGATCACCGCTGAGTTGGTGCAGGCCGATGCCACGCCGCCGACCGAGATCGACGAAGCCCGGCTTGAGCAGGCGCTGGGCGAGATGCTGCGCCGCTACGACAAGGGCGGCGACCAGTTCTACGACATGATCAGCGCGCTGCACAAAAGCGTGCGCGGCTCTGACCCCGACGCCGCGCTGTATTGGCTGGCGCGCATGCTAGACGGCGGCGTCGATGCGCGCTATGTGGCGCGGCGCGTGATCCGCATGGCCAGCGAAGACATCGGCCTGGCCGACCCGCGCGGCCAGCAACTGGCGCTGCAAGCGGCCGAGGTCTACGAGCGCCTGGGTTCACCCGAAGGCGAACTGGCGCTGGCCCAGGCGGTGGTCTACCTCGCCGTGGCGCCCAAGAGCAATGCCGTCTACCAGGCCTGGAAGGCGGTCAACGCGCTGGTCAAGCAGGACAGCAGCCGGCCGGTGCCGATGCACTTGCGCAACGCGCCGACGCGGCTGATGAAGGGCCTGGGCCATGGCGCGGGTTACCGCTATGCGCACGACGAGGCCGGCGGTTTTGCCGCCGGCGAGCAGTACCTGCCCGACGGCCTGGCGGCGCAAGGTTTCTATCAGCCGGCGCCGCGCGGGCTGGAGTTGCGCATCGGCGAGCGGCTGGCTGAGCTGCGCCGGCTCAATGCCGAGGCCCTGGGCGGCGCGGTGCCGGCTGCGCCCGCAGGCGAGGGCGATGTTGCCGGATCGACCGGATCGGCATAGTCGCTGCGCCCGCGGGTGATCAGGCACTTGAACCCCCAAAACAAGGGCGAGCGCCAGGGGGGAATCCCGTGCGGCCACTGCCGGGCCCGCTTCTACAATCCGCGCCAGTTCGACGCCGGGCCGTGGGCCGGCTTCTTGCTTGCAACACATCACACAAGCCCGGTCGCAGCCGGTGGTGGCCGACCGGGCCGCTGCCAACGGCCGGCAGAGGACTGGAGACCCCCGCCATGGATATCTTGTTGCAACAGCTCATCAACGGGCTGGTGCTGGGCAGCATGTATGCGCTCGTGGCACTGGGCTACACGATGGTCTACGGCATCATCAACCTGATCAACTTCGCCCATGGCGAGGTGTTGATGGTGGGCGCGCTGACCAGCTGGACGGTGTTGCGCATGCTCGCGGGCAGCGGCATGCCGGGCTGGGTGATGCTGCTGATTTCACTGGTGGCGGCGATCGTGGTCTGCTCGGCGCTGAACTTCGTGATCGAGAAAATCGCCTATCGGCCACTGCGCAACGCCCCCCGGTTGGCGCCGCTGATCACCGCGATGGGCATGAGCCTGTTGCTGCAAACGTTGGCGATGATCATTTGGCAGCCCAGCACCAAGCCCTATCCGATCCTGTTGCCGATGGAGCCGTATTTCATCGGTGGCGCGGTGATCAACCTGACGCAGATCCTGATCCTGGCCACCACGGCGGTGACGCTGATCGCCTTGATGTTCCTGGTCAACCGCACCAAGCTGGGCCGCGCAATGCGGGCCACCGCCGAGAACCCGCGCGTCGCCGCGCTGATGGGCGTGCGCCCGGACATGGTGATCTCGGCCACCTTCATCATCGGCGCCGCGCTGGCCGCGCTGGCCGGCGTGATGTACGCGGCCAACTACGGTACGGTGCAGCACACCATGGGCTTTCTGCCGGGGCTGAAGGCCTTTACCGCAGCGGTCTTTGGCGGCATCGGCAACCTGGCCGGCGCGGTGGTCGGCGGCATTCTGCTGGGCGTGATCGAGGCGCTGGGCTCGGGCTACATCGGCATGCTCACCGGCGGTGTGCTGGGCAGCCAGTATTCCGACATCTTCGCCTTCGCGGTGCTGATCCTGGTGCTCACCATCCGGCCGCAGGGCTTGCTGGGCGAGCGCGTAGCTGATCGAGCTTGACCCTGGGGAGTACAAGATCATGAAAAACAAGCTCGTCGTCTTCCTCATCGCGGCCGTGCTGCTGCTGGTGCTGCCGCTGCTGGCCCAGCAGGTGGGCAATTTCTGGGTGCGCATGCTCGACTTTGCGCTGCTCTATGTGCTGCTGGCACTGGGGCTGAACATCGTCGTCGGTTATGCCGGCCTGCTTGACCTGGGCTATGTCGCCTTCTATGCGGTGGGCGCCTACATGTTTGCGCTGATGGCCTCGGGCCACCTGGCGGAGAACTTCGAGGCCATCAAGGCGGTCTTTCCACAGGGCCTGCACCTGCCGTTCTGGGTGGTGATACCGATGGGGGCGGCGCTGGCCGGCCTGTTCGGCATGTTGCTGGGCGCGCCCACGCTGAAGCTGCGCGGCGACTACCTGGCCATCGTCACGCTGGGCTTCGGTGAGATCGTGCGTGTGTTCCTCAACAACCTTGACCGCCCGGTCAACATTACCAACGGCCCCAAGGGCATCACGGGCATCGACAGCATCACCATCCTGGGCAATGACCTGGGCACCAGCGGCATGCTGTTCGGTTACGAGATCTCCTCGGTCACCAAGTACTACTACCTGTTTCTCGCATTGGTGGTACTCAGCGTGGTGATCTGCTACCGGCTCGAGCAAAGCCGCATCGGCCGCGCCTGGATGGCGATCCGCGAGGACGAGATCGCCGCCAAGGCGATGGGCATCAATACCCGCAACCTCAAGCTGCTGGCCTTCGGCATGGGCGCCACCTTTGGCGGTGTGTCGGGCGTGATGTTCGCCACCTTCCAGGGCTTTGTTTCGCCCGAATCGTTCTCGCTGCACGAGAGCATCATGATCGTGGCGATGGTGGTGCTGGGCGGCATCGGCCATATCCCCGGCGTGGTGCTGGGCGCGGTGCTGCTCGCGGCGCTGCCCGAGGCGCTGCGCTGGGTGGCCGGTGAGTTGGATCTGCAGCGCCTGACCGATGGCCGCATCGACGCCGCCATCCTGCGCCAGTTGATGATCGCGCTGGCGATGATCAGCATCATGTTGATTCGCCCGCGTGGCCTGTGGCCGTCGCCCGAGCATCGCAAGGCCGCGCCCGCCACCGTGCCGCCGAGCAAGTCATGAAGGCCGCCGCCATGAGCGACATCGTGCTGCAGGTCAAGGGGGTGTCCAAGCGTTTTGGCGGGCTGCAGGCCTTGTCGGACGTGGCCGTCACCATCCACAAAGGACAGGTTTACGGGCTGATCGGCCCCAATGGCGCCGGCAAGACCACTTTCTTCAATGTGCTGACCGGGCTCTACACG
>Ga0105046_10013435_pt1 | contig 12676 bp, 8 predicted proteins | sample MAT03_FD_78385 | JGI IMG/M metagenome (GOLD analysis project Ga0105046, IMG submission 78385) | Freshwater microbial communities from Lake Fryxell liftoff mats and glacier meltwater in Antarctica - MAT-03 (megahit assembly) | ecosystem: Environmental > Aquatic > Freshwater > Ice > Liftoff... | reverse complement strand
TCATGGCGTGGGAAGTGACAGAGTGTTGCGCCGCCTGCTGCACACCTGCGAGGCGGGCAGCGTTCCCGTAGCGAAGCTCTCCAGAGTTGCGCCGCAGTGAACGTCGGCACGGCGCAGCTCTGGCGAGCCCCGCTACAAACCCCGCTTGCCTGCGGAGTGTGAGAAATGCGGACTAGCAGCATGGCTCCTACGATTGATTCAGACTGAATGCCTGAATGCAGGAGCCGGCGGAGGTGCCCGTAGCGTAGCTCTCCCGAGCTGCGCAACACGAGGCTTCCCGTGCGGAGTCACCCGCGCAGCTCGGGAGAGCTGCGCTACTTTCCAGTCTCGCGCCGCCATCTGGCAACAGGACTGGACAGGTCGTCTCACACTCCAGGATGGCGTGACGCAGGGGTGTTCCGCCCCTGCCTTCTGCAATCTTACTTCCGTCGGATTTCAGAGTGAGCTGCAGAGGCTGAGAATCGCACCGCGTCTGTGAGAGAAGCAGGTCAGCGTTCTTCGAGAGGAACCGGGGGAGTCTCCAGATCGAAAAGCTGTCCCCATTCGCCCGATGCGATCACGGTCGCACTCAGGCGCCATGACTCGTAGGAGTTGGGCCACGTCTCGCGTTCTCCAGGGCCGTAGAAAAGATAGCGCACGCCGAGTCGCGCCGCGCGGAGTCGCCAGTCGGGGAAGCCGAGCATCAGCGCGTCGAGATCGTCGGCGACATTGGCGAACTGGATGCCGTGGCTGCCGAGGTGGCCTTCGTAGCCCATCACTGTCTTGCGTCCGCTGAGCAGCAGGGGGTGATTGTAGTTTGGCTGCGCGGCGAAGGGCTGTGTCACTGGAATCTTCCGCACGGCTGCCGACACGCTTTCCACGGTCGAGAGACGGGTGATGGAGTAGCCGTGGTGCCTGTCATCGATGCCACCCAGGAGCGACAGGAAGCCGGAGAAGAACAACAGGACGCAAACCGTCGCACGCGTCTGCACCCGCCAGTGGAGGATCACGGCTTCCCACAGGATCGGCATGATGATGAGGTAGGCCCAGAGCATGAGCTTGGTATTGTCCCAGTCCCAGTTGGTGAAGCGGATGTTGCAGCAGAGGAAGAACAGGAAGAGCGCTGCGGCGACGGAGGCAGCGGGCCAGACCAGGGCGCCGGATTGCCGGGAGATGCGCCACAGCAGCGCTGCGAAGATGAAGGTGGCGAGGATGAGCGGCGCGGCATTGGCCCGCAGGAGCGGAAAACTGGAATCGAAAATGCGGAACAAGGCGAACAGGCCATCGAGCACGGTGAGGCTCGCCCACGCGAAAAGGATCCACCGCAGGCCAAAGTCGCGTGCATTCAGGCGATGGAGGAGGATGCCCCCGACCACGGCGGCGAGCACGAGAAGCGCGACGGCGACGGAGCGCAGCTCGGGACTGGCGGTGTTGCCCATGAGCAGGTCGCCGAAGGTTTCCTTTTGATAGCTGGTCCAGGCCCCGAGCAATGGCGTGATCACGATCACGACCGCGCATAAGATCCAGCCAAGCGCGGGAGTGGGGCCTCGCGGCAGGACGGGTCGCAGCACGGCCAGCAGCAAAGGCACCAGCAGCAGCGGGAGGAGCCCGAAATTCCCGAGCCAGAAGATCAGGAATTTCCCGTGCGCGGCGAATCGCGACATGGCGGGGTGTTGCTCGGCGAATGAGTCCCAGACTTCGGCGGTGGTGCGGTCGTTCACCATCCAGCCGGGCTGCCAGCCCAATGAGTCGATGGCCGGTCTCGCGGGCGGGTTTTCGAATTGCGTCATGTCCTGCCACAGCGGCTCGGCATTCGTCTTGAACATGCCGACCGAGAGGTATGCCAGCGCCGTCGCCGGGATGAATGCCGCCGCGACGAGACCGGCGATGCGCGCCCGCGCCGGCTGATGCGCGACGAAGAACGCGGCGAGCATGAACGACAGCACGAGGAACGTGTGCAGATGGAACGCCGGCATGCTGGCGTAGAGGAGGAGTTCGCCCGCGAACGGCAGCCGCCAGCCGTCGCGCCCGAACAGACGCGCGCGCCAGGAGCCCAGCAGCAGCAGCCCGGCGGGCAGCGCGAAAAGGAATCCGCGCTGCGTGACGAGGATCGCCAGAGGCAGATTCTTCCACGCCCACTCGCTCTGGTAGTCGCGGAAGAATGGCAGGTCCGGCCCGGACGCGGCGCAGGCGAGCCCGGCGAGGCCACCGCTGAAAAGGAACGCGGCGACCGTGAATGCGCCGCCCCATCGCAGCAGCGCGAAGCCCGTGGCGAATGCGCCGAGGAGGCCGGTCCAGATCAAGCCGCGCGTCAGGTCCACGCCGGCGAGTGAGAGCAGGCTGTTGAAGATGTCCATGCCCGCGGCGTAGGTCAGTTTCCCGGCGGAAAAGATGGGGCTGTCCGGCCAGAACGGCGCGCCGTTGGTGAAGTAGTTGATGAACGTGAGGTGCAGCGCCATGTCGCCGAGATTGTTTGGCGACAACACGCAGAGATCGTCGCCGTCCTGAAAGATGAGCCACAGGAACGCGCGGAGGCTGAACAAGCCGAAGAAAGCGATGGACACCCATCCCCAGCGGGAGGGGCGGGGGAGCGGTGCCTGCCCGCGGCCTAGCCACCAGGCGAGCAGGCCAACCGCGCATCCACCGAGGAGCGATTGCATCGCTATCGACGCATTGAGCGCTCCGTGCAGGAAACCCAGCAGGATCCCGAGCAGCACGGAAGTCGCGACCGCGCAGAGCGAAGCTGCGAGGAGATTCATGGTGCCACGGTCGCCGGTTGCGCGGCGGGATTTGGCTGCGGCACCCGCGGATGAAACTCCGGCACGCGATTCGGGAATACCGGGAAGAATCGCTCGGCATTCAGATAGAGCCGGCCCTCGTCGCCGCCGCCGCGGACCAGACAATCCTCCTTGAAGTAGATCCCGAGCAGATGCTCGTCGAACTCCGCTTCGCGCTGCGCGGGGATGAGGATGAAGTCGGCGTCGTGGGTGGTCACCGGCTCATCCGTGCCGACGTAGGTGATGTTTGGAAATCCGTTCAGTTCCCAGATCAGCGGGAACGCCTCGGTGAGGACAAGGCCGTGCATCTGGCGATGGATGGCACTTTCGCGGACAAGTCTCCGGACCGGGCGGAGCAGCTTGTTGATGTCGTTCGTCGTCTGCACGTAAACGTAGCGGTCGCCATCCTCGGTCGGGCGCACGAAATTCAGCCGCCAGCAGTCGTTCAGCGGAGTCCACGCCAGCAGCAGACCGACGAGATAGACGAGCCGGCGATCGGTGGATTCCGTGAGATCCTCGGCCACCTGCCCGAGGGCGAAAAAGAACGGCCACAGCAGACTGATGATGCACCAGGGCGTCTTGTACGGGACGAGCGAATAGCCGGTGAGCGTCGCGAGCCCGTACAGGCACAGCCAGCGTATCGCGCGGCTTTGACTCGGCAGCGCGATGAAGAGCGCAAAGCTGCAAACGAGGATCCACACGCCGAGGGATGTCACGCTGTCGATATTCCAATGCGGCGTGAGGTAATCGGGGCGGGCGAGGCCCGGCATCTCGCCCATGCTTGCGATGATTCCGGATCCGGCGAGCAGTGCGCCGCCAGCAAGAAAAGCCGTCGCCAGCGGTGGCGAACGGCGCAACGACAGCACGGGCGCGGCGATGATGCCGACCAACGCCGGCCACTCGTAGCAGGCGATGAGCTTCAGCCAGTAGAAGAACTCCTTGTTATGCCCGGCCTCCGCAGTCGTGCCCTTCTTGAACATGAATTGAAACGTATCGAGCATTCCTGTGACACCGGGCCAGTGGAGGCCGAATCCCGAGTAGAGCACCACCACGATCCCGGCGCATGCGACCGCGACGACCGCGATCTGGCGCAGGCCGAAACGCCTGCCGCGCGGTTCCTCCTCCGGCGAATCGGCAGGCCCGGAGACGCCGGATTTTTCGCCGGAGAAAAGATCCGCCGGCCGCCGCTGGGCGACCGGCACTAGTGGCGCATACCAATCCAGGAAGCGCGTCGCCGCAAGCGCCAGCGCCGCCGCGACGCAGTGGATGAGATAGGTTTCCTTCGTGACCACCATTCCCGCGAGGCCGAGGCCGAGCGACCACAGATCGCGACGGCGCCGTTCGCCGCGGGCGATTCCAAAGCCGCCGTACGTCGCAAGCAGCGCGAAGAACGGCATCCATGCCTCGTGGATCGAGTAGCGCGAGTAGAAGACCATCGCCGGGGAAATCGCCGCGGCGATGGCGGCGATCCACGCCACGCGCCACGGCACAAACCGGCGGAAGGCGAGCATCAGCGCGATTGTCGCCGTGCCGATGAGCACCGTGGGCATCCGCGCCACCCACAGGCTGCGCCCGAAGAGCTGCTGCGCGACGAAGAGCACGTAAAAGTGGAGCGGGCCGTGGTAATTTGCCGGGTCGTACGCGTAGCAACCCTTGCTGCGCATCGCGATGACAAAAGAGCCGTTCACACCCTCGTCGAAGTGCGCGGGTTTCAGATCGAGGGCGGCGACGCGAAAGCCAAACGCGAGCGCGACGATGAGCAGGGAGAACCAGCGTTGACGGACGGACATCGTGGGACGCGGGTCAGTTGCAGCCGGGAATCCGGCGCCGGACTGGAACCTTGCTGGGGGAAAGATTTGCTTTCATGGCTTTTGACCGCATGGCGGTGCAACTGATACGCAACTGGGACACAACCGAAATGTCCTCCAAGGGCGAGCCATTTGTATCAATCGTCATTCCCGCCTATAACGAGGTTCACCGCCTGGAGGCGAGCATAAGGGCATTGCGCGCCTACCTTGCCGGAGTCCCTTGGAGCTTCGAGCTGATCCTCGTGGTGGAACTCAGCACGGATGGAACGCTCGAACTCGCGCGACGGCTCATCGCGCGCGACCCGGCATTTGAAGTCATCGGCAACGACGTGCAGCGGGGAAAAGGTTGCGCCGTGCGAACCGGGATGCAGCGCGCGCGCGGTGAGATCTCATTTTTCATGGATACGGATCTCTCCACGCCGCTGCCCGAGATCGATCATTTCCTCGCGCGCTTCGCGCAGAATCCGCCGGTGGATGTGCTGGTCGGCAACCGCCAGCATGCATACAGCGAGATCCTGCAGACCCAGCACTTCGTGCGCAGGAAGATGGGGCAGACGTTCAATGCGATTCTCCGCGGCATCTCGGGCATCCGTCTGGCCGACACGCAATGCGGTTTCAAGGCATTCCGCAGCGAAGCTCGAAAGAGAATCTTCGCGCTCCAGAAGCTGGATGGATTTGCCTTCGACGTGGAGGTGCTGCTGCTCGCCGAGCGACTGGGATTCAAGGTCGAGGACATGCCCGTGCAGTGGAGCAACGCCGAGGGCAGCAAGGTGCGAATCGTCCGCGATTCCGCCCGGATGCTCTTCGACGCGCTCCGCGTGCGCCGCCTGGTCGGGAAGACGCTGGCGGAGAGATCCCGCCCGGCCGGAACGACGCAATGAAAAACGGCCAGCGTGCTTTGCCGACGCGATGCCAGCCCCGAGCGTCGCGGAGACTGCGCGCTACTTTACCGAGACCAGCTCGACCTCGAAGATGAGCGTCGAGTTCGGAGGAATCGGTCCGCCCGGCGTGCCGCCTTCGCCGTAGGCCAGCGCCGAGGGAATCGTGAACTGATACTTCGCGCCTTCCTTCATGAGCTGCACGCCCTCGGTCCAGCCGGGGATGACGCCGCTCAGCGGAAATTCAATGGTCTTGCCGCGCTTGTAGGAGCTGTCGAATTCCGTGCCATCGAGCAGCGTGCCCTTGTAGTGGACTTCGACGGTGTCGGACTTCTTCGGGCTCTTGCCGGCGCCCTCCTTGAGGACCTTGTATTGCAGCCCGCTGGCGGTGGTTTTCACGCCTTCTTTCTTGGCGTTTTCTTTGAGAAACGCTTCGCCTTTTTCAGAATTGGAGTCAGCCATGAGAGGCGTGACGGTGAACGTGGCGAGGGTGGCTGCACAGCAGATTTTTGCGAGAGAGAGGAATTTCATGCGGCAGGAAAGTAGCGGGCGTCTGTGCGATGGGAAACGAAAAAGCCGCCCCGGTTTCCCGAGGCGGCTGTGATTTCGTAGCCGCGCTCGTGAGAGCGCAGGCACTTTGAAAGTCCGGTTCGAGATCAGCCCGCGGATTTACATCCGCGGCTGCGTGCATGTGGAAGGGCGAGCAGACCATGTAGCTGGGCAGACGCGGTGGAGCATCGTTCCATAGGACACAGCCGATCCATCATTCCGCGACTCACCAAGACAAATTTGCTCTTACCGCGATGCCCTTGCCAGTGCGTCCGTGATCTTTCCGAGTTCACCCCGCCCCTTCACCATTTCAAAGAAGCACCGCCCGTCGCTGCGGATGGCCGGGCTGTGACGTTCTCGTTGTAAGCCCAGCCCTCGTTCCCCGTGTTATACGGCGGGTCAATGCAGATGCACTTCACCCGGCCCCTGTAGTAAGGCAGCAGCGCCTAGAGGGCCACGAGGTTGTCACCCTCGACGATGAGATTGCCCGCGCCGGGATCGCCGCAGCCGAGATCGGGCACGTCTTTCAGCAAGTGAAAGGGCACCTCGAGGTGATGGTTGATGACGGCTTCCTTGCCGATCCAGTTCAGTGTGGGAACAGAGATTCGCTCGCGTGTGCGAATCAGCCCTGTGCCGGGATGGCTTCCTTTGGTGGGTCTCTCGTGGTGCCTGAAAACTCAGTCGGGACGTGCCTAGACACGTCCCGCACCAAGGCACCGGAAGGGCTCACCAAGGACGTCTCGATACGCCCCGAATCGGGGCGTGCGTCGAACGGTTGCCTTGGTGTCCTGTGAAATTTCCGGTTTCGTTGCGGACAGCAGCCGAAGCTACGCGAAGTTGTATTTTAGAAAATGATGCGGGTCGTTTGGTGAGAGAGTGGTTTGTCGGAACGGGTGGAAGCTAGCGGGCGGCAAGCGGGGTGTTTGGCGGCGAACCACTTTTCCGGCGTTCACCGGGTGTGATTGGAACCGGGTCCGAAACGACAGGCGGACGATGGCGGCAAATGCAAGGAGGGGCGGTTTGATCCCGCCCCCTGGCGGCGGTCTCTCCGCCCCGCTGCCAGCCCCGGCAGGGAATGCACGGGAGATTTCCCGGGTCGGAACAGTTTGGTTCGTGTCCACCGCCATGGCTCGATGCGGCGCGGAGCGTCCGCATCAAGAGGGCGGTATCATACCGCCCGTTCTTGGGCGCTCCGTCGCGATTACTTGGACTCACTTCTAATCACGCCCGCTTTCATCTGGGGGGAGGTCACTTTGAGGAAAGGCTGATCCAATTCCCGACCTCTGCGAACCGATCTTCCGCGGGCATCGAGAGGAAAGCGTGCAGGTCCTCGTCCGCATGGACGACGAACAGATCAATCGGCGCGAGGCCCGTGGCGCTGGCGATGACGTTTTCGCCGTGTGCATCAAAAGCCGCTGCGCCGTCGCTGGCGCGAAAATACGAGACCGAGTCGCGCCGCCCCGCGATCACGCCCGGCACTTCCGCAAGCCGAGCGCGGACATGAACACGGTGATTTCAGCCGCTGTCGCGTCGCGCCCGTGGATGACGGGCTGCGTGGTGACGATGGCCGGCTCCGGCCCGGCGATGACGCCGACGATGCGGATGTCGTCGCCGAAGACCTCGTTGAAAATGCCAAGCCGTTCGAGGTATTCGAGCGGTGTGGCCTGCCTCACGAACGGCAGACCAAGGTATCTCTGCGAGCGTTTGCCGATGTGAAAATTCGTGCCGACGGTCATGCCGAAGCCGCGCGTGATTTTGTAATAAATCTGCGAGGCCGGGTCGAAGAATACCGCGTGCTCCGCGCCACCGCCGGTGACGCGGTTCAGATACTCACGGCCATCGAGGAGGCAGCCGCGGGTTCGCGCCCATCCGAGGATGGCGTCCCGCTCGCGCTCGAAGCGTTCCCAGAGCGTGCGGCGACGCTCCGGCGGTTCCGCTCCATCTGCTCCAAGGCTTCTTCGGAGGTCATGCAAGGCTGATTCAGGCGCCATTTTCTGAGTTCTTCGACGAGTTTTTTCTGCTCGGGAGTCATGCCCGAAAGGTAGCGGCGCGGCGCGGCAAAGCGAGGACTGTTTTCGCCCGCCATGCCGCGCCCGCGAGCGTCTTGACCCTCGCCTTCGCCGCTCCGCCAAGAAGGAACCGCCCCGGCCATTGCTGGCCGGGGCGGCTGTGATTTTCGTAGTTTCGCTCGTGAGAGCGCGGGCGCTTTTGAAAGTGCGGCTGGCGATCAGCCCGCGGATTTACATCCGCACCTTACGGGCGTTCAGTTTCCTGCGAGCTGATCGAGACGTGCGAGCGAGAACGCCGCGCCGCCGTTGATGAAGAAGCGTGTGATCTGCTCGCGCAGCGTGCGGTAGAGCGCGGGGTCGGTGCTTGCGAGTGAAGGCGGCACGTCGCGGCGAACGAAACGCACGAGTGCGGCGACCTCGGCCCAGCGCTTTTCCTTGAGATAGATGTCAATCAATTCCTGCCGCGCGAGGAGTTCGCGGGCGATGAGTTCTTCTTCGCGTGCGGTCATGGGGTGAGGACTTCGAGATAGACGAGATTTTCCTCCGCACGCTCGCGGCTGCCGGGCGGGAGTGTTGCGACGAGGGCTCGAATACGCGCGGCGTCCGGGCGGTGGAGCGAGATGAGAAAGCGGATGTCGCTGATGTCCTTCGGCTCGGCGCGGATGAGCTTGGCCGCGATGAGGTTTTCGATCGGCGGCCGGCAGATTTCCAGACGGCCGATGCGATCCACGAGGACGGACTCGAAGGCGCCGAGCTGGGTGAGGCCGGGCTCGACGATTTGGAGATAGGGCTTCTCGGGATCGAGCGCCGCCTTCGGATCAAAGAGGATGCCAGCGGCCTCGGCAGCGGCGCGAAGTTCCGCACGATCATAATCGCTGTGCGGTCGCCACACGTCGAGGTCTGCGGAAGTGCGGCCATCCATGCCGCCGAAGAGACACGCGGCGGAGCCGATGAGGCAGAGCTTCACGGGCGGTCCTTTCGGAGGAAGCGCGGCGGCGAGTTTCTCCAGGATGCGCATCCACTCGTCGGCGTTCAGCGTTGGCTTCATCGGCGGGGAGCATACCGGCGGCGGGTGGCGCGGCAATTCCCGATGCGGAGCCGGCGATATTTTCGGAAACGAAAAAGCCGCCCCGGTTTCCCGAGGCGGCTGTCATTCGTAGCCTGGACATTCTTGTCCGGGTGCCCTTGGTCGCAGGCAGGAATGCCCGCGCTACTTTTTCTTCGCGGCGCGCTTTTCCTCGATCGCGGCTTGCGCCGCAGCGAGGCGGGCGACGGGGACGCGGAAGGGCGAGCAGCTCACGTAGTTCAGGCCGACGCGGTGGAAGAACTTCACGCTGTCCGGATCGCCGCCGTGCTCGCCGCAGATGCCGAGCTTGATGTCGGGGCGCGTGCTGCGGCCTTTCTCGATGGCGATCTTCACGAGCTGGCCGACGCCGGTCTGGTCGAGCGACGCAAAGGGGTTCTTCTTGAAGACTTCGTTCTCCACATAGGCGTTCAGGAAGTTGCCCATGTCGTCGCGCGAAATGCCGAGCGCGGTCTGCGTAAGGTCGTTCGTGCCGAAGCTGAAGAACTCGGCGGTCTGCGCGATCTCGTCGGCGGTGAGGGCGCCGCGCGGGACTTCGATCATGGTGCCGACCTGGTAGCTCAGCTTCACCTTCTTTTCCTTCTGCACTTCCGCGGCGACGCGGTGGACGATGGCGACCTGGAGGTCGAGTTCCTTCTTGAATCCGACGAGCGGAATCATGACCTCGGGCTTCACCTTGATGCCCTTTTTCTGCACCTCGGCAGCGGCCTCGAAGATGGCGCGTGCTTGGGTCTCGGTGATCTCGGGATACGCGATGCCGAGGCGGCAGCCGCGGTGGCCGAGCATCGGATTGAACTCATGCAGCGCGGCGACGCGGGCCTGCACTTTATCGAGCGTAATGCCGAGCTTCTTGGCGAGGTCGCCCTGCGAGGCGTCGTCGTGCGGGACGAATTCGTGGAGCGGCGGGTCGAGCAGGCGGATGGTCGCCGGGAAGCCCTTGAGGGCCTTGAAAATGCCGATGAAGTCCTCGCGCTGGTAGGGCAGGATCTTCTTCAGCGCGGCGCGGCGGCCTTCCTCGGTGTCGGCGAGGATCATCTCGCGGACGGCGTCAATGCGGTCGCCCTCGAAGAACATGTGCTCGGTGCGGGTGAGGCCGATGCCGGTCGCGCCGAATGCGATCGCCTGCCGCGTCTGCTCGGGCGTGTCGGCGTTCGTGCGGACTGCGAGGCGCGTGGCCTTGCCGCACCAAGTCATGAGCTGGTTGAAGGCTTTGAATTTCTCCGTCTTCTGCGCGGCCTTGTCGCCGCCGATGGTGCCGCTGACGATCAGGCTCGGGCCGGTCTTCACCTGGCCGCCGTAGATGGTGCCCGCGGTGCCGTCGATGGAGAGGAAGTCGCCTTCGCTGAACTTTTCGCCGGAGATGGTGACGGTCTTCTTGTCGTAATCGATGAGCACTGCGGAAGCACCGCAGATGCACACCTTGCCCATCTGGCGTGCGACGAGCGCGGCGTGCGAGGAGACGCCGCCCTTTGCCGTGAGGATGCCCTCGGCGGCGATCATGCCGCGGAGGTCTTCAGGCGAGGTTTCGTTGCGGACGAGCAGCACTTTCTCGCCCTTCTCGGCTGCGGCCGCGGCGCGGTCGGCGTTGAGGTAGATTTTTCCGGAAGCAGCGCCGGGGCCTGCGGGGAGGCCACTGGCGAGGAGCTTCGCCTTCTTGATCTCGGCGAGATCAAAGTCGGGCGCGAGGAGCTGTTCGAGCTGGTCGGCGGGGTTGCGCAGGATCGCGGTTTCCCAATCGATGAGCTTCTCCTTCACCATGTCCATGGAGAATTTCAGCGCGGCGGCGGCGGTGCGCTTGCCGTTGCGGGTCTGGAGCATGAAAAGGCGGCCCTCCTGCACGGTGAACTCGATGTCCTGCACGTCCTTGAAATGCTTCTCGAGGATCTGGCGGACCTTCATCAGCTCCGCGTAGCTCTTCGGCATCTGCTTCTTCAGCTCCGAGACGGGCTCGGGTGTGCGCACGCCGGCGACGACGTCCTCGCCCTGCGCGTTGATCAAAAATTCGCCGTAGAATTCGTTCACGCCGTTGGCCGGGTTGCGCGTGAACGCCACGCCGGAGCCGGACGTTTCGCCCGTGTTGCCGTACACCATTGCCTGCACATTCACCGCGGTTCCCCATTCCGTCGGGATGTTGTATTTGCGGCGATACACGATCGCGCGGTCATTCATCCACGAGCCGAACACCGCGCCCGCTGCGCCGCGGAGCTGCTCCCACGCGTCGTTCGGGAATGCCTTGCCGGCGCGCTCCTTCACGAGCTTTTTGAAACGCACGACGAGTTCCTTGTAGTCGTCCACCGTGAGGTGCGCGTCGTCCACCTGCTCCTCGTGGTGGTCGTGCTTGAGCTGCTCGATGACGGTCTCGAACGGCTCGTGATCTTCATTCGGCAGCTTCTGCACGCCCATCACCACATCGCCATACATTTGGATGAAACGGCGGTAGCAGTCCCACGCAAAACGCTCGTTCTTCGTCGCAGCCGCGAGCGCGAGCACGGACTGGTCGTTGAGGCCGAGGTTCAGCACCGTGTCCATCATGCCGGGCATTGAGTCACGCGCGCCCGAGCGCACCGCGACGAGCAGCGGCATGCCGGTGGCAGCGCCGAATTTGCAACCCATGATCTTTTCCATGTTCGCCACGCCCTTTTCCATCTCCTCCTGCAGAGACGCGGGATAGGTGCGCTTGTTTGCATAGTAATAGGTGCAGACGTCCGTCGTGATCGTGAATCCGGGAGGCACGGGGAGGCCGATGCGCGTCATCTCGGCGAGGTTCGCGCCCTTGCCGCCGAGCAGCGGCTTCATCGAGCCGTCGCCGTCGGCTTTGCCGTTGCCCCAGGAGTAAACGTATTTCACGGATTTGCCCTTTGCGGGGGCGGATTTCTTCGTTGCGGACTTCAATTTGGCTGCCATTGCGGTGTGTGTGTTGGTGCTTGGATTAAGGTTCAAATCATGTCGCGCCTGGCGGTGCGAGGGCACTCACGCCGGGCGGAAAAGAGCCGCGCTCTATGCCACAGCACACCGGGGCTGCAAAGGGATTTCTTCGCCGTTCGGCGGTGGTTCGATTTCAGATACGGCTTATCCTGAGCGCGGCGAAGGCTCGCCTCGCCATCTCAACGAAAGCGTTCACCTTGGGACGATGGGGTTCTTTGCTCCCCGCGATTCCGCTCAGAACGATGTCGTTGCTCCCAAACGGATCCCCTGCCTTTCGCCGATTGGTGGATCACCCGCCTTGCGGCCAGGTTTCGGAACCCGGCGATCCTCCGGTTGCGTGCCGGATGACGCGCGGCGCAAGACCGGCGTGGGGAATCGGGAACAGGGAAGGGAAAAGCACCAACTTCCCTCATGCCTGTTCGCACGACCCGACGGCACCACCCACCTCTGCCAGCCAACGGTTCACTTCCGTGACCGGCTGGTTCAGTTGCGTGACTGGCTGGTTCAGATGCACGCCTGGCTGGTTCAGTTGCACGACTTGGCTGGTTCCGTTCCACGACTGGATGGTTCCGTTCCACGACTGGATGGTTCCGTTCCACGACTGGATGGTTCCGTTCCACGACTGGATGGTTCAGTTGCGTGACCGGCTGGTTCCGTTCCACGACTG
>Ga0105046_10013434_pt1 | contig 12676 bp, 10 predicted proteins | sample MAT03_FD_78385 | JGI IMG/M metagenome (GOLD analysis project Ga0105046, IMG submission 78385) | Freshwater microbial communities from Lake Fryxell liftoff mats and glacier meltwater in Antarctica - MAT-03 (megahit assembly) | ecosystem: Environmental > Aquatic > Freshwater > Ice > Liftoff... | reverse complement strand
CCCACCAGCGGTGCAGCGACATCAAAGCGTTGGCACAAACGGGCCAGATGCTGGCTTTCCAGCACACGGTCATCGGCGTCCATCAACACCGCCAGGTGGCTGGCGCGCGTGGGCGTGTGTACGGGTTCGGGCGGACGGGCGTGAACCTCGTCAGCAAGGCTCAGGCGATCGGGGTGGTTAGACGGCAATAACGACATCGGCACGGGGCAAGTGGGTACAGCAAGGCAGCGCGGCGGCGGAGGACTTCAGGGTGCCCAACACCGCGGTGGCGCGCGCGAGGCCAGAGATTTTCGGGCCACCCGCAGTATGTCATCGGCATGGGTCGGCCCAGGCTGCGGCTGCGGACACACCCAGGCTGGGGGTCCGCACCCGGTGTTCCCCGGGTATGGCGTGGCCGGTTTCAGGGGACAATAGGCCCTTCGAGTTGATCGGGGCTCCCTCCCCGCACCACCCGCCGCCATGACCACACCTCGCCGTACCGCCCCCATGCCGCTCGTCTCCAACGGACCCAAACTGCGCCAGACGCAAGCCGAATACACGGCTGCGCGTCCGAACGCCGAACCCGGTGTCAAGCCGATGATGTCCAGTTCCAAGATGTACGTTTGCATCAAATGTCACGCCAACTTCAAGACAGGTGACGGCAAGCCCGATCCGCGCTTGCGCGGTCTGGGCCGCTGCAACAGCTGTCTGGGTCTGACGGTGCCTTCAACGTCCTGACAGCACGGTCTGCCACCTGAAACGGCCCTGCGGGGCCGTTTGCCGTTCTCGGCTCAGCTGAATGCAGCGGCTGGTGTGCGCTCTGCGTCTGAAATTGAAGCCGGATGGGCGCGGTGATGCGGTGATGCGGTGATGCGGTAGGCCAGTGGCCAGGCGAGCCATGCCGTCAACAGGCCCGTCAGCTGGACGATCAGCAGGACGATCAGCTGGACGTATCAGCAGGACGGTCAGCAGGACCATCAGCAGGCCAAGCAACGGGCACGTCGGCACCAGCTACAAGAGCGCCATGGCGGCACGTTGCCGGGTGTCGAATCGGCCCAGGCCTGCGCCAGGCGCAAGCGTTGGCCCTGCCAGAGTCAGCTCTCACACTCGGCTTGCAGCATCAGCACACGCGCCAACATGCTGGCCGAGACTTCGAGGCGGAGCACTGCACCGGGCTCGAAGCGCTGCGCCAACAGCGCGTCGGCCTTTGAAGCGGCACGGTCAGCACGCCGTGCGAGCCGCACCCCGGGGACAGGGCCTTGGCGAAAGCCTGTGGAGCGGGTAATTGGGGTGGCTGATGGGGCTCGAACCCACGACAACAGGAATCACAATCCTGGACTCTACCAACTGAGCTACAGCCACCGTAGAGGAGGCAAAGTATAGCGGTGGGGGATGATGGACCGGCTGATGGATCGGCTGAGGGACCGGCAGATGGACCGGCAGATGGACCGGCTGATGGACCGGCTGATGGATTCGGTAGCGGATCCGGTAACGGATCCGGTAACGGATCGGCGGATGGACGAGCCGACAAATCAGCACACGGCGCATCGACTCAGGCTGAGCACGCCTGTAGTCTGGATCAAGCCCCCCAAATCAGCCTCAGCGCCCCTCTGCCGAGGCAGTTTCATCGGCCGCCAGCAAAACCGCAGCAGGTTTGATCTCGACCTTGTAACGCCGCTTGAGCGCCGCTTCGTAGGCCTGGCTCTCGGCCGCACCCCAGACCTGCGCGTACTGGCTTTGCCACGGTGCGTCGCCGCCCTCGGGCGTTTCGCGCGGCAGTACCCGGGTGATGCGCAGCACAACATAGCCCGCCACGCCCAAGTCCACGCCAACCACCGCTGGCAGCTTGCTGGCGTCAGCCCGCAACGTCGCGTCGATGATGGGCTGCGGCACGCCCTGGACTTGGCCGCGACCAATGATCAACGGCGGCGACAACGGGCCACCCGCGTCGGCCATCTTCTGCAATTCGGCCACGCGCGCCACGCCATCTCTGCGCGCCAAGGCCTGCGCCTGCTGCACCAACACGCGGTCACGCACACGGTCTTTGACTTCGGCCAGCGGCAGCGAGCGCGAGGCCGCATAGCCGACGATGCGCGCCGACGCCATCTGGCTGGAGCCAATCTCCACCGCGTCGATGTTGCGTTTGTTCTTCACGGACTCGTTGCCGAACACAGCGCCCAAAAACTTGTCCGATGCCAAGGCCCCCGTGGCACCCGGGGACGGGCTGCGCTGCACGGTCGCGGTTCTTTTCTCCAGCTTGAGCTTGTCGACCACCGGCTGCAGGCTGTCGGCTTGTTCATAAACGGTGTTGGTGAACTGCTCGGCGGCGCTGGCGTAAGCCTTCTGCGCTTCGGCCTTGCGCACGGCGGCTTCGATCTCGGCGCGCACGCTCTCAAAGGCCTGAACTTGGCCGCCACGCACCGCCACCAGGGCGATGATGTGGTAGCCGAAGTCGGACTCGACGACGTTGCTGATCTCGCCGGCCTTCATGGCGAAGGTGGCCTGTTCGAAAGGTGCCACCATGGCGCCACGGCCGAAGAAGTCGAGGTCGCCACCCTTGGCGGCCGAACCCGGGTCGTCGGAGTTCTTGCGCGCCAATTCAGCAAACGCGGCCGGGTTCTTGCGCACTTGCTGCAACAACTCTTCGGCGCGAGCTTGAGCCTTCTTGCGCTCGGCTGCCGACAGCCCTTTGTCGGCCTTGATCAGGATGTGGCTGGCCCTGCGCTCTTCGGCAACGCTGTAGCGGCTGGCGTTTTCCTTGAAGTAGGTGCGCAGGCTGTCTTCGGTGACCACCAGTCCCTTCCCCAAGGTCTCCAGGTCCAGCACAACGTATTCGATGCTGGCCTGCTCCGGCGCCCGGAAGCTCTCTTCATTGACCTTGTAGAAAGCCTCGATCTCGGCGTCGCTGGGGTTGGCCTTGACAAAAAACGCTGCCGGGTCAAAGCGCTGCAGCTGGACTTCGCGGCGCTGCAAAAAGGGGTCGAGTGCGGCGGACACGCTGGACATGGGTGCCAAGGCCGAACTGGCGATGCCGCCCACCACCTGCTGCATGGCCAAGTCCTGGCGCAACTGCTGCGCAAACAGCTCGGAATTCAAACCCTGGGCAGCCAGCAGTTCGCGGTTGACGCTGCCGTCGGGGTTGCGCAGGCCGGCGTACTGCGGGTCGCTGATGAAGATGCGCTGCAGGCGCGCATCAGACGGCGCCAGGTGCAGGTCACGGGCGGCTGCCAGCAACAGACGCTGGCGCACCAGGCCGTCCAGGGTCTCGCGTTTGGCCTCTGCCGTGTCGAGCGTTTTGGCGTCGATCTGCGGTTGCTGGCGACGAATGCGTTCAACGTTGCGCTGGTGGGCCATGTCCCACTCGGCGCGCGTGATGGACTGGCCGTCGACCTTGGCCACCGCCGCATTGCCACTCTCGTTCACGCGGCTGTAGCCGTCGATACCGAAGAAGACAAACGACGGAATGATCAGCAACAGGATGAAGCCGAGCGTCCAACGGATATGGGTGCGAACAAATTCGAACATCGTGCGGGTCGAGTTCCGGGTGGTGGGTGCTGACGGGCTCGAACCGCCGACCTACGCCTTGTAAGGGCGCCGCTCTACCAACTGAGCTAAGCACCCGGGTATGGTGTTGCCAACAGGTTGTTGGCCAAGGGCGCCCAATGGGCGGCGCGTGATTGTGGCTGCAAGACTCGACCGGCTTGCTTGGGGCCGCTGTTTATCAGGCGACAGGCTTGAGAAGCCGCCTGATCCACCCGGCTTATTTAACGCCGTTGAGGGCGTCTCTGAGCCCTTTGCCAGGGCGAAATTTCGGTACTTTGGCCGCTTTGATCTTGATGGGTACGCCCGTGCGCGGGTTGCGCCCGGTGCGGGCCTTGCGCTTGTTGACGGCAAAGGTGCCAAAGCCGGTGACCGTGACGCTGTCGCCCTTCTTGAGCGTGGTCTTCACTGCGCCAATGACGGCCTCGAGTGAACGGGTGGCAGCCGCTTTGGAAATGTCGGCTTGGCGGGCGATGTGCTCGATGAGCTCACTCTTGTTCACGTGGGAGTCCTCCTCTCGTTGGGGTCCGTAAGGTTCAGGTACTGGTCAGGTACAAGTCAGGTACGGGTCAGGTTCAGCTCAGGTTCAGGTCGGGTCTGCGTCGGCTTCGGGTCAGGTTCGACTGACGTCAGGCGAGGCCGAGATTCTAGGCACAACCGTGGCTGCGGCAGCAGCCAGGACGCGGCCCATTTCATCGGTGTTTGCGCTGCCCCCGAGGTCTGGTGTGCGCGGTGCGGCCGGGTCTGACAACACCGCTTCGATGGCCGCGATGACACAGTCGTGTGCGGCGTGGTGGCCGAAGAAGTCCAGCAACATCGCTGCCGCCCAGATCTGCCCGATGGGGTTGGCGATGCCCTTGCCTGCAATGTCCGGCGCTGAGCCATGAACCGGCTCGAACAGGCTGGGGAACTGGCGCGTGGGGTTGAGGTTGGCCGACGGCGCGATGCCGATCGTGCCCGTGCAGGCCGGGCCCAGGTCAGACAGGATGTCGCCGAACAGGTTGCTCGCCACGACCACGTCAAAGAGCTGCGGGCGTTGTACAAAGAACGCCGTCAGGATGTCGATGTGATAGCGGTCCACATGCACTGACGGGTAAGCCTGCGCCATCAGCGCCACACGTTCGTCCCAATAGGGCATGGTGATGGAAATGCCGTTGCTCTTGGTGGCCGAGGTCAGGCGCTTTCTCGGCCGTGCAGCGGCCAGCTCAAAGGCAAACTTCAGCACCCGGTCAACGCCAATGCGCGACAGGGTGGTCTGCTGCATCACGATTTCGCGCTCGGTGCCCTCGTACATGCGGCCACCGACGCTGGAGTATTCGCCCTCGGTGTTTTCGCGCACGATCCACATGTCGATGTCGCCGGGCTGCAGCGGCCGGCCCTGGCGGTCGACCAAGGGGCTGCGGATGCCGGGCATCAAACGGGCGGGGCGCAAGTTGACGTACTGGTCGAACTCGCGCCGAAACTTGATGAGTGAGCCCCAGAGCGAGATGTGGTCGGGCACGCTGGCCGGCCAGCCAACCGCGCCAAACAGAATGGCGTCGTGGCCGCCGATCTGGTCTTTCCAGTTGCCGGGCATCATTTGACCGTGCTGGGCAAAGTAATTGCAATTGGCGAAGCCGAACTCCTCAACCTGCAGGCTGATGCCAAAGCGCCGTGCCACGGCGTCGAGTACCCGCAGGCCTTGCGGCATGACCTCGGTGCCGATGCCGTCACCGGCGATCACCGCGATGCGGATGGTTGACTGCACTGACGCAGAACCTGCGCCACGGATGGATACGGTCATGGCGTCACCTACTGGGTTGGCTGGGAAGGAGCCGGCGCGCGCACCACCCACCACACGCCCAGGGCGGTGAGGGCCATGCCCAGCAGCACGGTGGTCGACAAGTGTTCGTCGAACAGTATCCAGGCCAGCACCGCCGTGCACGGCGGCACCAGGTACATGAGGCTGGTGACGCGAGTGGCAGCACCGCGCTGAATCAGCAGGTACAGCAAGGAACTGCCGCCCAGCGTCAGCACCAGCACCGACCAGGCCATCGCACCCAGCAATTCAGGGTGCAGCACCATGTGACCGGGTTCGAGCAGCGCCAAAGGCAAGGACACGGCCAAAGCCGCCAGCAACTGCACGGTGTTGGCCGTGCGCACATCACAGGGCTGCACGAACCGCTTTTGGTAGAGCGTGCCCACGGTGATGGACAACAAGGCCAGCACCGACAGTGCCAGGTTCAAGGGCGTGACTTCGCCCAGACCCAGCTTGTGCCAGACCACCAACACCAGGCCAGCCAGGCCCATCAACAAGCCGCTCCACTGGCGCGCGGTGATGTGCTGGGCTTGCCCCTGCCCCCGGCCCTGGCCGACCCCCGCTATCCACAGGGCCGTGAGCACCGGCTGCAAGCCCACGATCAAGGCCGCCGTGCCCGCACCAATGCCGCCACGCACGGCTGCCCACACGCCGCCCAGGTAACCGGCGTGCACGCACACGCCGGTCACGGCCAGGTGCAGCCACTGCCGGCGCGAGGCTGGCCAGGCCGCACCGGCCAGCCACACCCACACCAGGAAGGCGGCAATCGACAAGGCGTAACGCCAGCTGAGAAAGGTCAACGGCGGTGCATGCGGCATGGCGTAGCGCGCGACCACAAAACCCGTGCTCCAGATCAGCACAAACACCACCGGCATGGTCTGCAGCAGCAGGGCGCGCTGCGCGCCATCGGCGGCCAGCGTCATCGAGCTTTGGCGCGGATTTCCGGGATGGCTTTACGCAAGTAATACACCATCGACCAGACCGTCAACACCGCGGCCACCCACATCAAGGCACTGCCCCAGACGCGGGTGTGCACCAGGCCAAACACGACACCGTCAAACAACAAAAACGGGATGGCCACCATTTGCGCCGTGGTCTTGAGTTTGCCCAGCATGTGCACGGCCACGCTGCGCGAAGCACCGATCTGCGCCATCCATTCGCGCAGTGCAGAAATGGCGATTTCCCGGCCGATGATGATCAGCGCCACCACCGTGGCCACCCGGCCCTGTTCGAGCAACACCAACAAGCTGGCGCAGATGAGCATCTTGTCGGCCACCGGGTCCAAAAATGCACCGAAGGCCGAGGTCTGATTGAGCTTGCGCGCCAACCAGCCGTCCAGCCAGTCGGTGGCGGCGAACAACACAAACATCACGGTGGCGATCTGGTTGCGGTGTTCGGCTGACAGCGGCAGATGGAACACCCCCACGATCAGCGGAATGGCCGCGATGCGCGCCCAGGTCAGCAAGGTGGGGATGGTCAGGAACATCGGTCGATTGTGACGAGCCCAGCCCGTGGTGGAGTGCGCCTCTCAAGCTGCGCTGCAGCGCCCGCCCGCCGAGGGGGATCAGGAAAAGTGGCAAAGCCACGTTTCCATGAGCCCATCACTCCAGGTCCAGCGTGCGCGGTTTGAAGCGCAGGTCGTCGTCGAACAAAAAAGCCTCGACGATCTTCCAGGGCTTGGGCAGCCTGGCTACGCTGCCGAAGGGGCCAGCCCGGCGAATGGCGTCGACGGCCAGCGTCGTGGCCTCGCTGCCGGTGCTCGGGCGGCGCAACACCACCAGGTTGCGCACGCTGCCGTCGGCGTTGAACTCCACCTCGATCACGGGAATGGCCAACAAACGTTCCGGTGCGCGGCTGAGGTAGCTGGTATCGGGGTGCGACTGCACCAGGCGGCGGGCGAATTGCCGCTGGAGCTCTTCCAGGCTGCGCGGCGCAGCCGGTTCGGGCAACTGCACGAAGCGCGGCGGCGCTTTGGGTTTGGCAGGCGCCGCGGCGCTGTTGCGTGGGGGCGCTGGGGCCGGTGTTTGTGGCACGGGCGACGTCAGCGGCGCTGGCGGTGAGAACGGCGGCGCGGGTGTCGGCGCTGCAGGCGCTGTGCGCGACAGGGGCGCGGCCGCTGGCGTTGCGGGTTGCGCGGGTGTGGGTTCAACCAGGGGCCGGTTGGAGCCACAGCCGACCAGCCAAAGACTCATCATCATGCTGCCCAATGAAACGAGCCGCGGCCAAGGCCGTGGCGGGGCAGTTGGCAAATCGCGCTCAATGCAATGCACGGTAAATCTCCTCGGCCAAGTCTTTTGAAATGCCATCCACACTGGCCAGGTCGTCCACGCCCGCGCTCGCCACACCCCGCACGCCGCCAAAGCGCTGCAGCAGTGCAGCGCGTTTGCGCGGGCCAACGCCGGCAATGTCTTCCAGGCGGCTGCCCCCTGTGCGCACACTGGCGCGCTTGGCGCGCATGCCGGTGATGGCGAATCGGTGCGCCTCGTCGCGGATGTGGGCGACCAGCATCAGTGCGGCTGAATCGTGCCCGAGGTAGACCTTCTCGCGGCCGTCGGCAAACACCAGTTCTTCCAGGCCGACCTTGCGGCCTTGGCCCTTTTCGACACCAACGATGAGCGCCACGTCCAGCCCCAATTCTTCAAACACCTCGCGCGCCATGCTGACCTGGCCACGACCACCGTCGACCAGCACCAGGTCGGGCAAACGGGCCAGGCCGCGACTCTGATTCTTGGTCCTGGCCTTGGCTTTGGTCTTGGTCTTGGCCTCGGCCTCGGCCTCGGTCGGGGTGGCGCCGTCCACCCGGTCCGCCATCGGTTCCGCAACCGTTTCGGCAACCGTTTCGGCGACCGGTTCGGCGATCGGTTCGGCGATCGGTTCGGCGATCGGTTCCGCAAACGCTTCTGCTGATTCCGCTGATTCCGCTGTAGGGGCGGTGGGCGCCAATACCACCTCGGTCAGCTTGGCGTAACGCCGCATCAGCACTTGGCGCATGGCGGCGTAGTCATCGCCGCCCTTGATGTCTTCGATGTTGTAACGCCGGTATTGCGCACTTTGCATTTGGTGGCCTTCGTAGACCACGCACGAGGCCTGGGTCGCCTCACCGGCCGTGTGGCTGATGTCAAAACACTCGATGCGCACCTGAGCCGGGTCGGCCACGTCCAGGTCCAGCGCTTCCACCAGCGCCCGGGTGCGCTGCTGCTGCGAACCTTCTTCGGCCAGCAAGCGCGCCAGTGCCAAATCCGCGCCCGTGGCCGCCATCTCCAGCCAGATCCGCCGTTGTTCGCGCGGCTGATGGCCGGCGCGCACCTTCACGCCAGCGGCTTGCGACAACACGTCGATCAGGCCAGCATCGACGCGGTGACTCAGCACCAACTGCGCCGGCACGGCCTGGCCAATGTAATGCTGGGCAATGAAGGCCTCCAACACCGCGGTCTCGGCCGAGTGTTCGCACTCGGGGCCCGCCAGGCTGTCTTCGAATCGCTCTTCAGCATCCTGCACGCTCAACGCCGCCCCATCGTCCACATGGCTCGGAAAGTAAGCCCGGTCGCCCAAATGCCGACTGCCGCGCACCATCGCCAGGTTGACGCAGGCCCGGCCACCAGCCACCTTGACGGCCAGGATGTCCACGTCCTTGTCAGTCGCCGACAAGCTGCTGGCGTCGACCGACTGTTGGTGCAGCACGCGCGACAAGGAACCGATGCGGTCACGCACCTTGGCGGCATCTTCGAACTGCAAGGCTTCGGCAAAAGCCATCATGCTGGCTTGCAGGTCTTCGATGACGGCCTGGGCGTCGCCCAACAAAAACCGCTCGGCATCGCGCACGTCGCGTGCGTAATCAGCCGCGGCGGTCAGGCCCACGCAGGGGCCTGAGCAGCGCTGGATCTGGTAGAGCAAACACGGCCGCGAACGGTGGTTGAAGACCGTGTCTTCACAGGTCCGCAGGCGAAACACTTTCTGCACCAACTGGATCGTCTGTTTCACCGCCCAGGCGTTGGGGTACGGGCCGAAGTAACGGTGCTTGCGGTCGACCGCACCGCGGAAGTACGCCACGCGCGAAAAGCGCTGGGCTTGGGTGGCTGCCACGCCGTCGGTGGCGGGCGTGCCGGTGATCTTCAGGTAGGGGTAGCTTTTGTCGTCACGAAACAAGATGTTGAACTTCGGGTGCAGCGTCTTGATGAGGTTGTTTTCCAGCAGCAGCGCCTCGGCCTCGTTGCGCACCACCGTGGTCAGCAGCGCGGCGATGCGCGACACCATGCTGCCAATGCGCGTGCCGCCATGGTCTTTTTGCAGGTAGCTGGAAACGCGCTTCTTCAGGTTCGCCGCCTTGCCGACGTACAGAACGGCACCCTGGGCGTCGAGCCAGCGGTACACACCCGGCAGCGGCGGCAGTGCCGCGACCTCGGCCAGCAAGGCGTTGCGGCTGTTGTCATTGGCTGCGCCCATGGGAACGTCAGTGGCCCTGTCAGTAGCCCTGTCAGCGGCTGCATCAACGGCCTCATCAACGGCCACATCAGCCGCTGCCTCAACGGCCTCATCAACGGCCTCATCGACTGTCACCTCAATGCCTGCCTCACCCGACCGGTCAGGCGGGTTGGGTTTGGTGGCTGTGGCTGTCGGCTGGTTCATCGCGGGCGGATTTTGATGGCTTGAATAATGTGGCTCATGGCCAAGCACTCGGCGCCCGGTATCTCGACCTGGGACATTTTCTGCCAGGTTGTCGACAATTTTGGCGACGTGGGCGTGTGTCTCCGTCTGGCCCGGGGCCTGGCTGCGCGCGGCCAGCGGGTGCGCCTGTTCATGGATGACACCCGCGCCCTGCCCTGGATGGCACCGCTGCCGACAGCCGGTGTCAGCGTGCTGCCCTGGCAGGCCGCCCAAGCCATGCTGCCCAGCGCCGTTGTGGTTGAAACCTTTGGCTGCGACCCACCGCCAGCCTTCGTGGCCGCGATGACACGGTGCACCGCGCCGCCGCTGTGGATCAACCTGGAACACCTCAGTGCCGAGCCGTATGTCGAGCGTTCGCACGGTCTGCCTTCGCCGCAGGCCGGCGGCCTGAACAAGTGGTTCTTCTACCCGGGCTTCACGCAACGCACGGGCGGGCTGCTGCGGGAAAGTGGCCTGCTGCAAGCCCGGGCCGCGTTCGACCGCGACAGCTGGCTGGTCAGCCACGGCGCGCCACGCGCGGCGGGTGAGCGTGTTGTCAGCCTGTTCAGTTACACCAACCCGGCCCTGCCGGCGCTGCTTCAGCGCCTGGCCGAGCAACCCACCTTGTTGTTGCTGACATCAGGGCAGCCCCTGCCCGACGCTCTGCCCCGCGGTGTGCGGGTCCTGCGGCTCCCGCTGCTGAGCCAAGTTGACTTCGACCATCTGCTGTGGGCCTGCGACCTCAACTTCGTGCGCGGCGAGGATTCACTGGTTCGTGCCATCTGGGCCGGTGCGCCCTTCGTCTGGCACACCTACCCGCAACAGGATGGCGCGCACGCCGTGAAGCTGCAGGCGCAACTGGCAGCAGCCCGGGCGCCGGCCGAGGTGGCGGCCTTGTGTTGGGCCTGGAACGGCCTGGGGCCCAATCCCGGGCTGCCAGCGTGGCCTGACACGCCGACCTGGCAAGCCGCCAGTCTGGCCTGGCGCAACGAGCTGTTGCTGCAAAACGACCTGGTGACCCAACTGCTGGCTTTCGCCAGGTGCAAGACACGGGGGGCGCGAACCCCCGGGGAATCCCCAAGCGACTGCTAAACTCGCGGGCTTTGCGCAGCGGCAACCACCACGGAACCACCCATGAAACTCGCTCAAGAAATTCGCGCCGGCAACGTCATCATGCAGGGCAAAGACCCCATGGTTGTGCTGAAGACGGAATACAGCCGCGGCGGCCGCGGCGCGGCCACGGTGCGCATCAAGATGAAGAGCCTGCTGAGCGGCTTCGGCGCTGAAACCGTGTTCAAGGCCGACGACAAGATGGACCAGATCATCCTGGACAAGAAGGATTGCACCTATTCGTACTTTGCTGACCCGATGTACGTCTTCATGGACGACGAATACAACCAGTTCGACATCGAAGCCGAGAACATGGGCGACGCCATCAGCTATCTCGAAGACGCCATGACGGTGGAAGTGGTGTTCTACGACGGCAAGGCCATCAGCGTGGAACTGCCAACCACGGTGGTGCGCGAAATCGAGACCGAACCAGCCGTGAAGGGCGACACCTCGGGCAAGGTGATGAAGCCGGCCAAGATCGTCGGAACGGGTTTCGGGCTGACGGTGCCGCTGTTTGTCGAAAACGGCGACAAAGTCGAGATCGACACGCGAACGCACGAGTACAAAAAACGCGTCTGAGCGTCCCAGTTTCACCTCCCACAAGGGCACCCTCGGGTGCCCTTCGTCTTTTCATCGTCATCATTGCGCCATGGCTTTTGACTTCGATGCCGCCGTCGGCACCCCCTTCCGCATGCAACCCGGCCTGCGCCGTCTGGGCGCTGGGCAGAACCACCTGACGCCCGCCGCGCCGGGCTCACGCCACCAACGGGAAAAACTGGCGGTGTTAAGCGCTTTTGCCGACCAGGCCTTGCAACACGCCAGCGGCTTCAACGCCATGCCGGCCTTGCATGCGCTGGCCCGGCAGGCCACGCACGAGCACCCCGAGCAGTTGCAGTGGGACGGCCACACCGCGCAGGCTTTAGGGGTTGCAGTCGACGCGGCGGGCCAGGTCGAGCAGCTGGCGACCGGAGCGTTCGGGCTCGGCGACGAAGTGGCGCGCTGCCTGCAAGGCTTGGCGCCGCCCTGGCGGTTGGCCGGTTTGCTGAGCCTGGCCTTTGCTGAAGACTTTGCGGTGGTCGACGCAGCCGCTGCCGACGGTGTGGCCAGACTGCCGTGGATGGCGGTGGCCCTGCCCTCGCACTGGGCGCCCATCGACAAGATCGGCAAGCCGTTCACCGCCGTGCACGCGAGCGTGGCTGACAACGCGCTGTTGATGCAGGCCGCAGCCGGCTTGATGCGCCTGGTGACGGGCCCGGAGCGTTGGCAGCGGTTCGTCTGGAACGTCACCGCGCACCCGCGCTTGAATGCACACCCGGACCTGGTCGATGTCGAGCGCTGGCACGGCCGGTTTGCGCCCGAGCTCGCCTGGTGGCGCACCGAGCGCCAGACCTTCATTCCGCTGCCTGAGCTTCAGCAGGCCGTGTTCACGATCCATGTGCAGGTGCAGCCGCTGGTGGGCGCGCTGGAGGCTGCACAGGCGCTGCGCCTGCACGCAGCCGTGGCCTCGATGAGCCAAGCCGTGCTGGCCTACCGCGGCTTGACGGCCGTGCGCGCGGCGCTGCTGGCGTGGCTGTCGGTACAGGCGGCACAGGCCACGCAGACCGT
>Ga0105046_10013433_pt1 | contig 12676 bp, 17 predicted proteins | sample MAT03_FD_78385 | JGI IMG/M metagenome (GOLD analysis project Ga0105046, IMG submission 78385) | Freshwater microbial communities from Lake Fryxell liftoff mats and glacier meltwater in Antarctica - MAT-03 (megahit assembly) | ecosystem: Environmental > Aquatic > Freshwater > Ice > Liftoff... | reverse complement strand
GTTGCTCGCCGGGCACGACGAGGCCGGCCTTGACCCACTGGACTCGCGCCGCCTCGCCGCGCGCGGTTGCACCAGCCAGGCCACCAGTGGCCTGAGCGTGCTGGTTGATCGTGGTCAAGGACTTGGGGCGTGCCACTCGCGCTCGAGCATCTCGCGCCCTCGGCAGGTCTACGCCTTGTTGGCTGACCGCCGAGCGCAAGCTGCAGAGATCTTCGCTGAGGCGCCCAACGGTGGCTTCTAGCTGCGCGATCCGGCGCAGCAGGACAGGGGTCTTCAGATTGGCACTCATTGACTCAATCTAGTCAAATCCGGACAACCAAGCAAATGAGGAAAACAGAGCAAGCCGACGTCACATAGGGATGACGGCGGCGGTTCTGCCATCGTGCAGTCCATTGGGAAATCGGCCCACCCGCACCCGCACCTGCAGCCGCCGCACCAACGCCAAGCCACCTGCGCTGCCGGTTATCCGCACGCCGCCGGGCGAGGCGTCGCGGCCCACCCTGGAGCAGGTGCAGCGCGCTTTCGCAGTCCAACTTGCCGGTGGAGGCTTGGCAAGGGTCGCTTTCGCCCTTGAACAGGGCGCTCAGCATTTCGCCGCGAGCCGTCTTGCAGGAGCAGCTGAAGGTGTCCGCGGTCTTCGCGGGTGCTCCGCATCCAGCAAGCTCCAAGCCAAGGTGCTCTGAACCGGACGGTCAGCAGCACCCGCTTCTGGCCGGGAGCGTCAGTACGAAGTCGGGCCAGTAAGCCGACTTTCGACGCGCGGGCTCGGCCGGCCATGGTCAGCTTCCGGAGCAGGCCGGGTAAACCCAGTATCGGCCAGTTGCTGGTGCTCTGGACCGTCCGGTTCGGAGCACCCTGATTTGCAGCTTGCGATCGCTGCGCGGCGCGCGGAGACGTGATGACACGTTGAGGTTGGTGCGGGTGCTGCTCCGGAGCCTGCTGGTGGCGGGCGTGTTCGCCGCCTGGCCGCTGGCTCTGGCCCTGCTGGGCGCCATCAGCGCCTGGGCCGCGGGCGCGAATGTCAGCCGGCCCGCATTTCGCCCGACCTTCCGGGCCGCGTTAGCGATAGCATTGATTGCGGGCATCGGCGCAATGTTCGGCACGGCGGTGTGGGTGGCGCATGAGCGGAAGCATCGTTGCGGGAGGCGCCGTTGACTGGAAACCCCGGGCACTGGAGCGTTGATCAGGCCGCCCTGGTCGCATCGCTCGGGTCCGGCCCTGGCGGGCTAACGGCTGAGCGGGCGACAGAGCTCCTGGCCCGCATCGGCCCCAACAGCGTCGAGGACGCCCCGCGCCTAAGCGCGCTTCTGCTGCTGCTTCGGCAGTTCGAGAGCCCGCTCGTCCTCATCCTGACCTTTGCCGCGGCCCTTTCGCTTCTGCTTCAGCAATGGGTCGATGCGGGCATCATCCTGGCGATCGTCCTGGGCAGTTCGCTCCTGAGCTTCTTTCAGGAACACCGGGCCTCCACCGCCATTGAGGAGTTGAAGAAGCGTCTTGCCCTGACCGCCCGCGTGCTGCGCGACGGGGTTGAGCAGGCGGTGCAGGTCAATCTGATCGTACCGGGCGATCTGATCCTCTTGTCGGCGGGCAACCTCATCCCGGCCGACGGGCGGGTGATCGCGGCGCAGGACTTCCTCGTCAGCGAGGCGAGCATGACCGGCGAATCCTTCCCGGTCGAGAAGCGCCCCGGGCAGCTCAGCGCCGACACCCCGATCGCGGAGCGGACCAACACGGTCTTCCTGGGCGCCTCGGTGCGCAGCGGCACGGCGAAGGTCGTCGCCGTGAACACCGGGCGGCAGACCGAATTCGGCGCCATCGCCGCGCGCCTGCGCTCGCGCCCGCCCGAGACCGACTTCGCCCGTGGTGTGCGCCAGTTCGGCTACCTGCTGATCCGGGTGATGGTGGTCATCGTCATCTTCGTTTTGACCGTGAACCTGCTGCTTGCGCGGCCGGTGATCGAGTCCTTGCTGTTCGCGGTGGCGCTGGCCGTCGGCTTGTCGCCGGAACTGCTGCCCGCGATCATCAGCGTGACGCTGTCGGCCGGCGCGCGGGCGATGAGCAAGCGCGGCGTCATCGTCCGCCGCCTCGACGCGATCGAGAACCTCGGCAGCATGAATGTCCTGTGCACAGACAAGACCGGCACCCTGACCGAGGGCACGATCGTGCTGCGCGATGTGCTGGACGGCACCGGCGCCCCGTCCGAAGGCGCGCGGCATCTGGCGTTCCTGAACGCAGCCCTCGAGACGGGCATCGACAACCCGCTCGATGCAGCCATCGTGGCAGCCGGTGAAGCCGCCGGGCTCTCGACCGCAGGCTACGCCAAGGTCGACGAGATTCCCTACGACTTCGTGCGCCGCAGGCTGACCATCGTTGTAGCGCCGGAAGGAGCGGCGCAGCACCTGATGGTGACCAAGGGCGCGTTTGCCGAATTGCTGGACAGTTGCACGGCGGTGGAGGTTGGCGGCGCGGATTCGCCGATGGACCCGGCGCGGCGCGCCGCACTCGACACGCAGTTCAAGGCCCGCAGCGCCGAGGGTCTGCGGGTGCTGGCGATAGCTACCCGCAGCTTTTCTCCCCGGCCCGATTACGACCGCGACGACGAGCGCGCCATGACCTTTCGCGGCTTTCTGATCTTTCAGGACCCGCCCAAGGCCGAGGCCGCGCAGGCCATCGCCGATATGGCGCGGCTGGGGATCGCCGTCAAGGTGATCAGCGGCGACAACCGCCATGTGACCGCGTACGTGGCCAAGGCCGTGGGCATGAACGCAAAGGCCATGCTGACCGGCGAGGCGATTGCCGCGATGCGCGACGAGGCGCTGTGGCATCTGGCGCCGAAAACCGATCTGTTCGTGGAAATCGACCCCCAGCAGAAGGAACGCATCGTCCGCGCCCTGCAACGCACCGGCTATTCGGTCGGCTATCTGGGCGACGGTATCAACGACGCCCCTGCCCTGCACGCCGCCGATGTCGGCATCTCGGTGGCCGAGGCGGTAGATGTGGCGCGCGAAAGCGCCGACATCATCCTTCTGACCCGCGATCTCGACGTTCTGCGCGCGGGCGTCGAGGAGGGGAGACGAACCTTTGCCAACACGCTGAAATACATCTCGATCACCACCAGCGCGAACTTCGGCAACATGATTTCGATGGCGCTGGCGGCGCCGCTGCTGCCGTTCCTTCCGCTGGCCGCCAAGCAGATCCTGCTCAACAACTTCCTGTCGGACCTGCCCTCGATGGCGATCGCCAGCGATGCGGTCGACCCGGAACGGGTGACGCAACCGCAGCGCTGGAACATCCGAGAGATCCGAAAATTCATGATCGTGTTCGGGCTGATCAGCTCGGTCTTTGACCTGATCACTTTCGGGCTGCTGCTGTGGGTCTTTCACGCCGACGAGGCGACGTTCCAGACCTCTTGGTTCCTGATCTCGCTGCTGACCGAACTTGCCGTCGTGCTCGTGCTGCGCACGCACAGGCCGGCCTTCCGCAGCCGCCCCAGCCGGCTCCTGCTGTGGTCGACGCTTGCCGTCCTGACGCTGGCCTTCGCGGTCCCCTACCTGGGGGGCCCGAGTGCGGTCTTCGGCTTCGTGCCGCTATCGGGCGGCCAATTGCTTGGGATCGTGCTGATCCTCATTGGCTACATCGTTGCGACCGAAGCCGCGAAGGCATGGTTCTTTCGCACCGGTCGCCCGGCACCGCCTCATCAGCCTCTGAATCAAGGAGACGCACAGCGTGATCGAGGGTCTTCCGAGTAGGCGTCCATCACCAGCGTGCCCAACCAGTCCTTGAGGAAGGGTTAGCGGGCAGCCTGTTCACACGCTTGGCCTGACCTTTGGTACGCCGGCCTCGCCTGTACTTCGACCCTCCGATCGGGCAACTCTTCGTGATGGCTTGCACCGCATGCCGCCACATTGCCCTGATCTGGTGTGCGGCCTGACCGATCCCGTCGGACGAGGACAAAGCCACTGCGGCGGCGTTCGGTCGGCCCGAGGTACTTGCCTTGGACGCGCGCGGACTGTCCCCGACTTGTCGTTGAGGCGCGTCAATCTCGATGGATTTGAAAACCAACAAGACGTCATCGCCCGGTGCACACTGAACGCCCCGTCATCGGTCGTCCAGGAGTGATCGTTTGCCTTCCACCAGCACCCGTGCGTTGAACCGCATCGAACTTCAAGTGGATCTGAACTACGAGGTTGCCGCGCCCGGCGCCGACTTCGTGTTCAATGTTCATGTGGCGCATACGCCGAGCCAGCGCCTGTCGGCCGAAAGACTCGTGCTGATTCCGGCGGTCGCGTCGCAGACCCATACCGATCCAGTCACCCGCAATCGCTACCTGCGGGTGCATGCTGGCCCTGGCCCGCTGGCGCTCTCGTACGCGGTGATCGTCGACTTGCTGCACCGCCGCAGCGACCCGGCGCAGATCGAGGAAGTTCCCATCGAACGCATTCCGCCCGAGGTGCTGGGGTACCTGTATCCCAGCCGCTACTGCCAGTCGGACCGCCTGTTGACACTGGCCTCCAACACCTTCGGAACGCTGAATCCGGGCTATGGGCGGGTGCAAGCGATCCGGGAGTGGGTGAACAGCCACGTCAAGTTCACATCGAATTCATCGAACTCGAACACGTCTGCACTCGACACGCTTATCGATCGGGTGGGCGTCTGCCGGGACTTCGCGCACCTGATGATTGCCCTTTGCCGTGCGCTGAACATCCCGGCACGCTACGCGACCGGCACCGACTACGGCTCCGACCCAGCGCTCGGCCCCCCCGATTTTCAGGCCTATGTCGAGGTGTATCTGGGGGACAGTTGGTACATCTTCGATCCGTCCGGCACGGCCATCCCGATGGGCTTCGTGCGCTTCGGCACAGGGCGTGACGCGGCCGACGTGGCTTTCGCCACTATGTTTGGCAGCGTCAGGTCGCATCGGCCGACCGTTCGGGCGCTGGCCGTCGAGGACGCCGCACAAGGTCTGGTGCGACCGCATCACTGCGCTGACGCGCTGTCGACGGACAGCGGTCCGGCCAGCGCGCCGGGCAGTTGAGTCGTCCGATCAGGTTTCTCATGATCGAGTCCCTGCTGCTGACAACGGCCCGGGTGTCCACGTTCTTCGGAACGCAGGCGCTGACCGGTGCGAGCGGGTTCTTCTTTCAACGAGACGGCCGCTTGTACCTCGTCACCAACCGCCATGTTTTGATCGACAGACCGAGTGGTCACCTGCCCGACCGGATCGAGATCGAGCTGCACACCGACGCCGCCAACCTCACCGATGCAACCGTGATTTCGGTGTTGCTGTACCGCGATGGGCGGGCCATCTGGCACCAGGGGCGTGACAGTGCGGGCGAGATCGACGTCGCGACCATCGAACTCGACCCTGCGGCGCTGCCGGTGGCGGTGGCCCTGAAGGCCTTCACGCCGGAGCACTTGCAGCACCGGCTTGTGGAAGTCAAGGTCGGCACGCCGTTGCTGGTGGTGGGGTTCCCGTTGGGCTTCCACGACACGCTGCACCATCTGCCGGTGGTGCGACAGGCCGTCATCGCGTCGTCGTTCGGCCTGCGCTTCCAGGGCCAGGGCTACTTCCTGACCGATGCAAGAACACACCACGGTACCAGCGCCGCGCCGGTGGTGATGCACGACGACGCCGGGGATCCGCAGTTGCCCTGGAAGCTGCTGGGTGTGCACTCCGGGGGCATGGAGATGGGCAGCCGGGGTTTGCCGGACGAGCAGTCGCTGGGCCTGAACTGCGCCTGGTACGCCGACATACTGCTCACCCTCACTGCCGAGGTCGCTATCGATACTGGCCCGCAGAGCCTTCAACGTCAAAGGAGCAAGCCATGAAGCGCAAGTCCAAGGTCCGCAGAAGCCGCGATTTACCGCCCCCGGTCATCAGCGAAACGCTCGCGGAACGCCCAAACGGGCCGGCGACTCCGGCGCGAATCAGCATCGAAAGCGTCGACGAACACAAGGCCGGCTCGATCGAGGCGGTGCCTCAGACCGACCCGCAGTCCGGTGTAGCCGGCTTCATCGAACCCGGCGCACTGGATGCTGGAAGGACACGATAGACGCATGGGGGTCGGCGTGTCGATGGCTTCGCCTGAATGGTGATCCAATCAATCGACAGTCACGAAGTCGATGAAACCGCGCTCCACGTCCGTCGACACCAGCTCGACGCGGATCTGCTGGCCCACCTTGAGCCCATGCGGACTGGCATCGAGCCGGCCCTCGGCTGGCGGCGCGAAGATGCGTACCCAAAGCCCGGATTCCGAACTGCCGGTGACGATGGCGTCGTAGCGCTGGCCGACATGGGATTCGAGCAGCAGCGCGGCTTCGGACTTGCGCATTCGCCGCTCGACCTTTTGAGCAGCATCTTCCTGCGCAGTGCAGTGCTCGGCCAGCGCGCCCAACTCGGCCACGCTGTAGGGCGGCTGCCGCCCGGCGAGGACGGCCTTGACCATGCGCAGCGTGATCAGGTCGGGGAAGCGCCGGTTCGGCGCAGTGGAGTGGGCGTAGTCGCGCACCGCAAGGCCAAAGTGGCCAATCGGCGCGCCGCCTGGCCGTTCGACCACGTATTCGCCCGAGCCCATCAGCTTGACGATCACCAACGAGAAATCGGGAAACCGCAGCGGGTCGGCCCGTCGACGTTTGGCCAGGAAGGCAGCGAGCGCGACCGAGTCAGGCGACTTCGGCAGGCTCTCGCCGTACTTGCGGGCCAGTTCCACGATGCGCAGCCAGCGCTCGGGTGAGCGCACCACGCGGCGCAGTGAGGCACCACCAGCGGCGGCCAGGAAGCGCGCGCTGCACTCGTTGGTCGCGATCATGAATTCCTCGATCAGCTGCCGGGCACGGTTCTGGACCTGCTGCCGGATCTCCACCACGCGTTCGCCATCGAACACGGCGCGGGGCTGAAAGGTTTGAAGCTCGAGCGCGCCCTGGGCGTGGCGCCGCACCCGCAGTCGCTGGGCGACCTCGTCCTGCGTCCGCAACAACCTGTCGAGCCCGGCGACCGTGCGCGCCGCTTCGGGCAACGCGCCATCGCCGTCGATCAATGCCGACAACGCGTCGTAGGCCAGCTTCGCGTGGTTGCATACCTTCGCGCGGTAGAGGGTGGCCTGCGTGATTGAAGCGTCGGGCGCGACGACCATCTCGGTCACGATCGCAAGCCGGTCCTGGTCGGCATTTAGCGAGGTCAGATCGGTCGACAAGCGCTCGGGCAGCATCGCAAACACCCGCGCCGACGTGTAAACCGATGTGGTGTTGGCCCAGGCGTGGGTGTCGATGGCCGAACCCTTGGTGACCAGTGCGTCGACATCGGCCACCGCCACGAAGATCTTCACTGCGCCATCGGCCAGCGGCTCGCAGGTGGTGAGTTGATCGAGGTCTAGCGAGTCGTCGTTGTCGATCGAACACCAGATCAGCGCGGTGAGATCGCGAATGTGCGGGTCCTCGTCGCGGCCGGGGCCGGTGATGGTGGCGAGTTGGGCCTGGACAGCGGCCGAATACTCCGGCTCCAGTCCACGCTCTTCCATCGCTTGGCCAGCTATACGGACGAGGTCGCGGCGACTGGCACGACGTTCCTGGGGCATACGATCCTCCTCTTCCTGCAGTCATCACCTTTCGCGACGTCGGATGCCAATGCGATTCGTCGCCATGGTCGCCCCGCAGTATCCCATTCCATCTTTGCGCGGTGGGGCTGGTCCACAAGGAACTCTGGCTCGCCGTGGAGCCACTGCACATGCACGCGGTCACCGCGCCGGCCCTGGCCCGGCCGGCTGGTGCAGACCCCTGTTCCCGCCTACTCACAGTCCATCTGCTCGAATGCACCGTGCCGGCGTACCGGCGGCTATCCCCTTTGAGCCGCCCTCAACACCTGCTGCGGGCTGCCGGTTGCGACGTCGAGTCGTACGGTGTATCGCCGTTGAGTTAGATCAATGCAGCCGCCGCAGGAAGCCGCAGGACCCGTGGCTGATCGGCGGCTACCACTGCAATGGCGGTAGGTCGTGGAATACCTTGCGCGTACCGATGATCCACTGCTGCTTGAGGGCTTCGAAATAGGTGTCACCGCTCTCGAAGCGCCGCTTCATCGTGACCTTCAGGCTGTCTTTGGCGTAACACAGCAGGTCGATGGGCATGCCGACCGACAGGTTGCTGAGCATCGTCGAGTCGTACGACACCAGCACGCACTTGGTGGCGTCTTCCAGCGTGGCCTTGGGTGTCACGGCCAGGTCGAGGATGGGTTTGCCGTACTTGGCTTCGCCGGTCTGCAGGAAGCTGGTGTCGGTGCCGGCCTCGATGAAGTTGCCTTCGGCGTAGATTCGGAACAGCCGCATTTCTTCCTGGCCGATCTGGCCGCCGACGATGAACGACGCATTGAAGCCCAGGCCGCTACTTTCCAGATGCGGCCCGTCGCGACGCTCGAGGTCGCGCATGGCGTCGGCCACCAGGTTGGCCACATCGAACATCGAGTTCACGCTGTACAGGTGGGGCGGCTTCGCGGCCGCGCGTCGGCGCAGCATGCTGACCACGGCCTGGGTGGCCGCCAGGCCGCCCGAGCTCAGCAGCACCAGCACCCGGTTGCCTGGACGTTCGAACACCGTCATCTTGCAGAACTTGGCGTAGTTGTCGACGCCGGCATGGGTGCGCGAGTCGCTGGCCAGGATGAGCCCTTCTTCCAGCTTCACGCCGACGCAATAGGTCATGCAGCCTCCACCACGTCGGTCCAGACCTTGAAGCCTTCGAGCGTGTTCGCGCCGAAGGTGCTGGACAGCGCGACATCGCAGGCGTCGCGGCCTCGTGCGATGAGCACGCGGCCGATGCGGGGCACGTTGTTGCGTGCATCGAAGGTGTACCAGCGGTCGCCGAGATAGACCTCGAACCAGGCAGCGAAATCCATCGGGCCGTACGGCGGCGCGGTGCCCACATCACCCAGGTAGCCCGTGCAGTAGCGTGCGGGGATGTTCATGCAGCGGCACAAGGCAATTGCCAGGTGGGCATAGTCGCGGCAGACACCGCGGCCCTCGGTGTGCGCCTCCAATGCGGTACGAGTGTGGCGGGCATGCGCGTAACCGAACTCGATATGGCCATGGACGAAATCGCAGATGGCCTGCACCCGCGCCCAACCCGCCGGCACCTTGGCGAAGGTCTGCCAGGCAATGTCGCCCAGCAATTCGGTCTCGCAATAGCGGCTGCTCATCAGGTAGACGAGCGCCGATGCCGGCAGATCTTCCACCGCGGTCTGCGGGGCCAGCGGCTCGACGATGTCGGGCGCACCGCTGTCGTTCAGCACTGCGTCGCTGCGCAGCACGAACCGGCCCTGCGGTGCGACGAGGCGGCAGCAGCGGTTGCCGAACAGGTCGAGATAGCTGGTTATCCTAACGGCGGGGTCGGCTACCAACACATCGGCACGCACAAGATCGGCTGCTCGTGACGGGTGGATAGTCAAGGCCACCATCATCGGCGTCGGCTGCTCACACAGGTAAATCATCTCGAAACCGACGCGCAGTTGCATGATGCCCCTCACTGGCAGCTTTCTTCGCCAGGTCCGAAGAGGTGCTTGACCATTCAAACTGAAAGTGTCGACGGTGCCGGCGCTCTTGCTCTCTCTTCGGTGTCAAAAAAACAGGGCACCTCCATCATCGACGACCGCGATGTTCTTGAACTGATCGGCGGAAGCCGTCGACCGGGTGCTCAGTCTGGCCAAGCATCGCGTCACTGGCGCGGGCAACGTGCGTTGAACAGGACGGTTCGCCTTCGCAGCAACATGGCATTGCCCACGCTGTGTCGAGCCTTGCAGATCAAGTCGCTGAACATCCTGCACAACAGAACGATCTTGCGCATCGGCACGCGATGCGTGGCCTTTGCCGCACAGCCCACGAAGGACGTCAGCACGAACAGCAAACCGAAAGGGCGTTGCAGTACGAACATGGCAACCCCACTTCTCAGAAGGATTCGCTGCAGTTCGGCGTGCTACAGGCGGCCCATCAGCAGCAGAACGAGCAAGACCACCACTACCAGCCCCAACACACTGCTGGGTGCGTAACCCCATCCCCTGCTGTGCGGCCAAGCTGGAATTGCGCCGACCAGCATCAGTACGAGAACGATCAACACAATGGTGCCGATACTCATTGCATTTCTCCTCAGGTGCTCCGCTGCTCGAAGGCAGCGTTGGAATCCCGGGCCATGCTCGCCTTAATGGCCCTGAGCCGACTATCCGTTCTTGCTGCCAAAGACCAGAAGCAAGCCGCCGGCAACGATCGCCCCGACGCCGGTCCACACCGGGATGTTGACCGTCTCCTTATCCTTGACCGACAACTCGATGGGGCCCAGCTTCACGTTGTGTGTTTCTTTCGTGTAGGTGAAGCCGCCGTAGGCCAAGGCTACGACGCCAGTGACGATCAGAACGATCGCCAATATCTTGATGGAGTTCATCGAGAACCTTCGAGTTGGTGTGTTACTTGTTCTTCGGGAACCAGTCGTCGGTGGCGCTACGCTCCCAGCTTGCGATCTGGCGCTCGGCCTCGTCTTTGGCTATGCCGTAGCGCTCCTGGATCTTGCCCGCGAGCTGATCGCGCCGCCCGGCAATGACATCGAAGTCATCGTCGGTGAGCTTGCCCCATTGTTCTTTCGTCTTGCCCTTGAGTTGCTTCCAATTGCCTGCAATCTGATCCCAGTTCATATTGATCTCCTTTGGCAGATTCGTGCTGATGACGACCGTATTGGCGAGCTCACAGCGCGATCTTGTTGGCGGTGTTCGGAATGAGTCACCACCCATGAATCCTCGCGCATTCCGGCGTGGCGCATTTGATCCCGCGCAAGAAGTGAGCAGAAGGAGCCAGCGATAGCGAGGTCAGCCACCGGCAACAGGGCACCGCCGCGGGTCGGCAGCGCCAAGCCTTCGTCGCGCAGGCACAGCATCAGCCCGAGCGCGGCTTACTGATGTCGTGTGTGGTCTTCGCAAACGGCGACGAGAGGAAGTCAGGGCGAATCGCGGCCAGTGCCGGCCCGGCGGCTGGCTTCCTCGAGAAGATCCAGTTCTCCTGGGACCCTGACCTGCTGATCGGGCGGGGCCCGTTCGGCAACGCGGTGTGCACGGGCCTCACGCAGGTTAATCAGAACTGGCAAAGCGACGCCGCCATGGCGCCTTGGCGCGAAGAAGCCTCACGTCACGGCTTCCAGCCGAGCATCGCACTGCCGTTGACGGTTGGCGGCCACGTCGTCGGCATGCTTGCGCTCTATGCATCCGAGGTCGGCGCATTCGACCCCGAGCAGGTGCTGCCACTGGAAGAACTGGTCCGCAAGCGCTCGATGGCCATCGAGCGCTTGCGGACCTGCGAACAGCGCGATCTGGCTGAAGTCAAGAACCGGGCCAAAAGCGAGTTCCTGGCAAGTATGAGCCACGAGATTCGTGCTCCCTTGAACGCCATCGTCGGCCTGAATCGCTTGAATCGCCTTGATGCGGCGCGCTGACGTGACGCCGGAAACAGGCTGGCAGGCTCGACAAGATAGGCGGCGGCAGCCAGCACCTTATGTACCTCGTCATCGACATCCTGGACCTGTCCAAGATCGAGGCTGGGCGGGTCCAACCCGAGACCTCGAGCTCTTATCTGCCGACCGTTCTCGACGCCGTAGGGTCGATCATTGCCGAATCGGTACGCGCCAAAGGCCTAACGGTCGAAACCGATACCAACGTCGTGCCCTTGCGGTTGCGTGGCGACCCGACGCGCCTGCGGCCGGCCCTTCTGAACTTTGCCGGCAATGCCGTCACGTCAAGTTCACGCAGCGGGGCTCGATCGCGCTGCGCGCCAATCTGCTGGAAGACAGGGCGGTGATCTGCTGGTGCGCTTCTCGATGGAAGACTCGGGCATCGGAATTGCGCCAGAAAACATCCCGCGACTGTTCCAGGCGCTCGAGCAGGCCGACGCCTCGATCACGCGCAAATTCGGCGGCACCGGTCTAGGGATGGCGATCACCAAACGGCTGACCACATGGATGGGGGGCACGTGCGGCGTCAAGAGCCAGCCCGCAGTGGGCAGCACCTTCTGGTTCACAGCCCACCCGCAGCGAGGACACGGTGTCCTGCCTGCGGCAGACCCCAAAGGCGTTGCGACCGCCGAGGCGCTGCTGCGGGAGCGCCACCGAGGCGCACGAGTTCTCGTGGCAGAGGACAACGAAGTGAAACAAGAGGTGCTGTCGGCAATGCTTTACGGTGTCGGCTTCCATGTGTACGTCGCAGCGAACGGCCGAGAGGCAGTGGCGTGGCCAAGGCCGGCGGGTACGGCCTAGCGCTGATGTACATGCAGATGCCCGTGATGGGAGGGCTGGAGGCCACGCGGGACATGCGCGCGCTGCCCCAATGGGCCGGACGGCTGATCCTCGCCCTGACGGCCAATGCCTTCGATGAAGATCGACAGGCCTGCAAGGCTTCCGTTATGGACGATTTCATCGTCAAACCCGTGGACGTGAAGGTTCTTTAGGCGACGATGCTCCACTGGCTGTATAGCAGCGGCATGCAGTACGGGGACAACATCAACGTGGAGCGTATCTGGGCACTTGAGGCGCTGGCTCTAAGGCTTAGGTGACCAATGTTGGCAAGTCGACTGCCGGATGACTTCACGAGCGGCTGCTACGCGGCAGCCAACTCTCGAACGTTAATGCCTGCTCAGGGTCGACGGCTGCCAGACGATTTCGT
>Ga0105046_10013432_pt1 | contig 12676 bp, 14 predicted proteins | sample MAT03_FD_78385 | JGI IMG/M metagenome (GOLD analysis project Ga0105046, IMG submission 78385) | Freshwater microbial communities from Lake Fryxell liftoff mats and glacier meltwater in Antarctica - MAT-03 (megahit assembly) | ecosystem: Environmental > Aquatic > Freshwater > Ice > Liftoff... | reverse complement strand
GGCATCGCCGGCGCGGCAAGGGGAGAGACGCTTTCCATTGCCGACGTCAATGGCGATGGCCTGGCCGACTTCGTCTACGGGGCCGGTACGGGCATGTTAATTGTGACCACCGGCAAGAAGTTCGAGCTGAAGGCCGACTCCGGCCTCGCGTGCGATTGCACCCTATGCGCCCCGACCTCCGTCTACTTCGACAGCTATGGCCATCGCGATCTGTGCGTTCCGCAAAACGGCAAGGCAAAATTGTTCCGCAACGACGGCAAGGGGCTCTTCACGGACGTGATTGAAAAGACCGGCGACCTCGCGAAGCCGTTGCCCGGTGCGACCTCCGCCGCCTGGGGGGACTTCAATAATGATGGCCATCTCGACGTGATCATCGGCTGCCTGCGTGGCCCGAACCGTTACCTCGAAAGCAACGGGAACGGCACGTTCACCGACAAGACCGCCGAAATCGGCCTGACCGCCCGCGTCTACAACAGCCAGGCCGTCGCTCTCGCCGACCTGAACGGCGACGGCAAACTCGACCTCGTTATGGCCAACGAAGGCCAGGATGCCGCGATCCTGTTCGGCAACAAGGAACTCCCCAGCAAGGCCACGCCACTGGTGGTGCATGTCCCCTCCGAAGCTCTCGGCAACTCCGCCACGGTCCACGTAACCGGCCCGCGAATTAAGAAATCGCACACCCTCTCAACAGGCGACGGCCGAGGCCAACCAAACCTGGCCCCACGATTTGTGTTGCCACCGGGCACGTATCAGATCGAGATTCGCAACGGCCAGGGGAAGACGCAGACGAAAGAAGTGGTGCTTGCGGCGGATGCGTTGCGAGTGCGATTTGATGAGAAGGCGGCGGTAGTGCCGGAGAAGAAGTAGGTTAGCCGCGACGCGCCAGCGGAGCGCGATGCTTGGCCCGACGGAGTGCGTTCGACAGAAGGAAGGACTTGGTTAGATGTCTCGTCGTGCGTTAGTTGGCGCAGGTCTGCCCTTGTTGGCGCTTTCGATTTACCTATCGATCTGGGCCATCTGCCGTTCGAGTGGCCACTGCATTTCCATGTTCTGGCAAGGTGAATCAGCAGACGAGCCGATGACCACGAGCCTGGTCCTCACCAAAAGCGATTTCAACGGCATCGAGCCCATAAACGTGGACGTCTATTTGGAGAATCCCAGCCGACGGACACTTATTCACAGACAGTTCAGCCCGATCAGTTCGTCCGTGGGTCTTCCATATTTTGAGTTCGTGGATCTTGTCTCAGGAGAAGAGTTTAGTCTGTGTCCAGGTTTGTTTGCAGAGAGTGATGAATGGTGCCGATGGTATCAGCCCGGGCCGTACGATTCGAAGTATGGCGTAGGGGAATTTAAGATGCCTGCTCGCTCAAAAGTGCATCTACTCTCAGGCGACCTCCGGAAAATGATCTCTGATGCGAAGACTCATTGCTCGATGTACTTGATCGAACCTGTCTGGGCCGGTCCGGACCACGCGGAGACGATGAACGAGTATCGGAAGATAGTAGCATTTGCAGAAAAGTTCGAGCGCGGGAGAGCTTACGAGATTCGGGTTTGGGCCGACGCCGTTTCAAACGCTGTCCGCATTAACGTCCTTCCCGCCAACGCTGCGGATAGGTAAGAAGCCAAGTTATTTGACCACCCGTTGAGATTGCGAAATGTCGACGCCAAGAGAACGCGTGCAAGCGGCCTGGACAACCCGTGATCCTCTGACCCTGCACCGCGAAGTCGAACAACTCGCGACTCAGGGCCAATCGCGCCAAACTCTGGAAGACGCGTTGGAAGCATTGCTCCTTTCGATTCGGAGTGCGGGAGCCAATGACGAGAGTGAAGAAATCATCAACGGCGTATGGGATCGGCTAACCGGTTGGTGCCATGCGACGCGACATATCGTGCCTAGAGACAAGAAAAATGATCATGCCGTAGTTGTTCCGGCAGTTACCGGCTCTTCGACCACACCCGCCACTGCGCATGCAAGTGCCGACGGCCAAGTGTTTACACCAACTGAACAACGGCTGTCACACGATTGACTACATCGCGGTTCCTTCCGACTGGAAAATAGTGGGCGAACCAAATCGGATCGAAGTTCCGAGAAAAGTCTCGGACCACGACGCCTACGTCATTGAGGTGGAATGTAGCCCCCTCTAACGACGTTCGTCGGGCGGATCGAGTGCCGACAGAGCCAAGAGTGTCGTTCCGCCACGTCCGTTATCCTTCATCACCACATCCATCACAAAACGAGTGTCGTCCGGGAAAAGCCTAAGCTTCCGCTCGATCAACACCTCCAAAATCAAGTCGCCGTCTGGCGGCAGCATCCTGATCGCTTGTTGGATCATCTCTCTACGACTCGACTCCGGGATCACAGTCAGATTCCAAGCCATTGATCCAACCTGAGCGAGACGGAGCAACTTGTCTGGCTCAAGGTCGCCAGGGTTCAGTGGGTCGACTAGTTCGAGCAACACGTCGGACATTTTTTGCAAACCGAACATCTCAGAACCGTTTGGGTCGCCTGTACTATCGCCGAATTCGAGCCGGTCGAACAATTCTAGACCACTCAGCGACCGTGGCGGTACATTTGGTTGTGACTCCCGTTGCTTCCTCCGCTCCTTTGCCTTCACCCGAGCTTTGATCAGCTTCGCGTCCCGCCGCTGTTGGTTGACTGCCATGTCTCGATTCCTTTCTGCGATTTGGGGCAGGTGAAAGTGTAACGATTTTCCAGGTGCGATTTCAAGCGAGTTTGACGACACTCCGGAGTGTGACGCTCAAACTCGCAGAACCGGGGTGAGCCTCTGGGGCTCATCGAATCGCGGCCTGGAAGTGGATTCGCAGCGATTGAAGCGGCTTATCGGCAATGAATCCCACGCGGTCGTTGTCGAGCATCGCCGAGCACCAGGCAATGACTTCCTTCGCAGGCAGGTCGCATTTTTTCAAGGTCTTGAGGACCACGTCCAAGCAGTCTTCAATCTCGTCCGTCATCAACCCTTCGTCGCTCATCTCGACTTGATGGCTTCCTTGCTTCATCAGTTCCAGGGAGAGCTGCATTGCCTGCCGTAGATTTCCCGAAGCGATCAGGCGGGCCAAGTTTCGTTTCACTTCCTCGTAAGCTTCGTAATCGTAAGCGAAGTTGTGATTCATCTCGCGCTCGTCGAAGTCGGTTGCGTCGGCAATGGCTTGACGCGTCGCGGCAAACAGTTCGGCCGGTGCGGTAGCCACTTCAAAGCGGGCGGTGAGCTGCCGTAGAACCCCACGGTCCGACTGTGCCAATTCCAGCAGAGCACTCACCAGTTCAGCTTTCCTTCGACTGGTCAACGCTTTGCGCAACTCTGCTGTGGTATCCGCCTTCTTCCCGGCAGGAGCCGCTTTCTTTGCCTTGAGCTTGGACATGGCCTTGATCTCCCAGGTTTGATGGCGGCGACTTGATCGTCCTCGTCGATGAGAAGATGGATCCTGTCTAGCAAGTCCTTCGCGGTGTGCGCCTGCTGCCCCGTTCTGAAAAAACAGGGCGACTCCTCGAAATTAAACCCTCAACTCCGCTTGTCGGTCGGTGGAATCGCGGACATGGCTTGAAGCGTGCATTTTCCCGCACCCTCATCCTTCATCACAACATCCAGCACGTAACGGTTGTCATCTGGGAACAGCACGAGCTTGCGTTCGATGAGCGAAAACAGAATCAGCTTGACATCGGGCGGGAGTGCCGTGGTCATCTCCTTGAACGTTTCCAACCGCTGTTCCTCGGGTATCAAAGCAAGATTCCACGCCATCATGCCGACCTGTGCAAGCTTCAGCAATCTGTCCGGCCCAAGGTTGCGAGCACTCAGCGGCTCGATCAATTCGAGAAGGACGTCCGACATCTTTCGGAGTCCAAGCCGCTCGGATGCATTGATCTCTACTTTCGCATTGCCGAGGCCATACTGCTCAAGGTCTCCGAAATCGCTTAGTGAAGGCGTCAACGAGTCTTGCTGACGATCTCTTTGCTTTCTTCGTTCTTTGGCCTTGGCCCGAGCCTTGATCAGCTTCGCGGCCTGCCGCTGTTGGTTGACTGCCATGTCTCGATTCCTTTCTGCGAACTGGGGCAACGCTCGGTCATAGCTAAATTCTTGGGTCTCGGAAGTCCGGCGACTTCGGAGAGGTCTCAACCATTCCGCCGATTCTATATGGATTCCCACTCGTCAACTTCTACCGTTGGGCGGCATCATCGCCGACAACGCCATAAGAGTAGGGTCGCCGTTTGCTCCAACCTTCATCATCACGTCCACAATGAACCGGTTGTCGTCAGGGAATAGGACGAGTTTGCGTTCGAGGAGCAGCAAGAAAACCGCCTCGCCACCACGGGGCATTCCGTCCACAGCCTTGAAGAGCAGCTCTTCCCGTCTGTCAATCGGCATCAAAGTCAAGTTCCACGCCATCATTCCGAGCTTGGCAAGGAGGAGGAGTTCGTCCGAATTCATCGTCGGTGTCTCAAGCGGTTCGATCAATTCGAACAGGACTTCCGACATTTTTCGAACGCCGAATCGCTCGGCTGGATTCCTGCAGATCTCAAAATTCCCGTTCTCATAGTTTGCAAAGGTGTGTCGTGTTGAAGGGCGATGTTCCGGGGACCACTGCATCGGTTGTTGCTCCCGCTGCTTTCTCCGCTCCTTGGCCTTCGCACGAGCCTTCACCAACTTTTCCGCCTTCCGCTGCTGATTCACGGCCATTTTGAGACTCCTTCCGGTGAATGGGTTGAGAGAGAGTCTAACGAAATCCTTGCCCCAGTTGCAAGTGGATTTTGAGCAGTAAAGGCGAATTGCCCCTCAAGAAGCTCCCGTCCAGATTACGCACAGAAAATGGCAGATATAATAACGCGGTCAGAATGGCGGGTTTCGTCGCCGTCCAGCTAACCATCAACAAATAACAATATGACCTCTCGCATACTTCTATTTCTGCTCCTCGCTCTGCCGGCATTCGCCGACGATGCCCCCTGGTCCACATACCGCGGGAACAATCGACGAACCGGCAACACCGACAACATTGCGGGGCCTGCCAAGCCCGAAGTGCTGTGGTTCAGCAAATCCACCGAGCACTACGTCGCGTCGCCGGTGCCGAGCGGGACTGAGATTCTGTTTCCCGCCCTCGGGGCCTTCAATAGCGGTGTGGTGAACGCGATCCCGTTGAACCCGAAGGATCTGAAAGCGGTCAAGCCAACCTGGACGAAGGCCGCTCCGCTGATCAAGTTGCCGACAGTTAGTTCGCCGGCCGTTGCCGACGGCAAGATCATCTTCGGCGACGGCATGCATCAGACCGATGGGGCCGTGCTGTATTGCCTGCCGGCCGACGGCGGGTATTTGCTATGGGCTCTTTCGGTTCCGGGGAAACTGGTGCATCTCGAAGGTTCGCCGTGCATCTCGAATGGCAAAGTCTTCTTCGGCGGCGGGGCGGCCGGTGTGATGTGCGTCGATCTCAACACGGTCGTGCTCGATGGTAAGGAACTCAATGTGAAAGAAGTGCCCGCTCTTCAGGTGGCTCACTGGAAGAAGTTGCAAGCGAAGTACGAGGAGGAGAAGAAGAAAGACCCCGACTTTGCCGTACCCCCGACCGAGAACGATCTGCTCAAGCCAAGCCCGAAGGCGATCTGGGCGCAAGGAAAAACCCGCTGGCACGTCGATGCCCCGATACTCGTCGCCGGGGACAAGGTACTGGTTGCCTCGGCATTTCTCGACAAGGAGAAGGAGGGCGATCGGGCGGTCTTCTGTCTGAACGCGGCCGACGGCAAGGAACTCTGGAAGGCCCCGCTGACGTATAACCCGTGGGGCGGGCCCACGCTGGCGGGCGACACGGTGCTCGTGACAAGCAGCACCATCTCCTATGATCCGAAGGAAATTGAAGGGGCCAAGGGGGAGATCATCGCCCTCGATTTGGCGACCGGTAAGGAGAAATGGAAGAAGGCCATGCCCGGCGGCATTCTCGGTTGTGCCGTGGCGACGGCCGACGCGGCCGTGTTCACATGTACCGATGGCAAGCTAAGATCGTTCGACCTCAAGGACGGATCGCGTAAGATCATCTACGACGCGAAGGCTGGCTTCTTCTCGTCCCCCGCAGTCGTCGGCGATATTGCCTACGTCGCGGACCTGAAGGGCATCGTTCACGCGGTCGATTTGAAGACCGGTGCGGCGAAGTGGACTTTGGATTTGGGCCAAGATCCGGTGAAGATGCCAGGCATGAACTATGGCGGCATCACGGTTCATGGCGGCAAGCTGTACCTGGCGACGTGCAACCTAGAGGGGCCTTTCGCGAGGCAGCCGACGGCGGTGATTTGTATTGGGTCGAAGTGAACTCGGTTGAGACCCACGGCTCGAAGCCATCGCCGTGGGCTAGGCGGCACGCCCCGATGGGCTTTAGCCCGAAGGGCGTTCGCAGGGTAGCCCATGCCGATGGCTTCGAGGCATGGGTTTCGATGGCGAGTTTTCCCACGGCTCGAAGCCATCGCCGTGGGCTAGTCGTCCGATGGGCGCTAGCCCGGAGGGCGTTCGCAGGGTAGCCCATGCCGATGGCTTCGAGGCATGGGTTTCGATGGCGAGTTTTCCCACGGCTCGAAGCCATCGCCGTGGGCTAGTCGTCCGATGGGCTTTAGCCCGGAGGGCGTTCGCAGGGTAGCCCATGCCGATGGCTTCGAGGCATGGGTTTCGACGCACGGGAGAAAGCGATAATGAAACACGCGTTTGCAACTGGAATCGCAATCGTGCTGGCCGCGTCTGCCTTCGCAGCCGATCCTGCAGGCATCAAGATCGACAAGGAGAAGAAGGCCGTCATCATTGATGCGAAGGTCGCTCCGCGCAAGTTGCCGCAGCACGATAAGGTTTACCCCATCGAAGTCGTGGCCTGCTGGCCCGATCCGAAGGGCAAGAAGGCTCACGAAACCGTGGTCACGATCGATGCGAAGCCGAGCGATGTTCATGCTGCCTTGGTTTCTCTCGAACTGAAACCAGGCAAGCCGGCACGCGGCGAGAACACCGAAGCCGTCGGCCCCGAGGTGAAAGTCTTCCTCGAAATCCCCGATGGCGGCGGCACCCGTAAGCTGTCGATTCACCGTTTCTTGGTCGATCCGAAGACCAAGCAGGCCTTCCCACGTGAAGTAAAGTTTCGCTTCACGGGATCGGTGATGTCGAAGCCTGATCCGACCAAGCCGGAAATGTACGGGGCCGACGTGACGGGAACTTTGATTGCCATTTATCCCGTTACGGACGAGACCGTTTGTCAGACTTCGTTGACGATGAAAGACGAAAAATTCCTGAAGCTCGACGTCGATTCGACCGTGATGCCGAAAGAAGGCACGGCCATCAAGCTCATCATCGAGGCCGCCAAGTAGAGAGATTTACCATGCACAAACATATTCGCATTCTCCGATCCGTTCTCGCAGCGGGTTCGCTGAGTGTCCTCAGTTGCAACCAGTCGCCGCCGCCGAACGTGGGCGTAGCTGTGGCCGAGGATCCTGCGCAATCGGCACCAGCCGTCAAGGAAAACCCGGTGGTCGAGGTGCCTGTCGTCGCGAAGAACGACCCGTCTCTCGATGGCGGCACGTTTCCGTTCCCGGACGATGCTGGCGGCAAGGCACTTTCGAAATCGCTTGCGCCCGCCATTCCGCGCGCTGTGGCCGAGGCCGACAAGGCCAAGCAGAAGGAACGCCGACTTCCCGCATTCCTGAACGGTCCGATGCCAACGTTGCCGGACTCCGCGAGTACGCCTCCGCGTTTGCCGTTGCCGCCAATCAAGGATGCCAGGCCGACTTCGCTTCCGGATCGAGTTCCTGCAAGCATCGGCGGAGCAAATCCCGAATTGCCGGCCCGTACCGAGTTACCCACTGGGCCTTTGACGAAGGACGAGCGACGCGATCCGAACCTACCTGCCGATTTGCCAATCCTGAGTTCGCGGCCCGTTCCGGATCGAGCACCGCTCGCCGATCCAACCGTCGATTTCACGGCCCAGAGTGTCATCAGCCCCAATTTGCCATTGCGAACAGAGCCGACGGGCTTCATCCGGATCAATCTTCCAGATCCTTTCGAACACGCCGACGCGGCCAAGCCACGCACGTCGGTGGTCGAGAACCCGAATCGCTCGCTGGGCAATCCGCCGCCACCAAGATAACGACTAATTTGCAGTGCGGCGATGTAACGCCGCTTTTGTTTCTTCTGTTTTTCGTGTTTTTCATTTGGACTGCGGCGATGTAACGCCGTTTTTGTTTCTTCTGTTTTTGAAAGAAAGAGAAACAAAAGAAAGCGGTGTTACATCACCGCAGTCCAAATTGAAAAACAGGAAATGCCAACATGACGCTCAACGAATCCGCGATGAAGTGTGCCGATGTGCTAGTGGCCAATGCGAGTGCCTGGCGATGTGGCGTATCCAGCGTAGGCGGCGCACGCATCATCGATTGCGGCGGCGCGGTTACCGGCGGCTTGCAAGCTGGTTTGCAAATGGCTCGCATCTGCACAGCAGGGTTGGCTGATGTTTATCTGACCTCCGGCCCACTGGGCCCGGAAGTTCAGCTGGCGACGGATGATCCGATTCGGGCCTGCCTTGCTTCGCAATATGCAGGCTGGCAGATCAAGACACCGGGGTTCTTCGCGATGGGCTCCGGGCCGATGCGGGCAGCCTCCGGTCGGGAAGCGATCTTCGACCATATCCCCGGACGGGAACAACCGCCGTGTGCCGTGGGAGTGCTGGAAACCCGCAAGCACCCGACCGAGGAGGTGATTACCTATCTGGTGGGTCAACTTCCGACCACGGCGGAAAGCCTGACACTGGCGGTTGCACCTGCGTCCAGCATGGCCGGCACGATTCAGGTCGTGGCCCGGAGTTTGGAGACGGCCCTGCACAAATTGCATGCATTGAAGTTCGATTTGCAGCAAGTTCTCTCGGGGTTTGGCGTGGCACCCTTGTCGCCGGTCGCGGCAGAGGAAGGCAAGGCCATCGGCTGGACCAATGACGCCATTCTTTACGGCGGTCGTGTCGTTCTCTGGGTCCGGGCGGACGACGAAATCCTCGACCAGATTGGGCCTAAAGTTCCTTCGAATGCCTCGGGCGACTACGGCGCACCCTTTGTCGAGATATTCAAACGCTACAACGGCGATTTTTACAAGATCGACCCGTTGTTGTTCTCACCGGCCGAGATCGAGTTCCGGAATCTTAAGACCGGACGGGTGCATCACTTCGGGAAAACTGACTTCGACCTGTTGCGAAGGTCGTTTGCCGGATAACATTTATGGAAACTCATCCACTTATTGCGAGCCCCATATGCTTGACATGATCCGCCCGGCCGTTACCCACGGCGCGGACACTATCTCCATCGGCGATTTTCTGGGTGCTATGAAGCGCTCCCGCCGCCTGCGGCCGATGTTGCTGGACGCCTTCGTCGAAAATTATCTCGTGAACCGCGCCCGGCGTGTGGGGCTCTCGGTCAACGACCTGGAACTGCAACAGGCGGCTGACAACTTCCGCCTGAAAAACGGCATGGCCAGCACAGAACAAACCCAACAGTGGTTTCAAAAGGAAGCGATTACTTCGGAAGATTTCGCGGCCGGCCTCGAACGCGACTTGATTGTCGAGAAATTACGGCGAACGGTCGCGGACCCAAAACTCGACGAGGTGTTCAACGCCAACACGGCCCGATTTGCACGCGTGCGGCTCAAGCGAATTCTGGTTGCGACGGAGGCCGATGCCCTGAGCGTCCTCGAAGCGATCAACAGCGGCAATTCATCCTTTGAGGATCAGGCGCGGTTGAAATCGCTCGACCTGATTACCAAGAACGTGGGAGGCGAAGCGGGCATTGTTCGCCGCATGGATCTCGCCGGCGAACTCGGCGAGGCCGTCTTCGGCGCGGAGCCGGGCAAGCTAATCGGGCCGGTGCAGGCGGGTCAAGGATTTCTGGTGTTCCGCGTGGAAGAGTTTCTGCCGGCCGTGCAAGACGACGCGATCAAAGCCGGCCTGCGAAAAGAAATATTCGACGCCTGGCTGAGGAACGAACTGAGTCGGGAACCGATCCAGTTCCCATTGCTGCAAGCATTGGCGGCGGGACAGACGCGACCTTGAAGTAACGGTAAAGTTCACCTGTTGCTGCGCCTAGTGCGAGTTTGATACTGATTTCTCGCAATGCCGCTGCAGTCAGGTGCAACTGATTGTTCGGCGTTTGGACGACCAGCGACATGCTCACGTCTCAGGCACTACGTCGAGAAGACAGCCGCACGAACACAATTGACGTCCGCAGTTTGGGCATTCCTCGGTGTCGCAACTCGGCACATGAAACTGACCGGAAATCACGGCACAATCGGGACAATTGCGTAACGGGTGGATTGCGTCCTCTTTCTCGTCACCGAAGGCGATTCTCGCCTTTTCGCCTGCACGCAACTTGACCGTGCGAATCTCTTGAGCGGCAACGATTTGTTCTACCCAAGACTTCACCATGAAGACGCCATTGAATTCGACCTCGACGGGCTTTGACGCGGCCCGTTCTTTCTTGGCGCACTCTCGGCAGACTTGCTGATCGTCCGGCACCATATCCTTGCGGACCATGGCGGCACCGCAGCGGACGCAATTCACCCGGCCGCGTTCACACGACCGGCAGATGCCACCCGTAGCCGCAGCCGTCGTTGTTTGGATCATCGTCCCGCACTTTGTGCAGGGGACCTTGTTGGCAAGGGGATCGGCACTCATAATTGGCTGCTTTCAACGCCGAACTGGGGAAGGAGTTCAGACGACCCACTCCTGCCCTGTTTTGGTGTGAACGATTTTCACTTTGGGTCGAGGTTGGCTGCTAATGAGTTGGTATTCGATTGGCCCAACTCTACTGGAAAGCTTCTTGCCGTCTCCGGGTTCAATGGTTCCCGCGAGTTTCATCTCTCCTTGGTCCAGTTGGTACAGTTCGAGTTGCCAAGGATCGCGGTCCAGGATGATGACCTCTCGTGTGCCGATCAGTGCATAGAAGTCGAGTTTCCCGCGACTCTTGTCGTCGGGGCTGAGAACTTCGAGTGCGACGTCCGGCCCGCCGCAATAGTGGGTGCCGCACAGTTTCGCTGGATTGCCTGCCAGAAAGACCATTGTGTCCGGTACACGATAGTTGCTTTTCCAACCTACGGTCCGGTCGCTTAGATTGACTCGAAACTGAATGCGATTTCGTTCATCGATTCCGAACACTGCCCAAAAAGCACGGTAGAAGAACCCGGCAATATCATCGTGTTCGACGTTTGCTTCGGGCATGATGTAGGTAACTTCATCCCAGACTTCTTCTCGGCGATTGGGCCGATCGAACCCGTTTCGCCCTTCGAGAATCTCGTCGGCCAACTCTTTGTTCAGGACCATCACAGCCATGTTCTTTCCCCCAACACGAACCTTTCCCGAGGATACGCATTGTACTTCAACAGTGTTCAGCCCGCCCACTCCTGCCCGGATTCGGTGTGAACGATTTTCACTTTGGGACGAGGCCGGCTGCGGTGGAGTTGGTATTCAAAGGGCACGACAGAGCTAGCGAGCCTTTTTCCGTCTCCCGGTTTGATTTTTCCCGCGAGCTTCAACTCACCACGATGGAGTTGATAGAGTTCAAGTTGCCAGGGGTCGCGATCTAGCATCATCACCTCACGCGATCCGACCTTTGCATAGAACTCAAGTTTGTCGCGGCTCTTGTCGTCGGGGCTGACAACCTCAAGCACGATATCGGGCCCGCCAAACCAGTGCGACTTGCGATCCTCGGCTGTGCAATTCACATCAAAGAACGAAAAATCCGGAACGCGATAGCTCTTCTTCCAGTTGGCTGAACGATCGCTGATGTTGACAGAGCCATGCACTCGAAAGCCAAGTTCGGGGTCGAAGACGGATCGGAACACCCAGCGAAAAAAACCACCTATGTCGTCGTGTTCGTTGTCTACTTCGGGCATGATATACGTCACCCCATCCCAGACTTCCTCACGGCGACTGGGTCGATAGAACCCGTTCCGCCCTTCGAGAATCTCGTCGGCCAACTCTTTGTTTAGGACCATCACAGCCATGTTCTTCCCCCAACACATGTCTTTCCCGAGGATGCGCATTCTACCTCAGCAATAGATCAGCCCACCCACTCCTGCCCGGTTTCGGTGTGAACGATCTTCACCTTGAGGCGGGGCCGGCTACGGATGTGACACAAGTCAAACGGTACCGTCGCGCTTCTCAGTTTCTTGGCATCGTTAGGTTTGACGATTCCAACGAGTTTCATTTCCCCATCGAGATTGCGGTAAAGTTCAAGTTTCCACGGGGCGCGATCGAGAACGAGTACCTCTCCTGTTCCAATCTTCCCGTAGAAGTCCAGTTTCTCACGACTGCCATCGTTCGGACTCACAATCTCTACTGCCAAATCTGGACCGCCAAGCCAGTTAGTATGTCGATCCCTCGCCGCACTCGTCGCCAAGAAAATCGTCGCATCTGGAACCCGGTAATTCTCAGTCCAATTGCGAAGTCGATCGGTTACATTCGTCGAGGCTCCACACCGATCACCGTTAGCTGGATCGAACACCGAGCGGAATACCCAGACGAAGAAGGCGACCAGATCAAAATGTTCGTTATACCCTGCCCGCCGTTGAATGAGACATTCCCCTTGGTTCGGGGATTTGGTATGCTCTTCCGCCGAGGATGTTCCCATACTTTCTGGAGTGCCACGGATGGCACGATGCCCTATCACTCT
>Ga0105046_10013431_pt1 | contig 12677 bp, 10 predicted proteins | sample MAT03_FD_78385 | JGI IMG/M metagenome (GOLD analysis project Ga0105046, IMG submission 78385) | Freshwater microbial communities from Lake Fryxell liftoff mats and glacier meltwater in Antarctica - MAT-03 (megahit assembly) | ecosystem: Environmental > Aquatic > Freshwater > Ice > Liftoff... | reverse complement strand
TGGCTTCGGGAGACGTTGATGACGATGACGGCCGTGACCTCCGGATGCAGATCGACGGACAGCTTGTGCAGACCGAGTTCCTTTATCGGCGCGTTCAGGATGAGCTGGCGACGATCGAGGCTAAAGCCGGCGGCGGTGGCGGCGTCGGCGGCGTCGCGCGTCGTGACCGAACCATACAACGCGCCGCCGTCCGAGGCGGAACGAATGATCACGAAGGTCTGGCCGTCGAGCTTGGCGGCGACGACTTCGGCTTCTTTCTTGAGGTCGAGGTTACGGGCCTCGAGCTGGACGCGCTCGGTTTCGAACCGCTTCATGTTGGCCGCGGTCGCGCGCAGCGCCTTGCCCTGCGGCAGCAGAAAGTTACGGGCGTAGCCCTGTTTGACGTTCACCACCTGGCCCATCTGACCAAGCTTGGCGACGCGTTCGAGAAGTACGACTTCCATCAGCTGATCCTCACTTCACGGCGTAGGGCAGGAGCGCAACGAAGCGCGCGCGCTTGATCGCCCGGGCGAGTTCGCGTTGCTTCTTCGCCGAAACGGCGGTGATGCGCGAGGGCACGATCTTGCCGCGTTCGGAGATGTAGCGCTGAAGCAGCTTCACGTCCTTGTAATCTATCCTGGGCGCATTGTCGCCGGAGAACGGGCAGGACTTGCGGCGGCGGAAAAACGGTCGATTGGCCATGGTTCATCCTCTCCCGGTCATGCGTCTTCGCGGCGGGGACGGCGGGGCGCGCGGTCCCGGTCGCCACGATCGCGGTCGCCACGGTCGGGTCGGTCGCCCCTGTCCCCGCGCTCGTCGCGCTGGTTCTTGGACTGGACCACCGCCGACGGGCCTTCCTCGTGCGCGTCGACCTTGACCGTCAGGACGCGCATCACGTCCTCGTGGATGCCCATCAGGCGCTCCATCTCCTGGACTGCCGCAGCGGGCGCGTCGGAGCGGACATAGGCGTAGTGCCCCTTGCGGTTCTTGTTGATCTTGTAGGCCATGGTTTTCAGGCCCCAGTATTCGGAACCCACGACAGCGCCGCCGTTGTCGGTGAGGACCTGGCCGAAATGCTCGATGAGCCCCTCGGCCTGCGCGTTGGACAAGTCCTGTCGCGCGATGAAGACATGCTCGTAAAGAGCCATCTGACACCCGTCGTTTCGGCGCGCTTCAAAACGGGGACCTGTTCCCTCCGGTCCCGTACGAGAGGCGACGCGTGAAAATTCGTGGAGGGATGGCGTCGTATATCCGTTGTCGCGCCAATTGCAAGCGCAAAGCCAAGGGCCGATCGGTCGAGCCGATGCATCCGCCCCGATCGACCGATCGTCTCGGGCGCCATGCCCCCAGCCGAGATCGCGCTGCGGTTCAGCGTGGGTTCGCGTTCCAGCGCAGCCGGGTTTCGCCGCTGCGACCGGGAAGCGCGAGACGGGACGGGGCGCGGTCTCGCCGGGCGACGACGGCGCCGCGGGAGACGACCACGAGGCGGGCGGCGCGCAGGCGGATCGCCTCGATCGGGTCCGCGGCGTCGAGGACGAGCAGGCTCGCGCGCTTGCCCACCGCGATCCCGTAGTCGTCAAGCCCGATGATCGCGGCGTTGGTCGCCGTCACCATCTCGAAGCAGCGGCGCATCTCTGCCGGGCTGGTCAGCTGGGCGACATGCAGACCCATGTGCGCGACGTCGAGCATGTCTGCCGAGCCGAGGCTGTACCAGGGATCCATCACGCAGTCCTGGCCCCAGCCGACCGGGATGCCGAGGGCCTGCATCTCCCTGACCCGCGTCAGGCCCCGGCGCTTGGGGTAGCTGTCATGCCGGCCCTGGAGGGTGATGTTGATCAGCGGGTTGGGAAGGGCGGCCACGCCGGCCTCGGCGATCAGCGGCAGCAATTTCGACGCGTAGTAGTTGTCCATCGAATGCATCGACGTAAGATGCGAACCGGTGGCGCGACCGCCGAGGCCGAGCCGCTCGGTCTCGAAGGTCAGCGTCTCGATGTGACGCGACAGCGGATCGTCGGTCTCGTCGCAATGCAGGTCGATGGGCAGGCCCCGCTCGGCGGCGATCTCGGCGAGCGCGCGGACCGAGGCCGCGCCTTCGGTCATCGTCCGCTCGAAATGCGGGATGCCGCCGACTACGTCCACGCCCATGTCGAGCGCGCGACCGAGGTTCGCCAGTCCGGCGCGATGGCGGTAGAGGCCGTCCTGGGGGAAGGCGACCAGCTGGATGTCGAGGTAGGGCGCGGTCAGGCGCTTCACCTCCAGCAGCGCCTGGACGCCGAGCAGCCGGTCGTCGGTGACGTCGACATGGCTGCGGATCGCGAGCAGTCCCTGCGCCACGGCCCAGTCGCAATAGGCGAGCGCCCGGTCGCGCATGTCCTCGAGCGTCGCCGTTTCCCGAAGCTCGCCCCAGAGTGCGATGCCCTCGAGCAACGTGCCCGAGCCGTTGATCCGGGGCAGGCCGTAGGAGAGCGTAGCGTCCATGTGGAAGTGCGGATCGACGAAGGGAGGCGACACCAGATCTCCGGTCGCGTCGATTTCCGTCGCCGACGGCGCGTCGATGCGGCCGATGGCGGCGATGGTCTCGCCGATGATCCCGATATCGGCCACAGAACCGTCCGGCAGTGTTCCGCCGCGGATGACGAGGTCCATCAGCGCTCTCCGCGGTTGAAGGGGATCATCAGCGCGCCGGGAACCGACGCGCGGCGGGACATCACGACAAGCGCGAGGATCGACAGCAGAAACGGCAGCATCAGGAAGATCTGGTAGGGGATCGCGGGGGCAAGGGGTTGCAGACGGATCTGGAAGGCGTCGAACGCCGCGAAGAGCAGCGCGCCGAGCAGCGCCTTGCCGGGCCGCCAGGCGCCGAAGACGACGAGTGCTATCGCGATCCAGCCGCGGCCGTTGACCATCTCGAAGAAGAACGAGTTGAAGGCCGACAGCGTCAGGAACGCGCCGCCCACCGCCATCAGCCCGGAGCCGGCCATCACCGCGCCAATGCGCAGCGCGTGGACCGACAGGCCCTGCGCCTCGACGGCCTGCGGGTTCTCGCCGACCGCGCGCAGCGCAAGGCCGAGGGGAGTGCGGTAGAGGATCAGCGCGGTCGCGGCTACGACGCCGAAAGCGAGGTAGGTCAAGGGCGTCTGCACGAAGAACGCCGGCCCGAGCAGCGGAATGTCGGCGAGAAACGGAATCGGCAGCGGCTGGAACGGCTCGATCCGCGGCGGCGTCGTGACGCGGGGGAGCGCGAGCCGATACGCAAAGGAGGCGGACGACGTCGCGAGCAGCGTGATCCCGAGCCCGACCACATGCTGGGAAAGGCCGAGCGGACAGGTGAGGACCCCGTGCAACGCGCCGAAGGCCATGCCGGTGACCATCGCCGTCGCCACGCCCAACCAGAGCGGCAGGCCGAGCCAGACGCCGAGCCAGCCCGCGAAGGCGCCGGCGATCATGATCCCTTCGATCCCGAGGTTCAGCACGCCCGCGCGCTCGCAGATCAGTTCGCCCATCGTCGCGAAGATCAGCGGCGACGCGATGCGGACGACCGCGGCCCAGAAGCTGGCGGAGAGAACGATGTCGAGTATCTCCGGCATGTCAGCCGCGCCGGATGCGGTGACGCGCAAGCATGATCGCCGTGACCATGGTCAGCAGCGCCGTCGCGAGCAGGATGTCGGCAAGGTAGGACGGCACCCCGGCGGCGCGGCTCATGCTGTCCGCGCCAACGAACACGCCCGCGACGAAGATTGCCGTGACGACCACGCCGAGCGGATTGAGCAGCGCGAGCATCGCGACGATGATCCCGGTGTAGCCAAAGCCCGGGCTGAGATCGAGCGTCAGCCCGCCCTTCGCCCCGGCGACCTCCGAATACCCTGCGAGGGCGGCGAGCCCGCCCGAGACGAGCGCGGTCTTCGCGAGGACGGCGGCGACGGGAATGCCGGCGAAGGCCGCCGCGTCGCGGTTGGCCCCGACCGCGCGCATCTCGAAGCCCAGCGTCGTGCGTGTCATCAAGGCCCAGGTGGCGACGGCGGCGAGAAGGGCGAGGCCGAAGCCCCAGTGCAGCCGCAGCCCCGCGATCCGGGGCAGGCGCGCCTCGGGGATCAGCGCGGCGGATTGCGGCCAGCCCAGCGCCATCGGGTCCTTCATCGGGCCTTCGAGCAGCATCGAGACGACGAGCAGCATGACAAAATTGAGCAGCAGCGTCGTCACCACCTCGTCGACGCCGAAACGGGTCTTCAGGATCGTCGGGCCGAGCAGCGTCAGCGCCCCGGCGAGCGCCGCGAGGAAGGCGAGGGTCGGCGAAAGGACCGCGGCAGGCCAGGGAAGGAGACCGGCGCCGAGGGCCGCTGTGACCAGCGCGCCCGCGTAAAGCTGCGCCTCGGCGCCGATGTTCCACAGCCTGGCGCGGAAGGCCACCGCGATGGCGAGCCCGGTGAAGATCAGCGGCGTCGCGCGGTTGAGGGTTTCGAGCAGCGCGAACTGCGACCCGGCCGCACCCTCCGCCATCAGCCCGAGGACGGTGAGCGGGGCGCCGCCGGCAAGCGCTGCGAGGCCCATCGCGACGAGCGTGGTGAAGCCGAGCGCCGCGACGGGGAAGCCGAGCGTGCGCAGGATCGTCGGGTTGGCGATCGGCTCAAGGCGCATCAGGCGCGGCCGTGTGGAACTTGACCGAAATCTTCCGCGCGCAACGCCGGCGCAGGGGATCGATCGGACGAGCGCGGCGCGGGCGAAACCGCACCACCGGCGCGACGCCGACGCGCCGCTCGCCGCGTTTGAGGGGCCGGGGCGGTTCAGGCGGCATCGGCGTAGCCTTGGCCCGCCATCCAGGCCCCGAGTTCGGCCTGGTCCAGGGCGCCGCGGGGGAACGCCGGGGACAGGCGTCCGCCAGAGATGACATGGATCGTGTCCGACAACGCCCGGACCTCGTCGAGATCCTCGGAGATCAGCAGGATGGCGGCCCCGTCCGCGCGGGCGTCCAGCAGGCGCCGATGGACGTAGGCGACCGCGCCGACGTCGAGGCCGCGGGTCGGTTGGTTGGCGAGGATGATGCCGGGGTTGCGGGCCAACGCCCGCCCGAGGATGAGTTTCTGCATGTTGCCGCCGGACAGCAGGCCGATACGGGCGAACGGGCCCGGGCAGCGGATGTCGTAGGCGGTGATGAGGCCCGTCGCGAAGCGCTCGGCGGCGCGCCAGTCCATCCAGCCCCGGCGGCTGAACGGCGGGTCGCGGTACGCTTCCAGCACGGCGTTCTCGGTCAGGCTCATCGCGGAAATCGCGCCGGTGCGGTGGCGATCCTCGGGGATGCGGGCGACGCCGCCGGCCATCGCGGCGCGCGGCGACCAACGGACGGGTTCGGCCCCGCGCAGGGTCAGGCGGCCCGAGGTCGGCCGCGCGAGGCCGGCGACGATGTCCGCCAGCGCCGACTGGCCGTTGCCCGCGACGCCGGCGAGGCCGGTGATCCGGCCCGCCGTCAGCGTGAGATCGACGCCGCGCAGGCCCGGAACGCCGCCGCGGTCGGCTGTGCCGACGCGCTCGAGCCGCATGAGGGCAGGGCCGGCCGGGACCGCGGGGACGGCGGCGGCGGTGATGTCCGCGCCCACCATCAGGCGGGCGAGCGCGTGCAGGTCGGTGCTGGCGGTCGCCGTATCGCCGACCAGCTTGCCCTGGCGCAGCACGATCACCCGGTCGGAGATGGCCATCGCTTCAGCGAGCTTGTGCGAGATGAAGACGATGGAGAGGCCCTGCGCGACGGCGAGGCGCAGCGTCCGGAACAGCGCCTGCGTCTCGCGAGGCGTCAGGACGGCGGTCGGCTCGTCGAGGATCAGGATGCGCGCATTCCGGTACAGCGCCTTCAGGATTTCGGTGCGCTGGCGTATCCCCACCGACAGGTCGCCCACCCGGGCGCCCGGATCCACGTCGAGGCCGAAGCGGGCGGAGAGGGCGGCGATCCGCGCGCGGGCGCCGGCGCGGCCGAGACCGGGGCGCCACAGCGGACGGGTGCCGAGAACGATGTTCTCGAGCACGGTCAGGTTGTCGGCGAGGGTGAAATGCTGATGGACCATTCCTATCCCCGCCGCGAGCGCCGCGCGCGGCCGGCCGGGCGGAAGGGGGCGGCCGAACGCCTCCACCACGCCGCTCTCCGCGACATACTGGCCGAATAGGACGTTCATCAGTGTGGTCTTGCCGGCGCCGTTTTCTCCGAGCAAGGCGATGACTTCGCCCCGACGCAGGTCGAAGGACACGGCGTCGTTGGCGGTCAGCGCGCCGAAGCGCTTGGTGATCCGCAAAAGGCGAAGCACCACCGGGGCGTCGGCGTCGGCCATTCAGCTCGAACTGGGCTCGGCGTCGTCGATCTCGACGGTGAAGCTGCCGTCCATGATTGCCGCCTGCCGCTCGGCCACGAGGGCGAGCGCGTCCTCGGGCGCCTTTCCCTCGAACGCGCCCAGCGGCGCCATCGAGCAGCCGCCCGCGCGCATGAACGAATAGACGCCGTAGTCGGCGGCCTCGAAAGTGCTTGCCGTCATGGCGGCGATCGCGGCGTCGAGGGTCGGCTCGAAGTGCCAGAGGGCCGAGGTCACGACGGTCTGCGGGTACTCGGGCTGCGTGTCGATGACGTTGCCGATTGCCAGCATCCCGCGCTCGGCGGCGGCGTCCGAAACCCCGAAACGCTCGGCGTACATCACGTCCGCGCCGTTCTCGATCATTGCGACGGCGGTCTCCTTGGCCCTGGGCGGGTCGAACCACGATCCGATGAAGGCGACCTGGAACGCGATGTCCGTCTCCATTTCCTCGGCGCCGGCCATGAACGCGTTCATCAGGCGGTTCACCTCCGGGATCGGGAAACCGCCGACCATGCCGATGCGGTTCGAGGTCGTCATCGCTCCCGCGATGATCCCGGTCAGATAGGAGGCGTCCTGGATGTAGTTGTCGAACGTGGCGAAGTTCGGGTTGGCGCCGTCGGGCTTGAAGCTCGAGCCCATCAGGAACGCGACGTCGGGATAGTCGAGAGCGACCTCGCGGGCCGCCGCTTCCACCCCGAAGACCTCGCCGAGGATGAGCTTGGCGCCCTGTTCGCAATACTCCCGCATGACGCGCGCATAGTCTGTGTTCGCTGTGTTCTCCGAGAACGAATAGGTGATGTCGCCGCGCGCCGCGGCGGTCCCGGCCGCGAGATGGATCCGGCTGACCCATTGCTGCTCCACCGGAACGGTGTAGATCGCCGCGGTCGGGATCGCGGTCTGGGCGAACAGCGGGCGCGGCAGCAGAGCCAGGGTCAGAGCACCGCCGGAGGCCCGGAGCAGACCGCGGCGGGACAGGGGTTCGGGCAGGACGAGGGGCAACGGCGCGATCCTTTCGGGTTTCATGCTAACCCATCGACAGGAGGCCAATTCCCGACGTTTGGCAACTGGCTTGCGCAGGCGATCGGAACCTACCCTGTGCGGAGTGGGGGAAGCCACGACGGAGGGCTGGGATCCGCGCCGCCAGCGGTGGCCGACCACTCTTCGATTGTTAGCGGCAGTGATTCCAGTTGCCGAATCGGTTGGATGGACCGAAAGTTGCGGCGCGTAGTGGAAAAGGGGCTAACTCTATGAAAAAAATCACTTTTTGTATGGCAATGCTGATTGCGTCGCCGGTCTTTCCTGCGTCTCTGGTGGTGCTCGATGATTTCGATGTCAGCTGGGGCGGAGGAGATCAGGTCACGATGGGGTTCTCGTATCAGCAGAGCACGGAGTACGCCACGTCGGACGCGCTCTATCTGCATGACGACGGCGGCCTGCTCCGGTCGACCATTCGCTCGGTCGAAGGGTTGCGCTTCGACGCGGTCGCAGCGAACGCGCTGGCCTACTCCAATCTCTATCAGACCGGCGCCGGTCCGCGTCCGACGTCGCCGGGCGAGCGGGACGCGTGGCTCCACGCTTCAAAGCCGGTTTTCGACAACTACGGGGTCTTCGGCTACCGCAGGGAAGAGCTCGTCGCCGAAGTCACCGGATGGATGGATGGGGGTTACGGGGAGTACGCGCGCCTCGGTTTCGGCGAGGATTTTCGCGACATCGACATGCTCGAACTCCGGTACTTCAACCCGAACGCGCCCGTGCACTTCTATCCCGAGATCAAGACGTCGAGCACGCAGTGGTGCCTCGAATGGTGCGGCGGCTTTCAGATCGACAACCTGACCTTGCGCGTCGAGGGCGATCCCCCCGCGCCGGTGCCAGCGCCGGGCGCCGCGATCCTGCTGCTGAGCGCCGTCGGCGGGGCCGTGGCGCTTCGCGCGCGGAGCCGGCGGCGCCGATCGCGCGACGCCTGACCGGGTGGGCTGACGCCGCGCGGTCACCCGGAAAGGACGGCGCGGCGGCGCGCGAGCGTCGTGCGGTGTCGCAGGAAGAAGCGCACCATTTCCCGCGACGCGTCGGGACCGCTGGGATCGGCGAAACTGCCGCTTGCGTTTCCGCCTGACCAGGCGTGGGCGGCGCGCTCGATGGCCCAATGCTCGCACAACGGCTTGCCCGCGCCGATGCGGTGGGTGGTGCGGACGTAGCCGCCGCCCCCGGGCGCGCGACCCTTGCGCACCGTCGCCTTCAGGCCCGGCCAGCCGCCCAGCGCGCGCCGGGCGACGTATCGGCCGTTTCGCGGATGCACGACCGGATCGGCGTCGCCGTGAAAGACGATGGTCGGCATCGGCGTGGGCGAGGCCTCGCCCGGCGCGCCGCGGCGCATGGCGAGAAAGCCCGCGGCGGCGGAGCGCGCGGCGCCGGCGGGCACGGCGGAATGGACGCCGACCGCGGCGAAGATGTCGGGGTAGGCGGCGGCGACGGTCGCGGCGGCCGTGCCGCCCGCGGACAATCCGGCGATGTAGACGCGGCCAGGATCGACGTTGCGCTCGGCGAGAATGCGCGCCGCGATGCCTGCGATCAGCGCAGGTTCGCCCGCGCCCCGGCCCTGATCGAGGGGTTTGAACCAGTTCCAGCACTTGTTCGCATTGGCGGCGGAGGGCTGGGCCGGATAGGCGACGAAAAAGCCGATCTCGTCGGCGAGCGCGTTCATCCCGGTGCCGCGGGCGAAATCGTCGGGCGTCTGCGTGCATCCGTGCAGCATCACGACGAGCGGCAGTCGGGCGCCGGTCCGGGCCGCGGCGGGGACATAGAGCTTGTAGCTGCGCCGGCCGTGCGCGCTCTCGTGGACGGCGACGCTGAACGCGGCGCCGCGCGGGGCGGCGGTCCGCGCGCGCGCCACGATCTCGGTGGGCGGCATGCCGCCGGCCCTGATCCGGCGCAGCGTCGCGGCGAGGTTCTCGCGCGGTTTGGCCGGCAACTTCGGCGGTGCGAGTCCGGCGGGTGTCGCCGCTTTGGGTTTGCCCGCTATTGGTTTGGCGCCCGGGGATTTGGCGACGGCGGGTTTGGCCAGGGCGGGATTCGCCACCTTGGGCTTGGCCGCCTTGGATTTTGTGGGGGGCGCCGCCAGAGCGCGGAACGCTTTCGCGGCCGCCCGCATCTGGGCGGCGCGGGCGCGTTTCGCCGCTTGGGCTGCAGCGCGCTTGAACAGGGTGAACATCGGTTCTCTTTCGGGCATAGGGCGGAGACATCGGGCGCCGGGAAGGGGCGGGAAAGCGGAACGGCGCGAAGCGATCGCGGCGCCGGGTTCAGGCGACGCCCACGACCGGGACGACGTCGACCGCCTGTTCGGTGGTCTGCGAGCCCGAGATGCGCAAGACGCCGAGGACGGGCGAGACGTCGCCGTAGTCGCGACCCCGCGCGATCTCGATGTGATCCGAGCCGACCGTGACGGCGTTGGTCGGGTCGTATTCGATCCAGCCCGACTCCCACCCGCACCAGGCGCGGACCCAGGCGTGCATCGCGTCGGCGCCTTCGAGGCGCGCCTTGCCGGGGGGCGGCTCGGTGCGCAGGAACCCCGAGACATAGCCCGCGGGCACTCCGACCCCGCGCAGGCACGCGATCATCACTTGCGCGAAGTCCTGGCAAACCCCGCGGCGCCGCGCGAAGGCCTCGGCGGGCGGCGTGTCGACGGTCGTAGCGTCCGCGTCGTAGCGCATGTCGCGGTGGAGCGCCTCGCCCACCGTGCGCACCGCATCGAGCGTCGTCATGCCGGGTCGCAGACAGGCGCGGGCGTAGGCGGTCATGTCGGACGTTGCGGCGAGGCGCGGGCTCGGCCCGAGAAAGTGATGCGGCGCGTCGGGCTCCAGCCCGCGCCAGGCCGCCACCTCCTCGGCGAGCCGCGGCAGGTCGGGCGACAGGTCGAGGGCGGGCGCCTGCGCGAAACGCTCGATCCGGGCGGTGACGCGGAAGGCGATCTCGTCATGGGCCTCGCGGAACACCACCGAAGCGGCGTCGTTGCCGAAGAAGTCGATGAAATCGCGGCGCTCGGCGGGGTTGGGCGCGATCTCGAGCCATGCGCTGACGCGGCGTTGTGCGTCGGGCAGGTCTCCGGGCTTCAGCCGCAGCAGGTGCCGGCCCCCGACCGCGGGGCTGTCGTAGAAATAGGTGATCGTCAGGGCGATGTCATAGATCACGGGCGCTCACCGCAAATAGGTCTGGGAAAGCAGCTCCGAGATCGCCTCGATCTCGACGGCGAGCTCGGCGAGGGCCGTGTCGTCAACGTCCTCGGGCGTCATCACGGCGAGCGCGGTATGCGCGGCGAGCACGGCGCGCGACAACGGCGAAAGCTGGCCGTTGACCGCGGCGCCGGGCAGCGTGGCGACATGGAGCTTGAGTTCGGTCAACTGGTAGAGGATCGCACGCGGGTTCATGTCGTCGAGTGCGAGCAGGTCGACGACAGTCTCGCGGTTGGTCTCGACCGCATAGCGGCGGCGGTGGGTCATCACGCTGTCGCCGACCTCGACCGCGAGACCGAGAGCGCCTTCGGGCGCGCCGCCGCGCGCCAGCGCCCGCAGATGCGAGACCATGGCCAGCGAGCGCTCCAGCGAGCGACCGATGGACAGGAACCGCCACCCGGTGAAGCGGTACATGTTCTCGTGGACGAGGCCCGAAAAGCCGGTGATCTTGCGCAGAAGCACGCCCATCGCGCGGGCGGTGTCATCGCCAGGGGTTACCGTCTCGGCCATGCGGCCCGCGGTTCGGGCGAGATCGTTCAGCGCCATCCAGCCATCGACCGAAAAGCGATCGCGGACGTGGCTCCCGCTGAATATCGCCGAGCGCAGGATCGCGCGCAGCCCTTCGGGCACTCCCTCCTCCGGGTCGATGCCGAGGCGGCGGAGCTGGCGTGCGAGATAGGCGATCAGCGGCGCATCCGGGTCGCCGGTTTCTGCGAGCCGCATATGCATCGCGCGCAGCAGTCGCATCGCGCCTTCGGCGCGTTCGATGTAGCGGCCCATCCAGTAGAGGTTGTCGCCGGCCCGGCTCGGCAGTGCGCTCGGCTGAACGCGGGCGAAAGGCGCGCCCGTCGGCGCGGCCAGCATGGTGACATGCTCGACCGGCTTGTCCGAGACGATCCAGACGTCCGCCGCCGAGCCGCCGCGCTGCATCGCGATCGCGGTCGGGTCGTCGGTCTGGCCGATCCGGGCGAAACCGCCGGGCATCACCACCCAGCCCATCGGCGTCCGGGCGAGAAAGACCCTGAGCGACATCGGCCGCGGCACGAGCCGGCCGTTGACGTAAGCCGGCGTCGTCGACAGCGTCACCGCCTCCTGGCCGACCAGCCGGGCCCCTTCGGCCTCGAGCCAGGCGTCGATGTTCTTGCGGGCGAGGCCGCGGAACTGGCCGCCGAGTACGGTGTTCTCGTCGACCTCGAACGGCAGGCGGGTGGACCATGCCGATCCGATCATCATCCGTTCGGTGTGCGCGCGCACGTGCCGGCGCTCCGCCGCGCCGCCGCACCACCACGTGGCGATATTGGGAAGTTTCAGCCGCTCGCCGAGCAGCTCGGGCGCGATGCGCGGCAGAAACGCGAGGAGCGCGCGGGTCTCGAGCACCCCCGAGCCCAACGCGTTCACCATCGTCACCGTGCCCTGGCGGATGGCGCCGAGCATGCCCGGCGTCCCGATGCGCGACGTGGTGTTCAGTTCCAGCGGATCGGTGAACGCCGCGTCCATGCGCCGCCAGAGCACGCTGACGGGTTTGGGTCCGGCCACGGTGCGGACCATGACGCGTCCCTGCTCGACGGTGAGGTCCTCGCCCTCCAGCAGCGAAAACCCAAGGTATCGCGCGATATAGGCGTGCTCGAAATAGGTGTCGTTCAGCGGTCCGGGGGTGAGGATCGCGACCCGGCCCGACGGATCGTCGGACAACCCCTGCAACGCATCGCGGAACGTCCGGAAAAAACCGGCGAGGCGCTCGACGCGGGCCTCCGAGAAGATGTCGGAGAACACGCGGGAGGTGGCGACCCGGTTCTCCAGCGCGAAGCCGGAGCCCGACGGAGCCTGCGTGCGATCGCCGAGCACCCACCAGGCGCCGTTGGGACCGCGGCCGATCTCGAAGGCGAGGAAATGCAGGCGGCGCCCGCCGCGTGGCCCGAGCCCGACCAGCGGGCGCAACCATTCGCGGCTGCCCGCGACCAGTTCGGCCGGCAGATGACCCTCGGCGACTAGGCGGTTCTGGCCGTAGAGGTCCCCCGCGACCGCTTCGAGCAGGTTGGCCCGCTGGATCAACCCCTCCGAGATCCGCTCCCATTCCGAGCTTTCGATCAGCACCGGCACGTGGGCGAGCGGCCAGGCGCGTTCGGTGGAGCCGGACGCA
>Ga0105046_10013426_pt1 | contig 12679 bp, 7 predicted proteins | sample MAT03_FD_78385 | JGI IMG/M metagenome (GOLD analysis project Ga0105046, IMG submission 78385) | Freshwater microbial communities from Lake Fryxell liftoff mats and glacier meltwater in Antarctica - MAT-03 (megahit assembly) | ecosystem: Environmental > Aquatic > Freshwater > Ice > Liftoff... | reverse complement strand
TGATACGTCGCCTGAATTAGTCTCGCGAATGATCGGTTTTTGGGAATCGATGGGGTCGCGAACTTGTTGTCTGTCGCCCAAGGATCACGACCAAGCGTTGGCGACGGCCAGTCATTTACCACACATAGTCGCATCCGCACTGGCAACCGCAACATCGCCTGAAATCCTGCAGTTTGTTGGCAAAGGGTGGATGGACTCAACCAGAATTGCGGCCAGCAGTACTCAGATGTGGAGGCAGATCTTGGAAGAAAACCACGCGCCTGCCTTACAGGCGTTGAAGAACTTTGCCACAATTTGCGAATCGTGGGTCGATGCTTTGGAAAAGTCCGATTTCGACCGTATCGAACAACTACTCAAAGCGGGAAAAGCAACACGTGAGGCTGTGGCAAGTAGACATCCATCCGGCTGATGGTCAACCGGATTCTCTAGGGCATTCTGCACTCACGTCGACATTGGAACTTGGAATCGCCAAGGACCTGTCCATTCGAGCGGCATATGGTTTCCTGCTCCAAGGCTCGATCGACCATGTCCAAGTCAAGAAGGTGGCGGAAGAACTCCTATCGGACCCGATTGCTCAACGATGCAAAGCGACCTCGGTAGGGGACCCATCGCTAAACATCCCCTTTGGCGATTCGAACAGCCAAGCGAGCACACTTATCTATGCAATGCTAAAGCCAGGTGTGATGGACCCCGTCGCGCAGAGCATGCTAAAAATGCTCCGCGACCTGAAATACGACGTTGATGAAGTGCGAACGTTTCGAAAATACTGGGTTAGCTCGACCAGTCCTGGGGGCACAATCGACAATCTAGTGATCCAGCGTATTTGCCAGAAAGTGCTGGCCAATGACTCGATCGAACAAGTCGTCATGGGGCCGTTGATACTGAATCAATTGGCAGTTGGCTCGCCGTACGAATTCAAACTTACTGTAATCCCAATTCGGCAACTGGATACCGATGCGCTTATGAAGTTGAGCAAGTCGGGGCAACTTTATTTGTCCATCGCTGAAATGGAAACAGTGCAGGAGCATTTTCTTGAACAAGATCGCGACCCGACAGATATCGAACTAGAAACAATTGCTCAGACTTGGAGCGAACACTGCAGTCACAAGACACTCGGCGGCAGAATCGAATACCACGATGAGAATGGTACTCGACACTTTAAGAGCATGCTCAAAGAAACGATCTTCGCCGCAACAGTGCAGATTCGTGAGAACTTGGGCAAAGACGATTGGTGCGTTAGCGTCTTCAAAGACAACGCCGGAGTTGTTAAGTTCGACGATGAAGACCATGTTGTGTTCAAGGTCGAGACTCACAATCACCCATCCGCCATCGAGCCTTATGGGGGTGCGAATACCGGTCTTGGTGGCGTCATCCGCGATCCGCTTGGGACCGGACTTGGTGCCAAACCCATCTGCAGCACAGACGTATTTTGCTTTGCTTCGCCCAATTTCGAACCCAACGACTTACCACCCGCCGTCCTGCATCCTCGCCGCGTTATGAAGGGTGTAGTGTCCGGGGTTCGCGACTACGGTAATCGCATGGGAATCCCAACCGTCAACGGTGCCGTCTATTTCGACGATCGTTACCTTGGCAACCCATTGGTTTACTGTGGCAATGTTGGCATTATCCCGGTCGACAAAGTAGAAAAGCAGGCGATGCCTGGTGATTTGATCGTGGCCATCGGTGGGCGAACTGGCCGCGATGGAATCCATGGTGCAACCTTTAGCAGCGTCGAACTGACCGAAGAAAGCGAGAACATCTCAGGTGGTTCGGTGCAAATCGGCAACGCGATCACCGAAAAGATGGTCATGGATGTATTGCTTCAAGCGCGCGATCAAGGACTCTACTCGGCTGTTACCGATTGCGGCGCCGGTGGATTCAGCAGCGCTGTTGGCGAAATGGGCGAAGCAATCGGTGCCGAAGTTTGGCTTGACCAAGCACCTCTCAAATACGAAGGGCTTAGCTACACCGAAATCTGGATCAGCGAAGCGCAAGAGCGCATGGTATTAGCCGTTCCGCTAAACAAAATCGATCGCTTAAAGAAACTCTGCAATGATGAAGATGTCGAGGTAGCGGTCCTCGGCGAATTCACTCCGACCGGCCTGTTGCGATTGATGTACTACGGTGTAGAAGTAGGCTGTGTCAGCATGGAATTTTTACACCAGGGCAGACCGCCTGTCGTTCGCCAAGCTGTCTACCAATTGCCACCAACCACTCCCTGTAATCTCGGTGCCCTGGATAGAACCTCTATCGAATCTACGCTGCAAAAGATATTGGCCAATCCAAACGTTGCTAGCAAGCATTGGATCATTCGCCAATACGATCACGAAGTCCAAGCGGGCAGCGTGATCAAACCGCTCGTTGGACCATCCTGCAATGGACCGAGTGACGCGGCAATCATCCGCCCTAAGCTCAATAGTCAACGAGGACTTGTTCTCTCATGCGGTATGAACCCGCGACTCGGGGACTTCGATCCCTATCATATGGCGACTGCGGCAATCGACGAAGCGGTTCGCAACGCGGTGGCCGTTGGGGCCAATCCAAACCGATTGGCGATCCTCGATAACTTCTGCTGGGGCAATACCGAGCGCCCCGAGACCTTAGGAACACTTGTGCGAGCCGCTATCGCTTGCCACGATTTGGCAGTCCAGTGGAAGACACCCTTTATCAGCGGCAAAGACAGTCTCAACAACGAGTTTACTTGGTTCAATGCTCGTGGAGAAAAACAAACGATCGCAATCCCATGCTCCCTGCTCATCAGCGCGATGGGACAGATCGACGATTGCCGCCTCGCTGTAACTATGGATTTCAAACGGACGGGTAATGCAGTGTATTTGGTCGGTGTCACGCGAGATGAAATGGCGGGCTCGTATGCAGCCCTAGCGTTAAACAAATCGGGTGGCAAAGTGCCGACCGTAGATGCAGCTCTGGCGATGCGTAGTTATCAGGCTATCCATCAGGCGATCAAGCACAAATGGATCGTATCCTGCCATGACTTGAGCGAAGGTGGCTTGGCCGTTTCACTATCCGAGATGTCCTTTGCTGGCGAGCTGGGTGTGTCGATCGACATTACGCAAATGAGGCAAGCGAGCTTCGTCGATCGAGAAGTAGCGCTATTCTCGGAATCGAATAGCCGACTCTTGTGCGAAGTACCAGTCTCGCTCGTCAAGCAGTTTGAAAACGCCATGCAAGGACTTCCATGCTTTAAGCTCGGCGCTGTCGCGGAGCATGATCGCGTAGTGGTCCAGTGCGATCAAGAAGTGCTGATCGACAAGCCATGGTGTGAGCTTCGACAAACTTGGCTAGCGCCACTCGACTGGGAATAATGTAGATCGCACGCAAGTCCAGGATTGAGACCCCAACCAGATCGTCTGATTCCAGCTCGTCTGGTTCCGTCTCGCTTTGTATTTCGCTAGCAAGCAGCCATGCCGTGTGGCACGCTCAAAGCGATAGCGATGGGCGTGGGAAGTTTGGGATACCGTGTGGCACGCTCAGAGCGATAGCGATGGGCGTGAGAAGCTTGGAATGCCGTGTGGCACGCTCAGAGCGATAGCGATGGGCGTGAGAAGCTTGGCAAATGACTCTAGCAATTCACACGCCCTTCGTGCCTCAGAGCGTGCCACACGTTTCAATTCCCCTTGAATTTATTGAACCAAAAGTGAGGCGGCCTCCCGCCGCCGTTGGCCATGGGAGGCGAATTTAGTCCAGTCGAAAGAGTGGTCATCAGAACCCGGATCCCACAGCTGGTTAAGAAACTGATAAACTGCTTCGGCTTATCTCGTCAGACACTGGACGCTCCCTCAAGACTAAGGCATGCCCATGCTGGCCAAGCTCAAGACTTATTCCTTGCTCGGCATCGATGCGATGCCCGTCGATGTGGAAGTGGATTTATCCCCTGCTCCTCTTCCAAAGACAGTTATCGTAGGCCTGCCTGAGCAAGCCGTTCGCGAGAGTATCCATCGCATTGAACGCGCGCTCGTCAACGGTGGCTTCCTGAAACCGCACGAGCGGGTTGTTATCAACTTAGCCCCGGCAGATTTGCCTAAGCAGGCAACGAGTTTTGATTTGCCAATTGCGATCGGAATTCTTGTCGGCTCCTCGCAGCTCGAGTCAGACGTTCTCGAAAAGTACGCGATGGTGGGTGAGCTTTCTCTCGAAGGCCAAATGCGAAGCGTCAAAGGGGTACTCTCGATCGCCATAGCTGCGGCCAAACAAACTGGCATCCGAGGCCTTATGGTGCCAACGGAGAACGCACAAGAAGCCGCCGTCGTCGAGGGCTTGAATGTGATCCCGATCAGCTCGCTTAACGAAGCTTTCGGGTTCCTTTCCGGCACTCTGCAAATCGAACCAGTCCCCTCCCGTTTGAATGAAATCTACGAAGCCTACTCAAAGTACGATGTCGACTTTAGCGATGTCCGCGGTCAAGAGATGGTTAAGCGATCGCTTACCATAGCAGCTTCCGGTTCTCACAATCTGCTGATGATTGGCCCTCCAGGTTCGGGCAAGACCATGCTGGCAAAACGCCTGCCATCGATTCTGCCCACGATGTCAGCCGCCGAGTCGATTGAGACGACTCGTATCTATTCCGCGTTAGGGAGACTTCAAGCTGGTCAACCACTTTTAGTGCAACGACCGTTTCGTTCTCCGCACCACACGATTTCGGACGCTGGGCTGGTCGGTGGTGGTAGCCCACCATCGCCTGGTGAAGTATCCCTCTCGAACAACGGAGTATTGTTTCTCGATGAACTGCCCGAGTTCAATCGCAAGACTCTAGAAGTCATGCGCCAGCCATTGGAGGATCGCGTGGTGACCATCTCACGCGCCATGCGCAGTACGACTTTTCCAGCGGACTTTATGTTGGTGGCTGCCCTGAACCCTTGTCCATGCGGATACCGAACCGATCCGCGTCGATCCTGTTGTTGCACACCGCCGCAGATCGAACGGTATATGAGCCGAATATCAGGCCCACTGCTCGATCGCATCGACATCCACATCGAGGTGCCTGCCGTTCCTTTTAATGAGTTGTCCAATGGTCCGCCTGGAACCAGCAGTGCTGAGATACGCGAACAAGTCAACGCAGCTCGGGCCATACAAAGCAAACGCTTTGCAGGTGCCCCCAATCGAACCAATGCCCACATGAGCAGCCGCCAGATTCGCCAATTCTGCCCGCTTGGCAAAGTGGAAAACGAACTGATGCGAATCGCAGTCACCGACATGGGCTTGTCAGCCAGAGCCCATGATAAAATCCTTCGTGTATCTAGAACCATCGCAGACCTAGAGGAGTCCGCGGGCATCGAAGCCCACCACGTCCAAGAAGCGATCAACTACCGAATGCTCGATCGAGACGTCTTTAGTTGAGAATCGACTAAAGTGCACAAGCCCACAATGGCCCCGTGCGCAGTGCAGAGTGGCACGCATGCCACCCGCGCACCTGTACCACCCGCGCACCAGTACCACCCCGTCGCGCGCGATCCGTGTGGCACGCCCAAAGCGCAGCGTGGGCGTGGACGTGAACGTGAACGCGATCCGTGTGGCACGCCCAAAGCGCAGCGTGGGCGTGGACGTGGACAGGAGCCCGTGTGGCACGCCCAAAGCGCAGCGTGGGCGTGGACGTGGACGTGAACATGGACAGCTTGGCCACGTCCAGGCAAGGAAGGGAATAAAGTGTGGCAAAGTTTCCGCTACAACAGATTTTTAACGCCAGTGTATCTGGCGACAGCGTCTCGATCTATCTCTAAACCAAGACCGGGTTTTGTCGGGATACTCAGCATTCCCTCAGAATCCAACGGCCAGCCTCCAATTGTGATGTCGTCGATGAATGGTGAGCCCGTTAAGTACTCCACGAGATCCGTTCCTGGAAAAGCCGATGCAAGCTGTAGATCGGCCGCTAATCCAACTGCGGTGTTCCAGCCATGGGGGATGAACCGAACACCGTAATCCTGAGCCATCCAAGCGATGCGACGCTCTTCGCTAATCCCGCCGACCTTGGTAACGTCAGGTTGAACAATATCGAATGCGCGTGCCTGTAGCCAAGGCCGGAACGATTGCCTTCGCGTCAAAACTTCTCCGCCGGCGATTGAAACCGGCGAATGCTCGCGCAGCAGCACAAAGTCCTCTAATGCGTCAGGCTGAAGCGGCTCCTCGAACCAGTACACATCATAGTCCGCCAGCATGCGAGCTGCGTTGATCGCCCATTTGTAACCGTTTGTCCAATAGGCATCGCTACCACCAGCGTCGACCATCAATCGCGAATCAGGCCCGATGGCGTCGCGAGCTGCTTTGACAATCGCTTCGTCTGTGGCTGAGCTTTCGCGTCCAAATGGCCCCCAACCTATCTTGAACGCCCGGAAGCCCTGTGACTTCACCGCCAAGAGACTATCGCGCATCTTGGCTGGCTCTTGCATCAGCATAGAAGCGTAGGGTTGAACTCTCTCGCGGTACCGTCCTCCCAATAATCTTCCAACCGATTGCCCAGTTGCCTGACCAAGCAGATCCCACAAGGCGATATCGATTCCGCTGATGGTGTGCGTGACCGATCCACCACGGCCGAGCCAGAACATATGTTGATGCAATTTCTCGCTAACCCGTTCTGGCTCCAACGCGCTCTCGCCCTTGTACAATGGCTCGAGCAACGCAAGCGAACCTCGTACCAACACGTCGCTGGTAAACACGCTTCCCAGCCCGACGAGTCCCTCATCGGTATGCACTGCAATTAAAGTATGAACGCAATCCTCTGGACGGAGCTCGTTACTCCAGCCGCCCTCAGGTGTAGCACCGCGTAATCCTGCGCAACGTATGTCTGTGATCTTCATGAACGCTTATCTCCTCGGCGAAATGTTTTTACAGTTGGATGAAACGCTACGTCGTGGTCGAGTGGAAACATCGGTCGCAGGCAACGCGTATGACCTAGATAGGCCAAGTTCGCGCTGGACGAACCCGGTGCATCCACGTTGATCATCGCCTCGCACCAATCGGCAAACATGTGATGTTGGCAATGGGGCGACTTGACGACCACGGCATCGAAGCTCCGCGGATCCTGGCCTAGAGAATAGAAAAACGACCGATCGTACAAACTGACAGCCCGACTACTGATCGCTAAAGTAAAGCCATCGCATTCCAGTACTGCCGAGGGCCCGGAATCCCATACTTCGCCAAAGGACTCACTGCGAAAGATTCCGTCGGCTAGGAGTCGCACTTTGCCTTCGATCGGTAGCGGTTGAAAGCGACCAGTATCCAGCGTCCCGCCAATGCTCGTACGGATCGTAGCACCAACGCCTGCAGCGAACGCCTGCTGAACGGCTGGTGCATCCACGATTGGCAACAGCGTTCGCCCTCGATACCCGCACTCGATCAGCTTTTTCAAGATCGCATTGCTGTCCCCGGATGCTCCCGAACTGGTCGCATCAGCCGCGTCGACTACAGCCATGGTCCCGCAGCTTGATTGCAGGACTCGTGTTGCCATCTCGTCCAAACTGATCAAGTCCATTTTCATGCGGTGACGATTGGGCCAGAAACTCTCTGCAATACGTATCGCTTCCCGCTGAGCAAGTTCTGGGTCGTTATCGGTCACTGCAAAACTATAGGTCTGCAGGTCTGGAACATCCGTAAACGGGTTGCCAATGAACACGCCGGCAGAGAGTCCGTTTGGGCCTGCCTCGACTTGCTGTGCGATACGAATACTGTTGCCGAACAGCCCCGTAGCCGTGATTAGCTCGTCGCCGCGCACCAAAGCCGGAATCGCCACTTTAGCCGTGACCGGCTTCGCCCCGTCCAGAATCTTCATCAACAATCGGGCAGCGCGCTGGCCCGTTTCAAAAAAGTCGACATGAGGATAGGTATGGTAGGCTACGATCGCATCGGAGTGTTCGATCATTCGATCGGTCAGGATGCCATGCAAATCCAAAGATACGACAATCGGAACATCGTCACCTATTACTCGACGCGTTTCGGCGATGAGGAATCCCTCGGGATCCAATTCGTCTTGGCTTGCCATCGCACCGTGCATACAAAGATAAACGCCGTCCACTGATGGAGCCGAGCGAATGCTCTCGACAAACTCATTAGCGATCCGTTTCCAAGCCTCAGTGGCCAAAGTGCCACCAGAGGTGATGAAGCAGGCTCCGTAGGTCGGAACGAGCTCAATACTCGACTGACCATCGAAAACACTTAATGCTCCACCGATTTCATTGCGTACCGTCCGATGATACCCCAGCAAATCCTGTCCATAGCGAATTCGAAAATCAGCGTATTGGCTCAAGTGCGGGTTAAAAGTTGAAACTTCCTGCTTGCATTCTGCAATTAGAATTCGGCGCATGCGATGGGGCTCATGGCGAGTGTTGGGAGGAAATAGCCGAGCCATATTTTTAACCTGTAGCGGCTTGCTCGAGAGGACAGTTTTAGAGTATGTCCGAAACCTAAGGCATCGACAAGTAATAGAAATCGACTGAATCGATCTTCATAATTCCTAACTTCGTAGTCAAGGTTGATCATTGGATTGTCTTAGAACATCTCGTGGAAACAATACAAGAATGCCCACCAGTAGCAGAAGCCCTGCGCAAAAATAGGCCGCCCCTGTCAGAGATAACAATCGATCAATTCCCAACGTAGATTTCCAAAGACCACCGAACAACGTTGCGAAACCAGACACCAGTCCTCCCCACAAGTTGAGTACGCCAACGGCTGTGGCTCGAAACTGGCTAGGAACGACTTCGAAGGCCGAAGGGAAGATGTTTCCCATCAACAGGCCGCTGAACAATCCGAAAGCCATCGCGGCCAAACGCAATTGAACCAGCGTTTCACAACTTCCAATCGCGTGCAGACACGGAGCACACAGAATCAAGCTGACCAACATCAAATAGTAACGAGATGCCTTTGTCACTCGCAATAGTCTATCCGCCAGCCAGCCACCGCTTAACAAACCTATTGCGGTACTACCTTGAAGGTAGAGAGTGGCATTGAAAGCAGCGTCTGATTGGCTAAGCTGGAACTTGTCATGCAAGAAAGTCGGCAACCAGCCATACAACAGCCACAGCCCAAACACAAAAACGGGAAAGACTACGCATAGGACTTGGTAGGTCGGAATGGTAATGATCGCCAAAAGGCCACTCCAAAGTCCGGCTTTGGATTCGGTATGCTCTGACCGTTCGACTGAGCCTTCCGATTTGAGCGTTCGTAAAAATTGAAAGTAGGGCAAGGCGTACAGTAGACCGACTCCTCCCAACGCAAAAAACGCAGTTCGCCAAGCACCCATATCGGCCATCCAACCACCAAACCAGCTGCCGACAACCGTGCCAGCGATCTGAGCTGTCGTTAGTATGGCAATCGTGCGAGATCTCAGTGCTGGCGCAAAGGCACCGGCAGTCAAAGCGATCGCCGTCGGCATGAACAACGACTCCGAGATGCCCATCGCGGCACGCAGGGAAAGCAACTCGACTCCAGTGCGTACAAAACCCGTAGCTACCGTAACCAAGCTCCAGATGATCAAACTGAGCACAACCAAGATTCGTTTGGATACATGGTCACCAATAATACCTGCTAAGGGGTTACCCAAAGCATACACCCACAAAAAAACTGTGCCCGTCAAACCCAATTGATAGTCCGTCATTCCCAGATCGGACTTAAGCGATGGGAACATTGCAAACACCGCTTGACGGTCGCAGTAGTTCAGAAAATACGCGAACCACATGAAGCCCAAGAGCAGGATGGATTGTATCGGGACTCTCGAGTTATTCGAACCCTCGGGCCGGTGAAGTGATTCATCGGTTACGGTCATGCCGATAGTACCTCGTCGATTCCCACCTGCCGAGCGATCACAGCCACACAATCTCCTTGCTGCGTAAGGCACGGCACCCGCGCAGTGATCAAGTACCCCGAGCTGCGCGCGATAATCGGCTCGGGCATTCGATCAGGGCGCTCTAAGTGATGAATGGCCCCCACACAATCACCGACTTGCACCATCTGACCCAGATCAACACAGATCTCAAAAATGCCAGACTCTGGTGCCAGAAGGTAATCGTTTCGATCAAGTGCTTGAACCAGAATTGCTGGTGGCTTTCCTAGGCTGCTGCGAGTTTGTTCGACACCTTTTAACAAGCCGACATGGATCAGAACGTTTCGAAGACCTGATTGTGCAATTCGATGGACGCTAGCCGGCACGCCCTCACCGCCACCGAGTTCCGTGGTGACGACAATCTTCCCTTGATTCTCCGCTTCGACGGGCAACAAACCCGAGCCGGCGATATCAGCATAGAGGAAAGAGAAATCGGTATTCCACGCCAACATGGCGGCTAGCATTTTCTTGCGCTGTTCCTTGTCGGCGACGACATGCATGTGAGAACAAGGCACAAAGTCCATGCTGCGTCCCCCGGAGTGAATATCGATAATCACATCGCTCATTGGAAACAGCACAGTCGACAGGTAATGAGCGATTTGACTGGTCACTGGCCCCTCAGGTTGACCCGGAAACGCGCGGTTCATGTTCATACCATCGAGCGGCGAGAGGCGACTAGCCGCGCGTGCAGCCGGGAAGTTCAGCGAAGGTATCAGGATAATGCGACCCGTAACCATCTCGGGAACCAGTTCACGGGCTAGCTTCATCGCTGCGATCTGCCCTTGATACTCATCGCCATGATTGCCACCAAGCACTAACACGGTTGGCCCTATGCCGTTAGTAACGACGGCCATTGGAATCATAACATTTGCCCATCCGCCCAGATTGTGCGAATATGGAACTTGCAAGTAACCCTGTTGCTTGCCTGGGGCATCAAGATTTACAGAAGTAAATAGCATTCAGATCCGTCTCCGTGAGTGTTTGCATGTCTGCATTTGATTGCAGATTCTAGCACCTCTCGGCAAGCGTGACCTACTTGTTGGTCAAATCATGGACGATCGAAATCTGTTGCAAGTTCCCGGCCGTGTAATCTTGAACACGAATCGTCGCTTGAATCGACGGCAGCTTGTATGGTATCGGCGAGCTGGTCTCTTTTTCCAAATCGTCGTTACCAAGCCCATCGGTTCCGATGTCCGGGATCCCGGTCACCGTTGGCGACGCTCGACCGAATCGACGCAACCCATCACGAGCCGCAACAAATTTGCCGAGAACATTTTCTTGAAACTCACCGTCCGATTCATACGCATCGGTAAATGTATCGAAGCAGGGCTGATAAACAAATGCGGTCACACCGCTGATCGAAACAACCCCTGCCTTTACAAAACTCGAACTTGGTTCAATCGTTCCCGCTGCGTTAATTTCAACTCCACTCAGATTGGATGCCCAGAGAGAAGTTAGCGCCGCTGGCAAAGCAGGTACATTCGACATCAATAACTGGACAGTTCCAGTAGATAGTCGATGCGGTGCATGTATCACCTTGCGGCTCCAATCGATATCCACAAATGCCCCCGAGTTGGAAAAGACTATCGGCAGCGATCCAACTGTTTGCAACGCACGGGAGAATCCAGGATCCGACGGGGTCAGGGTCAAGTCGTCGGTACCCGGCCAACCAACTTCGGTAAGGTTGTCAGTCGTTCCATCTCCGTCGTCGTCAACTCCTAATGCACCCCAACCTCCATCGGTGCCCGGGCTCGCTAACTGCTTGACTGCCAAATCGTACCCCTTCAAATCAAATGCAACGACGTTGGAGGCAACAATTTCCTCGAGAGTTGGCGTAACGGAAGCGACCCTAGAGGCATCACTTGGGTCAACACGAATCTTCGTTCGAAAGAACGCAGAGGGAATAAACCCTCGGTCCGATGGAGATACCGCTGCCGATGGCGCTGCAGGACTCAGCGTACCGTAGATCTGATTCGTCAGGTTCAAGTAATTTCCCGACGCACCAGCTTCGGTAGTCAACGCCAACAAGGGCAACGTCGTCCCCAGGCCCGCCGAGAGCGCGGTCAACGGTATTACATAATGCGAGAATCGATTTTCAGGTGACTGAAGCTCGGACAACGTGTTGGTCTTGAGAGTAATCCCGCCCCCATTGAACGCAGTAAATTCGTTGTAGAAAGGTCGAACACTCAAATCGCTTCTCTGATAAGCGAATCGCAACGCATATTTAAACGAATTCACCGACGCTTCAGAAAGGCCGAGCGGACTCATGGTAAGTTGCGGATCCAAGCCAACAAATGCAGCATTAGACAATGCGGTACGCGAGATATCCAAATCCGGACGAATCAGCAGGACGCGGCGGCAAAGCGCAAGTCTATCCGGCATTCCGTCCGGGTCTGGCACCAAGTCGCCATCCAAGTCGACCGATGGAGCTAGGTCAAGTACCGATGTCTCCGGCGGTGTAACTCCGTAACCCGAACTGCCCATCAGTTCCTGAATCGTAATCGAACCAGTCTCATCCAACGGACGCATAAACCATGCTATCTCAGCATAGCGAGAAGCGATACTTACGTCGGTCTGCCACGCGACGCTCCACTGTGTCGTCGTCGTAATCGGTACGGGAATCCCTTGGTTCAAATTGTTGATGTAGAGCAAGGCCAATGGCATCTTGCCCTGAAACCACTCCCCTTCGTTTGCTTGACTGGTGAACATCACCACGTCATCGATGTCACCCCAGCGATTGGCCCCAACGCGTTGCTCCACTGTTCCAGCGGGAAGATAGTTAAACAATGTCGCTGAAGTGTCAGAAATAGGTCCGTCGTAGTATTTAAAATAACCTGAGGCTGAGAGCGA
>Ga0105046_10013424_pt1 | contig 12680 bp, 8 predicted proteins | sample MAT03_FD_78385 | JGI IMG/M metagenome (GOLD analysis project Ga0105046, IMG submission 78385) | Freshwater microbial communities from Lake Fryxell liftoff mats and glacier meltwater in Antarctica - MAT-03 (megahit assembly) | ecosystem: Environmental > Aquatic > Freshwater > Ice > Liftoff... | reverse complement strand
GATTTGGCAAACGGTGAAGCTTCTGTTTGGTTGCCGTATGCGTTGGATCGCAAGTTCCCTGCCGCTCATAAGGAGTTTAAGTGGCAGTTTCTGTTTGCTTCTGCCAAGTTCTCGCGGGATCCAAAGACTGGAAAAAGGCATCGGCATCACCTGCACACCGATACATTTCCGGTGCATTTAAGACGGGCGGTTCAGCAAGCGAAGCTTTACCAAATATGCAACTTCGCACACGTTTCGACACAGCTTTGCGACGCATTTGCTTCAGGATGGTACTGATATTCGAACGATTCAGGAGTTGCTTGGCCATAGCGACATTGCGATGACGATGATCTATACGCAAGTGCTGGCTCGGCCGGATGTTCGGGTCGTTAGCCCATTGGATCGGCTGGATGTGGCTGTGGTGAAGGAGACGGTTAGCGTGCGGGCTAATGAGACAGCTAATGTACGTGCTGGTGAAACAGCTAATGTGGGTGCTGAGTTGGATTTGGATAGTTTGCCTAGCACTCAGCCCTTCACCTGCCGGTTCACTCTCCCCGACGCGGGCGACGCTGGGCGAGGGAGGGAATGTTCTGCTTGTTGCGCAAGGCTTGAGCAGGAGCAGGGAACTTTACTAGCATGAGCAGAATTGCAGGCAGGTGTTAATGGTCCGAGTTGGGTGCGTCGGGTGATAGGTTTTGCAATGGGCTTATTAAAAAAAGGAAGCGGTTTAGCATGCTGTTTGGAATGCAATGCTGTTGTGATAAGGCGACGGGCAGAATGAATGGTACCCGGCTATCGAGTGGCACGCTCAGAAGCTGTGATTTTATAGTACCAATCACACTCCGTGTGATTTCAATCGCACAGTTAAAAAACTTTGGTTTTTGAGACAACATCACAAGGAGTGTGATGGGTACTTTCTTCGGCTTCAAAAAATCATAGTACTCCAGACGGATCGAAGCTCAGAGCCGTTTTACCGGAATGGACTTAAAGTGCACGCGGAGCGATTGAGGACAATCGCTCTACTCTCTCTCTCAGAATATAACCGGCGGCCCAGCGAGGGAGGCCTTTTTTTTTGTAGCGAAAAGTCGGAGGATCCGCAGTACGAGCCTGCGGGATTTGGTAAGCCAAGCGGTTTTCGTTGGCCTAGCATTTCCAGGCTAGAGGAATTCAATCATCGCCTGCAATCTGGGAATCCGTGGACGGTAAGGGTCCATTTTTGGGGCAAATGCTGATAAACTGTTGTTTCTGCGAGTCACCACCAGTTTCGGTGATAGCCCAAAACGACAGACACCCACTTACTCGATTGAATTGCATGTACCTCAGGCTTGCCAAACGTTTGCTTCTAGAGACCGACAAGCGGTTGCTATTCAAACTCGCGTACCTGGCGGGTTTCAAGGGTTTGCGAAGCGTTCAGAAACACAAGTCGCGATTGAAGCGGGGCGAGTTCTTTCCTCCATTTCTTTACATATCGATTATCAACACCTGCAATCTGCGATGCCAGGGATGCTGGGTGGATGTGGCCGCCAAACAAACCAAAATCGACTTCGCCGCCATGAACAAGACGTTGACGGAGGCCAAGGCGATGGGTAACTCCTTCTTCGGGATCCTCGGTGGCGAACCGTTCATGCACAAAGAGTTGTTGGATATTCTGGCCGCACATCCCGATGCTTATTTTCAGGTGTTCACCAACGGTCACTTCATTACCGACGAAGTGGCTAAACGACTTAGGCAGCTTGGCAACGTGACGCCGCTGATCAGTGTCGAGGGGTCGCAAATTGTGAGCGACACACGCCGGGGCCGCGATGGCGTATTGAGCAAGACGATGGAGGGGCTACAGAACTGCCTCAACAACAAAGTCATGACCGGCGTTTGCACGAGCGTTTGCAAAAGCAATATCGACGACTCACTGAACGACGCTTGGGTCGATCGGCTGGTGGAAATGGGGGTGATGTACTGTTGGTTCCATGTGTTTCGCGTTGTGGGACCGGAGAGTTCGCCTGAACTGGCTTTGGATACCGCAGAGCTTGCTCGAGTCCGGGAGTTTGTGGTGAGCACTCGTGTCAAGAAACCGATCATTGTTATTGATGCCTATCACGACGGCAAAGGTCGCGCGCTCTGTCCCGCTGTGACCGGCTTTACGCACCATATCGGTCCTGGCGGCCACATCGAACCCTGTCCGATCATTCAGCTCGCCAAAGAATCGATTCACGACGGGCGACCGCTCAAAGAAGTATTCCAGCAAAGCGAATTCCTTAGGGATTTCCGTGAAACGGTTTCGAAGCACACTCGCGGATGCGTCGTTTTGGAGCGACCGGATTTGCTTGCGTCGCTAGCCGCGAAACATGGAGCCAAAGACTCCACGATTCGCCAAACAGCTCTCCAGGAAATCGCAGCGATCACTCCGCGACGGAGCCAATATGTGCCTGGCGCCGAAATTCCTGAACGTTCTTGGGCATATCGGTTAGCAAAATGGTATGCATTTCACGACTACGGTACTTACACTAGAAACTTCGACGCAAAAGACTGGGTCGATCCTGACAATTTAAAAAAGACTCCGGACGGGACCGATTCGCCGGAATCCTGTTGCAGCGAACCTCGTTTGTATTCCCCTTCACTTCCCACCCAAACTCCTACCTCAACACGATGAAAAAAAACACACTCGTTTCTGCATGCTCGCGCTTTCTGTCGATTGCTTGTCTACTGTCTGGATGGAATAGCCTGTCCAAAGCCGACGACGTCGAATTGTTTAATGGACGCGACTTCAGTAATTGGCATGGTCGATCGACGACCGACCCAGCGAAGTGGGACTCGATCCCAGAAGCCGAAAAAGCCAAATGGAACCAAGAAATCAAGGACCATTGGAGCATCGACGGCGACGTGATCGTCAACGATGGCAAAGGCGCTTACCTAACAACCAGTCGAGAGTTCGGTGACTTCGATTTTTCATTTGATTATAAGATCGTACCCGGATCAGATTCCGGCGTTTATTTGAGGGGAATCCCGCAAGTCCAAATCTGGGACCCCGACGCTGAGAACAACAAGAAAAACGGCAACGAAAAAGGGAGCGGCGGCCTTTGGAACAACCCTCCTGGCTTCGGTGGAAAAGACCCGCTGGTTCGTGCGGACAACGCTGTTGGTCAATGGAACTCCATGCGGATTCGACTCGTTGGCGAACGCTGCAGTGTTTGGCTCAACGACAAATGCGTTGTCAATCACGAACGGCTGGCAAACTACTTCGCAAAGGGTACACCTCTTTATTCCAAGGGCCCAATCCAGTTGCAAACGCACGGTGCCGAAATTCGTTGGCGCAATCTTAAGCTCAAAGAGTTCACTGCGGACGAAGCCAACGCTGTTCTCCGCGCCACCGAGGAATCGCTGGATAAATACACCGAGCTTTTTAACGGCAAGGACCTAAAAGGCTGGAAGGGTGCGGTCGACAACTACTCCGTTGTCGAAGGCACGATTCAGTGTCAAGCTGGCAAAGGCGGAACGCTCGTTAGCGAAAAGGCGTTCAGCGATTACGTGATGCGAGTTGATTTCCAATTGCCACCGGGAGGCAATAACGGTTTGGTGATGCGGTATCCTAGCCAAGAAGAAATCGATGCCGTGCCAAAGGACAAGCGTTCAGACGATGGCGCGTATGTCGCCATGACCGAATTGCAGATCCTGGATGATAGCCACGAAAAATACAAGAAACTTGATCCTCGACAGGCCCACGGCAGCGCATACGGAATCGCGCCTGCAGTACGTGGATTCCTACGCCCAACCGGTCAATGGAATCATGAGATCGTAACTGTGCAGGGATCGAAGATTACGGTTGAGCTCAACGGCACTCGCATTCTTGATACAGACGTTTCGAAGGTCACCGAATACATGGCGAATAGCCCACACCCTGGAAAGGATCGGACGAGTGGCCATGTTGGTTTTGCAGGCCACAATGACCCGGTCCGATTTCGCAATGTAAGTATTCGTTCCATAGCCAAGTAATATGCAACTATCCAGACTTCGAGTCCTAAGAATCGCGACCATCGCCGTCGCATGCAGTCCCTGGTTCGGCTCACTTCGCGCCGACGAATCAGGCCGCGTTCTCGCGGTCAAAGACTCTACAGCGATCAAGCCAGAGGAGATGAAAAAGTATGTCGAGTTGATCGAACATACCAATGCCAAGATCGAGATGATTCCGCTCCCAGGCGGCACTTTCACGATGGGAAGCTCCGACACAGAATCCGATCGAAACTCGGACGAAGGACCTGTGCATCCTGTCGAGCTCGCACCGTTTTGGATGGCCAAGTGCGAGATGACTTGGGATGCGTACGATGTTTGGATGTCCGACTTGGATGTCTTTTCGCGGACGGTAAACAAAGTGGCTGCAACGCCGCGCGATACCATTGCAGACGAGTTCCAAAAGAGTCAACCGACGAAGCCTTATACCGACATGTCGTTCGGAATGGGCAAAGGTCGTTTCCCGGCCATTTGCATGACTCAGCATGCCGCGCGCACTTATTGCAAATGGCTTTCTGCCAAGACCGGCCGCTATTATAGGCTGCCAACCGAAGCCGAATGGGAGTACGCCTGTCGAGCAGGAACCACAACATCTTATTCCTTTGGCGATGCCCCTGATCCACTGGAGGAATACGCTTGGTTCGCCGACAACTCCGAAGAGGTTTATCATGAGGTCGGAGGGAAAAAGCCAAACCCTTGGGGCTTGCATGATATGCACGGCAACGTCGCAGAGTGGGTGCTCGATGAGCATACTCCCGAAGGCTACCTACTCGATCAGCTCAAAAAGTCCAATCCGCTTTTGATGCCCAAGACACTCTACCCAAGAACGGTACGAGGTGGAGGCTGGGACAAATCGGCAGCCGAATGCCGTAGCGCCGCACGACAAGGTTCCGAGGAAGATTGGATTCAACAGGATCCACAAATCCCAGTAAGCATTTGGTATTTAACCGATGCATTGCACGTTGGCTTTCGTGTTGTTCGTCCGTTGCAGGAACCCACCAACGAAGAGAAAAAAGCTTACTGGGATTTTTCCTTGCCGATCATGAAAGAGAGACCCGTTCCGCTGGAACGTTAAAGTACACTAGAGCGTCGTCCAGAAAAACTTGGGTTGGCAAACTTAGTTGCACGACGCTCCGCGTCGTGATTCCTACGACGCGGAGCGTCGTACAACTAAGGGCATACCCGAAAATCAACACTGGATGAGGCACGATAAAATAGTATCAATTGCCCTTCCCCTTCCTTTCCCATGTCCTAATTTCAGGAGCCTACCATGTCCAACCAAGAGTCCAGTCCTTCGAATGACGCGAGCCGTCGTTCCTTTTTGAAAAGCACCGGTGTCGCTGCAACCGCAGGCGTGCTCGCGTCGAATCTTTCCCGAAGTGTGCATGCCGGCGAGGACAACACGATTCGCGTCGCGCTAGTCGGCTGCGGTGGACGCGGATCGGGGGCTGCGGCCAATGCGCTCACGGTCAACAATGGACCTGTCGAGTTGGTAGCGATGGCAGACGTGTTTGATTACAAGCTCAAGGGTTGCTACGAAGGATTGAAGAAGCAATTCCCCGACAAGGTCAAGGTTTCTCCGGATAAGCAGTTCGTGGACTTCGACGGCTATAAGAAAGCCATGGACTGTTTGCGACCAGGCGACATTGTTGTCATGGCCACTCCATGCGCATTCCGTTGGGTTCAATTTGAGTATGCGATTTCCAAAGGACTCAATGTCTTCATGGAAAAGCCGGTAACTGCTGACGGACCTTCCAGCCGCAAGATGTTGGAACTGGGCAAGCTGTCGGTTGAGAAAAATCTTAAGGTCGGGATTGGACTGATGTGTCGCCATTGCGATGCCCGCGCTGAGCTCTATCGCCGGATCAAGGGTGGCGAGATCGGCGACATCATGTTGATGCGAGCTTATCGCATGGCTGGACCAACAGGATCTGCTGCCGTAACCAAGAAGGCGAGCGAGATGACCGAATTGATGTACCAGATTAATAACTTTCACGGCTTCCTTTGGGCAAGCGGTGGCGCCGTCAGCGACTTCCTGATCCACAACATTGACGAATGCTGCTGGATGAAGGACGCGTGGCCGATCAAGGCTCAAGCCAGCGGTGGTCGCCACTATCGCAACGATTGTGTTGACCAAAACTTTGACACCTATTCCATTGAATACACTTTTGAGGACGGTGCCAAGTTGATGGTCAATGGCCGAACGATTCCTGGCTGCAAGGATGAGTTTGCGAGCTACGCACACGGCACAAAGGGATCTGCGGTCATTTCCACTTCTTCCCACAGTCCAGCCAAGTGCAAAATTTACAGTGGCCAATCGATGACCAAAGCGAATTTGCAATGGCAATACCCACCGAATGAGCCCAACCCTTACCAGTTGGAATGGAACCACCTCATCGCAGCCATTCGCGACAACGAGCCGTATAACGAAGTCGAACGCGGTGTTCAAGCGTCACTGGTAACGAGCATGGGACGCATGGCAGCTCATACGGGTGTTGAAATCACTCTCAAGCAGATGCTGAATTGCGAGCACGAGTTCGCACCTGGAATTGAGAACATGACTTACAACAGCCCAGCTCCAGTCCTAGCGGATAAAGACGGCAAGTATTCGGTTCCACAACCAGGCATCGTCACTGATCGGGAATACACTTAAGGTTTTTTCGCTACTAGCCTGCCTTAGTTGAGCGACGCTCCGCGTCGCAGAAATCACGACGGGGATAGGCTGTGATTTTTTGAATCCGAAGAAAGTACCCATCACACTCCGTGTGATGTCACATCAAAAACCAAAGGTTTTTGAACTGCAGACGTCACACGGAGTGTGACGGGTACTATGAGATCACGACGCGGAGCGTCGTGCATCTAAGCCCACTGCAAACTTCTTGCCCTTCCTATTCGATCGTTTGCACAGTGATTGCCATCACGACTGGGGCTGAATTGTCTGGCCCTTTGACTAACTCTATTTTTGCCAGCGGATCTCGCGATGCTGGCTTGATAGCGAGATAGCGGATCTGCTTCCCTTTTAAGTTGAACGCAAACTCACTCTTCGGAACATCGACGCGTCGAATGTAGTCGGCAAAGTGCTCGCCATTGATCAGCGAATGATCTTCCGTCTTTCCGTTCGCATAGTGCAATCGAACGATCATCGAAACACTCCCTTTTTCGCTTGCTGGGAAAGACCAACCACCGACACCGCTCAGCAAGTGGATGGCCGTCGCCGACGCTTCGCACGTCAACTCAACTTGCTTTGGCATCTTGGGGGCCATGTTTCCGTTTGGGCCGAAAAGCATAATCGCATTTAGTACTCTGTCCCCTTGCGGATCGACAAGCACGAAGGGCACTCCCTTGAAAATCTTCGACGACCAGTCAGGAAAGACGAGTCTCTCCTCGGTCCCCTTCTCGTCAAAGAACATCCCCTTGGTAGTAGTGATCGTCGCAACTTTATCGATCGGGAGCGGAACAAACTTGCCCTTGCTAGCGAGGAATTCCAAGAGGTCTCGCATTTCAATGCGGTTCATCTGCCCCTCAAATCCTTCCGGCATAAGCGATTTTTTCGACGCAACCAATTCGTCGATATCGTCTCGCAAAACCACTTCCTTTTTACCCTGCGCATTGATGATCTCGATCGAAGTCTTGCTTTCGCCAGCCAGCATTCCCGTCAGCACAACGCCATCTGTTGTTCGAACGCTGTAGGTGCGAAAATTGCCCTCGACACTACGACTTGGGTCAAGGATGTTCATCAATAATTCGTGCTTGGGATGCACGGCCATTCCGGTCAAATTGGGACCGATGTTCACACCCAACTCTCCGTGCTTGTGGCAAGCAGCGCAGTGTTTTTCGTACATCGCCTTGCCGCTGCCAGCATTACCTACTTCCTCCGTGATCGAAATCATGGCGTCGAGAACTTTTTGCCGGTCGCTGTTCGGCACACCGCCACTCGATTTCATGACCGCGAGCGCCCTTTCTCTGACCCCGGCATTCGGGTGATCTCTCAGCGCTTGCTTTTGATCCAATTGCAAATCGCTAAGTGTTAGTTTGCCCGAATCCATCAAGTCGAGCAGCTCCAAAGTGGACTGAGGCCGACTGAGCAGGACTCGGATCGAATTTTTGAGGAAGTCGGGTGGCAACGCCCTGCTTCGCTCGGTCAGAAGCGACGCGATTCCCTTTGCACGCGATGCGCTCAAGGCTAGTATCATTCCGCTCGACAGTTCGGGTGCCGATTGTGGCGTGACCTGAGCAATGATATCGGACACAATCGCAGTGCTTTGAGGTTGCAGTACGATGGACTGCTTGGCGGCGGCCACTCGGCTATCCGTGTCTTTTTTGGAGTCAGCAAATACTGCAACAAGTTCCTGCTGGATCTTTTCGAGTCCCTGCCCCAAATCCTTAACGCCAATAGCCGATGCCAACTGCAATACTTGGCTCTTGGATTCGATTGGCAACGATCCGTTGAGCCAAGTTGCAAGGAGTCGATCGCCAGCAGCTTTGGATACAGCCAATTCGTAATCCTTTGGCCAACCGGCAACTAACCCGCTGATATACACCGAAGCAACGGCTGGGTTTCCAGGTGTAACAATGAGCTTCTCGATGCCGGCAGCGTCCATCTTGGAGCGGGCTGCATGCTGTGCAACGATCGCGATACGTTTTAGAATAGCTTCAGACGGCTGCCAATCTTTTTGCGTCACAATCGATGGTAACAGGTCGAAAGCATGCGCCGCGGCAGCGCTGGTCCATGCGTCCAATAGCCACCGATCGGAAACGCCTTGCGGACCTGATTTCAATTGCGTTAGCAAATCGGGGCGAGCAAGTAGCGAGATCAGCTCTGGATTCGAATCCGAAGTATCCGCCACCTTGAGGAGTGCGGCCAAGCGAACTTGAGGATCATCATCCTTCAGTATCCCCGAAACGAGGATCGCGTTTAGCGTTTGCAAGTTGCTTGCAGAAACTTGGAGAGCGTTTCGGCGAACGGATGGACTCTTGTGTTTCATCGCAGAGGTCAGGTCAAGTTCTTGTTTGCCACCGATCTGTGTTTTGGTGACTGCTACTGGCATGGCCTTTTTTGTAGCATTCAAGACCCACAAAGCATGAATGGCACCTACATTGAGGCCGTTGCTATCAACCGATGGGTCGTTTACCAGGGCCAGCAACGACTGGATGGTGGCGTTAGTCAGCGATGTTTTTTCGATCAACAGCCTTTGGGCATGCTTGCGCCAAAGCATGGTCGGGTGCCGAAGAGCGGCGACCAAAGCGGCTTCGTTATTGGGGTCCAAGCCATTGAGCACGGACTTGTCCGCCGCCTCGAGAGTTGCTTTGTCGAGTCCGTCATCACCGTTATAAACTACGCGATAGATGCGTCCGTATTTTTTGTCTCGCAGTTCACTTTCGTAGGCATTTCCCTTGCCCGTCGAGAAGCCCTGGGGGGTTGGGTTGTGCTGAACGATGAAGTTGTACCAATCGAGCACCCACATGTTTCCGTCAGGTCCGACCTCTGCCATGATCGGTGCCGACCACTCGTCGTTGCTCGCGACCAAGTTGAACGGGCTAGTGCTTTGATAGCCCGCTCCGGCGCGATCGATTACAAAAGCGCCGACCAAGTGACCGGTTGGCTCGCAAACAAATGCTACTTTATTCCACCAACTCTTCGGGTACTTGCGAGCCGTATAGAGAGCGTGGCCGCAACCGGCCGTGTAACCGCCGTGCCAATCCACTTGTCGAACGTTTGGCGTGATGGCGGTGAAGTTGTTGCTGTCTGCCATCGAGGCGAGCACTTCGGGCGCCCAACCGTTGACTCGTTCGTAGTAGCGATTGGCGATCGGCATGAAGACGCTGGGTGTTCCATTTGCCGTCGAACCAAAAATGAGCCCCTCTTCGCTTTGCCCGAATCCCCAAGTATTGTTGTTGGTCGAGCGAACAAATTCTAGTTTGGAAACACGAATCGAGTGAGCGTCAAATTGGTTCGTTCGCACACTGGCTGCTTTGCCATCCTCAAGCCCGTAGACTGGAGCGGTTTCGTTGGACGCACCGGGCTCGACCGCGAATCGCCAGAACCCTTGTCTGAATGGCTGTTGCTTTTCTCCATTGATAACTGGCTCCGAGTCGTTATAGCCCTGCATCGCCCAGATCCAATTGTCTAAACCGTACTGAAAATTGCTAACGCCACCGTGCGTGTCGTTGAGGGCCCATCCGGTAATGAGTTCTTGACGCATGTCGGCAACATCGTCTCCGGTCGTATCCTTCATAAAGACCGTCTTTTGACCGTCTTGGACGAGCACACCACCGCGATAGCAAACGAGGGCAGTCGGGATGCTCAGATACGTCGCAAAGACTGTAAACTTGTCGGCTGCGCCATCGTGGTCGGTATCTTCGCAAATACGGATCCGATCGCGTCCCTGGCCTGGGGACTTAAGTTCATTGGGGTAATCGAATGTCTCGCACACCCAAAGTCGCCCACGATGGTCCCAGTTCATCGCAATCGGCTTGCCCGCTAAGCCCGCGTAGGATTTTTTGTTTGCCGGATCGGATTCCGAAGCCCACACTTTCATTTTAAATTGCTCGGGTGTAACGTAGTGTTTTTCCGATTCCGCGGGCGAAACAGGATTCTGCATTTTCGTCATTAACTCGCCCTGCACGCCCCATTTTTTGCCTGCGGTGTAATTTGGGATCTTGCTACCGACCTCGGTGAAAGAGAACTTCGGGAGGTCTGCCTTGACGGTCGTTATTCTGGGTGTTGGAAAACGCTTGGTGTCCGTGAACGGAGCAACGTTGGCAAGCGATCTGTTGGCTGACCATTTGATACCTCGCTCCAACAGATTGTGGAAACCGGGCTGTTGCCATGTATCCAAGTTGTGGCCCCAAGCGGTGTAGAAAACACGGCCCTTGCCATGTGTGCGGACCCAAGTCCACGGTTCAGCGATAGTGCCCTCCGCGAGTTTTCCTTCACGACGCTCTTCTAATACGATTCGGTTGACCGTGTTGTGTTTGTGATGGACGTAGGTTTCGTCCCAGCTTTCAAAGCCGTTAAAGCCCTTCATAATTTCGTGCTCGGAGGCAACGATCTGCGTTGCGAATCGCTCGCCACCATGCTCCTTGAATTGCGCACCGCATAGTTCGATATACTTTTCCGAATTCAAGAAACAATAGGTTGCGCAATGCAATGGAACAAACCCTTTGCCGCTGGCCACGAAATCCAGTAGGGCCGTTTCTTGCGATTCGCTGATCTTGGTGGTGTTGGCGTAGATGAGCAGCACGTCGAACTGATTTAGTCGCTCGGTATTAAGCGTGGCATCCGTATCATCGCTGTAGACGATGTCGACGCCCAAGTTTGCCATCGGCTTTTGGATCGCTCGGAACAGCGATGCCGGTTGGTGGTGCCCGGTGTCACCCAGCATGAGAACTTTGACGGTGTCTTTGGGTGCAGCCGCGGTGTCTTTGGGTGCTGCCGCAGTGTCTTTGGGTGCTGCCGCAGTGTCTTTGGGTGCGGCCGCAATCTGAGCCCATAGGGAGCCACCCATCGGCGTCGCGACGAAGAGCAAGAACGTCCATAGAAAAATGCTTTTGAGGGCCTGCATAAGTGACTTCGATTCGATGGGTTTATCGGGTTTATCGGGAGAGGTTTGGTTGAGCAAGAAGCACACGATGGACACGTTTACTTAAGGGTGAACTCAGGAAGTTTGACAACTTGTCCGCCATTGACAGCGCTTTCGTGAGCACAGATTCCGACGCAGGTCCAATTCGCGCTGGTCACTGCATCTGGTTTTGGTGCGCGGTCTTCGACTAGCGAACTGATAAACTCATGCACGAGATGCGGGTGCGATCCGCCGTGCCCGCCACCTTGAATAAAGGACAAATGGTCGGCATCTTGGATCGATTGAGTAAATTTGCGAATAGGCTCAGGCAGTAAATGGGCGTAATCGGGAACGCTTACTTCACTAGCGATTTCGTGTTCCGGTAACTTTGCGGTGTGAAGAACGTGCGGTTTGCCCTCGACGAGCGACCATTCGAAACTCTTCTTGGTACCGTAGACATCGAAACTTTCTCGGTACTGACGAGCCGTATCGAATAGGAATCGCCATATGTGCGCCGAGATGTCGCTGTCCTTGATCTTGATGTGGCAAGATTCGACGGCAAACGAATTACCTGATTTCTTGGCGAGACTTTCATTGATTGTGCCCGAGCCAAAGCAGGACACGTACTCAGCAAGTCCGTCGACCAAACCAAGCACGGGAGAAACCACGTGTGTCGCGTAATGCATGGGGATCATACGTTCCCAATACTCTGGCCATCCGGCCATATCCTGTGGGTGCGAGGCCGCCATGTATTGGATCTTGCCAAGCTCACCCTTGAGATACATTTCCTTGATGAACAGATACTCGCGGCTGTAAACAACCGTCTCGGCCATCATGTATTTCAGACCCGTATCCGAAACCAACTGGCAAATTTGATCGCACTCCTCGATCGTCGTCGCCATCGGAACGGTACACATCACGTGCTTGCCGGCCTTGAGAGCCCGAATGCTCATCCAAGCGTGGTCCGGAATAGGAGAATTGATATGAACGAAGTCAACTTCGGGATCCTCGAGAACTTTGTCAAACTCTCGGTATCGTTTTGCGATTCCGAATCGATCGCCAACTAGATTGAGGTCCGCTTCGTTGCGTCTGCAAATTGCATAAACGTTGGCGTTTGGGTGGCATTGGTAGATCGGG
>Ga0105046_10013419_pt1 | contig 12685 bp, 11 predicted proteins | sample MAT03_FD_78385 | JGI IMG/M metagenome (GOLD analysis project Ga0105046, IMG submission 78385) | Freshwater microbial communities from Lake Fryxell liftoff mats and glacier meltwater in Antarctica - MAT-03 (megahit assembly) | ecosystem: Environmental > Aquatic > Freshwater > Ice > Liftoff... | reverse complement strand
TAACGGCTGAAGCGACCAGTGCGAACTCGCTTGTCGTTTTTGTCCTGAAAGTGAATCGGGCCAAATCGCTCCTTCCTCCAACCAAGCCTTAACCTTAGCCAATTCCTCCGAGTTAAGACGCCGTTTGCCACTATCCTTAGGGGGCATCAACGACTCTTCGACCTCGCCGTTTATGAAACGCAAGAGAGGACTCTTGCCAGATTCATTGGGCAGAATAGCCGCCTCCCCGTTATCGCCACCCTTCAGTGCGATCTCGCGTACATCCAAGCGATAGCCACTCTTTTGCTTTTCTGGTCCATGGCATTCGTAACAATGCGCCTGGAAGATCGGCACAATGTCGCGAGCAAAATCCACTTGCGCGTTCGCGGTTGAATTGAGAATGCCAAGAAAAATAACAATCGCGGTTTGGAGAGAGGTTGCAGTCATTTTGGCTGGCAAAGGCTGATTCTGTTGGTTTCCGAAAGGGCCAAACAATCCTAAGTTTAATCGAAAAGCAAAACCAATGCGACTCAACCCAAAACCTAAAACAATCGGTTGTAACCATTCAGCGCAGCCACTCGGTACGCCTCTGCCATCGTTGGATAGTTGAAGGTCGTATTGATGAAGTACTCAAGCGTATTCAACGGCGGCGGTTGCTTCATGATCGCTTGACCAATGTGCACGATCTCCGAAGCGTTTGGCCCAAAGCAATGGACCCCCAAAATCTCCAAAGTCTCACGATGAAATAACAGCTTCAACATCCCAATCGCTCGACCAGTGATTTGGGCTCGAGCCAAACTTTTGAATTGCGAATGCCCCACTTCGTATGGGATCTTTGCCTCCGTCAATTCCCGTTCCGATCGTCCGATCGAACTTATCTCAGGGCTGGTGTAAATGCCATTCGGGACGTCCAACAGCGTCATGACCCCCTCGTGCAAACCATCGATATGCTGCGCTGCAGCCCTGCCTTGCATGTATGCAGCACTCGCTAAGGACGGAAAACCGATCACATCGCCAGCCGCATAAACATTTGGACAACTCGTCTGAAAGCGCTCGTTAACTTTCAAAAGCCCCCTCGCTTTAGCTTCCACTCCGATGCACTGCAAATTTAAATCTTCGGTGTTTCCAGAACGTCCATTGGCCCAAAGCAATATATCCGTTTTGACCTGCTTGCCACTCTCCAAAAAGAGCACCACACCATCATCGTGCGCCTCGATCTTCGCAAACGTCTCGTTATGTCGAAGCACGACGCCCGAGTCTCGCATATGGTAACTCAGGGCATCAATAATCTCATCGTCCAAGAATTCCAGCAACTTGGATCTCGTATTGACGAGATTCACTTTGATACCAAGGTTGCGAAACATCGACGCGTACTCGCAACCGATCACCCCTGCACCATAAATAGTTATCGACTGCGGCTTGAACGCAAGTTCTAGAATCGTGTCGCTATCGAAAATGCGAGGGTGCGAGAAATCAACTCCCATTGGACGAAACGGGCGCGAGCCAGTTGCCAAAACAATGTGCTCGCCGGTAATCCGAGTCTCGCCATCAATTTCGACCGTATTGGCGTCGATCAGCCTCGCCTTGCCGTGTATGACAGGCACATTGTTGCGTTCGTAAAACGTCTGACGCATCGAAACCTGTTTTGAAATGATCGCCTTGCTGCTGGAACGCAATTGCGAAAGTGTTGGATTGAGGTGAATCCCGAGCTCTCGCATTATCGGATTGTTCATCGCCTCCATGACGGAATAGATCGAAAACCGAAGAGCCTTGCTCGGGATCGTACCCCAGTGGGTACAACCACCTCCGATTTTGTCATAGGCTTCGATGACAGCCACTTTTTTGCCCCCTTTGGCGGACTGCATCGCAGCGCCCTCACCACCGGGACCAGTTCCAATTACAACAACATCGTACTGCTGGTTCATCATCGCGTTGCAAATTCGTATTTTGAGTGTTCTGGCTAGTATTCGTCAAGGGATTGGTTCAGCTTAGTGAACGGCTCCAGTTTAAGGATAAAGATTCTGAGGTAGCGGAAGCCGCGAAGGCTTTCGGCGAATTCTTGTGGCCATTTAAGTAATTTCAAACTTTCCACCGAAACTCTTGGCGAGTTCCGCTACCCCGATTCCTAAATCGGATCACCAAGGCCTAGAAGTTATCGATCCGTCTTCCGGGCTGCTTGCTGTGGCATATAGTCTACGCGGAATTCGCCCCGCCTGGTAAGCCAACCGACCTGATATCGTGGCATGCTTCATCGCCGTAGCCATAGCCACCGGGTAGCGAGCATGAGCAATAGCGGTATTTAACAAAACCCCGTCGGCACCTAACTCAAAAGCCATTGACACATCGCTCGCAGTCCCGACCCCCGCATCAACTATCACCGGATAGTCTGGATCGCCCGCTTTCAAATACTCGAGAATAATTCGAAGATTGTTCGGGTTCAAGATACCCTGACCACTTCCGATTGGAGAGCCCGCTGGCATCACACTCGCAGCCCCCGCAGCCTTTAGCCGAACCGCCATAATGGGGTCGTCGCTGGTGTAGCACAGCACTTGAAACCCTTCGGCCACTAGCATCTTACAGGCTTCCAAAGTCGCGATCGGGTCAGGCAAAAGCGTTTTGGAATCACCTAAAACTTCCAGCTTGACCCAATCGGCACCTGGGTTTTCAAGCGACTTCAAAATCTCTCGACCAAGTCGGGCTACTCGAACGGCATCTATCGCGTTGTAACAGCCAGCCGTATTCGGCAGCAACGTGTACTTTGCCAAATCAATGTAGTCCAGTAGGTTCTTGCCCTCGCGGTCGTACAGCTTTTCGCGACGAACGGCGACCGTCACACAGTCGGAGCCACTAGCCTCCAAGGATTCCTTCATCAATTGCAAGGAATCGTATTTGCCTGTCCCTACGATCAAACGACTATTGAGCGAATGACTACCAACTCGAAGAAGCTTGCTTTCAGGTGGCGGAAGGTCAGCAAGAGCAGGCACCGGTGGTTCATTTGTCATTTCAACCACCGCCAACCAAAGTCACGACCTCAACCTTGTCCCCATCGCACAACAGGCGAGTTGCATATTCATCTTTAGGCACGATTTCGAGATTCAGCTCGACTGCACAAAACCTACTCTGGACCTTCGAAAAAACCAACAAATCCAAGACCGTCGACTTTTTATCGACCTGACTCACAATCCCATTAAACTCGATCGAAATCATTGGCAACTATTTGCTCAATGGCACTTCCGAAGCTGCCGGTTGCGATTCACCGAGAAGCTCTGGATTCATATACAGATTTTCACGATATCCCTGGGCGTCCATCATCGTGAACCCCAAAAACAGGGCGACGAAAATGAGACTACCAAGAATGATGATTGCGTTCAAAGGCTTGTCCCAAAGCAGGTGCATAAAAAACGCAATCACCAAGCCAGCCTTGACCGTCGCGATTGAAAGCGACATCCAGATCTCGATATTGCCCAAACTAAAACTGGACTGGTAGACCGTCGCCACCGTCAAAAGAAGCAAAGCAAAAAAGACGGACAACAACATCCAAATGGGCATCGGGTGTGAAAACTCACCATCGTGGCCGTGGCCATGATCATGCGAATCGTGTGTGTGATCTGCTGCTGGTGCTGACATAATTTTTAAAACTAAATCTGGAGTGATGCGCAACTGAACAACGAACGGAGCGGGACCAAACTACGTAATCAAATACAACAGAGGGAACAAATAAATCCAGATGAAGTCGACCAAGTGCCAATAGAGCCCGACATTATCGACTGGACCATAATACTTCGAGTGAAACTCAAATCGAGCGGACTTAACGATCAGCCAAGTAATCACAGCCATCCCACCTAAAATGTGGAAAGCGTGAACTCCAGTCATGCAGTAGTAGATGCTGAAGAACAATCCCGCCATACCTTTCTGATTAACACTTGAGTCTGGCGTATTGGATTCAGCAGGCGAAACAGCGACATCATGACTCTGAACATCTGAATCTCCCAACAAATTGATTGCGGGAGCTGTTGCCTCACTCGCTTGATCATGGCCATCCTGTTCGGCGTGCTCGAGACCATGAGATTTCATGCCATCAGCAACATGAACCTCTGCATGCCCCTCATCTGCCTCCAGCACTTGACCAAGCTTGACGCCACCGAAAAAGCACAAAGCTGCCACCACAAGAGGTCCAGCTACTCGCAAATGAAATTTGCTGGCAGCAACAAATGCATAAACGTAGTACAAAACAAATCCGACTAGAAGAATCAACGCCGGAATAGACAAGTACCACAGGTATGGAACAGTCGAATGCGGAGCCCCTTCTACCTGCGAAACGTAATACTTCCCAGCAAACAAACCTAAGCCCCACTTGTGACTGTACTCAACGGCCTTTACTCCAAGGAACATTGCAGCGCAACCTAACGTAGCCCCAAGCATCCCGATCAGCGTCTTGGTCTGCTTAAGCTGGGACGCTCGAACCGCCCATGCCATCGTCAGCGAACTAAACAACAATACTCCCGTGTTGATCGCACCCAATTTCTCATTCAGGAACGTCGAACAAAACTCGAACACTTCCGGATTTCGATTTCTGTACAGCGCGTAGGCACAGAACATGCCGCTGAAAAAAAGTACCTCCGTCACGAGGAAAAGCCACATTCCCATTTTGCCTGCATCAAACTGCTGCTCCGCATCATCAAAATGATGCGCAAGCCACGATGGATGCTCGTGAGCTGCATCATGCTCATGTTCTGATGCTGGTGGCGCTACCGCAGTAGTCATAGTTGGTATCGTCTGTTGGTGGTTTTGGTGGGACTTGATTACTTCTTCTTGAAGTAACTACCTGTCTTAGGATCGAATTCGATTCTCGAGAAATCGTAAGGATCGCCAACGGTTGGAGCAGAACTGAAATTGTCATGAGGAGGTGGCGACGAGCATTCCCATTCCAGAGTTGCTCCACCCCATGGATTTCGAGGGGCCTTGCTTCCGTAGAATATCGAGTGCAAGAGCGTCAGCAATGCTACCAACAGCCCGATTCCTAACATTATCGCCCCAATTGTAGACAATTGATGCAAAAGTTGGAACTCTGGCTTATAGGAAGCGTACCGGCGAGGCATCCCACGCGTCCCTAAAACAAACTGAGGCAAGAACGTCAAGTTGAAACCAACGAAAATGATCGCTGCCGAAACGATACCAGCAAAATCATTAAACATCTTTCCAGTCATCTTTGGCCACCAATGGAACACACCACCTAGGAACGCAATCAGCGTTCCGCCCATCATGACATAATGGAAGTGAGCGATAACAAAGTACGTCGCATGCAAGTGCATATCGGTTGAGAGTGCTCCTAAGAACAAGCCAGTCAAGCCGCCGATTGTGAACAGGAAGATAAACGACAACGCGTAAACCATCGGCGTATTCAACGATATGGTTCCCTGGTACATCGTTCCAATCCAGTTGAACACCTTGATCGCAGAAGGTATCGAAACAGTAAACGTCAACGCACTGAACACAATCGTTGTCACGTCCGCCATTCCGCTCGTAAACATGTGGTGACCCCAAACTAGGAATCCAAACAGGGCGATAGCGACCGAGCTATAAGCGATCATTCGATAACCGAAAATGCCCTTGTGGCTGTGAACACTCATCAGCTCGCTGATGATCCCCATCGCGGGGAGAATCATAATGTATACAGCAGGGTGTGAGTAGAACCAAAAAAAGTGCTGGAAAGCAACTGGGTCACCATTCAGACGCGAATCGAAAATACCAATTCCAAGAAGCTTCTCTGCGGCCAACAACAACATTGTAATGCCGAGCACTGGTGTGGCGAGTACTTGAATAATCGCTGTCGAATAAATAGCCCAAAGAAACAAAGGCATGCGGAACCAAGTCATACCGGGTGGTCGCATGGTATTAATAGTCACGATGAAATTCAAACCGGTAAAGATCGAACTAAATCCAAGGATAAACACCCCCATAGTTGCTGCGATTACTGGCCCCTGACTTTCGATACTGTACGGCGTGTAAAACGTCCAGCCCGTATCGAGTCCGGTGGCGAACAACGAAAACAAAAAGAAAAGAGCTCCACCAATCCAAAGATAAAAACTACCCAGATTCAGTCTTGGAAAAGCCACATCTTTTGTCCCAAGCATGATCGGCAAAAGAAAATTACCGAGTGCTGCCGGAATGCTAGGAATAATGAACAAGAAGACCATCACCGCGCCGTGTAAAGTGAACAGTTGATTGTACTGCTTGTTCGTAAACCAGGCCTGGGCAGAATCTAGATTTGGATTCCAAAGGTGGATTCGGATCAGCAAGGCTATAACACCGCCCAGAGCAAAGGCTGACATAACGCCAACCAAATACATTAAACCAATGCGCTTATGGTCGAGCGTCAACGCCCAACTCAAAAAACCAGACGAATGCGTCAGGTAGTTATCTTCCTTGCCCGCCTCTGGGATTGTGGCTGGCATTGTCACTGGATTAGTAACAACACTCATGGATTTATTCCTGTCCTTTTAATAGTACTTGTTTTCTGGTCGTGTTTACTTCTTCGCGGGAGCCGCTTCCGACTCAAGCGATTTTATAAAAGCTGCTAAAGCCTCAATTTGCTCGATCTTTAGCTCACCCTTGTACGATGGCATAACCGCATTCTCATAGCCTTTTCGTTTCTGTTGCTCTGGGTTGAGGATCGAGTTCAAGACGTACTGGTCATCGAACAAAGTTTCCTTACCACTGGCGTCCGCGCCCTTCGCCAATGGAACTGATTTGCCCCACGTTCCATTGTAGGACGGACCGGGCCCTTGAGCACCATCTTTTCCAGCATAATGACAGCCTTTGCAAGCCTTTCGCTCGTAAAGCCAACGTCCACGCTCAACTATATCCTCAGGCTCCTTAATCGCTTCCGCTAGAAACTTGGCGTAGTCTTCTTCGCTCTGGACGAAGACCTTTGCATTCATTGTGCTGTGGTTGTCCCCACAATACTCGCTACAAAATAGATCGTAAGTTCCCTCAAGCGTTGGCGTAAACCAACTGTAGTGGAACCGACCTGGAATGATGTCTCTCTTTACCCGAAAAGCTGGAACGAAGAAACCGTGGTTGACGTCTGTCGAACGCATGATCATCTTTGCCGGTCGCCCCACTGGAACGTGCAACTCAGTACTCTCAGCACCATTAGGGTACTTGAAATTCCAATTCCACCTCTTCGCTATAACCTTGATGTCTTCCGTGCCCGACGGCGGTGGGCTTTGCATCGCAATGTAGCCCAACAACCCTTGCCAAAAAATCCATCCAGCAATAACCGTTGGAATTACTGACCACAGAACTTCTATGGTCGTATTATGCAATGCCTCGAAAGACCCTTTGTAACCAGGTCGCTCTCGGTACTTGACCGTGAAGTAAATCATTGCAGCGACGATTGGTACGAAAAAAGCTATGCTGATGTAGACGATGGCGTTGTACAGCCAATCCACATCCGGGGCAAAATTCGACGCCTGTTTTGGAAACCAAAACGAGTCGTTAATGTCAGCTAAAATTGTTGGTATCATTTGAATCAGTTGGACGGTAAAGTTGAATCAATAATCGAAGTTGCGATTTAACCCGCTGGATTGCGAAAGCGAGAAACATTTCTAGATCGCCGGAATGAAATCCAAAAAGGCAAGGAAGCAAAAAGTCCGAACGTGACGAACAAGCCCGCTGCGATCGACAACAAAGTCTTTCCGCTGGCTGTGTAACGGTTTTCCAGGGCATCGTAGTGAAAACATTTGAGAACGAACGCATCCAGAAACGATCCAATCTTCCCTTCACCTGCTTCCACTAAAGCCATTTTCAGGGTTTCTGGAGTGAATCCAACTTCATAAAGATATCGGGTGATCCGACCCTTGGGCGAAATGAAAATCGCCGCCGCCGCATGGTTGTACCGATCGTGCTTTGCATCGAAGGTGTAATTAAAACCGACCGCCTTTGTTATCTTCCGAATGTTTGATTCCGACCCGACCAAAAAGTTCCAAGCCACAGCCTTGTGATGGTCAGCAAGACTATCGGAATATTTCGCCTTGGTGGCTGACGCTCTCTCGTGACTTTCCCGGGGGTTGATACTGATCGAGACCATTTTAAAATCTTTGCCGAGACTCAGCGATCCTACTTCGTTAATCCCTCGGGACAACCCATTCAATTGAGCAATACACAATCCCGGGCAGTCGCTGTAATTCAAAGTCAAAATGATTGGATTGCCGTCCTTGAGCAACTCGCCAATCGACGTCATTCCACCCTGTTCGTTCATAAACTGAACGTCCATGGGGATGTCCTCGCCGAGCTTCTCGTCGATCGAAACTCCGTCGAGGCGCGCAGGAAGCTTGTCGTCCATCCCGAACGCCAACGAACAAGCTAGGACGCAGGAAACTGCAGCAAAAACTCCCTTCGTGGATTTTATGAGGACAAACATCGCAAGCTCACTCTAAGCCGGAAAAAAAAACTAAGCTCCAGGTGTGGAACCCAATTCCTGCAAAATCAATTTCTTCGCTTCATCAATCGGAATCCGAATGACTTTTTTCATCGCGGGCAGTTCGCCCTTATTTGCTGGAGGTGCCGCCTCATCAATAACTTCTACTCTTTTAGCTAGACCGCTAAGCGACTCAATCTGTTCACTTTTCATCTTCGATGCTCCATCAATTATTTTCGTATCATTACGAGATCGTTCATAATTCAACATTGAGTAGCAAAGAGCCTGTGTCCCCTGCAAAACAATTACCAAAATGACCACGCTCAAAACCGTTGCGTAAGCGATCATCTTTGTATTTAGGTCGTCGTATCTTGCCATGATTTTTGTCGTTAACGAGAATCCAGTATAAAGTGAACCTAATTACAGGATTGGGTTGGTATACGCCATTGCTTCAGGCAAGCGTGGATCGCGCATCGCCACAAGCGGCACGCCATCAGCTCGCCAAATGAACATCGACGCGAAAATCGAGAGCATTCCGAACCCACCTAGCAAGTGTCCGAACAGGGGTATCAACTGCGCCGGTCCGGCATTTGGCATTACCAAAAATGTCATGTCGTACCAGTGAGCAAACAAGACCCAAACCGCACCAATCGTCAGTGCCGTCCTGTTGCGTCGAATGTGTCGACTCATCAAAAACAGAAACGGAATAATGAAGTGGATCGGAATAATTCCGTACGAAAACGCCATCCAGCCATTATCCAATCGAACTTGGTACCAAAAAGTTTCCTCAGGAATATTTGCGTACCAAATCAGAACCAATTGCGAAAACGCAATATAAGACCAGAACATGACAAATCCAAAAAGGAACTTGCCCATGTCGTGGAAGTGCTCAACCGTGACAAGTTTTTTCACCTTACCGGCGCTCTGGAGCAACATGTTGATGACAATCATCACCGCAAAGAAGCTCATCATGCTTCCAGAGAAAAGATAAACGCCAAAAATTGTGCTGTACCAATCGGCATCAATGCTCATCAACCAATCGAAGGCAGCGAAACTGACCGTTAGGGAAAACAACATGATCAGGGGACCGGCCCACTTTTGTCGCAGCAACGAAAGCTCCGTATCCCCGGACTCATCTTGAGCACGACTGATTCGGAAAAACCAATTCGCGGTTAAGATCCAACAAATAAAGTAAACCACGGTTCTGAGCGTGAAAAACTCTTTCGACAGGTAAAAGGTCGCCTTGCTAGCAATGACACTGTTGTGAATGTCTTTACTGTTCCACTCGTACAAGGCCGAGCTACCGGCAAAAAGCATCGCAATGATCGGAACAAAGAGCAACGCAAGATATGGAATCATCATCATCAAAATCTCCGCAACTCGGCGGATGGAAGTGCTCCAACCGGCTCGCGTCAGAAACTGAACCAAGATGAAAAACAATGCCCCCAACGTGAACGAAAACACGAACACGAAGTTGGCCAAATAGGAGTGGCATAGGTACTTGAAACCTTGGGCGTTATCTTCCCCAGTGGCAGTCCCTCCGAATGAACAAAGGAATCCAAGGCAAAGAAGGATCAGGCCTGCCGATAATAAAATCGGTGCCTTCGCCCGCCAAGACTCAGGTAACTCTATGCTTGATTTTTCGTAGTTCGGGTTCATTATTTGACTTCGTCTAGTGTCTTAACCATATCCACAGGAACTTCGCTTATGTCGGCATTTCTCGATTTCTGGAGAGCTCGAACATACAACACGATCGCCCACCGCTCTTTCGGATTCAAGGCGGAAGCATAAGACGCCATCTTGCCCTGCCCCTTGGTGATCGTATGGAAAATTTGCCCAACCGGTTGAGCCCGCACTCGGTCAATGTGCATTGACGTCGGTGGCAACCAGTAACCCTGTACCAATGAATCTGCTCGCTTGTGAACGAGCCCATCTCCAAACCCCGCATAACCATGACATGCGGAGCAATAAGTCTCAAATTTTTGTTTGCCCAATGCCATATTCGAGTCATTGACTTCGATCGGCAGCTTATCAATCCAAGGCAAATTTAACGCAGGCGTGGGAGCAGGCGCGGCAGGCGTTTGAGCTCCACCGTCCGCTGCTGGCGTCTGTGTGGCTGCCGCCGAAGCAGGTGCTGCAGCTCCATCGGCAGGCTTTGGATCTTGCAAAGAAACGAATCTACCGGTTTCTAAGGTATCGATAGCCGTCAGTTTGGAAGGGTCGTAACCCAAATAGAACGGATCCTGTTCCTCAAGCTGCCCTCGACCAATCGTTCCTTTGACTTGTGGTCGCATGATTCTTCCATCCGCGAAAATGGTCGTGGTCTGTTGCGTCTTTTTCTTCGGCTGGAAGTCCATGTCAAAGAACACGTGGAACCTTGGATCTGTACTATAACCAGCGCGAATGTTGAGGATAATCATCGCGGGAATCAAACCAGCAACCACCAACAATACAGCGCCTAAGATTATCGGTCTGGGCAATGTATTTGAAGTTGTATCCTCCAAAACCTCATCCAACGAGTCCGGATGTGTCCCTCCTAGCAACTCCTTAACCGATTCTCGGTTGTAATACTTGTCCGTCGCTTCGACGTACAAAAAGAATCGATCGTTCGTCGCCCGATCAAATCGTGGGTTGGTGAATACTGGATTGCTAAACTTTGGCAATTGGTTCAACGCAATCATACCCAAAAAGGTCGTAAAAGCAGAGAACAACACCGTCAATTCGAACGCAATCGGAATGGATGCCGGTGTAATGCCAAACGGCTTTCCAGAAATAATGTACTTGTAGTCAACGCCATTCATCCACCACTGCATCAACAACGCCGTAAACAGGCCAGTCAAACCCGCACACAAAACGATGAACGGCAAAATGGTCGGCTTGATTCCCAACGCCTCATCAATTCCGTGTACCGGAAATGGAGTAAATGCGTCGGTCTTGGTGTAACCCGAGTCACGTACCTTACGCGCCGCAACCAACAGGCGGTTCTCGTCCTCGTATTCAGCCATCCAGCCGAATGCCTTGGGCACTTTCTTTTCTATGGTCTTGCGTGGCTTATGCTCACTCATGGTTAGTATCGGTTAGCGAGTTTTAATTGGTGAATGGGTGTGGCTGCCAAAGGGCAACCGTTTTCGTCAATCTTCAACTTTTGATTCTAGTGGTCGTGACCGTGGTTTCCCTCGGCGTGCTCCGCATGAGCAGATGCCGACATAATTCCCTTAACTTCCGACATCGCAATCGTTGGCAAAAATCGGCAGAACAGTAAGAACAGCGACAAGAATACGCCGAAGCTTCCGAAGAACATCAATCCGTCAAACATCGTCGGCCTGAAGTAGCCCCATGAGCTAGGCAGGAAATCGCGGCTCAACGAAGTCACCGTGATCACGAAGCGTTCAAACCACATTCCAATGTTCACGAAGATCGAAATCACCACCATCCAAAACGGTGAAGTACGCAACTTTTTGAACCAAAACAACTGCGGCGAAATCACATTGCAGGTCACCATCGTCCAATAAGCCCACCAATACGGTCCGAAGGCCCGATTCATGAACGTAAACCCCTCGTATTGATTCTGACTATACCAAGCCATGAAGAATTCGGTCGCATACGCCAAACCAACCAACGAGCCAGTCGCCAGAATGATCTTGTTCATGTTATCCAAGTGTCTGAGCGTGATCAAATTCTCAAGCTTGTAGATAGCACGCAAGGGAACAAGCAACGTGACAACCATCGCAAACCCACTAAAAATTGCCCCGGCCACAAAGTAAGGCGGGAAAATCGTCGTGTGCCAGCCCGCTACCTGTGAAACCGCGAAGTCAAAGCTAACAACGGTGTGCACGGACAAAACCAGCGGGGCAGCAAACGCGGCCAACAACGTATAAGCCTTCTCATATCTCAACCAATGCCTAGCCGAACCAGTCCAGCCAAGACACAAAATCCCGTAGACCATTCTTCGAACAGGCGACTTGCTACGATCCCGATACGTTGCCAAGTCAGGAATCATCCCCATATACCAAAACACCAACGATACCGAGGCATATGTGCCGACCGCGAAAACGTCCCAAAGCAGCGGACCGCGGAACTGAGGCCACATCCATAGATTAAGGCTTGGATAAGGCAACAACCAAAACGCCAACCAAGCTCGCCCAACGTGGATCCCTGGGTAAATACCTGCACAAATAACAGCGAAGATCGTCATGGCTTCCGCAGCACGATTAATGCTTGTTCGCCAATTCTGTCTAAACAAGAACAAGATCGCGGAAATCAGGGTACCCGCGTGACCAATAC
>Ga0105046_10013418_pt1 | contig 12685 bp, 4 predicted proteins | sample MAT03_FD_78385 | JGI IMG/M metagenome (GOLD analysis project Ga0105046, IMG submission 78385) | Freshwater microbial communities from Lake Fryxell liftoff mats and glacier meltwater in Antarctica - MAT-03 (megahit assembly) | ecosystem: Environmental > Aquatic > Freshwater > Ice > Liftoff... | reverse complement strand
GAAGGAATCGACACGACGATGGAGTTTGCGATCATCGGCATGGTCATCCTATTAGGTGTCATCGCCGATGAGCTGGTACGCCGCTACGCAGCCAAACGACGAGCCCTTGCAAAAATTCGAGAGACGACTGCGGATCGCAACGATTAGCCGACGGACGTTAGCCAAATGGCACTCACTTTGAGCCGCAACGCGCTAGTGTGCGGGCTGGAAGGCCAGTAAACACTTGCAAATCCGGCCCTCACGCTAGCGCATTCAGGCTCAGAACTAACCAAGTGAGTACCATTGGGCGTTAGCCCCGGTTTTCGCACAGGCAACCGCCGCTAACGCGGTACGGCTAATTAAATCAACAAGCCGCAAGCCGACTGGGGACGAGAGGAGTGGGGAAGAGCGATTCTAGCTGTAACCTTTTGCTCCAGTTGGACAAGCCAACTGGGGGCAAGACAATGTTAGTAGGGGAACAAAAGCAGCTCGTCGAAAAGCGATGCAAGCCGACCGAATAAATCAACGCAAGTTTTGCTCCCATAGATTCGTCGGCAGTGATGAGGGCCAGTCTCCTTGTAGAGTCATGTGGCGAACGGAAAAATTGCGGACCCCGCTGGGTGCATAGAGTCCTGGCGTGCTTTGCTGATCTGGCTCGATTGCAAATGTACCTACTGACTTGCCGTTTACTTGGATCGAAACGTCGTTTCCCTTGCGATGCAGCTCGATAGCGTTCCAAGCTTGTGGGACTAGTTCCGGCTTCTTGGAACCGGGGATTTCAATACGTTTCTCCGCTTCGATCGACAGCCAGTGCGCGTCCAGTTTGTCTACGAGCCATTCTCGTTCCAGGGCCTCACCATCCAGATGTATCGCTGTTCGACCGATTACGGGTATCACCGCCGACTTGCCAGGTTCCCACCAAAATTCATACCGCCAAGAATCACCTTCATCGAGAGGTCGTTGATAGTGATAGCAATTCCAACTCGTTGTGGATCGCTTTTCGGGAAGGGTCGCCTCCAAAGTATCATTCTCAAATCTCCAAGGCTTACTGAGCTCTACTTGGAGTCCGCGATACTGCCAACCCCCGCTTGAAAGCGTCCCCTTTCGCAACTTAGGATCGATCGCAGCCTCAGGCATCGGGCTTTGGCTGTATTCGCTAGACCAGCCCAACATGGTTGGTCCCAGCATTCGAACCTTGGGCGAAACGGGAACGGACCCGCCCGAGTCCCCTTTTTGGATCACCAAATTAGAGAACGTGTGAGACTGCGCTACCATACTTTGAAATGCTAAAAATGGATGCTCGCTAAATGGACCTGCGTCTAGGATCGTTGCCTCTGCATTGTCGATTAGAAAACGGAGTTTTCCATTCTTTACCTCCAAAGCCCACTGATTTTTTGAATTGGTACTTGTAGGATTTGCACTCGTTGCTGCGACCTGTGAGAAAGCTCCCGTTCGGCCACCAGAAAAAGTGAACTGATGCATAGAGTCGGTGCTCGTTCCGAAAAATCCTCCAAATGAGAATTCACCGAGCGTGAATCGATTTCTAGTAACGTCTACCGTTGCTCGAAACTCTCCCTCCAATGGATACTTGAGGATCAACAACTCACGAAGCGGTCCGTATAGAAGTCGAACTCCGTTGCCTTGCGGGTTAGCTGGTTCCATTGTGTCCATGCTCCAGCATGTAGTGGACGATGAACCGAACCGAGTTCCACTTGGTATGTCCAAGGAAGACGCGAGCCAGTGTTTAAACTGTTTGGGCGCCTCCCGTTTGAGGAGATTTGGATCCTTCGAGCTTACCGCTTGCAACTCCAGGAGACGAGCCTTCATTGCCATGAAGCGACTCGCCAACGCCCGGTCCCAAACCCTTGCAACGAGTTTGCTAATAGGCTCCATCATTCTTTTGGCGAGATCCGGATGTCCCTTTCTGATCAGTTGATCGAAGAGACTTACGTAAAGATACGGCGTGGCTAAGGTTACTTCGGTGACAAGTTCTGTTTTGTTGAGTTCATCTAATCTTTCTATGGCAAGTTTGATTTGATCGTCGGTTGGTCGTTGGTCCAATGCCAACTCGAACCACGCTCGCAAAGCAGCTCCACCGAGCGATTTGGAGTCAGCCTGAGCATCGATTTTCTGTGCGACTTCCGGGAGCTTCCCAAGCGTCTTGGCATCCATGACCAGGTAATCGACAAGTCCGATCACTTCCTGCTCCATTGGCAAAGAACGGAACCGTGACGCATTCCCTTGCCTAGCCCAGTTGGGACTAAGATCGGTGGGTCGAAGCATCTGGAAGCAATATGCGATGAGTATTTTTGAGCCGCTCTCTGTTGTGCCGCTCTCCTCCCGAGACAGTTCGATCAATTTCAGCAATCGGCCGCTCAACAATTCGTATCGCTCTGCGATTGGCATGCGATCAACCGCTTCGAGTAGCTCAGGCGTCATGTCTCGGCAAGAAGAATAAAACATTCCGTACTTGGAAACAATTTTCATGCCCCTGTAAATCGAGTCTAACGCGAGATCAGGTCGATTTGCTTCAACTGCAAAACGAGCGACTACCGCGTGGCAGTCTCTTCGATCGCCTGGGTCCGCAATGGAGTCGATCACTTTATGAATGTGCCCCATCGCGTTGGGAATGTCACTTCGCAGTATCCATTTTGCCGCTTGCAAGTTGCCGGCTAGAGAGAATTCCTCGTTGAAGAAACGGTAGTCGCTGCGTAAGAACACATCGATGAGTTCTTTCGGGATTCGAATCGCGTGTGGTGATTCCAAAAATTCAAGTGCTAGAGTCCAGCGTAGAAAAGTAAGGTTCGAACTGTTGCCCGTCTTGAGTGCAGGGTCCTCCAGTAGAAGAGGCAAGGCCCGTTCGACTAACTCAGTAAGATCGCTGTTGGACCTGAGCAACGAACATTCGAGCACAGCGAGCAACAGCTTGTCCTGGTGCGAAGAAGCGGGTGAGTTGAATCGTTTTGTTAACCGCTTTTTTAAAGAGCCGTCTAAATCCTGTCGTTTGGCGAATGTTTCCAAACCAATTGACTTTGGCCCCGCCCAATTAGGCTTCGGACCCGGACGTGAAATACTCCGAGTAGGCGACGAGGTTCTCTCCGAAACTCCGACAAATCCCATCCAAATCTGGTCCGGTTGAAGTACAAGCTCCTCAACGACAGACGCAATGCTCTCCGAGTCCATTTCGTTGGACCGCCAGATTGTTATCAGTCGCCGGATCTTCGAAGCCAAAAGACTCTCTTCCCGGAACGGCTCAGCAAACATTTGTCCGGGATTCGCGCGAACCACAAATGGAGAATTCGATGTAGGCGCTGTGGCTAAGCCCGAAAGTTTTCTTGTTTCCACATTCTGTTTGAGAGGCTTCTCGCTTGTTTGTGGCTTCGACTTTGGCATTAACCTTACTAGTTTCATCGACGTTTCCGTAAGGCCTCGTTCTGCCATCCGGATCGCAACGTCGACAATCTGATCTGAATCGATGCGGTTCGCTTCGAACCCGCGATACACTTGGTCTAGCCAAGCGTTGGACTCAAGATGACTCGTGTTCGATTCCGATAGGCCACGTTCTAAGGCGATCTTGTATTGAACAAGTGATTCGACGTTGTCTGGAGAGGGACAAATGAGTTTTTGCAAAATTTCACCCAACGCTTGAGTCGATTCCGACTTGAGTAGCATTGCTGCGACATGCCAAGCCGCCTCCGCATCCTGGCCAGCTACAGTTCGCTGTGATGGTCGATCTATCAAGGATTTGGTTAACGCTTCGATATCAGCCTGCGCGCCGAGTTGCGCTGCGATCCATATCTTACCTAGGCAAGCCAACACGGGTTCGTCGCTAGTGGCAATGAGTTGCGTGCGCAGCAGAGTGAGTTTCAATTGCAGCTCCGAAGTTGGGTTAGCTGGAAATGCCTGAAGCAGCTTCTCCAACGAGCAAGAGTACGGAATCCCTAACGAGAATACTTCGTTGTCACTCTCCATGAGTCTCGACAATCGGACCCGTGCCTGCGGTGCTTGCGATGTTGCTTCGATCACACACTCGACGGCTCTGTCTCCCGTCAAACCAGCAGAAACTGTCTTCTCGAAGCTACTAGCCAAACCGTCTGCCGAATCGCGAGGTCCCTGCAACCGTGACTCCGGCTGTCGCTTCAATACGCTGATTAGTTGCCAGCATTCAGCGAATCGTCCGTTCTCTACCAAGAGAGGTAATGAGGATCGAAGCTCATATTGCCAACTAGACGAAGCCCCACCCTCAGTGATCATTCCGTTTGTCGGAGTTTTAGCTAGTCGTTCGTAGACTCGGTCGAGAAGAGCGTTCAACTTGGCGGAGTGTTTCTGCTCCTTGGCAATCTTTGCGTAGAGCTGAACAAAGGAACTGTTGGTTAGCGGGATGCTAGCCTCGGCCATTTCCAACGCTTTCCAGGTCTGAGCCGCGAGTTCAGGGTGAATCGAGATTGCTTCGGCAAGGCTCACGTACTTGTAAGTTGAATCACCTGCGACAAACGAATTTGCAATTCTTCTTGCATCATCCCAGTCTTTCTTTCGGATAGCCGCCGACAGTAGGATATCCGTCGCCAAAGCATTGCTTATCGAATCGCCATTGAGGCGTTTTGCCTCGTCGCAAACTGCGTCGTAGTTCGGCACTTCCAACAGTAGTGTTTCCAAAAGGAATGGTGTAACGAAAGTCTTTGTGGCATCGGTCTTCAGGTGAGCAAACGCAGGGTAATCACGAGCGAGCGGGTCGCGCAAATACTCTACCCAAGTATCGGCAAGCTTCTTCCGGGTATCCGATGTGGCGTGCTCAGTCAAATATCGCCAGTGAGCTGTATTTACTCCAACTGCTATTGCCCGATAACCATAATTTTCTATCAGTGTACGGACAATGCCATCCACAGCAGGATCACGACGAGCCTCAAGATTTGAGACCAGGGAGGAGTAGATGGAACACCAACCAGTCTTGTCCAAGTACGGCGTCACGATGTCGGCTAGCTGCTTGGATTTATCGTTGTATATGAAGTCATTAAAGCTCTGAGAATCGAGTTTGGCAAAGGACTTTGGATCGGATTCGAGCAACTTCTTCAGGTCGGCGATCGACATAGACTTGCTACTACCAAACGGATTCGATTCGGCTACAGCTTGCGTTCGTTGTCCAAACTGTTTGCGAAGTGTTGTTTCGGTTTGTAGATCCCCCATCGCCTTGCAGACATTCGCAAGTTGGATGGCGATCCTTTCATTGCCAGGCGCCGTGTCCAGCTGGCTTTGAAACTCCATCTTTAATAGACCTAGCGCATTGTGTTTGGCGAGATAGATCATCGCGTCGGAACGGGAGTTCGGCCCGGAGCTATACTGAGCTTGGTCCCATGAGGCCTCGAGGACGGATTTGCGCACGAGCCCTTGCGAGATTTCAATCGCCGTAGACTTGTCGCCTAGTCGATCGTAGGCGTTCATCACATCGAGCATGCCCGAGACCGGCATTCGATATCGGACATAGCCCAGCAACTCGAGTGCTTTGTCATTGAGCTGGAGTTCGCCAAGCGTCCGAGCAAGCTTGACTTGATCCGTTAAAGAAAGCCGTGTGGTCCCCATGGACACGGCAACGCGTCGACTGATCTCGACGTCTCCCGACTTCAACGCCGCCTGCAAATGCAACCGAGTTAGTCCAGCTTGCAATGCGAAGTTCGTTGGAACGAATTGTTCGCATGTCCTTAAGCAAGCAGCATAGTCCTTCTCGCGATATTGAATTCCACCGATCACAAGCTCGACTAGTTCAGGAGCATCCAACGCCTCTTTCCATAGAGCCAGATACTTTGCTCGTTCGACCCGATTTCCTTGAACATGCTCGATAAAAGCTGCGGTTGCACGATAAACAGCTTGTCGCTGCCGTTTTTCTAAATCGACTGGTTCATCGGCGATGGACCGCACCTGGTCCCACCACAGTTTTTTTTGTGCTTCGGAATCGGTGCTAATAGACAAGACGGCGATCAGCCCCTGTAGTTCAAGGGGAAGAAAATAGGTCGAATCGAGAAACTTATCGGTGATCTCACTGCCAGCTTCTCCCCTGGGAAGGCTCAGTCTAACTGGTGTATCAATAATCGAAAGAAATCCTTGCCGCTGAGATTCGCTTTGTGACGCCAAAACGGTCGCCTGATATTCGAGACACTTAGTCAAGAAATCGCCGGCAAACTTATAGTCCTTTTCGGTCGTCGCTCCAACAATCAACAGCGATGCGTACTCAGGCCAATAGTTTGACGATGCGTAGAGCTGAGTCGTCGGCAGCATTCGGATTTGCTTTTCAGCAAGTTTCGCCAACAAGTCTTTGTCTCTACGCGAGGAACAAAAATGCTTAATCGCATTGAGCACACTTCCATCTCGTGTATCAGAGATGATCTCAACCAATTCCTCAACCTCCTTGTGCCTAGATTTTCCTTCTAATGCCTTAAGCACTAGTGAAATTGTCGAGAAATAGTTACTGCCAACAGAACCCTTTTTCAATACGTCCACGGCAAGCTCTAGATCTTCAGGATCAACACGCTGCAAATTCAAGTCGGATAGATTAGACGCGACATACAGTCGAGCTCCTGACAGATGCCCTCGATCCAATAGTTTCTTTGCGGTTGTCCGAAAGTCCTTTGAAAGCAAAAACGCATTTTCGGTGAAAGAGTTAGCCACTGGCGTTCTCTCTCCAAAGGCGATTTCCATGATTAAGGCGTCATGGAGATTCCGGTCCGCTACTTGATCCGCATTTAGTTGCTCTTGAACCTTGGTCCGCAACGCACTTCGTTCTGCGTCGGACATCGAAACATAGACGAACAACTTGGCTGCCCCGCGCAGCTGATGGAAACTGGAAACCGGACCCCAGTACGAAGAACCCGAAGAAACACGAGTGCCGCTTTTCGTGCCAATGTTTGTCGCCATTCGAACTGCTGCATACAGTTCCGCCTCGTCTTGCACGACCCGGGAAGTGGGCTTAGTAAACGAGTAGTTGCCTTGCGATATCGTTGCTGGGATTAGCGATTTCAAACCGAATATGGCAGGTTCCTGCATTTCAAGGATGGCACGAGCGATTCTCTCTGCTGAAGCTTGCTTTCCACTCGATTGAAGCAAGTAAAAAGCAATCCCCATCAGTTCCCAGGGTAGGTCGTTTGATTGCGACAACTCTTCGCAAAAAGCGATGGCCTCCGCCGTATGCTTGCCCATATAAAGATATTCCATGGCGGTGTTGCGAACGCCAACCGTTCTCGCGTTTCGAACGAGATCGATGTATATTTCGCATGCGCGTTGACGATCACCAGCCGTGTTAAAATACTCTCCAAGCTTCAAGCGATTTACCTCACTGGGAACTAACTCGACCAGTCGTTCTTGCCACGTGATCATTGCTGTCAAGTCGCGATCCGCCTCCGCCAACATCGCAAGGCGTTCGAGCAAAGATGGATCCAGAGTATCCCCGTGCACCAGAGGTTCAAGCTCCTGCCGCGCTTGATACAAATTCCGCACAGACTGGTAAGCCGTTGAAGCCCACAGAGCCCCGATTCGTTCGGATTGCTCGTTGGTAGCATGGTCACGCAACTTGCTAACTAATTCGTCCATTCTTCGACGTTGAGAATAGAGAAGAGCGAGTCGACAAACCGAATCGTATTGATCGGGAAGCCCGTTGGCTAGTTCGAAGGCCTTCCAATTTGCGGAGATCGATTCTTCGTATCGTCCCATTCTAGAAAACTGCTCAGCCAATTGAATGTAGCCAGCGCGAAAAGTTGGGTCTTTGCGGACAGCGGTCTTTAGCAAATCTACAGCATCGTCGAATTGATTTGCCTCAACGCAGATCGCAGCGCATTCGCCGTAGGTGCTGCTCGTCGCTTCGGAATACTCGAGCAATGCTCTTGCAGTCTCTGCCGCCTTGGCCGGTTGGCGATTGCTCAAATAGAGTCTTGCAAGTTGACGAAGGTAGAGAGGACGAGCACGGGACGGATTTGCCAAAAGTCGATTGCAGACCGCGATGGCACTGCCATACTCTTGGGCGTCGCTATAGAGGTCTAGGGATCTACCAAGCAATTCCGTTTTCCAAACTGGATCTTCCTCCATTTTTTCGGCGACCGACCTCAGCAATTTAACCGCATTTGACTTGAAGCCAATCGACGACCAAATCGTTGCCGCAGTTATCCATCTATGAGGTTCCATCTGCAACGATTGAGTCCGCGCGAAATCATTCCAAGCAGATGGGTCCAATTCCGATTGAAGCACTTTTTTGAGTTCCGCAAAATATATCTCCGCGGAATCGGGCAATACACGATTCAAGGCCTCCCCGACGGCTGAAATGCTCTCGTTGGTTTTCTTCCTGTTTGCCAGCAACAGAGCAAGCGTCATGTTATCCGTAACAAACTCGAGACTCGATTGCGGGCCGACGCGGGTTTCTGGGTTAGTAACCACCCATTGCATCAACTCGATAGCTTGATCTGTCATCCCATTCCTGCGAAAGACCCCGGCAAGCTTTCGTCGCTCTTGGTTCGTATCATTGGGCGCTTTTATCATCCGTCTCCAGGTATCCATAGCAATTTCACGATGCCCCGCCATGCGATGCAATTCCCCTAATTCGTAGACCAGCTCCAAGTCGTCCGGAGCCTTCTCACTAGTTTTTTCTATCAACGTGATAGCGGCTTCCCATGCGTTCAAGCGAGAGAGCGACTTCGAGACCAATAGCACACTACGTGCATCGGCTTGTAACTCGATTGGAAGATCCGTCCAAATGGCGATGGCTTTCTGCATGTTTGCACTCCTGTCGCCAGCTGGATCATCGGCCAGTATCTGCCCCCATTGAATGCGAAACTCCAGTTGCAACGGCTGCCGAATAGCAAGAAGTTCCAGCTGAGCTGCGGCTTCCTTGTACTTCTTTTGAAGCCGATAGGTATGGGATAAAGCCAATGGGAGTTCGATGTTGTTTGGAGTTTTGGCTATCACATCGGCGAGTGTCTTTTCCGCGAGTTCAGGTTTCCGAACGGTGTTGTAAGCCGACGCCAATCGAAGAACCGAGTCGATATCATCGGGGTGTCTTTCAAGCCAACCTTTCAAATAACGTATCCAGCCGTCGTAATCTTGAGTCGACAGAAAAATGCTCTCAATTCGTCGCCGCAAATCCTTGTACCGCCAACTTTCCGGATTGATGCTCGACGCAAGCGATTCATATCTCGCGGTGGCTTCTTTGGATCTGCCTAGCTGTCGCAATAGGGATGCGGTGATCGCTTCGAATTCGGCTTTTCGGCGGACTTCTTTCGTGGTACTTGAAAGTCTTTCGTAGCGCTCGAGAGCCGCTTGGATATCCCCCTCAACCTGGCTGGCTTGGGCAATCCTTTCCTGTACGAGAACATCATTTGGGTACGCGGACTCGAGCCTTTTCCAAACCGCTTCTGCTTTGGTCTTCTGTTGCGTACGCAGATACAGTCGACCGAGTGCTTCCTCGATCATCAAGCGATCGTTGCGATTCGGATTCTTCGCGACGGCTCGCTCGAATGATGTTACTGCCTGAATCGTTTGGCCAGCGCTGACTTGCGATTGTGCAATATAGAAACTCAGGATTGGATCGTTCGGAGCCAGGGTTTCTGCCTTGGAAAGCCATTCGATGGCTTTCGGTTCGCGACCGCGCTGATTTTCGAGCAGCCCGATTGTCGCCGCGAGCTTCGCTGCATTCTGGGGCTCGTCCTTGGATCTTGTTTCAAGCTCGTTCAAATAGTGATCGAGGTCGCCGAGTTGGATGTGGTACTCGTAGACTTTATCGAGCGCGACGCCGGCCCTGGGGTTCCGCGTAAGAACCAATTCGAATCGTTCGCTCGCTTTGGTCTCACTTTGTTCGGCAATATCTACTTCCTGCGCATGCGCGTCAAAAAGAGAATTCAACAAGCAAATAGAAACAATTGTTGTGCAGATTCGGGTGGTCATCGCAGTTCTTTCGTTACGCAAAGTGGTCGGCAGGCAAACCGAAAACAGTTGATGCCGCTGTCATTGCACCCGATTCTAACGTGCCAAAAGGTCGTGTTGCAAGGCACCCCCGCCACAACACAGAAATGACGACCCGGCCACCCTAGCGTTCAAACTTATCCCTTGCGGTAAGGCGATCGGCAGTCTGTAAAGTTCAAGTCGACGGGTCGCGCGCTCCGATGCTGTGATTTTATAGTACCAATCACACTCCGTGTGATTTCCGTACTTCAAAAACCTTTGGTTTTTGAGACAACATCAATGCAAACAAAGTGCAAATAAAGAAAAGTGCAAACAAAGGACATGCACAGCTTTTGGAAGGCTGAAATGGTTCTCCAATACTCGCACCCAGCTCATTCGGATCGGTTGCAGTTAAAGCTCAATGGTTTCCCGCCAGGAACAACCAATTTTGTCCTCCAAAACTGACTTCCGCGCAGCACGAAACACAACCTTGATTCTCTCTGTCCCTCAATTACCAACGCTCGCAATCTGACCGACGTTCGCTTGATGCCTTACGCCGATCCGCTGAGCTATCTCCCTTAACCGATCTCGGTCAGCCGAAAGAAATCGACCAATCAACCGAGCCCCGCTTAGCTTAAGCATCCTCGCGCCCCAACTCTCAGCACTACTGCCAAGCCTCGTAAAGATGCTCTCCACTTCCGCTGTCACCGCCGCTTTGCCATCACACACCAAGCGACTCGTGTAATCCACCAGCATCAAATACTGACCCAGCGTGAATCCCTCCCGCATCCCCTCTCGCAATGCTCCCTGCTTACGACGAAATTCGATGGGGATCAACCACAAGTCACGCTCCAAGCCATCAGCAACCGCAGTTGCAGCCACACTTCCATTGCGGATCTCGGACACGTCCGCAATTCTTCCCGTTGCCTTCACATGCTCAACACGCTCCTTGATCGACGTATGCGGACTCTTCTCTGGCAAAGCGACAATCCCAGCCGAGCGTCCCTCGAAAAAAGCCCCGGTGAATCCATCCTGTTTATTAGCCATCCGCGCCAGCGGTTCCTTCAGGCACTTCATAAACCAACCAAGCGACGAGAGTCGCTTACGAGTCGTCGCAACCCAGGCTGCATTATCAGCCTTGAGCTTCAGAAACTCGTCAGTCACCTTGAGAGGTTTTCGATCCGAACCACGCGGTGGATAGAGAGTCATCCAACGTAGTGCGACATCCATAGCGGACCATTAGGAAGCCTGCTCAACATCGATGCGGAGCAAGAAATGAAGATGGTTATCCATGATGCTGAAGCCACCGACGGAGATCGCAAAGATCCGATCAAGTTCCTTTAGACGGTTGTCGATCCAATCTTTACGCCCCGGCGAGCCATCTTTGGAAAGGAGCATAGCCCGACGAACGCATCTTGCAATTGTATGGCACCAACGAGTTACGTCCGTATCTACCAACCGAGATCTCGAAATCGTCATCCTGCAGTCTCCAAATAAAATTGCCTACACAACCCCAGCCATGCGCAAAGTATACCAAATCCTCCAAGCCAGTTAATCGCTGTGCCTGTCCTTTTGTTACCTTCTTTTGTTATGTCCTTTTGTTACGACCTTTTGTTACCCCTTCTTTTACCCCGCAACGCATCGAGGGCCGAGAGCAATTACCGTAAGCTCGGCAGGCAGAGCTTGCAATTCAGTGGGTTCCAAGGCAGAGCCTTGGAACCAGTTGGTTATTAGCGACGTTTAGCGAAGATTAGTGTTCCTTTTTTCCTGGCCTTTCAACCGAAATCGGCTTAAGCATTTTAGTGCGGCGAATTGTTTGTTGCGGGGGCGAGGATAAGATGTTCCGCGGTGATTCCAAGCACTAGCATGCCGTCGGCAAGTTGATCGCCAACGTGAATCACGCGATCGCCGACCAAAGCCGCTATACCAGTTGGCGATTTGAATACTGCCTGAACGATGAATGGGGCTGGCTTGACTTGCGACGTCCCGGCTCTCACTAATACCTGCTGTCCGGCAATGTTTCCATCGCTCGGCGTGTCGTGAGATGCCATATCGGGAAATAGCACTCTACGATCAAATGGGTCCGTGCCCTCCAGTTCGCTCAGCAAAATCGTTGGCCAAACAACCTTTGTTGCGAGACCGTTTGGGTCCAACTTGGGATTCGTTACGCTGCGAGCACTCCTCGTCGGAGCGACAGTCGAATCCGATTCAGGAACGCTTTTCTTTGCGGGAATCACGAAGTAGAGGACTCCGAGAAGCAATGGGATCATCCCCATCTTGATGTACTTAGCCCTAGAAGAATGCTTCATCATCGTGTTTCCGATTTGGAATAAACATGATTGAAAACTACCTTTAATTCCAAGTCGATTTTGCAAGCGCCACCGGGCGTGCTTGGCTCTGAGATCTTGAAACGGCGAACATGATAGACGTAGGGGACGCTATTGAGGGATTCGAAGAACTGGTAGAGCTCATTGAACTTGCCTTCTAGGTGAAGCTCAAACGAGCGAGTTTGAAAATCGGACTGGTTTTGGGTGTCCAATGGCCGAAAATTTAGCAAGCTGCAATGCGATGCTTGGGCCACGCCTCGAACTGACGATAGCAACTCGGAGTCTACAATCCTTTTAGGAATACGCCCCAACGCAGAGCGGTAATCCATTTCGAGCTGATCTAGACCACTCCTCGCGTTGGCGATGGAGTCAGTTAACTCTGCTTCTAGTTCGCAGAGGCTCTTGCATTCTTCCTTACTCATCACGATGTTTTCAACACTTTCACCTATCTGACGACGCAGCGT
>Ga0105046_10013417_pt1 | contig 12686 bp, 5 predicted proteins | sample MAT03_FD_78385 | JGI IMG/M metagenome (GOLD analysis project Ga0105046, IMG submission 78385) | Freshwater microbial communities from Lake Fryxell liftoff mats and glacier meltwater in Antarctica - MAT-03 (megahit assembly) | ecosystem: Environmental > Aquatic > Freshwater > Ice > Liftoff... | reverse complement strand
GTTTTTTTTGAAATGCACAATAACCTCATAAAACGAAAAAAATCTGGAGTCTTATATTATGCACCATTTTCTGATAAAAGTATTGATTCTTACCCCATGTTAGAACTAAGTAAATATCCTATTGAAAACATGTGCAAAAATATTGATTGTAGAAAATTATATGGAAAGGATGCCGATATTAATACTTTTATTGAAGAGGCCGGTAAATATAAAATAATACACCTATACACGCATGGCAAACCTGATTATCAAAATGGCAATAGATCAATGCTGATCTTTAGAAAAAATGCGAATTCAGCGGACAGCCTTTTCGCGTCTCAAATTTATGCCATGAACTTAGGAGCTGAGTTGGTGGCCCTGAGTGCCTGTCAGACTTCGGAGGGCCAGCTGAGGAATGGAGAAGGTATTGTTGGTATAAGCGCCGCTTTTGCAGGCGCTGGAGCGAGAAGCATCATCGGAACACAATGGGACGCAAATACAAATATTGCGGCCTATCCTATTTTTGACGAATTCTATGGTGGTCTTGAAAATTTGAATCGTGATGAAGCGCTACAAAAAGCCAAAATAAAATACATAGAAAACCAAAGAGACCTTGGTCATGAAGCGTATAGGGCCCAGCCTTATTATTGGGCTCCTTTTATCCTAATCGGAGAACCGGGGCGAATAAAATTTTAATTTTTTTCGGATTTTCTGTACTCTTTTTTCATTTGTGGTACTAATAAAAGTGAAGTTCAGTCATTCACTAAATTAGGATACAATGAAAAACAAAGTCAAAAAGAATCTTCGCTGGTACTATTATATTGTATTAGTACTGCTCATTCCAGTTGTTTCTGGTTACACTAGCCCTCCTGTTCTCGAATTAACATGCCCTGGGCTACAAGTTTCCGTGACCAGCCAATCTGCCAGCTCCGCGTCTTTTTCCTGGAATCCAGTAAGCGGAGCTTCCAAGTATGTCGTATTCTATCACAGGGAAGGCGACAATTATACAAGTTCGGAAATCTATACAACGAGCACCGCTATTTCATTTTCAGGGCTTTCATCTGGAACATACAATTTCCATTTTGCAACAGTCTGCGGAAGCGAAATTTCATCGTTCATTATTATCGAAGATTTGGTGCTGTAGTTAATTGTAAGGTTAGGTATGCCGCTTTCCAGCAATGTTGCGGTCGGCATACCGGGCTTCATAATGCAATGTTTTTTCCAGAAGCCAGTTTTTGCTATACAGTAGTGGAGCTTGTTCGATGCAATCAATTATCACTTTTTTGCTGGATTTCTGTGTCGTAAGTCTTTTTAGAATCAGGACAAATGCCAGCATTGCTTTAATTGTCGCAGTTTTGGGAGCGCGACGCAAGAAATTTTCCAAAGTAGTACAGGTTTCCAATATTAGATACTGGTCGGCATTTAATTCATAATAACTCCTCAAAAGGAGCGATTTAGCACGAAGAATGTCTAAAGGCGCTTCAAATTCAACTTGTTCAAGCGAAGAAAGGACATGCTCGAAGTTCCCTTTTTCAAAAACAACAATGGCTTGGGCCAGCAGAATTGCTTCCTGTCGGTTTTTTTCAAGTAAAACTTTACTGTAGTCCTTGATAAAACAGGTTGCCCAGTCAAAGTCTTTTGTATGGCATGCCACGGTCACAATGTTGCAAAAAGCGGAAGAAGGCAGGTGTCCTTCCTTTAAAAAAACGCCGTATGTAACACTGATCTTGTTCAGGCGGTGCATCCTTTCGTAATGGATGGCTTCTTGGTTAATACGACTTTGGTCAGCTATAAAATTATAGGCATACCGGATGATTACATCCAGTTCCCCAAGATCGATGCGTTGGCCGTGGTACATAAGCAGTGACTCCAGCCTGATAAAATACAGCTCTTCACCTGTATCTGTGAGCTGCCATAAGGCTTCAAAAATGTCTTTTAATATTGAGAGGCCAACTTGTTGATAATCTGTTGCTTCCCTGAGCTTCTTGGCAGGTGATTGGTCGGAGACTTTTTTCACCTGCCTTATTTCACAAACCATTTTCAGCCGCAATACCTCCGAGCAGTTGATCATGGTATCAGTACATTCTTGAATACTATTGACATTGAAAATAGGATTATCCCTGGCAAGGGATTCCCGGTAAAAATAACTTGCCATCCAGTTTGGCAAGGCATCAGCAGGGGTTCTGAAAGGTGCTTTTCTTGTTTGTTTATAGAAAGCTTTTGCCTTTCTGGAAAACTCGTCATCCAGCTCTCGTTCCTGTAAAATGCTGAGCCAGATCGTTTGTTGGAGCTGAGGATTATGTAGCGCTTTTGAAGTTATCAGAAAATCTTTCAACCAATTGGATAGGTCCGACGCCGTATTCAGCATTTTTTTTTGCGCATTGCGGTCATTTTCAAAATATTTTTTGAAAATTTTTTGATATGCGTACGCCATTTTAAGTTTTTCAGGAGGCTCGAATGCTGGGTAAAACTTGACCATGTACTCAAAAACCATCAGGGCGATTTTTTCGCGCGGATGCTGCTGCTTGAGATGCTTGTGAAAGTCCTTCAGCTCCTGCCGGGACAACTTTTTTAACAGCGAAAGAAATTTAAGTTTTAGCATTGGATTTATTTTCTCGGGGAAAGTTAGTGATTCCTGCTGAGTTTAGTAAAATAATTGAAATGCCAAATTATTGATTGAAATATAGGTTATATGTCAAGATTAAGAAAACTTTATAATGAAAAATTTTAAAAAAAATCAATTTCGGAGATTCTAAAATGGGAGATATTGGGCTTCCTTATGAGGAAATCCTTAAGAAGGCTCCAAAAAACAGGGGAAAAATGAGTAGTTGACATTAGGTTCGGCAGGTGTTATTACCTGATCATTGGGCAAGATTTCACAAGCATTGTTTAAAAAAGGGGGATGATGTAACTACCCGAAACTAGTATTCTTTTACAAGTTATTATTCCTATTCTAATATGGCTTATTGAACAAACACTTTGAAAGCCCCAATTAATTGATTCTCTTTTACTTATGGCCTGATTCTCAAACATAAAATCTGAAAACAATGAAAATAGCAATTACTTTTTTTCTTGCCTTGATCCTGGGATCGATGAACTCATGGGGACAAATTTCATCTCAAAAAATAGATTCCATTGTAGATTTTACCAAAATCCCCAACTTGACTTCAAGTGTGGATAATATTGCTGGAAGTAGGGCTGTCCGCAAAGATGGAGACTCTTATTACACACCTACCACTGACAGTGTCGTCCTCTTGCAGATAACAAAATTCCAAGATGACATTCAAAATAAAACAAACAACTCTAACAATTCATGTGTGCCCCCTGGGCCATTTTCTTTGATTTCGCCTGGCTCAGGGGCCTGTACCAGTAGTACGCCGCTGAACTATCAACAGTCTTACACTTGCAATTGGCAAAGTTCCAGTGGTGCTGTTGGATATGATATTCAAGTTAGTCAGTATCCTTATGGTACAGCAGGATCTTGTGGTTCATCAAACAATGTTGTTTTAGAACTACTATGCCCAAACTTGCAAGGAACATCTGCCACTATTCTGGCAAATTCGCTGGTTCCTGGAATGCTCTACAGATGGAATGTTAATGCATATTCGCAATGTGGGAATAATTCATGTAAAACTAATTCAAGTAATATTCTTTATTTTCAAGCAACTCCTGAAATTGGAGCATATTTCGGTGCTTGCTGTAATTTTGTATCTAGTCCAGTTACTATCTGTTCTGGAAATAGTGTAAACATTACGAGTACTTACTTTCTAAATGTTAATGCTCCGGGCACAATAACTTACCAATGGTACAATAACGGTAACTTAGTCCAATCTGGGGCAAGTGATACTTACACCGCAACCGTTAGCGGCACATACACTTTTAAGGTTACATACTCAGGGTCACCATGTTGTGGATCAGCACAATCTGTAGCAAGTAATGGAGTGGTTGTTGTTGTCACGCCTTTGCCCGGAGCGGCAACCATAAATGGAGCAACCAATCCGTGCCAAGGTTCAAATCAGAATTATTCGGCGACGGCGAGCAACGCTACTTCCTACAATTGGACAGTTCCATCGGGGTGGAACATAAATTCAGGCCAGGGAACAGCTAATTTAAACGTGACTGTAGGGTCTAGTTCCGGCCAAGTTTGCGCGACACCTTCAAACTCTTGCGGAAATGGCGCAGCAGGTTGCCAATCGGTGTCGGTTATCCAGTTGGTTGGCGTGGCAACTATCACAGGAGCTTCTAATCCATGCCAAGGTTCAAGCCAAAGTTATACAGCGACATCGAGTAACGCCACATCCTACAATTGGACAGTTCCATCGGGGTGGACTATAAACTCGGGGCAAGGTACAGCCACTTTAAATGTGACAGTTGGGTCTAGCTCCGGTCAGGTATGTGCAACACCATCAAACAGTTGTGGTAGTGGCGCAGCAGGGTGCAAATCGGTGACTGTGATACTGTTGGTTGGTGGAGCAACTATCAATGGATCAGCCAATCCCTGCCAAGGCTCAAGCCAGAGTTATACAGCAACGGCAAGTAATGCGACCTCCTACAATTGGACAGTCCCATCGGGGTGGACTATAAATTCTGGGCAGGGAACGGCTAATTTAAATGTAACAGTTGGGTCTAGCTCCGGCCAGGTTTGCGCGACACCTTCAAACGCTTGCGGCAATGGCGCAGCAGGGTGTCAATCGGTGACGGTGACCCAATTGGTGGGTACTGCAACCATAAATGGATCAATCAATCCATGCCAAGGTTCAAGCCAGAGTTATACGGCGACGGCAAGTAATTCGACCTCCTACAATTGGACCGTTCCATCTGGGTGGATTATAAATTCTGGGCAAGGAACGTCTAATTTAAATGTAACTGTTGGAGCCAATTCAGGCCAGGTATGCGCACTACCATCAAACATTTGCGGCAGTGGAGTGACAGGTTGCCAATCCGTTACGGTGATCTTACTGGTGGGTGTAGCAACCATCACGGGCACAACCAATCCATGCCAAGGTTCAAACCAAAGTTATACAGCGAATGCGAATAATGCCACATCATACGACTGGACAGTTCCATCCGGGTGGTCGATAAATTCTGGGCAGGGAACTTCCACTATCAATGTGACGGTTGGGTCTAGCTCCGGGCAGGTGTGCGCAACACCTTCAAACGCTTGTGGGATTGGCGCAGCAGGTTGCAAAACCGTGTCGGTAACCCCGTTAGTCGGCGTGGCAACCATTAATGGATCAACCAATCCATGCCAAGGTGCAAATCAAAGTTATTCTGCGACTTCGAATAATGCGACCTCCTACAATTGGACAGTTCCATCGGGATGGATCATAAATTCGGGGCAAGGAACAGCGATTATCAACGTGACGGTTGGCTCTGGCTCTGGCCAGGTGTGTGCAACACCATCAAATGCTTGTGGTAGTGGCGTTGCAGGGTGCAAAACCGTGTCGGTCTCTCAATTAGTAGGCACAATGAGCATTTCAGGGCTTTCTAACCCATGTCAAGGTTCAAACCAGAATTATTCGGGGACTGCAAGTAACGCCACCTCTTATAATTGGACAGTTCCATCTGGTTGGACGATAAATTCGGGGCAGGGAACGGCCAATATCAACGTGACGGTCAGCTCTGGTTCTGGCCAGGTTTGCGCAACACCATCCAACGCTTGTGGTAGTGGTGTGGCTGTCTGCCAATCCGTAACGGTGACCCAATTGGTTGGCGTAGCCATCATCACAGGATCAACCAATCCATGCCAAGGGTCAAACCAGAGCTATACGGCGACTTCAAATAATGCAGCTAGCTATAATTGGACAGTTCCATCTGGGTGGACGATAAATTCGGGGCAGGGAACTGCCAATTTAAATGTGACGATAGGGGCAACCTCCGGCCAGGTATGTGTAACACCATCAAACTCATGTGGTAGTGGCGTAGCAGGATGCCAACCTGTGACGGTGACCCTGTTGGTTGGAGTGGCTACCATTAATGGTGCAACCAATCCATGCCAAGGCTCAAGCCAGAGTTATTCGGCGATCGCAAGTAACGCAACATCTTACAACTGGACAGTTCCATCCGGGTGGACCGTAAATTCGGGGCAGGGAACGGCCAATTTAAACGCAACAATCGGAGCAAGCTCAGGTCAAGTATGCGCAACACCATCAAACTCCTGCGGTAGCGGGGCAGCAGGCTGCCAATCTGTAGTTGTGAATACGCCTCCTACAGCACCAGCTGTCGTTGCCAACGGATCAACTTCTCTTTGCAATGGTCAGAGCGTGGTATTAAATATCAACAACCCGTGTAGCGGATGTACTTTCTTATGGTCAAATGGGCAAACAGGAGCAAGTATCTCCGTAAGCCAGGCAGGAAGCTATTCCGCTTCGGCCACTAACGTTTGTGGGACAAGCGGAGCATCTAATGTAATTACAGTAACAGTGGGTACTCCTCCCGCAGCACCAACCATTGTTGCTAACGGCTCGACATCACTTTGCGGTGGTCAGAACGTGGGATTAAGCGTTAACAACCCATGCGGTGGCTGCACTTTCACCTGGTCGAACGGGCAATCAGGTGCCAGCATCACCGTAAGCCAGGTAGGAGACTATTCCGTTTCGGCCACAAATAACTGCGGGACAAGTGGCGCGTCCAACGTAATTTCGGTAACAGTGGGCACCCCTCCCGCAGCACCAGCCATCGTTGCCAATGGCTCTACTTCGCTTTGCAATGGTCAGAATGTGGTTCTAAGTATTAACAACCCATGCGGCGGTTGTACTTTCTCTTGGTCGAACGGGCAAACAGGTGCCAGCATCACCGTAACCCAGGCGGGAAGCTATTCAGTTTCGGCTACAAATGCCTGCGGGACAAGCGGAGCGTCCAATGTAATTGTGGTAACAGTGGGTATCCCTCCCGCAGCACCGACCATCGTTGCCAACGGCTCTACTTCACTTTGCAATGGTCAGAACGTAGGATTAAGTGTTAGCAACCCATGCAGCGGTTGTACATTCTCATGGTCGAACGGGCAAACAGGGAATAGCATTACGGTATCCCAGGTGGGCAACTATTCCGTTTCCGCCACAAATGCTTGCGGTACAAGCGGAGCGTCCAATATAATATCGGTAACAGTGGGTACCCCTCCAATGACACCAGCTATCGTGGCCAACGGCTCTACATCGTTATGTAATGGCCAGAATGTGGGATTAAATATCAATAATCCATGCAGCGGTTGTACTTTCTTATGGTCGAATGGGCAAACAGGTGCCAGTATTACCGTAAACCAGATAGGCGACTATTCCGTTTCAGCCACAAATGCCTGTGGGACAAGCGGAGCGTCCAATGTAATTTCGGTAACAGTGGGTCAAGCTCCCGCTGCCCCGGCCATCGTACCCAACGGCTCGACATCACTTTGCGGTGGTCAAGGCGTAGGATTAAGTATTAACAACCCATGCACTGGTTGTACTTTCTTATGGTCAAATGGCCAAACAGGAGCAAGTGTCACAGTAAATCAGATAGGAGACTATTCCGTTTCGGCCACAAATACATGCGGGACTAGTGGAGCCTCCAATGTAATTTCGGTAACAGCAGGCCAACCTCCAGTAGCTCCGACCATTGTACCCATCACTTCTACATCACTTTGTAATGGTCAGAATGTAGCGTTAAATGTTAACAACCCATGTGGTGGCTGCACTTACTTATGGTCGAACGGGCAAACTGGCACCAGCATCACCGTATCCCAGGCGGGAAACTATTCCGTTTCGGCCACAAATGCCTGCGGGACAAGTGGTGCGTCCAATGTAATTGTTGTGACAGTGGGTACCCCCCCCGATGCTCCGATCATCGCAACCAGCAATAATTCGCTGTGCCAAGGTCAGAGTGCAGTATTAAGTGTTAACAGCCCATGCAGCGGTTGCTCTTACTTATGGTCGAACGGGCAAACAGGAAATAGCATCGCTGTAACCCAGACTGGAAACTATTCTGTTTTGGCATCAAATGCCTGTGGGACAAGCGTTGCGTCCAATATAATTACAGTGACAACGGGTCTTCCTCCTGTAGCACCGAGCATTTTTGCTATTGGCCCTACCTCAATTTGCAATGGTCAGAGCGTAGTATTAAGTATTAACAACCCTTGCAGCGGCTGTACATTCACCTGGTCGAACGGGCTAACAGGCACCAATATTACTATCACCCAAGCGGGTAACTATTCCGTTTCGGCCACGAATTCTTGCGGGACAAGTGGGCCATCCAATGTAATTCAGGTTCTGAATGTTAATTTTGTTCCTGTTTTTCAGGTGAATAATAATTCCCACTTTGCTGCTCCAATTGGGAGTAATTATCAATGGTATTTCCAAGGGCAACCTATACCTGGAGCTACAGGGCAATTTTATAATGCAGAACAAATTGGATATTACACTTTGACTATGACGAACCTGGATGGGTGTGTTGGGACATCTGGTCCAATATTCGTTGATGTGGTTGGAACAGCAGAGGAATTTCAATACGGTTCTGTATCAATATTTCCCAATCCAGCGGATCAAACAATTTTTATTGATATAACGCTTTTTCAAGAAGTAGATATTTCAATTGATGTTTTTTCTGTTGATGGACGTATCATTGAACAAGGCTTGCCCAAAACATTAGAAGGTGATGTTGTCAAAGTAGCTTTTGATTTATCATCAGTTCCTCCAGGCTTATATTACTTCCTGATACGTGATTTTGTGAGTCACTCAGCCTCTGCTGCCAAGTTTGTGGTTGTACATTAAAGCAAAGTAACTGGTTAGCCTGATTAAAGCCTGAATCAGGCTAACCAGTTACTAAAATAGAACTATTCATCGGGAGTTTTACAGGGCATACCAATGCTCCTCATACTCAATACCCCCATTCCGCATGACTCACCGGCAACTGATTCAACAAATCCTTCAAATGCCGCCAATTGGGCAAAAAAGTATCAATGTACCCCACAAATCGACTGTTGTGGTTTCTTTCAAGCAGGTGAACCATCTCATGCACCACAATGTATTCCAAGCACTCAAGCGGCTTTTTAGCTAATTCTAAGTTGATCCAAACGCGTCCTGCTTCTATGCTGCAAGTCCCCCATTTGGTCTTCATTTTCTTGATGCCAAATTCAGCAACCTGCACCCCCATTTTTCTTTCCCACTTGGCAATGAACTTCGGAACGAGGGATTTCAATTGATCCCGATACCATTCTTGCAAGATCATTTCTTTTTGCTTGGTATCCATGGCTGGCCGGACTTGCAGCACCATCGTTTGGTGTTTGATGGAAACGCTGGGTTTGCTTTCCGTTTCCACCACCTTCAACAAATACCGTTTGCCCAAGAAATAGTGGCTCTCCCTCGAAAGGTACTCTCTGGGAGCTTCCCGCTTTTGGCCGCGCAGTTTTGCCTGCTGCCTTTTGATCCAGCTTAATTTTGAAATGGCATACATCCTAATGGTCTCTAAGTCCATTCGCAACGGTGCAGCAATCCGCACCCGACCTGCGGGTGGATAGACACTTAGATGGATGTTTTTGATGTCTTTTATCTCCACCTCAATACTGATATTTCCCAAGTCAATTTGTTGCACCCTAATATTCTGTTTGTTTTTTGATAATCGGAAAAATCCGTTCCACTTCGTCTTCGCTTTTCAGCACTTCAAACAATGCCCCCTTTATGATCCGTTCTTTTTTCTCATCTCCTTTCCAATCAGCCAATTTATTGATCCGAATGGCACTGTCACAAGCCAATGAAAGGGCTTCATTCTTGCCAAGGTTGTTGTAGAGTGCCTGTTGCGCTGCCGATTGAATTGATCTTGGCATATCGTCCCGAACCGGGTTGCTCACCCTATTGGCAAGATCAGCCATCCTTTGGAGAAACTCTTGATAGTTGATTTTATTCTCTCGTAGTTCGACGATAATGGTGTTGAGCAGTTGACTCATTTCCTCAAAGTAAGCAGGGTCAATCAAATGCTCCCGGATGATTTTCTGCCGAACATTGTTCTCAATTGTCTCTGCTACGGCCTCTTGACTGTTTCGGATGCCTGCGGGCAAATTACTGATTGCCTCTGCCATGCCGGAATTGATGATCAGGTCAAGCAAGGATTGGTTTCCAAATGGGTCAATCCTTTGGCTATCGTCTGCCTGTATGAAGGTATCAATTAGGAAGCGCATGTCGGCTTCGAATGGCTTCATATCCAGTGTTTCACCACTGGCATTGCGGATGATCTCTCGCAGCCGCAAATAGTTGTCCAAGGCGCTCTTGATGCCATCAATCTCTTGCTGGTTGTAACCCGCCGCTGGAAGGTCAGCCGCGATGTTGGCATAAGCTCGAATAAGAATGACCATTTGTTTGTACAGCGATGTCCGCTTTACTTCATTGGCCTTGAGGTCTTCCGGGTTTTCTGGATTGCCACAGAAGTAGCGGATGTAATCAAGATCGGCTTTGGGTGGAGCCACATGCTCACAAACCAAGGCGATTTCTTCGAGTGCATTGTCAAGCCGTTCTTTCGCCTTTGCAAAACGATCCTTGAGCATTACATCACAATCTTCTTTCGTGAAATGGTCGTAATCCAGTTCCGAAGTGTAAACCTGAATGGCACCCGTTCCGTCTTCATTCACAAGGTTGGTGAACAAGTCTTTGTAGTCCACGATATACCCAAAGTCTTTGTCATCAGAATCCAATCTGTTAACCCGGCAAATGGCCTGAAACAAGCCGTGGTCGCGCATACTCTTGTCGATATAGATGTAAGTACAAGAAGGCACATCAAAGCCTGTGAGCAGTTTGTCAACCACCACGAGCAACTTCATTTGGGCAGGCTCTTTCGTGAATTTCAACTTCGCCTTGTCCTCGTAGGTCTCCGACTTTGTTTTCTGGGCTTCTGCGCTAACATCTTTCAGTAACTCGTTGTAGATGTTGTAAATATATTGCTTCTCGGTTTCGGTATTGGCTCCTGTGTCTTCAGTCACTACGTCCCGGTGGGAGGGATTGTAGGAGGTAATTACAGCACATCGGCCCTTGAACTCGGTGCTTTGAAACAGTTCATAATACTTACAAGCCTCATAAATACTGCCTGCCACCAAAATGGCATTCCCCCTGCCGTTCCTCAACCTTGGTTTGGTAGAAAAATCCAGCACAATATCATTTACGATCTGCTGCATCCGGTTTTTGGAACTCAATACATGCTGCATGGTTCCCCATTTCTTCTTGATTTCCGAACGTTGAAAATCATTCAAGCCAGAGGTCTTGCTGGCAAACCAAGCATCAATTTTTTCCTGCGAAGTAATGCGCTGCTCAATGTTGCGGGCTTCGTACATCAAATCCAGCACCACTTCATCCTCCACCGCTTCGTTAAATTTGTACGTATGGATATACCTGCCAAAAATATCAAGGCTGGTCTGTTTGTCCTGTTTCAACAAAGGTGTTCCAGTGAAACCAATGAACAAGGCATTGGGCAAAAGGGCTTTCATCACCTTGTTCAGTTTCCCGCTTTGGGTGCGGTGGCACTCATCCACAAACACAAATAATTCTCCGACCGTCTTGGTTGGACTGTTTTTCAGTTCTTCAATGAATTCATCAAAATTGTCCACACCACGCTTTCCGAATTTATGCACCAGCGAACACAGCAACATGGGCTTTGCCTGCGACAATTGGCACATCAAATCCTTGCCGCTGGTAGTGCGGTAAATATCTTCACCTACATCATCAAAAACGCGTTTGATTTGTTTGTCCAGTTCGTCGCGGTCGGTAATAATGACTACTCTGGCGTTGGGATTGTTCTCTAAAATCCACTTAGCCAGCAGCACCATCACAATACTTTTTCCACTGCCTTGGGTGTGCCAGATGATGCCGCCCTCCCTTCGCCGGATGAACTCCTGTGCAGCCTTGATCCCGAAATATTGATGTACACGCGGAAGTTTTTTGATGCCACCGTCGAACAATACAAAGTCGTACATCAACTCCAACAGCCGTTGCTTGTTGCACATTTTCAGAAGGTACTTATCCAGCAGATACATGCCTTCATCGCTGTCTCCTTCCTTCCATTTGAGATAGTATTTTTCCCCAGTAGCAATGGTGCCGTAACGCAGACCTTCGCTCTCACTGCCTGCAAATACAAATTGCACGGTGGTGAAAAACGGCTGAATAAACTCCTTTTGCTGGTTGGTAATATTCTGCCGGATGCCATCGCCGATGGAAATGGTGCTTCGTTTGAGTTCAATGACTCCAATAGCGATTCCATTGATATACAACACAATGTCAGGCCGTTTCTCCCGGTTGCCCAAAACGGTCACCTCTTCCGCAATGCCAAAATGATTGGCTTCCGGGTTTTTCCAATCTATGAAATGGACAGTTTCATAATTATCCCCTGCATCCGCCTTGACTTTCGCACCGTAGCGGAGCAGCTTGTACGTGTTTTGGTTGTTGGTGTATAAATCCTGATTGAAGTTGCTGGCGGTCGTTCGGAGGGAAGAAATTGCACGTGTCATCAGTGATGCACTGTAACCTTGCTCATTAAGGAACGCCCTCAAAAATGTTTCTTCAATATTGTAGTTGTTGCGGTGTTCTCCCCAATGGCCTAAATATACGTAATGCAACTGCTCTTGGAACAATTGTACGATGCGGTTTTGAGTATGCCTTTCGGCTTGGCCGATGGTTGAAAAGGAATGCATTATGTTATTTTTGACTTTGGAGAAGAGGATTTAGAACAAATTTTGGATATTTTCGTTGACAGGTTGC
>Ga0105046_10013415_pt1 | contig 12686 bp, 13 predicted proteins | sample MAT03_FD_78385 | JGI IMG/M metagenome (GOLD analysis project Ga0105046, IMG submission 78385) | Freshwater microbial communities from Lake Fryxell liftoff mats and glacier meltwater in Antarctica - MAT-03 (megahit assembly) | ecosystem: Environmental > Aquatic > Freshwater > Ice > Liftoff... | reverse complement strand
GATAGGAAAAGGTGTAAGTGTAAAGGATAACAAAAGCAAATATCCAAACATACAGAGCGCGTGTTGGTGAATTACACCAAACACGGGCGAGGATAGGCGATTATAAACGTGGTAAAAAAAGAAAGACATGAACAATAACCTGATAAATCCGGCAAACACATTCACCCCTCTCCTCCCCCGGAAAGGGGCCGGGGTTTCAGGCGAGTTCATCGGTAGAGTAATATAGGAGGAGGCCTTCTCTTCCTTAGTAACAAAACAAAAAGGCGCAAAGCGGATATTCATGGTAAACACAGGTAATCTTGTAAGGCTTTCAACAGAAGAATTCCAACGGCTTTCTGCCTTGGTGTATGCACAATGTGGCATCAATTTGCAGGATGCAAAAAAGATAATGCTGGAATGCCGCCTGAATAAACGGCTGCGCGTGTTGCAAATAAGTTCATTTAGAGAGTACATACAGCTACTCTCAACCCCGCAGGGCATATCTGAAGAATTGGGTCAAATGATAGATGTGGTGACCACCAACAAAACGGATTTTTTTCGTGAGCAACATCACTTTGATTTTCTACAACAAACTGTTTTGCCACAATTTGTAAAGGAAAGAAAGCGGGGGTTTAAGGTATGGAGTGCTGCCTGCTCTACAGGCGAAGAACCTTATACGCTGGCCATGGTTTGCCAGGATTTTGCTGCGGTCAACCTAGGATTTGACTACCGGATATTCGCCACCGACATTTCTACAGACGTACTTCAAAAAGCGGTGCAGGCAGTCTATTCAATAGACCGTGTCATAAATATTCCTTTAGCAGTAAAACAAAAGTATTTTCTTAAAAGCAAAGACACCGCAAAGCCTGCCGTTCGCATTATACCTGAACTGCGCAAAAAGGTCAACTATGCCCACATCAATCTGATGGATAAGATACTGAACACGCCCTCGCAATTTGATATCATTTTTTGCCGTAACGTGTTGATTTATTTTGACCGGCAGACACAGGAAGAAGTAATACGAAAGCTGGCGAATAAATTAGTGCCAGACGGATACCTTTTCATCGGCCACTCGGAATCTCTACTTCAAATGGACCTTCCGCTAACCCTGTTACAGCAAACGATATATAAAAAGAAATGAAGTATGAATAATGATAATGGCCCTGTGGCGCATACCATGTTCGCTGACCTTCAGCGCGTATTGGAAGAAAAAAAAGCAGTGGAGATTCAAGCATCCTCATTATTGAAAGAATTGGAAGTTGTAAACGCCCGGTTGCTCGAATCGGAACGTGGCCGATCCAATTTCCTATCCAACGTGCGCAATGAAATTATTAACCCGCTTACTTCCATCCTGGGGCTTACCAGCAGCTTAGCTCATTCCTCCGGGCAGGTTCAGCACACACAGCAAATCGCGGCTCTGGTGTATGATGAGGTTTTCAGTTTAGATTTCCAGTTGCGCAATATTTTTGCTGCCGCAGAAATTGAAGCAGGTAAAATTGAACCAAGACCCGCGCGAGTAAGGATAAACGAACTCATTCAGGGACAGATTGCTTACTTCCAGCCTCGCATCCGGCAACGGAAGGTTACGATTACTTTTCAAAATGAAACAGAAGGTGTTTTTAAAACAGATGCCTACATGCTTCAAACTATTTTTCTTAACCTGCTGGCCAATGCTATTGAATTCAGCCAGCCGGACCAAAAAGTAATCATCAGCACAACGGTACAAGAACAGGCACTCCATCTCACCGTTCAGGATTTTGGTATTGGTTTAGCGCCTGCCGATCAGGAAAAAATCTTCGAGCGCTTCCGCCAGCTTGATACAAGTACAACCAAATCTCATCCTGGGCATGGCTTGGGCCTGGCCATAGTGAAAGAGTTTGTTGAGCAGCTGAACGGCCAAATGCAAATTGAATCGGCCAAAAATAAAATGACAACCATAGTGGTGATATTGCCAGAGATGCCTGATAGCGAGTTGGCCGCTGCCTCTTCTACCGATGGTCATGTGGAATTGTTTGGAACAGAAGAAATATTTTAAAGGACGATGGAGAAAATAGTAACCAATGTTGGCTTCCATTTTTTGTATCCGTCCCATCTGTTTGCCCACCGGGCTGCTCACGAAGTGCAAACGATACTGGGCTCCTGCATAGCAGTATGCTTGTATGATGCGCGCCTGCAGTTTGGTGGTATCAACCATTTCATGATGCCCCTTTGGAATGGCCAAGGATTGGCTTCACCTAAATATGGAAACATTGCCATTGAAAATTTAATACAGGAAATGATAGGATTAGGTTCACATAAGAAAGATTTGGCAGCCAAGGTATTTGGCGGTGCGAGCCAGCTTAACTTAAATCATGAACTACTTCAGGTGGGCCAGCGCAACATTTTGATAGCAGATAGTTTGTTAAAGAAAAATGGAATTCCCGTATTGGCCAATAGCACAGGCGGAAAGCTGGGAAGAAAAATAACATTCAACACACGCACCGGCCAAGTCATAATGAACTACCTGGTGAAGCACCACGCGGTAGAAAAGAAAAGTTTTTAGTCACTCATAAAAGAGATTTTCATTTTCCAAACCTAAAGAAAGACTATCCCTCTTTCTATACTTGAATGAGTCAACTAAAAGTTCTTATTGTCGATGATTCCGCAGTGATAGGCCCGAGTTTAACTGAAATACTGAAACGTGGAATATATTATGTTTATGCTTTAGTGTTTAAGGCTATGTTGCTGTTAACCGCCATTGATGCTTGCTCTCAGTCAACCATTAATACGGGTCGACCTTCTGTTTCCGAAAATGCTGGCATCGTATCGGCAGGAAGTTTGCAGTTTGAAAACGGACTGGCCTTTATATCCAGAAAAAACCTCAAAAGCCTGATGATCCCAGATGTGTTGGCGAGAACTGGCATAACCAACCGTTTGGAAGCCCGCATAGGTGCCACCTATTACGGTGAAAAAGATATGCTGAACGACAGCCCTTATCAGCATACTTTTAAAGATGTGACAACGGGGATCAAATATAATTTCACTAAAGTCAACGGCTGGATCCCTGAATTTTCTGCCATAGTCAAATATGGAATGATGACCGAGAATAAGGATTTTCTGCTGACGTTTGATCATGCTCTCGGTAAGCGCTTTTCGGTTACCAATAATGTGGTGGCAAGTTGGGTGAATAATTCGTTAGCATCCTATGCCTATATATTTTTTTTAAATTATAAGGTCAATAACAAAACAACTGTCTTTATTGAAAATTTCAATTATTACTATTCAAATGCAACTAACGAGCATGCGTTTCATGCCGGGGTTGTTTATTTGTTAGCACCCTTAGTTCAATTGGATTGTACTGCTGCCACTTATCCTTTTTCCCGCGACAGCTACTTTATTCAGACAGGGCTCTCTTTCCGAATAGATTTTAAGAAACCACTTACTGTTTCCCCTAATTAATTAATATGAACCGAATCAAAGTTCTTATTGTCGATGATTCCGCAGTGATACGCCAGAGTTTAACTGAAATCCTGGGACATGATCCTTCCATAAAAGTGATAGGCACGGCAGCCGATCCATACATAGCCGCAAAAAGAATTGCGGAGGAGGTACCGGATGTAATCACCCTCGATGTAGAGATGCCGCGCATGGATGGGCTTACTTTTCTCAAGAAACTGATGTCGCAGCACCCTATTCCGGTGGTGGTGATCTCCAGCCTTACAGCCAAAGGCACGGAGTCGGCCATCCTCGCTATGGAATACGGAGCGGTAGAAGTGCTGAGAAAACCCTTCTTAACAGCCGACCTCAAAAGTGAAACAGCACATATTATTATTGATGTGGTGAAGGCAGCCGCCAAAGCCAGGTTGAAAAGAAGAAGTCCGAGCCAGGAGGTTCATAAGGTATCCGGTAAAATAGATAAACCATACCGGGAAAGTATGGCACAAACCACGGATAAAGTAATTGCTGTTGGCGCTTCTACTGGGGGAACAGAAGCTATTTTAAAATTCCTCAAAGCAATGCCAGGAGATTGCAATGGCATTGTTGTGGTGCAGCATATGCCCGAGATGTTCACCCGTTCCTTTGCCGACCGCCTCAACAATATTTGTGATATCAGTGTGAAGGAGGCCGTTCACGGTGATTCGGTCATCCGAGGAAGGGCATTAATTGCACCCGGTAATAAACACATGCTACTAAAAAGAAGCGGTGCGCGCTATTATGTAGAGTTAAATGACGAACCTCCGGTCAATCGTCACCGCCCTTCTGTAGATGTGCTTTTCCACTCCGTTGCAAAATATGCTGGTAAAAATGCCATCGGCATAATCATGACGGGTATGGGGGGCGATGGCGCAGTGGGATTATTAGAAATGAAAAATGCGGGAGCCGAAACCATTGCCCAAAATGAACAGAGCTGTGTTGTCTTTGGCATGCCTAAAGAAGCCATTAAACTGGATGCGGCAAATAAAGTGCTGCCCCTAGATCATATTGCGCATCACGTGACTCGGATAAAATGATAAGGGTAGAAAGACAATATTTTGAACCTACTTCTCGACCAGTGTACCCACACGCATCAAATAAAAATAAGAGACCACGGAAAATCAATTTCTAATTCTGCTGATCTGCAAAAACAAAAAGCGGAATCAATTGTATAAAAAATAAACGGACAAGCCGAACACCTTTTTAAGAAGTAGGCAAAATTTAAACAACATCAAAAATGAACAGAAAAAAATTGAACCCTAATTTTGTAATTATGCGGCCATTACTACTTTGTTTTTTATTCATTGCCTTTTTTGTCTCGAAAACTTTAAATGCACAGAACACGCGTCTAAACAACCACAATTCTATTGGCTGGTATAATTATTTTGGAACATTTAAAGTGGCTGGAAAAATTGGTATCCACACAGAATATCAATTTCGTAGAAACGAAGTTATTTCGGAATGGCAACAAAGCTTATTGCGTTTTGGCGTTAATTATCAGATCAATCCAAAAGTTCAATTGAGACTTGGTTATGCTTGGATAGAAACATTTCCCTATGGAGAAATTCCAATTAACGGAATGGGAAAAGACTTTACCGAACACCGCCTATATCAAATGGTTACAATCACAGATAAAGTTTCTAGTATTGATTTATCGCACCGGTTTATGCTGGAGCAACGATGGGTAGGTCGATACTCAACTGCTGATTTAACAAAAGAAGACGAATTTCCTTTGATACATAGATTGAGGTATATGTTTCGCTTGCAAATTCCATTAAAAGGAAAAGAAATCAAAGACAAAACGCCATACTTTGCTGTATATGATGAAATCTTTATTGGGTTTGGTGAAAATGTAAATGAAAATATCTTTGACCAAAATAGAATAGGTATTTTGTTTGGTTACAGATTTAGTCCAGTTGTTAGAATTGAAGCGGGTTATTTAAATCAAATAGTGCAACTGGGGAGAGAAGTAAACAATAGAAATGTGTTTCAACAAAACAACGGTATTATTCTGAACGCCAACTTTAATCTTGACTTGACAAAAAAGAAATAAAAATTGCCACAACAACCGTTTTGCAAAAGTGGGGGTTTCGTGTTTAACGCTTTTATTTAGTCGCTGCAGTGGTAAGAAACTTAATAAGGCAGTATCACAAGTTGGTTCTTTACAATATCTATAGAAGGCAGGGGTGCAGGACTGGTTTATCCCTTTTAAAAGAAACGCTTGGCCGGCCTAAAGGTACGATCACCCTTGTATCGGAGACTGGGTTTGATTCTGGTTTTCGGGAATCTATTCCCAACGAATATAAACGCAAATTGGTAGGTCAAAAGTCTATTTTGCCAGCACAAAATATTTACTACTATTCTCAACAGTAGTACTGAAAACTTTTATGGTTAACAGTTTACTCCGTATTTCTACGTAATCCGAATAAGTAAAATCAGGTAACTTTAAGTTTAAGAAATTCCTGATTTTAATACACTTATCATCCAAGTACGATCACAATTTTGTATTGGAGACCGGAATTGACTTTGGTTTTAGGGAATCTATTCTCAACGATTATAAAGCCAAATTGATAGGTCGAAAGTTTATTTTGCCAGCGTAAAATATTTACTACTATTTTTAACAGTAGTAGTGGCAACTTTCATGGTTGACAGTCAACTCCGTATTTCTGCACGATCCGAATAAGTAAAACGAGGTAGCTTAAAATACAAGAAATTCCTGATTTTGATACAGTTGCCATGCAGATACTTTTATAAAATAAAAAGCACAGCAGTTCGTTTCTCATCAATTTAATTCAACGAGTATGAAAACAGAAATAGTAGCGCTAGAGATTGAGTTAAAGATCAACAGAAAAAGCGGGTCGTATTTTAGTTTTAATGAAACCACTCTCCGCGCAATGCAATCTGGCCTGTGCGTACTTTATCAAGAAGTTTTTATCTGCGCCACCTACAACCGATTACTCGCTGTAGCGGTTGGGGGAAGTGCTGAGTTCTTGGTTCTTACATTTTCACACCATAGACAGCATTATAAGAAAATGATTATTCATGAAAATGAGAAGGCGCTTCAATGCGTGCGCGATATTGTGGATGAAGAAACGTGGAGAAACTGTTCGCTTGATGATAAACTAAATTCATTTCAAACGGGCTATGATTTATCCGTAGAGTTAAGTTCGCTTGCCTCGCAGCTGGCGCCAACAGTAAAAGACGGGCTGAAGAAGTTAAGCGCCCAGCGACTGAAAACGGACGAACAAAGTTCCTTGCTTGTGATTGACCATGGAATAAGTTCTGCCTTTGAGCCGGTCGTTGCACTGCGTGAACGTTTTTACCGGTTTTGCATCAATTGATCCTTACGTATTATGATTATATCAATTGTCAATCACAAAGGCGGAACTGGGAAAACCACTACCACTATCAATCTGGGTAGTGCATTGGCGGCAAAAGGGCATCGTGTTCTATTGGTAGACTTCGATGCACAAGGCAGTCTTTCGTACTCTTTGGGTATCGATGATTCACTGCCAACCATTGCCGATGCATTAGTGGATGAAGTTCCCATTCATCAAATCATTCAACAAAGAGAATCAATGGATATTCTCCCGGCCTCCTCTTCCCTGGCCGATGTAGAGTTGGCCATCGCCAAAGCAGACGAACACTATCATCATTTAAAAGCCATGTTGAGTGGATTGACTGGCTATGATTTCATTTTGATTGATTGCGCACCGTCACTTTCGTTATTAACACTAAATGCCCTTACCGCCTCCGACTTTGTAATTGTGCCTATGCAAATGGATGTGTTGGCACTTCGCGGATTGGATTCTATGTTAGAGACAGTAAAGAATGCCAACCGAATAAATCCACACCTAACGGTGCTTGGCATTTTAACGGTAATGGCCGATACACGAAAGAATATGTATCAGGAAATAGTAAATCATATCAAGACCAATTATACTGTGCGCTTGTTTAGCCAGGCTATCCATAGCAGTGTAAAAGCTGCCGAAGCGCCTTCCTTTGGTAAAAGTGTTATCTGCCACGCACCTAATACAACAACAGCTTGCGATTATCGGGCCTTTTCAGATGAATTAATTGAACTATTAAAACAACAATACCAATCCGCTTTTGCCATGGCCGAAGCGTAAACAATATTTTAACTAAAAACACTTAATACTAACACTATGGCGCTTGGAGATAATCTAAAAAAAGCAAAACTGATACCTAACGGTACAACGGAACATGTAACTGAAATATTAACCGAAAACACAACAACTATGGAAAATGATGTACTAACTGCGGAACCAAAAGCAAAAGCAAAAGCAAAAGGAAATGGTGAACTCAATGAGATAAACACCTTGTTGGAGAAAATTGCGAGACTGGAAAACGAAGCCGCCAACAGTAAAGGGGAGCTTGAAGAAGCGAAGCAAAATGCCACCACTGAATTAGATGCCATGAGGTCTGAATTAAAAACCCGTATGGATCAAATCAATGTAGCGTGCGTGGTATCAGAAGCTGACTTGAAAGGTGACATCACCTATGTGAACGATTTATTATGCGAGGTGTCTGGTTATACTCGTGAAGAATGTATTGGCCAACCGCATAGCATGTTCCGTCACCCTGATATGCCAAAGTCGCTCTTTAAAGACGTATGGGCAACAATTGGCAGAGGAAAAATTTTTCGTGGCCAAATAAAAAACCGATGTAAAGATGGATCCGCCTACTATGTGGATGCATTGATTGCTCCAGTATTAGGCCCCAACGGTAAACCCATAAAATACATTGGTGTGCGGTATGTAATTACCGAACAAGTGGTAAAACAACAAGAACTGGAAGGGCAAATGAATGCTATCAATGCAGCGACTGCCTATGTCGAATTTACCCCACAAGGAATCGTGCTAAAGGCCAACGACCTGTTCGTTAAAACGCTCAAATATTCACACTCATCAGAGATCGAAGGCAAGCACCACCGGAATTTCAATGATGCTACTTATGCTAACTCTCGCGAATACGAACAATTTTGGAATGATCTGAGAAATGGCGTTTCCCAATCGGGGGAATTTAAACGGAAAGGAAAAGACGGATCAGATGTATGGATACAGGCAACTTATACACCTGTAAAAGACGACAAGGGCAATGTTATTAAAGTCATCAAATTAGCCACCAATATAACTGAGCAAAAAATAAAAAACGGAGATTACGAAGGTCAGTTGATGGCCATCGGTAAATCAAATGCGGTAATTGAATTTAATATGGACGGCACCATTATCACTGCCAACGAAAATTTCTTAACAGCCATGGGTGGCTATTCGTTGAGTGAGGTGAAAGGCAAGCATCATCGTATGTTTGTCGAGTCAGCTTATGCGCGAAGTAATGAGTATCCGGAGTTTTGGCGCAAACTAAACAACGGAGAGTTTTTTGTTGGCACCTACACTCGCATTGGCAAAAGAGGTGAGGAGATTTACATTCAGGCTTCTTACAATCCGATTTTAGATTTAAATGGCAAGCCTTATAAAGTTGTAAAATATGCCTTGGATATGACGGAAGTAATCCGCGCCATTAAGGGCATGGCTAAAGGTGATTTAACAATGCGTTGTAATACTGCCGTAGACAACGAAGGCTTAACAGCAGAAGTGAATAAAGCACTTGATAACCTTACCTCAGTGCTAAGCAATATAAGCCAGGCATCGGATGTAGTGGCGAAGTCCTCTGACCTATTGCAAAAGAAGACGGATGACATGAAGCGCAACACAGCTGAAGTGGCAACTGCTATTTCGCAGATGGCTAAAGGCGCACAAGACCAAGCATCGCGCACAGATGAGTCTTCTAAAATGATTAACCACGTGATGACCTCTTCCAATGATATGGAAAAGAAATCGAATGTGATTAATAAAGCTGCAGAGAAGGGGCTTGAAAGTTCTAATCAAGGCATGAAGACGTTAAAAATATTGGTGGATAATATGAATGGCATCAAAGATTCAGCTAGTCAAACTTCTAATTCTATCAGTGTATTGACAAAACGCACCGAAGAGATTGGTCGCACACTCAAAGTAATTACCGACATAGCAAGTCAAACAAACCTATTGGCATTAAATGCTGCCATTGAAGCGGCTCGTGCCGGAGATGCAGGCCGTGGCTTTGCAGTAGTGGCTGAGGAGATCAGAAAGCTGGCAGAAGATTCACGGAAGTCAGCAGTAGAGATTGAAAAGATTATTGGCGATGTACAAAAAGATACCCACGCTGCAGGTAAGGCAATCGAAACAATGGAGGGCAGTGTAAAAGAAGGCAACAAGTCCAGTGTTGAGGCGGAAGTTATCTTCAAGGAAATTGCGAAGTCAACCGAAGAGACATTTGGCGCTTCCAAAGAGATACAAATAGCTACAATCTCTCAGAAGGAATCGATTGGCACGGTGGTTAAAAACTTTGAACAGATCGTGGTTGTATCGGAAGAGACAGCGGCAGGAACACAGCAGGTAGCAAGCTCCAGCCAGCAGATGAGTGCGGGTATGTTGGAGATTGCAAAAGCGGGCGATGAACTTTCAGCGGTAGCAGCCGAGCTTCAAGCAGGCATTCAACAATTTAAGATCAAAAAATAACGGCTATTCCATTTACTCTTTTAATGACAACTATATGGCAGATAAAGTTATAGCTCCTGAAAAAGGATCAGCGCACCGAACACTTCAGATTGTGGTGTTTAAATTAGGCCAGGAAGAATACGGCCTTCATATCGACCAGATTAAAGAAGTGGTAATCACGCCCAATATTACACGCATGCCTCAAACACCTTCTTACGTAATGGGCGTAGCAAACATACGCGGTAACGTGATAGCCATCTTTGATTTGGAAGACCGATTTAATTTAACACGCAACATTCAAAAACAGGGGAGCAAATATACGCTAGTGGTGGAAGGTGAAGACGTGAAAATGGGATTGCTGGTAAACGAAGTTCCTAATACCGTTTCTGTAAACACTGCCGACTTTGATGAATCGGTCGGAATTATCAACGATGCCAATGCAGAGACTAATTATATCAAGGGCATTATCAAAACTGATGATCGTTTGATTATCCTGATTGATATTTTTAAAGTCATTGATCAGGAGATGTCATCCACCATGAAAAAAGCAGCTGTGGCAGCATGATGAATTATAAATTAACTATTGGGGATGTTAAGGTGCATAAGGGAAAAGCAACTTTTACATGCCATGGTTTAGGTTCGTGTATTGGCTTGTTTATTCAAGATCGCACCACTGGCTTGGCTGGTGGTGCGCACATCTTTCTTCCTGATACTTCACACGAAAGACAAACCGAAGAGAACAAATTTTATTGTGTTACCAGCGCATTGAATCAGTTGTTGACTCAGTTTGAAACGAATGGCAGCGACTTAACTTGTTTAAGAGCAAAAGTGACAGGAGGAGCCAACGTGCTGAAATTAGGGATGCAAATTGGATATATCAATGCGCAAGCCACTATTAGCCAACTCAATACCAATAAAATTTTTATTGCAGCAACAGACCTTGGTGGTCAATACAGCCGAACGGTACATTTCTCAACTCTCACTGGAGAACTCACGGTGAAAAAACTTGAAATTAATGAAATTAAATTTTACTAAATTCTGCTACCAATGAAAAAGAGCGTATTAATCGTAGATGATTCCTTGTACATGCGTACTTTAATAAAGGATGCATTAGAGGGCAATGGTTATAATGTGGTGGGGCAGGCAGCAAACGGGGAAGAAGCGATTGACTTGGCGTTTGAACTGCAACCTGATCTAATAACATTAGACAACATTCTTCCAGATATGATCGGAACAGATATCTTAAAAGTATATCAGGAGGAAGGACTGAAATCAAAAGTGGTGATGATCAGTGCCGTTGGCCAAGAGTCGGTAGTGAATGAGGGATTGCGCCTGGGTGCGAAGGCCTATATTGTAAAGCCTTTTACCAATGACCAATTGGTGGATGCGATTACCAAAGCCTAATCCTTTGCCATGTCAAATCGGATTCGAACACTATTGATTGACGATTCGGCCTTCATGAGAAAAGTCATTGGCGATATTATTTCAAGCGATTCTTCGCTAGACTTAATAGGCATTGCGCGCGGTGGTCAGCAGGGGCTTGATATGACTCTGCAACTAAAACCAGATGTGGTAATTACCGATATGGTAATGCCTGATGTTGATGGCCTTCAGGTGGTGAATTCAGTAATGGAAAAAATGCCTGTTCCTATTATCCTATTGAGCTCATTGGATAAAACAGACTCTCGCATTTTTGATGCTTTGCAACATGGGGCATTTGAGTTTATTGACAAGCCGATCAATTTGGACGGCATTCGTGAGTATGGATTGATTAATCTGATCAAAGAAGCTTCTCGCACCGACATTAGTTTGCTGAAAGCCAGGCAGCTTGCCAAGAAAAATGTTCACCATCACACCTTCACCGAAACACTCAATTATGAAATAATCGTGATTGGCGCTTCAACGGGTGGCCCTGGGGCTGTGGAACTTATCATCAACAATTTGCCCGCTAATTTGAAAATCCCGGTAGTGATAGTTCAACACATGCCGCACCGCTTTTTAGAAACTTTCGCTGAACGATTGAATACCCAAAGCCCGTTGCCAGTTCGTCTTCCCGCCAAGGGTGAACAAATAAAAGGAGGAATAATTTATATGGCACCGGGTGAAATGAACCTGCGCGTGGAGCAAAGCATTGTTACGGGGTTGCCGATGTTCACCTTTACCGAAAAGAAATATACTGAATTCAATTACCCTTCTGTCGATTGTTTGTTCGAGTCAGTCGCAGAGCTATATGGAAAAAATAGTGTTGGGGTGATCCTTACCGGAATGGGTAAGGATGGAATGATTGGCATAACAAAAATTAGAGAGAGGGGTGGCTTTACTATTGCTCAAGATGAAGAGTCGTCAATAGTATATGGAATGCCGAAAGCCGCCTACGAAAATGGGGGAATTAAGCACGTAGTTCCACTCAAGCAAATTGCTGGGTTTTTAGTGAGCTGCTTGTAGTCAAAAAAAGATTGGAAAGATTTAAAAATAGAAAGCCATGAAAAATAAAGAAGAAGAGTACAAAGAAATTTTTTTGGCAGAGTCGTTGGATAATTTTGAGGAGATCAACCGTTTATTAACCAACCTTGAAAAAGATTTGACAGATAAAAATAATATACATGCACTATTTAGAATCACGCATACGCTAAAAGGTAATTCGGCTGGCATGGGCTTTACAGGAATTGCTGAAATGGCTCATGTGTTGGAGGACTT
>Ga0105046_10013411_pt1 | contig 12689 bp, 14 predicted proteins | sample MAT03_FD_78385 | JGI IMG/M metagenome (GOLD analysis project Ga0105046, IMG submission 78385) | Freshwater microbial communities from Lake Fryxell liftoff mats and glacier meltwater in Antarctica - MAT-03 (megahit assembly) | ecosystem: Environmental > Aquatic > Freshwater > Ice > Liftoff... | reverse complement strand
CTCGGAGCGGCAGACCGGCCGGTGTTCAAAACCTTCGGCACCGATGACTTCGACCAGATCGAAGCTCTGCTCAATAGGACCCTGGGCGAGATCACTTCCGGCCGGTTCTTCGGCGGGCCCGATGCCGGTTACCAGCCCTGCGGTGAGCCAGACTGTGTCGGCTGCCGGGTGCTGTCAGCTCAGATCGAGCGGGCAGCGGGCCGGGCCGCCTAGAACGGCGGCTCCTCCGGGGGCGGGGGCGGCTCTTCGGAGGCGGCCGATCCTTCCGACGACACCTCCGGCGGTGATCCGGGGGCGGGGTCGGCCGGCCGGCCTGGCGAGCCTGCCGGCTTCAGCGAGGCGGCGAGGTCTTCGAGGCGGAGCTCCTTGAGGCCTTCGTCGACCGCGGCCAGTTCGGTCGCGCAGTACTCGATCAGGTCTTTGGCCTCGGCGCAGAGGTCGAGCGTCTCGCGCAACTGGGCATCGCCCGAGTCGAGGCGGGCGATGATCTCGTCGAGCCGGGCGGTGGCCGTCTCGTAATCGGTAACGGCCTCGGCCGCGTCGTCGGTTATCTCACTCATCCGGGTCGAGTCCTTTCAGTCTGGTCTGGCCGAACTCTGCCGGGTCGCGCGGACGGGTGCGGCGCCGTCGCCGGCGGGCGGCGGCCACTTCGGCATCGACGCGGCCGTCAGCGAAGACGACTCCAAACCGACCGGCGACCCGGGCCTGGGCGGTGCTCAGGATCGGCTCGCCGGTCTCGTCCTCGACCCGGGCGAAGCCACGTTCGAGCGTGCGCTGGGGATCGTGGGCCCGCAGAGTGACCGCCGAAGCGCGACAGAGCGCGCGGCCGCTGGAGACCGACGCGCGTGCCGCGGCCTCGAGGGAGCCGGCGCGTCCGGAAAGGCCGGCCAGCGCCACCTCCCCCTGTCTCCCGGCCCGCCCGACCGCCGGAGAAAGGCTCATAGCCACCAGTGCGCCGATCCGCTCGCGTCGGGACGTCAGGCCACGCTCCGAGGAGGCCCGGACCTCCCGCGCCTTCTGATCGAGCACCCCGCGCTGGACCCGCACGGCCCGGGCGGGGGCGGCGGCGCGTGCGGTGAGCGCGGTCGCGCGACCGGAGACGGCGGTTGCCGGGACACGGGAAAGCCGGGTGACCAGACCGGCCAGATCAATCCGCGCCCGGTTGCAGTCGAAGCCGATCACTTCTTCGGCGGCGTGGGTCGGGGTCGAGCAGCGCACGGCGGCGACGTCGTCGAGCAGGGTGACGTCGCGCTCGTGGCCGACCGCCGAGTAGACCGGCACGGCGAGCATCGCCACGCTGCGGCAGAGGTCCTCGTCACAGAACGCCCAGAGGTCGGTCAGGCTGCCGCCGCCGCGGCAGACGACGATCGCCTCGACATCGGTCAGGGCCGCGAGGTCGGCCAGGGCCCGGGTGACCGCCGGCGCAGCCTTGCGGTCCTGAACCGGGGCAAAGCCCCAGACGACCTCCCCGAACCAGCCGCGGCGCTCGAGCCCGGCGACCAGGTCCTGGCGGGCCGCGCCCCCTTCGGCGGTGATCACCCCGATCCGCTTCGGCAGGGTCGGCCGTGGAAGCCGCTTCTGGCGCTCGAGCAGTCCCTCGGCCTCGAACTGCTTCCTCAGCGCCGCCAGCCGGGCGAGCAGGTCCCCCTCGCCGGCCGGACGAAGCTCGGTAGCGCGGAAGGTGAAGCCGGGAGAGGCGTTCTTACCGCCGGGGTAATAGTCGGGTCCGCCGCGGGCGACCACGGCGGCACCGTCGCGCAGACAGTGGTCGGGCAGGTTCAGGGCGTCGAGTTCGTTGTTCCAGATCGCGCATGGCACTCCCCCGCGCTCGTCGCGCATCTGGAAGTAAGTCTGGACCCGGGTCCGCCGCACGTCGGCCAGCTCGCCGGTCACCTCGACCCGTTCCATCGCCCGCAACTGGCCGACCAGCCTGCGCGCGTACTCGCCGACCGGCAGCGGCGCCAGGCCCGCGGGGCGGTCGGTTGGCTCCTGCGGCGGCGTGGACCCGGGATCCGGCCCCTCCGCTGCGAACGGATCCCCGTTCAGGGCAGAGGCTCCTGATGCCAGTCGCAAGCCCACTCCCTCAGGCTCTGGATTGCCGGTCTGAGCGCGATCCCTTTCTCGGTCAGGGCGTAGCTGACTCTGACCGGGATGCCGTCCTCGACCGTTCGCGAGATCAGGTCGGCCGCCTCGAGTTCGCGTACCCGGCGGGAGAGCAGACGATCGGAGAGGCCGGGAACGGCCCGCTTCAGTTCGGCGAAACGCATCGGCCCGTCAGCGAGCGCCCAGATGATCGCCCCGCTCCACCGCTTGCCGATCAGCTCGATCGCCCCGTGGAAGTGGGGGCAGACCTCGGTCAGCGGCTCGGTGCGACCGGGCGCATCTGGCAGGCGGGTGCTGTCCACGCGGGGGCTGTCTGTGCCGATCGTCACTTCCAGAGCTTACAAAACGGGCCGGGCGGCCTTATCGGGCGCAGGGGCCGGTTTCGACCTCGCCATTGGCGCCGGTCACGATCCTCCGGACGACGTTGTTGGGGATCGCCAGCCCGCCAGGCGGACCCTCAGTGGTTGAGGCAAAGACCGTGCCGAGTACCCGACCGGCCCGGTCGACCACCGGCCCGCCTGAATTGCCGCGGCGGACCGACCCCCGCAGGGAGAGCATCTCGCGCTCGAACGGGCCCGATCCGTAAGCGTCCTCGCCGAAGACCCGCTTCGTCTCCCCCGCCCTGGCGGGAGTGATCGTCAGGGGCCCGTCGTTCGGGTAGCCGATCACCGCCGCCGAGGTGCCTTCAGGCGCTGCGGTCAGTGCCGGCAGGGCGGGCAGCTCCACCGCGGCGGCCAGCACCGCGATGTCGTTGCGGGGCCTGAAGGCGATCGGCGTGGCTGCCGAGATCTGTCCGTCGTTGGTCTCAACCCGGGTGTCATCCTGGCCGGCGACCACGTGGGCGTTGGTGACCACGATCCCCGGAGCGACCACCCAGCCGGAGCCCATCACCCCGACCCCGCAGGCCGTGCCGACAACCTTGACCACCGACGCACTCGCCCGGCGCACGTCGGTCGAGTCGCCGGCACCGCCCTCCGGTGCATCGATCTGCCCGGGTGAAACAGCGATCTGCGGAATCGGCTGGATCCGGTACAGCGCCTGAATCAGCGGCCCCGAGGGCGGCATGACGTCGTTGACCGCGCCGAGCAGGATCGAGCGCTGGACCTCCTTCCGAAGGTTGCCGGCTTCGGGCGCGTAGAGCGCCACCGCGCCCACCACCCAGACGATGCCGAGCGCGAGCGCAGCCAGCAGCACGGCGCCGCCGATCCCGTCGATGATCTCGCCGAACGGTCCCCGTACGGTGGCGCCGCGAATGCTCGCGCCAACCGTCGCCCCGATCGTCACAGCCAGCGACCCAACCAGGATCGCGCCAAGCAGCGCGAACATCGGCGCATAGGGGGAATTCGAGCCGGATTCGAGAATCACGGGCGCCAGACGGGAGCCGAGCACGGCCCCGATTGCCAGCCCGCCGAGGCCCAGCGCACCGACGATCAGGCCCTGCCGGAAGCCCCACAGAGCGAGAACGAAGGTGAATGCCGTTATGGCCCAGTCGATCGCCGTCACCCGACCAATCTAGTCGCCGCCTCCGACCGGTAACTTTCAACCGTCATGAGCGGTGCGATAACACAGGAAGTGCGTCGCCAGCGACTCAAGACCAGAGCCCTGCCTCTGATCGCGATCGCGTTGGTCGCCTTCGTGGTGGGCGCGGTCACCGGCTGCCCGGGCACTCCCAACAGAGAGGCCGCGAACCGCTACCTGGATTCCTGGCAGGCCCGGGACTACGCGTCGATGCATTCCGAACTGAGCACGGCCTCGCAGGAGGCGCTCCCGCTCGAAAGCTTCGAGCAGGGCTACGTCGAAGCCGAGGCGACGGCCACGCTTCAGAGCCTTGAAACCGCCGAGGCCGATGGGGACGAAGACACGGTCGAGGTCCCGGTTACCGCATCGACGCTCGCGTTTGGCACCGTCAGTCAGACGATGAACTTCACCTTCGGCTCCGACGGAATCGCCTGGCAGAGCAACCTCCTGTTCCCCGGACTCGAGCAGGGAGAGCAGCTCTCCCGCGAGATCAGACTTCCGCAGCGGGCCTCGATTCTGGCCCGCAAGGGCGAGGTGATGGTCGAAGGACCGTCGCTGGCCCGCTCTTACCCGCTCGGTGACGCGATGATCGATGTGACCGGCGCGGTCGGCACGTCGGATGAAGAGCCCACCGAAGCCGCCGTAGCGGCCGGCTTCTCGCCAAGCGAGCCGATCGGAGTCAGTGGGCTCGAACTCGCCTACAACGCTCGCCTCGCCGGCAAACCCGGCGGCAAGCTGATGGCCGTGCCGCTCGAGTCCGAGGAGGACGCCGAGGGCCGGGTACTCGGCGAGGGTGAGCCGGCACGGGCGAAGCCGCTGCTGACGACGATCGATGCCGAGCTACAGGCCTCGGCTGTGGCCAACCTGGCCGGCCAGCTCGGCGGGGTTGCGGTGCTCGACGCCAAGCGCGGCAACATCCGCGCCCTGGCAGGTCAGGCGTACTCGGTCCTGCAACCGCCCGGTTCGACCATGAAGATCGTTACTGTGACCGCCGGACTTGAGACCGGCAAGACGACCATGGACACCGAGTACGAGTTTGCGACCTCGGGCGTCGCCGACGGACGGGAGATCAGGAACGCCTACGGCGAGGTCTGCGGTGGCGACCTGGTGGAGAGTTTTGCCGACTCCTGCAATTCAGTCTTCGCACCGATGGGCATGGAGATCGGCGAGGAGCAGATGACCGAGACGGCCGAGGCGTTTGGCTTCAACCAGGTTCCGGAGATCTTCAGCGACGAGGCGGCCGCGGCGATCCTGCCGCCGACCCCGACGATCCCGCAGCCCGGCGAGTACAACAACGAGCTCGGGGTCAGCGCAATCGGTCAGGGGACGGTCCAGGCCACCCCCCTGACCATGGCGAGCATCGCCCAGACGATCGCCAACGACGGGGTCAGGCTGCCGACCCCGATCGCCGCCGAAAGGGTGCTGCGCTCCGACGCCGGTCCGGTCACCGTGACCACGCCCAAAGTCGCGGCTCAGGTAAACGAACTTATGGTCGCGGTGGTCACCTCCGGCACCGGAATCGCCGCAGCGATCGGCGAGGGTCAGGTCGCCGGCAAGACTGGCACCGCCGAGGTCGGACCGAGCGGCGAACTGGACGAGGAAGGCGAACCGATCCTGGTCGAGAACGCCTGGTTCACCGGATATGCGCCGGCCGAGAACCCGAAGCTTGTGGTCGGCGTGATGATCATCGACGCATCTGCCGGTGGCGGCACGGTTGCCGCTCCGATCGCCGGTGCGATCCTCTCCGACGGCCTCTGAGTACGGACGCGCTCAGCCTTGATCGGGCTGCGGCGGAGTCGAAAGACCGAGCACGACCAGTGCCGCGACTCCGCCGACCGTAAGCAGTATTCCACCGACCAAGGGCAGGAAGAGTTCCGCTGTAAAACCGGCCAAGCAGACCAGCGTGGTCAGACCCAGAGCCATCCACCACTCTTCCAGGTAAGGGCCGCGCAGGCTCGCGTAAGGGGCCGCGACCACCACACCGAGCAGCATCAGGGAAACGCCGGCGGCGGCAAGTCCGATACCAATCGGGGAGAGCAAGGCCAGAAGCGCTCCGGCTCCGGCGATCAGCTGACCGACCGACTCGGCCGCGATACCGCCGGCAAACGGCCGCCTAGAGATCGAGGTTGACCTCGGCGGGCTCGCCCTCATACTCGAGCTTGAGCCTCACCGGGCGGTTTTCAATAACTCCGTCCGGCACCCTGAACAGCAGCGCCGAAGCTTCAATCGTTCCGACTTGTGACGGCGAGTCAACCTGCGGGATCTGCTCGTCAGGATCCAGTTGGGTGCCCTTCGGCACCGCGAAGATGCTGTTGCTGGGGATGCTCTCAAAGGTGTTGCCACGGGAATCGACGATCTCGAAGGAGCCCGGGACCTTGTGGGGCTCGTCTCCCAGGTTCTTTATCCGGATGAAGACGCCGATGTAGGTCGTGCCGGGCGGCGGCGGGGGCTTGCCGACCAGGTAGTAGCGATCTTCGATGTCGAAGCGGTTGAGCGGGCGCGTGAACAGCACGTTGAACTCGAGCGGTCCGAGCTGCACCGGCTCGCCTTCGATCAGGAGTTCGACGCCGTCCTCAGTCTTTTTTTCTGCCACGCAGGCCGAAAGGGCGAAGCCCGAAGCGGCAACAACGAGGGCCACAAGCAGGGCGCGGATCCATTTGCTGTTCAAGAATGTTTCCATCGGCAGGGGAGTTTATTCCTATGAAAGAACTAGCGGATACCCGTCGAGTACCGATTGCCTCCGGCGACCGGTATCGGGTCGCTTTCGGTCTGGTCGGACTCGATCTTTTCCCGAAGCTGATCGAGGGCGTGTCGCAGCTGCCGCCGGTACCAGCCGGCTCCGCCTGTGAGTCGGTCGGTCAGCTTGGCGAGACCCTTCGGTTCGGTCCAGTAGCTGAGCCTGACCACGCTGACCCCACTCGCTGCCTCGGCGATCTCCCACTCGAACCCGTTGAGGTCACGATTGAAATGCCCGCCGGCGCCACGCTCGGAGATCCGGCGCGGGCGATCGAGTGCGGTGATCGTCGTATCGATCCAGGCTGAGCGCCTGCGGAACCGCAGACGCGCACCGGCCCCGACCCCTTCGGACTCGAGCCGGAGCAGCCGGAAGTCGGTGATCGTGTTACCGAAGAGCATCGGACGGGTTGCGATGTCCATCAGGTAGTCGCAGATCTTCTCGCGCGGGGCATCAATTTCGATCTCTGCGTAGACGGGACCCATCGAGAGCCGATTCTACGGCCTCGAGCCCGCGTCGGTCCCGCCGGGGCACGGGTAGGCTGTGCGCCGTGGCTATAACGATCGCGATTCTCTCCCAGAAGGGCGGCACCGGCAAGACCACGCTGACCCGTTCGCTCGCTGACGGGCTTAGCCGGGCCGGGCTCGACACCCTGGCGATCGACAGCGATCCCCAGGGCAACCTCTCGGAGTACTTCGGGGTGCCGGCCGACGCCTTCCCGACTCTCGGCGAAGTGCTCGCCGGACAGCACAAGGCCGTCGATGCAATCCACGACGGCGTGATTCCGGCCAACCTCGGCCTGGCAGAGGCCGAACTGATGCTGGCCGGCAAGATCGGCCGCGAACTGACCCTGCGCAGCGCGCTGCGCGAACCGAAGCGTCAGTACGAGGTGATCCTGATCGATTGCCCCCCGACCCTCGGGCTGCTGACCGTGAACGCGCTGGTCGCCGCCGACCGGGCGATCCTCTCGACCGAGGCCGAGCACTTCTCCGAGCAGGGCGCCGAGCAGGCGATGCAGGTGATCGACCTCGCCAAAGAGAACCTGAACCCCGACCTCGAACTCCTCGGGATCATGCTCAACATCGCCGACATGAGGACCAGGCACGCCCGCCGCACTCTGGAGTTGTTGCGCGAAGAGTTCGGGGACCTCGTCTTCGACACGGTGATCCGGCGCTCGATCGTCTACCCCGAGTCAGCCCGCGCCGGTCAGCCGATCTACGAGTTCAACCGCCGCAAGGCAGTCGACTACGCCCGCCTGACGGTCGAGGTGCTCGAGCGGCTCGACCTCTCCGACCCGCTGGAAAAAGCGAAGAAGACCCTCCGGGATCTCGAACCGAAAACCTGACCGGGGTCAGGGGCCGAGGATGGCGGCCCAGACGAGGCCTCCGGAGACCGCGATGAAAGAGATCGTCGCCAGGGCGCGGTACCAGAGGCGTTGGTCAACTTTCGGATCGAAGGCCAGGGGGATGAACAGCGACGGGTTGACGACCGTTCCGAAGATCAGCATCGCCGCCAGGAGGGCGGGCGGGTCGTCGACCACCAGACCGACCGCGATCAGGATCAGGCCCATCATCAGGAAGTCGAGGTGGACCTGGCGGATCCGGTGGGGCTGGACCACGCCGATCCGGGTCAGCCAGTCCGGCTTCTCCTCTCGCACCACCATCAGCCAGCCGAGCAGGCCGCCGACCGCGAGTTCGATCAGCCCGACCTGAAGCAGAAGGTCCACTCCGTTCAGAGCTCCGGGACGTCGACGCCTAGCGGGCTGAAGCCGACCCGGCGCACCTCGGCCCAGTCGGCGCAGCGCTCCTTCAGCGCAGCGCTGACCATGCCGGTCTCCTGCCACCCGGTCCAGACCAGGACGGTCGGCCCGGCCCCGGAAATCGTGGCACCGATCGCGCCGAGCGAGGCTGCCTGCTCGACGATCTCCAGCGACTGCGGGAAGAGGTGCCGGCGGCGGTTCTGATGGATCCGGTCGCGGGTTCCGAGGCCGATCAGGTCGAAGTCTCCGCGGCTCAGGCCAAGCGCCAGGTGGGCGGCAGCCGAGGTGTTGGCGACCGCATCCGAGAGCGGGATCTGGTCCGGAATCACGCCGCGTGCGTGTTCGGTGGAGACCGGCTCGTTCTGGATCACGAGGATGCCTTCGAGGCCCTCCGGGGAGTCGATCCGGGTCGCGATCAGGTCGTCACCCTCACCGGTGCAGATAACGAAGCCGCCGTAAATCGATGCGGCGACGTTGTCCGGATGACCCTCGAGTTCGGTTGCCCGGCGGAGCAACTCGCCCGACTCGATCCCGAGCTCGTACATGTGGTCGGCCGCGGCGAGGCCGGCGACGATCGCCGCTGCGCTCGAGCCCATACCGCGGGCCAGCGGGATGTCACCGCCGATCCGGAAACTCAAACCGTCGGCCGGGTGGAGCGTTTCGAAGGCGCTCACCACAAGGTTGTCGCGGTCGGTCGAGACGTCGAGATCGCATTCGACCGAGAACGAGCCGGTCTCGGTCACCTCCAGTTCGAGCTGGATGTCGAGGGCGACTGCCATTACGTCATACCCCGGTCCGAGGTTGGCGGACGAGGCCGGTACCCGGACGAGTCGGTGGCGATCGGTCACGGCCCGAAAGGTATTGCTTGACGCCGGAACGTGGGTTCGAGACCATCCGAAGCGGGCATAGAGTGACCGTCAATGGAAATCGGGTTCGTTGAGATCGTCCTCACCATCGGACTGCTTCTGATCCTGGTCTCGGGACTCTCGGGGCTCGCCCACGGCACCGTGCTGTCGGTTTCAGTGCTTTCGGTTGCGGCGGGCATGGTGCTGCATGCGGTCGGCGTTCTGGACATCGATCCCCGGGACCCAAGCGTTATCGCAATCATCGAACTGGCTTTGATCTTCACCCTGTTCAGTGACGGCCTTGTAGTCGAGCGAGAGCTGCTGGTCGGGCACCGGGGCCCGACAGTCCGGGCACTGCTCTTTGCGATGCCGGGGACGATGATTCTGATCGGACTCGCCGCGAAGCTGCTTTTCGACCAGCTCTCCTGGCCTGAAGCCTTCCTGCTGGGGGCGGTTCTGGCTCCGACCGATCCGGTGATCACGTCGGCTGTGGTCGGAGCGAAGTCGATCCCGGCGAAGCTCCGGCATGTGCTGAACCTGGAGTCCGGGCTCAACGATGGCCTCGCGCTGCCGTTCGTCCTGTTCTTCATCGCGCTCGCCTCGAATGAAGCCGGTGCCGGAACTGAGGCGGTGACCCTGTTCGCCGAAGCTTTCGCCGGTGCCGCGATCGGGATCGGGTTGGCCACCCTTGCCGGGCGGGCGATCGATGACATGCCCGGGATCGGCCTGACGCCGAAGTTCGAGGGCGTCTACGCCCTGGGGATCGGGCTGGCGGCCTTCGGACTGGCTGAAGTCACCTTCGGCAATGGCCTGATCGCCGCCTTCGTCGCCGGGATCGCGCTGGGCGTAGCCGACCGTGAGACCCCCGAGGCCTTCCTGGAGTTCAACGAGAGCGTCAGCGCGGTGCTTCAGACGGTCACCTTCTTCCTCTTTGGCGCGCTGGTCGTCTCGATCGGGGTGCCGACCCCGGCGGTCGCGGTCGCCGCGCTGGTCGTCTTCACCCTGTTCATCGCCCGACCGGTGGCGATCATGAGCTCCCTGGCGGGTAGCGAGCTGCCGCAAGTCCAGCGCCGGTTCCTTGCCTGGTTCGGCCCCAAGGGCGTCGCCTCGATGCTTTTCGCCCTGTTCGTGCTCAAGTCGGAGGACGCCCAGAACGACCTGATCTTCCAGCTCGCCGCCTTCGTGATCCTGGCCTCGATCGTCGCCCACGGCCTGACCGACACCCTTGGTGCCCGCTGGATGGAGCGCAAACTGGCGACTGACGGACCGGATGGGCTCGATGGTGAACGTGACATCACTGGCGACGCGCGCAGGGACGAGCACCCCCGGGTGGGCGAGGGGTCATGATGGCCTGATGCTCGAATCCCCCTCCCAGTACTCCTCTCCCCTCTCAGGTGACGGCGACCAGCCGGCCCTGAAGATCACCGACCTGACCAAGAAGTACCCGACCGGGACCGAGGCGCTACGCGGCGTCTCCCTGGAGATCGCATCCGGCGAGTTCTTCGGCCTGCTCGGACCCAACGGCGCCGGCAAGTCGACCCTGATCCACTGCTCGACCGGCCTTGCCTCCCCCACCTCCGGCTCGATCCGGATCTTCGGTAACGACGCGGTTGACGGCTACCAGTCTGCCCGCGAGGCGGTCGGCCTGGCCCCGCAGGACCTCAACCTCGACTGGTTCCTGACCGCCGAGGAGACGCTCGACTTCCACGGCGGCTACTTCGGCATGAAGAAGGCCGACCGCCGCGACCGGGTCAAAGAGCTGCTCGAGGCCTTTTCGCTTACCCACAAAAAGGACGAGCGGACCCGCACGCTGTCTGGCGGCATGAAGCGGAGGCTGATCCTTGCCCGGGCACTGATGCACCGGCCGCGGCTGCTGATCCTCGACGAGCCGACGGCCGGGGTCGATGTCGAGCTGCGGCTGGAACTTTGGCAGTACGTCCAGAGGGTCAACACCGAGGGTACGACGATCCTGCTGACCACCCACTACCTCGAAGAGGCCGAGCAGCTCTGCAGCCGGATCGCTTTCATCAACGACGGCCGTATCGTCGCCGAGGGCTCAAGCAAGGACCTCGCGGCTACGTACCAGGTCGAAACGCTGGAAGACGCGTATCTGGAACTGGTCGGGCGCAAGGAGCTCTCGCGGGCCAAAGCGATCGCCCTGGCCGAAGCCGAGAGCGCGGAAACCCGATGAGCCCGACGATGATCCGCCTCAGCGCCCTGACCCGGCGTGAGGTCAGCCGGTTCATGAAGATCAAGGGCCAGACGATCGGCGCGCCGCTCCTGGAGACCTTCCTCTACATCACGGTCTTCGGTGCCGCGCTCGGCTCCCGGGTCGGCGAGCTCGACGGTGTCGATTACGTCGTTTTCGTTACCCCGGGCCTGATCATGATGGCCTGGGCACTGAACGCGTTCTCCAACAACGCGTCGTCGATCCTCCAGCAGAAGTTCCAGCGGGCGATCGACGATCAGCTGTCCTCGCCCTCCTCGCCATCCCAATTGCTGCTCGCCTTTTCACTCGGCGGCTTCCTGCGCGGGCTGATCATCTCGATCATCACCTTCTTCGTCGCCAGCCTGCTGATCGACCTCCCGGTCGAGCACCCGCTGATCCTGGTGCCGGCGCTGCTGCTGGTCGGCTTCTTCTTCTCCCAGCTGGGCGTACTGGTCGGGGTCCGGGCCGAGCAGTTCGATGACGTCTCCTTCGCCCAGACTTTCGTGCTGACCCCGCTGATCTTCCTGGGCGGCGTGTTCTACTCATCCGCCCTGCTGCCCGAGCCCTTCCAGACGATCACCCACTTCAACCCTGTCTTTTACATGATCAATCTGGTCCGCTACGGCTTTCTCGGGGTCTCCGACGTGAACGTCTGGCTCTCCCTCGGCGCCCTCACCCTGGCCACCGCCGCCCTCTTCGCCCTCAACCACCGCCTCTTCGTAAAGGGCTACCGCTTGCGGGCCTGATCAGTCGAAGACGGCGTGCTCTACTGCGGTGATGTCGTTGGCGCAGTTGATCACGGGCGGTGCGGTGCCGAGGGCGGTGTCGGGGTCCTTGAGGCCGTGGCCGGTGAGCACGCAGACGACGGTCTCGGGCTTGGCCATTCCATCGACGGTCTGGAGGCCGTGGGTCAGGAGGCCGGCGACCGAAGCGGCCGACGAGGGCTCGCAGAATACGGCCTCGTTGGCCGCGAGCCAGGCGTAGGCCTCGAGGATCTGCTCGTCGGTGACCGCGGCGACGCGGCCACGCGAGGTGTTGAAGGCGTTCATCGCCTCCTCCCAGCGGGCCGGGGAGCCGATCCGGATCGCCGAAGCGATCGTTTCCGGCTTGGCGACGGGGGCTCCGTCAACCAGCGGCGCGGCGCCGGCGGCCTGGAAGCCGTACATGATCGGTGAGGTATTCCACTCCTGGAAGCCCTTCCAGTAAGCGGTGACGTTGCCCGCATTTCCGACCGGAATCGAGAGTGCGTCCGGCGCGCAGCCGAGCTCATCGATCAGCTCGAAGGCGGCGGTCTTCTGGCCTTCGATCCGGTACGGGTTGACCGAGTTGACCAGCTCGATCGGATGGCGTTCGGCCAGTTCGCGCACGAGCACCAGCGCGTCGTCGAAGTTTCCTTCGAGCGCGATCACGCGGGCACCGTGGATCAGGGCCTGGGCGAGCTTGCCGATCGCGATCTTGCCCTCGGGCACGATCACCACTCCGGTCAGACCGGCCCGGACCGCGTAGGCGGCGGCGCTGGCG
>Ga0105046_10013410_pt1 | contig 12689 bp, 9 predicted proteins | sample MAT03_FD_78385 | JGI IMG/M metagenome (GOLD analysis project Ga0105046, IMG submission 78385) | Freshwater microbial communities from Lake Fryxell liftoff mats and glacier meltwater in Antarctica - MAT-03 (megahit assembly) | ecosystem: Environmental > Aquatic > Freshwater > Ice > Liftoff... | reverse complement strand
CATTTGCTCAGTTGGGAAGCCAGCGCATACTACAAAGAGGGCCAGCAAAACGCCAACTGGTGGGACCGTCTTTCCACGATCTTTCGCGGTGACGCAATGTACATCCGCATGAATGCCGCGCTCGATCTTGTAACGCCGCACATCAACGGCAAGAATGTGCTGGACGTGGGCTGCGCCTCGGGACGGTTTGCGTTTCGCATGTTGCAAGCTGGCGCAAGCAAAGTATTTGGGACCGATATTTCAGGTGAAGCGATAGAAATCGCAAAAAAACGTAGTGTGGAATTAGGATTACAAGACAGGTTGGACTTCTCAGTGGCCGATGTTGTTCAGCCCAAATCCCCGCTTCCACCAGTGGACCTGGTCACTGCGCTCGGCGTCATTGAGTATTTCAACGCTGAGGACATGTCCACATTTCTCAGCAACCTGCAAACAAAATATATCCTGCTTGATTTTCCAGACTTGGGGCGCAAGAAGGAGTTCCCCACATGGCTCCTGCGTCAGGTTTACATTCGCGTGAATCGCCTGCCCGGAGTATTCCTATATTCACTGGATGAATTCGCAAAGATCATGGAACCCGATTATGGCGATTCTGAGGGGCATATTCGCCTGCTGGAAAACCCCGAATTCTTTGAACGCTATGTTTCGATCATCAACGGGCATCATGTAAAAGTGACCATGTTCACGGTCACTTCATTGTTCGATAAGTTTGGTGATCACTTCAAAAAACTGGCCGCAAACATTCCTCTGGAATATGCGGCCCACTCGCACAGCCATGATCCGCATAACGCCTGCTCACTGGAAGAAATAATTACATCCCAAAAAGCATTTAAAGAATTCACAGGCAAACTGCCGCTTGGATACCGGGCCCCAATCGGAAGAATTGATAAAGATGGCCTGGGATATTTAATGGATCATGGTTTTGTTTATGATGCCAGTGTCTATACGTCTGTTCGGCCCGGCAAATTTGGATATGTAAATCTACACATGCCAAATACTCCTTTTCGGGTGACGCGCGCGGAAAAATCGCTGGTTGAGTTTCCTTTTACGTCGCTCTCCACGATACGAATCGTATTTGCATTAAGTTATATAAAATTGCTGGGCTGGGGAGTATATTCAACTCTTCTAAAGCTGTTCGGTTTGCCGGATGTTGCGCTCCTGCTCTCACACCCGCACGACTCTTATTTTGGCTCCATCCCCAACAACACAATCCAGGGACCTGAAAAGCTGGCGCTCTCACGCAACTCAACACGCGCTTTTGATTATTTCGACAAAGCGCTCACCGAGTTAAAATCACAGGGGTATCAATTTATGTTCATGAGCGAACTGTATCAGCAGGTAAAAGATGCAAATTTACAAAAATTTGCATGGGATGAGTGGGAATAAAAAATCCCCGAATCATTCACGGGGATTTTCATTGCTTGTGCGCTAGAGAGGACTTGAACCTCCACGCCTTACGGCACACGCACCTCAAGCGTGCCTGTCTGCCAATTCCAGCACTAGCGCAAGCAGGCCGTATTATAATCGGCTTGCTTTGCTTGTCAAGCGCGCAAAGAACAGCGCGAAATAACAGGAGATGTGTATGGTCCGAATCGTTGTAGATGCGATGGGAAGTGACAACTTTCCCACGCCTGATGTAGAAGGGGCAGTAATGGCTGCGCGTGAATATGGAGTGGAAATTATTCTGGTTGGGGACGAGAAGATCATTAAGCCTGTGCTGGACGCGCAAAATGCAGGGAATCTGCCAATAAGAATTGTCAATGCACCTGAGATGTTGACAATGGAAGACAAAGGTGAAAACCTGGTCTTGAAAGCACGCAGCAAAGACGCGAAGAATTCAATGGCTGTCGGCATTGATCTTGTGAAGAACGGTGAAGCAGATGCATTTGTAAGCGCCGGCAATACCGGGGCAGGGATGGTCACTGCATTATTTCGTTTGGGACGCATTCGCGGAGTGGACCGACCTGCGCTGGCCCCGATCTTCCCCACTGCAACTGGAACGTGTGTTGTGCTGGATATTGGCGCAAACCCCGATTGCAAGCCAGAAAATCTTTTGCAATTTGGAATTTTGGGAAGCATTTACGCTGAGAAAGTTCGTGGCGTAAAAAACCCGAAAGTAAGTTTGATTTCCAACGGTGAAGAGGAAGGCAAAGGCAATGAATTGGTAAAAGCCGCAACTCCATTGTTCAAAGCGTCAAACTTAAATTATTTCGGTAATGTGGAAGGCAAGGAGGTAATTGGGGGTAAAGTGGATGTGGCCGTAACAGATGGATTCACAGGCAATGTAATGCTAAAATCATCTGAAGCAGTCGCCAAGTTGATCACGGACAAGATTCGCGAGATCATCAAAAATGGCAGTATTCTGACGAAGCTCGGCGGTCTGTTGGTAAGGCCTGCGCTTGGGGCGATCAAGAAATTGCTTGACCCAGCTGAGCAAGGCGCGGCGCCCATGCTGGGTATAAACGGACTTGTGTTTATTGGTCACGGCCGCTCGGATGCATTTGCCATCAAGAACGCGGTCCGAGTGGCAAAACATGCCGTCGATGTAAAAGTGTTGGATGCAATGAAATCTGCAATCGAAGAGAGCCTTAGGAAATAAAATGAAAATCATTAAAAACGAAAAACTAATTACACGGAACGGAAAGATCGGTCAGTGGATAAGCCTAGCCGCCTTACTTGTACTTGGCGGGGGCATGTATATCTCGTTTTCAAGACCCGAATTGTTTACTTACTCAGTTGTATCTCTGGTAATCGGTTTTATCATGACCCAGATCGGTATGTACATGGGAAACCGCTGGGGACGGTCACCCCGCCCGGACGAGAAAATTGATACGGGACTTAAAGGCCTGCACAGCGAATTCAATATGTATCACTTTTCTTCACCGGTTTCCCATTTGCTGGTCGGACCGTCTGGTGTGTGGACGCTTATCCCATATCACCAACGTGGAAAGGTCGCCTATATAAAAAATCGTTGGAAAAATAGCGGCGGTGGATTCATGCAAGGATATATGCGCATCTTTGGGCAGGAAAATTTAGGCCGCCCGGATATTGATGCGGAAACCGAAGTACAAACATTAAACAAATTCTTCGCTAAAAAACTTGAAGGAAGGTTCACACCAGAAGTCAAGCCCATTTTAGTATTTACCAGTGATGAAGTTGAAATAGAGGCGGGCGATTCTCCAATCCCTGCGATGAAATTAAAGCAGCTCAAGGAATTCCTGCGTCAGGGCGCGAAGAACCGCGCACTGACTTCCAGTCAGATCCAGGAGATCACAAGTCTGTTTGAGCAGGAATAGTTAAGCAAATACTCAACAATTCTTGTTATGTCGTTGCGAGAAGGGTTCTTGCTCTTTCCGACGACACATGCGCCGCACTGCGTTTGTTGCAGTGCAGGTGAGCAATCCCCTGTCATTTAGAGACTGCTTCGGCAAAAGACAAGAACGCCTCGCAGCGACATTCTGTATATGGTACACTTGTTCTATCTTTGGAATCGCCAACAATCCGGCTTTCCATAAAAAACGACGAGCGCAAATCAAATTCCAAATTTAGCAATTACGAGATACTCCGTAATATGACATCCATTGTTTCAATTGACATAGAAACCACCGGCCTCGATGAAAACCGCGAGGCCATTATTGAAGTTGCAGCCGTAAAATTCAACGGCCGCCGCGTGGAAGATGAGTTCACCACACTTATCAATCCCGGCAAAGCAATTCCTGATTTTATTACTGGGCTGACTGGAATTGACAATGCCATGGTCCGACAGGCTCCTCGCCTGCGTGATATTGCACATGAGCTGACAGCCTTCGTTGGCGACGCGCCCATTCTCGGTCATAATGTAAAATTCGACATTGGCTTCCTTCGCAAAGCGGGACTGTTTGAATTTCATCAGACCATCGACACTTATGAACTTGCTTCGGTTTTGATGCCGACAGCCAGTCGCTATAATCTGGGCTCGCTCGGCCAGCAACTTAATATTCCCCTACCCGCAACACATCGCGCGCTTGATGACGCGCGTGTCACGCAGGCGTGTTATGTGCGCCTGCTTGATCTGGCGCGCGAACTTCCGCTTGAGACCTTACAACAAATTGTGGAGTTGGGCAACTTTGTAGATTGGGATGCAGGCTGGGCTTTTGAACAGGCGCTCCAGGCACGCGCCAAAGAAGGAATTAAGCCCCTCGGCACGGTGAGCGAAAGTCGAACCGTCAGGACTACGCCCAAACAAACGCACACCGTTTCTGCGCCTAAACCTAAAACTGGTTCAACCAAAAAAGATTTTCCTCCCATTGAGAAGAACCTGGAGCCAACCGGTCTTGACCCCGAAGAAGTTGCCTCTGTTTTGGAATACGGCGGTCCCTTTGCGCAATACTTTGAAACATATGAACAGCGTCCCGAACAAGTGGACATGCTCAAAGCGGTAACGAATGCCCTTTCAAACGGCAACCATTTACTGGTCGAAGCGGGAACCGGTGTTGGTAAATCATTCGCATATCTCGTGCCTGCGGCAATGTTCGCAGTGCGGAATAATACCCGTGTGGTCGTATCCACCAACACGATCAACCTGCAAGACCAACTCATCAAAAAGGATATTCCAGATCTGCAAGCCGCGTTAAATCTTGATGTGCGCGCGGCAGTATTGAAAGGCCGCGCGAATTATCTTTGCCCGCGCAAGCTTGATTACATGCGCACCCATGGGCCGAAGGACGCGAACGAGATGCGCGTCCTTGCCAAGATCATCGTATGGGGACTTGAAAATAACAGCGGTGACCGCAACGAACTGAATCTGACAGGCCCCATTGAACGCGAGGTTTGGGGCAGGCTTTCTGCTGAGGATGACAATTGCGATACCGAAACATGTCTGTCACGCATGGGTGGCACATGTCCATTTCATCGCGCGAAGCAGGCGGCTCAAAGCGCGCATCTGTTGGTCGTAAACCATGCGCTCCTGCTTTCAGATGTCTCCACAGGCAGCAAGGTTTTGCCTGAATACGATTACGTCATCGTCGATGAAGCTCATCACATGGAAAGCGCTGTGACCAGCGCTTTGTCATTCCGCATGACCCAAAACGATCTCGAACGAATGCTAAAAGAATTAGGCGGATCATCCGCAGGGCTGCTCGGCAGATTGTTGACCGAGACTCACGAAACGCTTCGCCCCTCAGACTTTGGCCTGCTTCAGCAAAAAGCAAAACGCGCCACAGACCAGGCATTTCGGCTTGAACAAATCTCAAAACAATTTTTCCTGGTGCTCAGTGATTTTATAGCCATCCAGCGCGAGGGGCAGCCTGCCAGCAATTACTCCTGGCAGTTGCGCGTTGTCCCTGCCACGCGGACATTACCAGGCTGGGACGATGTTGAGATCATGTGGAGCCAGATCAGCGAAACGATGGCTTTACTCATGAAAACCCTTGAGGAAATTTATAAAGCGCTTGGCGAGATCTATGCCGAAGGCCATGAAAACGTACAGGATGTGATGGGAACCTTGAGCAGTTTGATGCGGAGAATGAGCGAAGCAGAAGCTGCATCCTCTGGTATGATGCACAAACCAACCAACGAATTGATCTATTGGATCGAAGTAAATCCGCGCGGCGAAAGATTATCACTCAATGCGGCGCCGTTGCGCGTGGGTCCGCTTGTAGAAAAACATTTATGGCATGAAAAAGCCTGCGTAGTGATGGCGTCTGCCACGCTCACAACGCATGGCGAATTTCGTTATCTTCGCAATACACTCTCCGCTGACGAAGTGGATACGTTAGCGCTTGGCTCACCCTTTGACTACGAATCCAGCACCTTGCTTTATGTGGCCAATGATATGCCCGAACCGAATGCGCCCGGCTATCAGCAGGCGCTTGACCGCGCCATTGTCTCCACCGCCAAAGCCACAGGCGGACGAATGCTCGTGCTCTTCACATCCTACGCCGCGCTCAAGAAAACGGCACAGGCCATTACCGGCCCGCTCGCTCGTGAGGATATTTTCGTATTTGAGCAAGGCGAGGGCGCATCGCCAAATGCTTTGCTTGAATCATTTAAGTCGACAGAGCGCGCAGTGCTGCTTGGAACCCGTTCATTTTGGGAAGGCGTGGATGTGCCCGGCGACTCGTTATCCGTCGTGGTGATTACCAAACTCCCCTTCGGCGTGCCGTCAGACCCGATCATATCGGCACGTTCCGAGTTATACGAAGACTCATTCAATGAATATTACCTGCCCGAATCCATTTTGAAATTCCGCCAGGGATTTGGACGTTTGATCCGCTCGGCATCTGACCGCGGTATTGTTGCAATTCTTGACAGGCGTGTATTAACCAAGCAATATGGAAAATTATTCCTGGAATCACTTCCTCAATGCACAGCGCGGCAAGGTGCGACAACGGGATTGGCGAAGATGGCAGGCGACTGGCTTGGGGTATAAGCAGGAATAAAACGGTAATGAATATTGGCGATTACCTTAAACGCCTGAAGTATTCCAAACCGGCCCGCGCTGATCTTGAGACTCTGCGCGGGCTTCAACTTGCCCACCTGCAAAACATACCGTTCGAGAATCTTGATATAGGCTTGGGAAGAAAAATCGAATTAAACGAATCTGCGTTATGGGACAAAGTCATCACTCAAAAACGCGGCGGGTTTTGTTATGAATTGAACGGCCTGTTTGCGCGGCTATTACAACAAATCGGTTTCGAGGTCACTTATCTCAATGCGCGCGATTACCATGAGGGGAACGATACCTTTGGGATTGATTTTGACCATCTCGCTCTCATGGTAACCATGCCGAACAAATCAACGCGCTGGCTGACAGACGTAGGTTTTGGAGATACGTTTACTCAACCGCTGAACATTGACGATTCACCCGAACAAGTACAGGGTTTGCGTGGTTACTTGGTCGAACCATTTAGAAACGGTTATCAGATCTGGCAGCGCAATTATGATGGCTCTCGTGAACGCCAGTACTTCTTCGACCTTTCCTCCCATCACTTTCCAGATGAATATTTGGAGACCTGCCAATATCATCAAACATCGCCAAAATCCATTTTTACACAAAACAGGATCATCTCACGGCTTACAGAAGATGGTCGCGTTTCATTAGATAACGATAAACTGATCATCACTTCAAACGGGAAACGTTCAACACAGGAAGTCAAAGAGGACGAGCGAACATCCCTGCTTAAAAAATATTTCGATGTTGCGCTGTAAATTAATTCACAACGCAACATCCATCTTCATAAACACATCCACCACATGCGGATCGAAGTGAATGCCCGATTGTTCACGAATGGTCTTTTTTACCTCGACAGGTTTAATCCCCTTGCGATATGGGCGGTCTGACACCAACGCATCCCAAACATCCACAATCGAAAATATCCGCGCCGCAAAGGGAATCTCTTCGCCTTTTAATCCGCGCGGATACCCTGAACCGTCCCATTTTTCATGATGACAATAGGGAATATCAAGCGCGGGGTGCAAAAACTTGATCGGTTTTAACATCTCAAACGCAAAGATGGGATGCTGCTGAACAAGTTCCCGTTCTTCATCCGTAAGGCTGCCGGGCTTAAGTAGAATGCCGTCGGGAATCGCCATCTTGCCAATATCATGCAGGAGCGCGCCGCGTGTAATGTGTACCAGGGCATCCTCACCAACATGCATGGCTTGTGCAAGACGCTGTGTCAGCGCCGTCACTCTTTTTGTATGGCCTTCAGTTTCTTTATCGCGCAGATCCAGCGCACGCACCCACCCTTCCAGCGTGGCTTGATACGCTATTTCCAATTCCGCATTACTTTCCTGTAGATCATCGAACAACTGGGCATTGTCAATCGCAACTGCGGCCTGATTGGCAAACGCGGAGATCATTCCCAGGTCATCATTACGGAAAATGCCTGTGTGGGCGCGATTATCCACGTAGATCACGCCGATGAGCTCATCCTTGATCTTGAGCGGCGCGCACAGTATCGAAAGCAGGTGATACGCCGCCACACTGACCTGCTCAACAAAGCGCGGATCCTCCTGCGCATTTGTGGTCAGGATCGCCTCGCCAGTTTCTGCCACCCGCTTCACGATCGTCTTACTGATTGCAAACGCATCTTTATTTATATCCTCACGAGCTATCCCCCGCGCAATGCGGACTTTCAACTCACCGCCAGGTTCGCGCAGCATCAAGAATCCGCGCTCGGCACCCATAAGCGCAATTAGCCCATCCATAACCTCTTCCAGTACCCGCTCCAGTCCTAACGAGGAGTTGATTACGCTCCCCACACCCACGAGCGCCTTGACCTGCCTCTTATGCGAATCAAGGTACCCGGTCATCGCCTGCCTAAGATTGTTGAACGAACTTGACATTTGTGTGAGATCGCGAAGGATCATGGATGTCTGTCCGTCATTCGTACGGGCAAGATGCATCATTACACGCATCAACGTTTTGTTCATCTCCCCAAATTGTTTTTGAATGATTTGGGTATCATAAGTTTCGGTCATGGCAACGCTCCGGGATAACAACAAACCAAATCAAAAAATAAATTTAGGTTATCTGGTAAAACCAGTCTGGCGGCAATCATATTTCCTACAATTTTGGCAAAACAATGGATTGCTGTTTTTGGTACTTCCCTTTTTTATCCGCGTACGAGATATCGCACTCTTCATCCGCTTCAAAAAACAAAACCTGCGCCAAGCCTTCATTTGCGTAGATCTTGGCGGGCAAAGGCGTGGTATTCGATATTTCAAGTGTCACAAACCCCTCCCACTCAGGTTCGAACGGCGTGACATTCACAATGATGCCGCAGCGCGCATACGTTGACTTTCCAAGACAGATCGTCAGCACCTTTCGTGGGATGCGGAAATATTCAATCGTACGCGCCAGGGCAAACGAATTCGGCGGCACCACGCACACATCCCCAACAAAATCCACCATCGATTTGATATCAAAATTCTTGGGGTCAACAATTGCAGAGTAAACATTGGTAAAAATCTTGAACTCATTCGCAACGCGGACATCATACCCGTAGGATGAAACGCCATACGAAATCACCCCATCACGGACCTGGTTATCTACAAAGGGTTCGATCATTTTGTGCTCAAGCGCCATCTCACGGATCCAGCGGTCAGGTTTCAATCCCATCATTTTCTCCTTGGGTTTCGTCAACCTAGTGACGAGAGTGTAATTTTGTGTCCTCAAACTGCCATGATTTTATAACAAAATTGCAAATACGCAATTGCAACTTCCTGATATATAATCGCGCCCACAGTCAACAGGCTGCTAATCACAAATAAATAAGGAGAAAAATAGAAATGAAGAAAGTTGTTAGTTTTCTTGGTAACGAGATTTTGCTCGGCATGTTGATCACAGTCTTGAGTGTCTTTACAGCCATAGCCAGCTATCAGGGCGCTCTGGCAGGTGGGGCACAGAATGATGCCGAGATCAAAGGTATGCAGGAACTGAACGACGGTAACGCTATATACCTCACAGAAAACCAGAATATTTCACAAGATTACAATTACTACGATAACTGGTATATAAATCAAGATAGCAACCCTGAAGCGGCAGACTATTATCAGTTTAATTACTCGCAACAATTGCAAGACGCCATTACCCGCGACCCCAACACAGTCTGGGACGATCAATACTACACAGAAATGGCAGCCACATCCACAGAGTTTTTTGACAGTTCAGAGACAAATTTTATCCTTGCATCGAATTGGAATGAGCGTGGAGACTGGCTCCAATTAGTCCTGACGATCATGGCAATCGGGCTGGCCTTCGCAGGCTGGGCATCCATCAACAAGGAAGAAAGCAACCTGCGGGCATTCTTCTCACTGCTTTCCATCATCACCTTCGTCGCCGGCATAATCTCTTATTTAGCCACACCAGTCATTGGGTGATAATAAAACTACAAATCGAAAAAGAACCCGTCTTGTGAAGACGGGTTCTTTTTATAAAAGGACTTCCGAAGTCTTTTTAGTACAGGTATAATCCGAGCATGGCAAATAATTCATATCAGCAAACCATCAATGAGTGGCGCAAGGAACGTGACGAAACCATCCGCAAGGAAAATGGATGGCTTTCACTTACCGGCCTGTATTGGTTAAAACTCGGAAAGAATCAACTTGGCTCAGATGCAAAGTCCGAGATCCAGCTGCCGGAGCGTATTCCCGCCAACATGGGTTATCTCGAATACAATGGGAAATCGGTCACCTTGCGCGCAAACCCCGGTCAAAAAATAAAAGTTAACGACAAGTCAACAGATTTTGCGATTCTGGAACCCGATATTTCTGACGACCCAAGCTTTATTAATATACAGGATGTTCGTCTCGTTGTCATTCAACGCGGCAATAAAATTGGCGTGCGTATGTGGGATAACCAACGCGAAGAGCGACGTTCCTTCCCCGCCCGCACCTGGTATGACATCGACGAAGATTTTCGCATCCCCGCCATCTACGCCGCATATGACCGCCCAAAGATGGCCTACTTCCCTGATCTCACCGGCGAAAAATCCGAATTCCCTGTGGAGGGTTATCTTTCATTTGAATTCAGCGGAAACAAGCACAAGCTCGATATCAACAAAGAAGATGACGGCACCCTCTTCGTCCGCTTTTGGGACCCGACTAGCAAGGATGAAACCTACCCTACAGGCCGCTATCTCATTGCAGATGAAGAACCCGATGGGAAAATATTCATCGACTTCAACAAAGCTTATTGTCCGCCCTGCGCCTTCACAGATTTCGCCACCTGCGTCTTCGCCCCCGAACAAAATCATATCGATTTTCGGGTAACGGCAGGTGAAACGTATACCAGACGATAAACAAATAAAAACCGCCATGAATGGTGGTTTTTATTTTGAGTGATCTCATTGGGAGTGCGCCTTTGGCGTTTGCCTGAAGAAATCTCCCGCTTATATACAAAGATTGCTTCGACGAAAGAGCATCGTCTCGCAATACTTGCACAGTACGCAAGTGCAGTGTGACGACAATATACCTAAAACATTTGAAGTAATTTTTCTGGAACCCAGAAAGCGCCAAATCCCATAAATCCCAACACAATCGAAGTTATCAATATCGCAACACCAACTGCGATCAAAATCCTGTCCCGCCGTTGGTACGTCAACACATCCAGCCACGTGCGCGGACCGACACCAAACGCGCGCAAATCCATCGCATCGATGATATCTTCACTTCCAATAATGGCATGAATCGTCACCGGCACAAAAATGGGGCCTAACTTCCGCACCTGCGCGATCAAACCGCCGCTAATTTTTTCAAGTTCATATCCGCGCGCGCGCTGCGCATCCATTGTCAGTTGGAAATCCCTGCCAAAGGTCGGGACGAAGCGCATGGTCAAATCCATGGCGTAGGCAAATTTATCGGGAAGACCCAATCCTTTGAACGTGATCCCATATAAAGCGGGGTTGAGTGAGTACGGAATCAAAATCGTCATCACGGCGATACTGGATACACGGACAAGCTGACTCACTGCAAAGAAGGCACGCTCAACTGTGATCTTCAAAACGGGAGTCCAGCCCAAAATGGAAAACGAAGCCCTGAACTCGCGGATGAGATGCTCCTGCTCATATAATTCGGTTCCCCCACGGCCTGTGATAAAAGTGAGAATTGCAAAGAAAAAAACAAAAGTGACAATAAAAAGAAATGCGCGGCGCATTTCATGCCACTTCACACCGGATGTAAACAAGACAAACATCGCGATCATAAGAAATGGAAGCAAAAAACGCACATCCCAGAATGAAAGCGTGGCAACGAGACAACACGCATAGAAGATAACCCATGCGCGCGGGTCAAAGGATTGAATGAAAGAGTTTTCGCGTTTTCGATAACGCCAGGCAACCAGCATAGAAACCAATTCTCGTCTTTGCGAGGAGGATGCTCTTTCCGACGAAGCAATTTCCTACAGTGTTGGAGATTGCTTCGGGCAAAAGAAAGAGCGCCCTCGCAATGACGTATAAAAAATTTAACGACCAGACTGAGTCCGTGTAGACTTGTAGGCAACAACCAACATTGGAACAAGAATAGCAGCGAAGATTAGATTCGGGCCAGCAGAAGGCAGGAACTCGCCTACAATCGCAGCGGCGAGGCTAAAGCCATTGATCCAGATATCGGAAAGCGAAGCGAAGAGAAGCCCAACGATATTGCCCAACATGCCCCACGTCACCGCAGTTGCCACATCTTCGTTATCTTTGAAGAAGTATCGCACGGCAAACACCAGCGCAAAACCGATGAGAATGGCAATACCCGCAAAGAATGATATCTGCGCATCACCGAAAACGCCATTATCTACATCAAAAAATAACATGTTGGCTTCGCCACGATTCATGAAGAATAGTAAAGCTGTGATAACAGCCAATGCGCCGCTGACATACAATACGGTGTCGATGCTCTTCTTCTTGTCAGAGAACAGCATCCACATGCCAGAGACGAACCCGATCAGGCCGTTGCCAATGCTCCATTGCGGAGAAAGGCCAAAACCAGTCAGCGCGTCACCGAACATGTTGCCGACTGCGCCTGTGAAGAAACCAACCACAGGGCCAAAGGCAAAACCGAAAAACATTGGAATGGCAATCGCAGGGCGCAGGGAAACCTGACTCAACGAGGGCACAACGAAGACGGTGCCGTTGAACAGCCATGAGAACACGGCATATAGTGCTGCGCCGATAGCCATCCATACTACTTCACGAGTACCAACTTCCCAGGCTTTGTTG
>Ga0105046_10013408_pt1 | contig 12690 bp, 11 predicted proteins | sample MAT03_FD_78385 | JGI IMG/M metagenome (GOLD analysis project Ga0105046, IMG submission 78385) | Freshwater microbial communities from Lake Fryxell liftoff mats and glacier meltwater in Antarctica - MAT-03 (megahit assembly) | ecosystem: Environmental > Aquatic > Freshwater > Ice > Liftoff... | reverse complement strand
TTCTACGAGCACTTCGGCTACGGCACAATCGAGCGACGCAACATCTGGACAGTGCCCACTTCCATCCTCCCGCAAGGCGAATTCGACGGAATGCGTTACTACGAAAGCTCCGACGAACCCGCACTCGCCGCCTGTCGACAGCAAGCGGTCACGCAAGGGCAATGCGATATCGAGCGATCGGCGAGTTCCTGGAAGCAACATTTTGATCGGCCCTTCGACGGCTATGTGATCGTCGATCGTCCTGAGCCCGCCGGTCCTGTGCAGAGCTATCTGCACATGAATCAGGTCGCCGAAAACGGGCAGGATGTTCTGCGCGTCACGCACCGCGACGCGATTTCACCCGCCGCGTTTCGCCGCCAGCTGCACTTCCTTGCCAGCCTGCGGGATCAATATGCCGCCGTTCGGCTCACGCTGCCCGCCGACCTGCCGCTGCACTATTTGCTGCGCGAGTCGCAGCTCCCCCACCGCCCCGTGAACCACCCCGCCGCAGCACTCCGCACGGTCACGCGGATGCAACTGAAGATTCTCGATCATCTAAAATTCCTCGTCGCAGTTCGCACCGCAGAGCATCTGAACGGATCGATCATCGTCCGCGTGCTCGAAGCCGAAGGGCATTCCGTCACATTGGTCTTAGATTTTCAGCACGGCCGAATTGACGGTAGGCTCACTGAAGATTCCCCGCAAATAACCTGTCGCGACACCACCTGGGCGGCCATCGCTTGCGGCGAACTGAAATTGACCGACGCAATTCGGCTCGGCCTTGCCGAATCTGATCTCAGCGACATCCCCGAACCATTTATTGCCGGGCCAGTGCCCTTTTGTGACGAATATTTCTGAACCACCCCACGGCGAGAAGATTGATGACACCCGACCCGCACGACCTGGCCTCTGGCGTTAAACACAAGGCGCGAGAACTCGGCTTCGACCTGTGTCGGATTGCCACCGCCGCGCCGTCCGAGCATACGGATCATTTCAAATCGTGGCTCGCACAAGGCCGGCACGGATCGATGCAATACATGGCCCGGCGCGTCGATGAGCGGCTGGACCCGGCCATTTACTTCCCCGGCACGCGGAGCGTGATCTGCGTGGCGATGAACTATCACACGCCGTTGCAAGACGATTCCCCGCCTGCCGATGTCGCATCGCCACAGGGACGCATCGCGCGCTATGCGCTCGGGGCCGACTATCACAAGCATCTGAAGGATCGACTGTACGACCTGGCCGACTGGGTTCGCGCCGCCGCACCCGGCGCGCAAACCAAGTGCGGGACCGACACCGTCCCCCTTCTTGAGCGCGAGCTTGCGGAACTGGCCGGCATTGGTTGGATCGGCAAGAACACGTGCGTCATCAACCCCGACATCGGCTCATGGCTGCTGCTCGGCGAGGTTCTGACGACGATCGATCTACCCGCCGACGAATCGCACGCCAACCACTGCGGCACCTGCACCCGCTGCATTGAGGCGTGCCCCACGCAGGCCATCGTCGCGCCCTACCAGATCGACGCGCGGCGATGCATTTCCTATCTGACGATCGAACACGCCGGAGATATCGATGAAGATCTGAAATCCAGAATGTCCGATTGGATCTTCGGCTGCGACATTTGCCAGGACGTCTGCCCGTTCAATGGCCGCGCGCCCGACGCGACCGATCCCCTTCTCCAGCCGCGCGTGTCCGGCGGAAAGCTCGACCTGAACCAGTTGCTCGCCTGGCGACAGGAAGATTACAGTCGAACGTTCAGCAACATGGCGGTGAAGCGAATCAAACTTCCGGTGTTGAAACGCAATGCGGAAATTGCGCTCAACAACGCCTCCTCACAATGAAACCACAATACGCACTTTTGCTTATTCTTCCGGCCTTGCTGACATGCTGCGCTCGCAAGCCAGCACCCCCGCAGCAAAACCCCAACGTCGGCAAGGTAAATCACGTCGTCCTTGTCTGGTTGAAAACGCCTGGCGAGATAAATTTTATGGATCAGATAACTCTGCTCTCGCACAGTTTTGCAGCGAGCATTCCGGGAATTACGCGTGTCGAGGTCGGGCGCAGCCTCCCATCGGATCGGCCGGGCGTGGACGGAACCTTCGACCTGGCGATCATCATGCAGTTTGAAAATGAATCATCGCTCAGGGCGTACGAAACCAATTCCATTCATGTTCACGCGTTGGTCACTCTGCTCAAACCCGCATCTGCAAAAGTAGTGATCTACGACTCGGTCGTGCGCGATCTTATCGAATGAAGTGGGCACCCGCCGCGTGCGTGACCGATCCCCGGTGATCTCTGCAATTTTGGCACCCCCTGCAAGCATGGCAGCTTTTACCCCCATTTTCGCCGTCATCGGACCCACCGCATCGGGGAAAAGTGCGTTGGCGCTCGACGTCGCAATCCGCGCGGGCGCGGAAATTCTCAGTGTCGATTCCATGCAGGTCTACCGGCAAATGAATGTCGGAACCGCCAAGCCCACCCCGGCGGAGCAGGCGCGGACTAAGCATCATTTGATTGATATCGTCGACCCGAATGAACGATTCGCCGTATCACGATTCGTCGACCTTGCCACAGAGGTGATCCGTGACGCGCAGCGACGCGGCGTGCCGCTCGTTGCCGCGGGAGGAACGCCGATGTATTTCAAATCGCTCTTCGAGGGAATCTTCGAAGGACCCGGCGCCGACGCCGACCTTCGCGCTCGGCTGGCGACCGAGACGAATGAGTTGCTGCACGAACGACTGACCCGTGTCGATCCGGTTTCCGCGTCGCGCATCCACACGAACGACACTCGGCGTATCATCCGCGCGCTGGAAGTTTTCGAACTAACGGGAAAGGCAATCTCGTCGCTTCAGACAGACTGGTCGACAGGCCGGACGCGCTTCGATGTTTTGTGGGTGGGATTGAACTGGGATCGCGACGCCCTGAACGTGCGCATCAACGCGCGGGCGAAGCGGATGCTCGCCGAAGGATGGCTGGAAGAAGCCCGCGGACTGCGAGAACGCTTCGGCGCGCTCTCGCCGACCGCGCAGGAGGCTGCGGGGTATCGGTTTTTGTTCGATCATCTCGACGGTCGCATTTCGCTCGACGACGCCGTCGAGCAGATCAAAATCTCCACACGCCAACTCGCGCGCGCGCAAATGAAGTGGTTTCGCAGGTTTCAAAACGTGTCGTGGCTCGCTGGTGATGGCAATTTTGCAGAAAACGCCGCTCGATCGGTCGAATTATGGCGGCGGCCTGACAAGGGATAGAATCGAGCAGTGAAGTTCGGATACCCGATGATTCTCGACGTGCGTGACCGCCAGATTGCCATCGTCGGCGGCGGCGCGGTCGCCAGGCGAAAGGCGCTGACGTTGCTGAAGTGCGGAGCGACGTGCCTGCGCGCCGTCGCCCCGACGTTCCGCCCGGACTTCCCTGGGGTTGAGGAGAAGCTGACACGAATCGTCGAACCGTACCGCCCCGAGCATCTGGCAGGGGCCGAACTGGTCTTTGCCACGACGGACAATGCCGAAGTAAATGACCGAGTCGTCCGCGACGGCCGCGCGATCGGTGCGTGGGTGTACCGCGCCGACGGCGGCGAAGAATCCGGCGATTTCTCCAACCCCGCCACGAGCTTCCGAGGGTCTGGTATCATGATCAGCGTGTCGGCCGCGGGAAGTCCGGCGCTGGCGACATACATGCGCGATCGACTCGACCAGGCAGTTGAAACGGGCTGGGAATCGATGGTCGATCACATGGCCGATCTCCGCCCGCGCGTGCTGAAATCCTCCCTCGACAGTGCGGCCCGCGCGGAAGTGTTTCGCGCCCTGGCTACGGAAGAGGCCATTGAAGTTCTTACGCTTCAGCAGCAGGATGGACTGTGGAAGTGGCTCGTCGCGCGCTTTCCAGAACTTGATTTATGATTCAGCCTTCGCTCGCACAACTCCTGCTCCTCTCCCTGGCGACCGCCGCTTTTGTCGCGTCGGGCGTGGGGTCGATCATGCGAAGCAAACTCGTCGCGCTCGGCGGGCAGGTGCTGGGCATCGCACTCGGCAATGCCGTTCTGATCTGGCATTTGATTGACCGGCGCGCCGCCCTGCCATTGGGAGACAATTTCGACACGCTGCTTTCACTCGGATTACTCCTGGCGATCTGCCTGACTTATGTGCAGGTGCGTCGACCGCTGGCGGGGCTGGATTGGTTCGTCACGCCGCTCGTCGTCGTGCTGCTCATCGCCGCCGGTTTGCTCGGTCGATTCGAACCGCAGGAGTATGTCAGCGGCACGTGGAATTGGGTGCACCGCGCCACCGCATATTCCGGTGCCGCCGCATTCGCGCTGGCAGCGGCGGGCGGCGCGATGTACGTCATCACCGCGCGGAAGCTTCGCAGCAAGCAGCATATGTCGTCCGATCTCGGCAGCCTCGAACGTCTCGAACACCTCACCATGCTCGGCGTGACGCTCGGATTCGCGCTGCTGTCGATCGGAGCCGTCACCGGCTTCATCAAGATTTTCGCTGATCATCGATCTACCTCAACACCGAAGATCGTCCTTGCGTTGGCGGCGTGGTTGATTTATGCGGTCGTGCTTCACGCCCCGATCAACCCAAGTTTCCGCGGCAAGAAAGTCGCGGTGCTGAGCATCTTCGGATTCCTGCTGATGGCCTGCACGATCATCACGGTCCTGCTACTTCCGGAGGCACGATCGTGGTGCAGCGGCTTATGCTCGTGGGGCTCAGCCCCAAATCCGCGCCCGTCGAGGTCCGCGAGCGCGTGACCTTCGCTGCCGAAGAAGCCCGGCAAGCGCTCGAAAGGTTCAACCGCCGCTTCGATAACTGCGAAGCCGTCCTGCTTTCCACCTGCAATCGCACGGAACTCTACGCCGCCCGCGCGGTCCACGGGCACCCGCGCGTCGAAGAGATGATCGAGTTCTTTGCCGAAGAAAAGCAGTGCCCACGCGATCTGCTCACCACGCACATTTACGAAAAGAATGACCGTGACGTCGTCGATCATCTTTTCACCGTTTCCACCTCGCTCGATTCGATGGTGCTCGGCGAGACGCAGATCCTCGGGCAGGTTCGCGAGGCGTACGACCTGGCCTGCCGGATGCAGACCACAGGAACGATGCTCAACCCGCTGTTCCAGCGCGCTATCGCCGTCGGCAAGCAGGTGCTTCATCAGACCGCGCTGTCCGAGGGTCGCGTGAGCGTCGCTTCGGTCGCTGTCGATTTTGCCCGGCGAATCTTCGACCGATTCTCCGACAAAATCGTCCTGTCGATCGGGGCCGGCAAGATGGCGCAGCTGGTCCTCCAGAGCTTCCACGGCCTGAAGCCCAAACGATTAATGGTGTGCAACCGCGACCCGAGCAAGGCCGGCGAACTTGCGTCAAGATTCTCCGGCGAGGCTGTCCCGTTCGAGCATCTCAGCGAGCACCTTGTCGCGGCCGACATCGTCGTGTCGTCTACCGGATCGTCGCATCCGATTCTCACGAAGCAGTTGTTCGAGCCGCTGCTCCGCACCCGCCGGTACCGTCCGATTTTCCTCATCGACATCGCCATGCCGCGCGACATAGAAAGCGCGATCGGCGAGTTGAATAACGTGTATCTCTACAACCTCGACGATTTGCAGCGCGTCACTGCGCAGACGCACACGCAGCGGCGCGACACCGTCGACGACGCCCGGCAGATCGTCACCCGCGCCGTGGCCGACTACGCACAGTGGCACAGGGCCCGGGAGTTGGGCCCGCTGATCGATCAGCTCTATCAGCGCTATCACGAACAGGCGAAGGAAGAGCTACAGCGTACGCTGACCAAACTGCCGAACATCTCGGCGGCGGAGCGGGAGCATCTCGAAGAACTCACCCGGCGCATCGTCAACAAACTGTTGCACGACCCGATTCGCGCCCTGCGCGACGCCGACAGCCTGCACGCGCCGGCGGCGCAGTACAGCCACGCGTTGCGAAAGCTGTTCCAGCTCGACCCGCCTTCCGAGAAATCCAACAACGAATCCTGAATGCAGCCATCGATCTGGACATCGAAGGGCCTGATGCTCGCGACATGGGCCGCGGCGTTCGCGCTGACAGCGCTCCACTACGCGGGTGCCCGGTGGTTGGCGGTGCTTACTGTTGTGCTCATCGACGGCGGCGCGACGCTGTTCTGGGTGCTGTCGGCCGGGGCGCTCGGTGCCGCGGCGCTTCGCGGGTGGCGCGTGCGCGTCAGCGGCGCGCTTTGGGTAGCGACGGCGGCGGCGCTGGGACTAGGACTTTTCGGATTGATCTGTTTAGGGCTCGGCGTACTCGGTGCTTTGAATCGATCGACGTGCCTCGGACTGTGCACGGTATCGATCCTGCTGGGCGCGGGCCCGACGGCGTGGCGACTGCGACATCGGCTCACGCAGCAGATTGATCTGCCTATGCCTGACCTACTTCGCAAACCAGCGGGCGCGTGGTGGTTGTGGCTCGCCGCGGCGCCGCTCGCGGCGGTCGCGGTGGTCGGTGCCACGCTCATGCCCGGGCTCCTCTGGAAGCCCGCCGACCCGCACCCGTATGACGTCCTCGTCTATCACCTGCAAGTCCCACGCGAATGGTTCGAACTCGGCCGGATCGTTGAACTGCCTCACAACATCTACGCATATTTTCCGTTCAACGTGGAGATCCACAACCTGGCGATGATGCACCTGCTCGGCGGCCCGTGGGCGGGGATGTACGCCGCACAGCTTCTGAGCGTCATATTTGTGATTATTGCTGTGATTGCAATATACGCTGCGTCGCAAACGATCGTCGGTACCGTCGCGGCGGTGGTCGTGCCGTGGACGGTGATGCTCGGCGCGGTGGCGTATGTCGAGGCGGGGTTGATCGCGTTCACGGCGGTGGCGATCGCATGGGTAATCCGCGCGACGCGCGAAGATCTCCCCCGCTGGCCGTGGATAGCCGGCGCGATGCTGGGCCTGGCGTGTGGCGTGAAATGGACGGCCGTCGCGTTCGTCGCGCTGCCGCTGATCTTCGCGGTGATTGCGATCTTGCGCAAGCCGCGCGCGGCGATGCTGATGGCGCTGACGTGCTTTGTCTTTGTCTGCCCGTGGCTTGTCCGAAACTTTGTCTGGACGGGCAACCCGGTGTTTCCCGTGGCGATGTCCGTGCTCGGGCAAGGGCATTATTCCGACGTGCAGGTGGAACGATTCGCACTGGCGCACGGGCCGCGCCCCGAGCAGCAGAATCTTTCGTCGCGCCTTTCTGCCGGATGGAAAGAGATCCTGGCGAATGGCCAGTACGGATACGTGCTCTGGCCGGCTGCACTGTTCTGCGGAGCGATCCTTTGGCGAGACGCACGGGCACGGGTGTTGCTTTTCATGTCGCTCGCGATGCTGATCTGCTGGCTGTTTGCGACGCACCTGATGAGCCGGTTTTACGTGACCGCCATTCCGGTCGCGGCGATGTTGATCGGGCTTCTGGCTGCGAATCGATTCGCCAAACCCGTGCTCGCCGGGTGCGTGTGCCTGCTTGCGGGCATCGCCTGGCTGGGGTTTGGTCGCGGAGGGCTGCATCAGAAGATGGATTACTTCGCCCGCGAAGTCGGCCAGCGCGGCGTGTTCGGAATCGACGAATCGGGGATGGCGCAGTTCGCATCACCGGACCTGATTCGTGACCTGTCCAAGCGGCGCGAAAGCGTTTATCTCATCGGCGAATCGCAGGTGTTCTGGTTTCCGCTGCCGATGTCGCGGCTGAAGTATCGAACCGTCTTCGATGTCGGCGGGGATGCTACAACACCCGCGCTCGAAGCGTGGACAGGGTTGAAGGATCGACCCACCGACGCCATCTATTTCGTCAACCCGGATGAGTACAACCGGCTGCAATCGACCTACTGGCAGATCCCACCAATCCCGCCGGAATGGGCAGAACGGCGCGAACACTTCCTCATCGAATAGCAGCGTCACAGAATCGTAAATCGGTCGATTCGACGCAATGATTGGCCCGGCCGAGTCTTATGAAATTGTTCCACGTGGAACATTTCTCCGACCAGCTTTTCAGGCGTTCGGCTCTTCATGGTAAGGTCGATTTGTAATGGCACAGGGCATTCTCAACCTCGACAAACCCGCCGGCATCACCTCCGCGCGGGCGGTGGATCGAATCAAACGACTGCTGCCGCGCGGGACGAAGGTCGGGCACGCGGGGACGCTCGATCCGTTTGCAACAGGCGTGCTGCTGGTGCTCGTGGGATCGGCGACGAAGAAGTGCGAGTCGCTCATGAACGATCCCAAGCAGTATGAGGCCGTCATCAAATTCGGCTCCACCACAGCGACGGACGATCTTGAATCCGAAGAGATTCCCTTCGCCGGCGCCGGTGAGCTATACCGCGCAGCGATCGAGGGGGTTCTGCCACGGTTCGTCGGATTGATTCAGCAGCGGCCTTCCGCGTTCAGCGCGATGAAAGTAGCCGGTCGCCGTGCATACGCGCTGGCACGGTCCGGATTGGCTGTCGAGCTTCAGGCGCGGCCGGTGAATGTTTATGGAATCGACCTGATCGACTTCGCCTGGCCGTTACTCCGCCTGCGGATTGATTGCGGCCGAGGCACGTACATCCGCGCGCTGGCGCGCGACATCGGCGAGGCATTGCAAGTCGGTGGGCACCTCCGCGAACTTCGGCGAACGCGGGTGGGTGCGTTCTGGGCGCGCGATGCCGTGACGCTCGAGCAAGTCGATGCTTCGAACATCGATCAGAAGCTTCAAAACGTTTGAAACATCGGATGATAACTCGCCAGCGGACCTGCAATGCTCGGCGGGCACGCAAGCCGACGTCGATACCGTTGATGCAGAATCTTTGAAATATCCGGCCGAAATTGTACGCCACGCAGTTCCCCGAAGGACGCGGGCAGAATCGAAAGCTACTTTAAGGAGCTCGCTACAACCTAAATTGAACCAGCTCACCCCAGGCCGCTTTTGGCATGAGCGGGCGTGATCCCTATAATCCACCGCACGATACGGAAAGGATCTTGTGTCTACTGCTTCTACATCGCTCGAAACATCCACCTCGACCAGCGCGTTGCCATTCATCATGCGACGGCTGCACTCGCTCACGGGGATTTTGTTCGGCGGATACATCATCGTGCATTTGTTGATCAACGCGACGCTTATTCAAGGGACGAATCCTGATGTGTTCCAGGCGCAGGTGGACAAGATCCACTCGCTGCCGTTCCTCATCGTTATCGAGTGGGTGTTTATCTACATGCCGATTATTTTCCACGGCGTGTACGGCACGTACATTGCGATCGCCGGACGTCCGAATGTGAGGAGCTATCCGTACGAAAAGAATTATTTCTACGTCGCCCAGCGCGTCAGCGCGATTCTGTTGCTGGCGTTCATTGCATTCCATGTCCTGGGAATGAAAGGCGTGCTCGGCGCGAGCAGCCCGCTGACGTTCGACCCGCAAAAGGCGACGGCGACAACCATCTCGCATATCAACGCGAACTGGTTCACCGCGTGGTTCGTTTACCCGGTCGGCATATTGGCCGGCACGTTCCACCTCGCGAACGGATTCTGGACGGCGGCGATCACCTGGGGGCTCACAGTTTCGTCCACCGCGCAGAAGCGATGGGGCTTGGTGTGTATCGGATTGTTCGCAGTAACTTTCCTCGCTGGCATGAGTGCCTGGCTGGTCGCAGTGAGCGGCGGAAAGTTCACGTTCTGATTGGAGAAGTCATGCCTTTTGATCGCTCCATCATCGACCGCTACGCAGCACAAAGCGCCGAAGTCCGCGCCGCCGTCGCCGGGCTGTCGCGTGAGGAACTGCTCGCCTTCCCCATCCCCGGCACATGGTCGATTCAGCAAGTGATCATTCACATTCAGGACAGCGATCTGATCGGCATTGACCGTATGAAGCGCATCATCGCGCAAAGCAATCCGCTTATCATCGGCTACGACGAAACCGCGTTCACGCAATCGCTCGCCTGCGATAAACAGTCTATCGACGACGCGCTGATGATCTTCGAAGTCGCGCGGCGGCAGTTTGCAGTCGTGCTGCACACGCTGCCCGACGCGGCGTTCGAGCGCACCGGCATTCACAGCGAGCGGGGGAAAATTCGTCTGGCCGATCAAGTGCAAGGCTACGTCGACCACGTCGCCCATCACCTGCGCTTCGTTCGAGCGAAGCTGGAGAAGCTGAAGGGCGGCGTGAGATGATCGCTGAGCGCCCAAGAGATGCAATCACCGACCGCTCAAGTGTGATGAACAACGTGAAGTGAAAATTTTGCGAGCATCTTGTCTCGTGTAATTAATGAGCCTGAACTCGATGTCCTGAATGACTTTCGCCTCTGGCTCAAAAAATGGAATAAGGGCGGTAAAAGAAGGTTAAATCATGGCTAAGTCATCTAAGCGTGTCATCGTCGTCGGGGGTGGACTTGCGGGGCTGGCGTGCTCCATCAAACTCGCCGAGGAAGGCGTAGCGGTGGATCTGTTTTCGATGGTGCCGGTCAGGCGATCGCACTCCGTTTGCGCACAAGGCGGAATTAACGCGTGCAATGAAATCGCGCGGCAGCAAGGATACAGCGAGTGGATCCACTTCGACGAAACCGCGCTCGGCGGAGATTTCCTGGCCGACCAACCGCCGGTGCTGGAGATGGCCAACTGGGCGCCGAAGATCATCGACTTGCTCGATCGCATGGGCGTGCCGTTCAACCGAACCGCCGAGGGACAGCGTGCCCTGCGCTTGTTCGGTGGATCGCTTTTCAAGCGAACCTTCTACGCCGGCGCGACGACCGGGCAACAGTTGCTTTACGCGCTGGACGAGCAGACCCGCCGATATGAATCTGAAGGCAAGGTCAACAAGTTTGAGTTCTGGGAATTCCTCTGGCCGATTCTTCATGAGGGGCACTGCGTGGGCATTGTCGCACAAGACATGCGCACGATGCAGATCCGATCGTTCCGCGGCGATGCGGTCGTCCTGGCCAGCGGCGGGAACGGTTTGATCTTCGGCAAGAGCACGATGTCTGTTATCTGCACCGGCGGGGCCGTCTCGCGCTGCTATCAGGCGGGCGCGAAACTCGGCAACCCGGAAATGATTCAGGTTCACCCCACCGCCATCCCCGGGGAAGATAAGTGCCGCCTGATTTCCGAATCTGCCCGCGGCGAGGGTGGACGCGTCTGGGTGCCGCGCAAGTCCGGAGACGCGCGAAACCCCAACTCTATCCCCGAGGACGAACGCTACTATTTCCTCGAAGAAAAGTATCCAAAGTACGGCAACATCGTCCCGCGCGACATCGCGACCCGTGAGATCTTCGAAGTCTGTCAGCAAGGCCTCGGCGTGGGCGGGGGAAACATGGTTTACCTCGACCTGCGCGATCAGGTGCAGAAGCTCGGCAGGAAGGCGATCCTGAACAAGCTCGAAGGCATTCTGGAGACCTACGAGAAGTTCGTCGGCACGGATCCGCTCGACGAGCCGATGAAAATTTTCCCCGCCGTCCATTACACGATGGGCGGGCTCTGGGCCGGATTCACCAAAGACCAAAAGACCGGCGGGCTAAAGTTCGGCGACCCCGGGAATATGTCCACCAACATTCCCGGCCTGTACACGATGGGCGAAGCGAGCTTCGCCTACCATGGCGCGAATCGGCTCGGTGCCAACAGCCTGCTCAGTTGCATCTTCGACGGCTTGTTCGGCGGAACGTGCATCAAGAACTACATCAACGACAAAGCCCCCGTCGCCGCCGCGGACGTGCCGCAATCGACGTTCGATGCGTTTGAAACGCAGGAGAAGGATCGCATGCAATCGCTGCTGACGAATCAGGGCGACGAAAATCCGTATCTCCTCTGGCAGGAGATGGGCAAGTGGATGACCGAGACTTGCACCGTCGTTCGAATCAATGAGCGGCTGGAAGAAACGTTGAGCCGATGTCAGGATTGGAAAGCGCGATTCAAGCGCGTGAAGCTCAGCGACACCGGGATGTGGACGAATCAAAATCTTTCCTTCGCCCGTGCCGTGCGCGACATGATCCTCTACGCAGAGGCGTGTCTTAAGGGCGCGCTGATGCGCAACGAAAGTCGCGGCGCGCACTACAAGCCTGCCTACCCAGACCGTGACGACGCCAATTTCCTCAAGGCAACGATCGCCACGTACAACGCGAAGGAAGACTCAGCCGAGATCAGCTTCGGCCCGGTCGATACCAGCATCATCACGCCCCGCGCCCGCACGTACGGGAAGAAGGACGTGAAGGCACCCGAAGGCAAACCCACACCCGCGCCGCAACCCGCGGGCGTATGAGTCGACGGCGCTTTACGTTTAGCCGTGCCGCTCGCGGCCCGTTTGCAGTGTCGCAACCGAACCGGCAGCAGGCCGTCCGGCCAAACGTGTGGGATCGATCAAAGCCTTTTCATGCCTCGCTCGCCACGCCTTTTCATTCCGCCGGCCGTACAATTCGTGTAGATGGCTACCCGATCCGCTTCAGTCCCCGCTGAATCTGACATCCTCTGCGAATCCTGTGGCTACACGCTGAACGGCCTGTCTGATTCCGGCAACTGCCCCGAGTGCGGCAACCCCATCGCCGGCAGCACCATCGAAGACGGGCGAAAGGTCAGCGATTTCGAAGCCGCTCCCACACGTCAGACATTCCTACGAACGACCGCACACGTGCTCTTCACGCCCCGGGCATTTTTCCGAAAGCTCAGCGTGCGCGCCAACGCGCAGCCGGCGGCGCAGTTCGAGTATGCGTGGATAAGGTTGGCCGCGCTGCTGTTTTTCCTGGCGATGC
>Ga0105046_10013403_pt1 | contig 12695 bp, 10 predicted proteins | sample MAT03_FD_78385 | JGI IMG/M metagenome (GOLD analysis project Ga0105046, IMG submission 78385) | Freshwater microbial communities from Lake Fryxell liftoff mats and glacier meltwater in Antarctica - MAT-03 (megahit assembly) | ecosystem: Environmental > Aquatic > Freshwater > Ice > Liftoff... | reverse complement strand
TTTCATGGCTGTTTGTATACGTCGGTTCTCCGGAGAGGTAACCAAAGAAACAGCAAAACAACTAAAAAGATGGGAAGTTGGCAAATAAAAGGCAGGCCACAAGGGCCTGCCCGCATTTGGTTTCTTGAAGATGTATTGTTCCGGAACGCGCAATTCCGAAAACGTCAAAGTTCTTGCGCTTTTTAGCCCGTTTGGTTGGGCCTTCGAAGGGGATAAACGATAGGTAGGTTGGCGTTATGGTTATTGAGTTAAAAAAAACATCTTCAGGCGTAAGCCGTTATGATCTCGTTGGTTAAATCAATTTCCAGATACAGTTCGTCGCTTGAGCTGCCAAAGGCATATTCCGACACGGAGGTCTGGTTGTTTCCGCTGTAGGTTACCACAAACGATTGACTGTCTTTTATGTACACTTTCAGGTTGTCAAGATCGCGGTGTACCGCAAGTACAGAACAAGCAAAAGGCAATTGGTTGATTTCCTGATAAGTTCCATCTTCCATAACTTTCAAAAACAGGGGTGAATTGGCGTAAGTGGTCGTTCCCTGAACAATGTTTGAACCATCAACATCTTCGATGATAATGAAGTCCGTTTGTTTTTGAACCCTTCCGAAAGGATTGTTTATCTGATAACTGCTGTGTAGGGTAAGTGAAACGGCCATTGCAAAACTTTATACAAAGATGCAGGCCGAATTATGGAATGCCTTCAAAATGGAATTGCTTTGTTACGACAAAATTTATGTCTTTATTTAGTTCGAAAACGATACTATTTTTTTCAAATAACTGATTATCAATTAAATAATCTTATTTTTTACAAATTTCAAAATATCGTCTTATATTTACTTCCCATCCGTCAATCCGTCATGATCCAACGTATTTCATGAAAAAGAAAACACTTTTTACCGAAGGAAACACTCCTCAGGCCGTACAGAACCTGTTCGTATTAATTTTATCCATGAGTCGTACGGAAAAAAGGGATTTCATGCGCAGCCGGCAACAAACGGTGCCGGAGGCGGGCGGTCCGAAAAAGCAATACCTCGCGTTGTATGGATTGATGCAAACGTATCTTGAAAAAAACGACACCCCGCACCTTGAGGCATTGTATGCCTTTTTGCGAAAAAAATACCAAGAGGACACCGACCTGAACGTATTGGCTTCATACCTGTTTGAAAAGTTGTTGGAAAGTTTGCGCAACAAACCCATGCTCCAAGGGGCCATGCACCAGCGCCTGAATCAAATACTGTCCGAAATTTATCTCCTGTATTACAGAGGTTTGTACCGCCCGGCCATTGAACGGGTTGAGGAAGGTTACAAGTTGGCTCTCAAACTTGAAAAGGCCAATTACCTGTTGGAATTGTGCATGTGGGACCGCAGGCTTCACCAGCAAATTCTGCCTCCGATAGAAATGATGGAAAAAAATGCTCAAATCAGCCGCCTTGAACTTGAAGTTTTGAACACACAGCAAAAAATCACAGAAACCATCCAGCATTCCGAGCAAATTACCCAATTGATATTTCTTCAAAAACCTTATTCGGACTCCACACAGGATAAAACTGAAAAATTGTTGGAATGGGCCCGTTCAACAGACATAAGTCTTTTTCCTTTCCGAATAAGCTACACAGGGCATACGCTAGAAATGTATTACCACAACCTGATGCAAAAAAAGCACACCTCAGATGCACAATCGCATTTGTTGGGCGCGTATTTGTCACAACACGAAGCGTTGAAATCGTTTGAGGGGCAAGCCGCCTTGTTCCGTCAGGAAGAACGCAACATGTATTTCAGCACCATCAACACGTTTCACAACATTTGCGTGCGTTTGGGTAAAATGGACGATCTCGAAAACATTACAAACGACATTGAAGCGCAGGGCGACCCTTTGCTTTATTTCAGGTTTGTACTTTCTCAAAAACTTCAAAAGTGCATCATTGAACAAAATTTTGAACAAGCCGCCAATCTCATTGAGCAAAGTGATGCAGCATCCAATTTGATTACCTTTGCCTACCAGATTCCTGAACAACGTTTGATCGTTTTACAAACCACCATTGTTTCGGTTTATTTTACCCTCGACAACTATACAAAAGCCTACGACTGGCTGCTGAAGTTGTTGGCCAACAACCGCAATAAAATACGACCTGATTTGAATTACCTGAATACCCTGCTGCTCGTGATTTGCCAGTTTGAATTGGGCATGTATCCCAAAAACAAACCTTGGTATCCTGCCGAGTCACTCGTTCGTCGATGGCGGGAACAAACCAACATGCCTGTGATTAGTCACCTCGTTTTGGACTTGCTTGTAAACGCCATGCGGTGGTTGCCAGGCAACAAAAAGAAACCAGCAAATCAAACGTTGTTGCCAAAAGATGCCGCACGACTCGCTGCCCTCAAGGAACCAATACTTGCAGAACTCCAAAACAATCCGAACCTGAGACCTTATTTTATGTTTCCGTGTTGGATGGATTCCTACTTGCTGAACATCACCAACAAAGAAGCCATTCTACGATTGACCCCGGATAAAAACACAGCTTAACCCATGAACATAGCCCTCGCGCAACTCGACTACCACATCGGCAACTTTGATGGAAATGTGCAAAAAATGCTCGCTGCAACAGCACAAGCAAAAGCCCAGGGCGCCGACCTCATCTTATTCGGCGAACTTGCCGTGTGTGGATACCCGCCCCGCGATTTTCTGGAATTTGACGACTTCATCAGAAGGGCCGGCGACGCCGTCGACAAACTGCGCGAAGCCAGCGAAAACATCGCCATCGTGGTGGGCGCCCCAACACGCAACCCTGTTGCAGCAGGCAAAGACCTTTACAACTCCGCTTATTTCCTTTACGGTAAAAAAGTCGTAGGCATACAACACAAAACACTGCTGCCCACTTACGACATCTTCGACGAGTACCGCTATTTTGAACCTGCCTCCAGTTTTAAAACCATTGAGTTCAAAGGAAAACGCATCGCTCTGTCGGTGTGTGAAGACATCTGGAACGTAGGCAACGAAAACCCGCTGTACACCGTTTGTCCGCTCGATGAAATGATGTCCGAAAAACCGGATTTTATACTCAACATTTCGGCTTCCCCTTTCAGTTACAAACAAGCCCGTACCCGCATCGAAACCGTTAAAGCCAACGTGCATCGCTACGGCATTCCCGTGTTTTACGCCAACCACGTGGGTGCCCAAACAGACCTCATCTTCGACGGTGGCAGTCTGGTGGTATCGCCCGACCTTCAGGTGTTCGATGAGATGCCCTATTTCGAAGAAAACCTGCGTGTTTACAACCTCGACGAAGTTATGAAAGGAGGCGTGAACAACGAACAACCCAAAGACAAAACCAAACTCATCCACGATGCGCTGGTGGTAGGCATCCGTGATTATTTTCGCAAACTGGGCTTCAAAAAAGCCATACTCGGATTGTCCGGCGGCATCGATTCGGCAGTTACGGCAGTTTTGGCTGCCCGCGCTCTTGGGCCCGACAATGTGCGGTGCCTGCTCATGCCAAGCCAGCACAGTTCAGACCACTCCGTGAACGATGCACGCCAACTGGCAGAAACGCTGGGTATTCAGTACGACCTCATTCCCATTGAACCCATATACCTGGCGTTTGAAGAAAGTCTGAAAACCCAATTTTGGGCGCAGCCCCAAAACGTAACCGAAGAAAACATTCAGGCACGTGTACGCGGCACCCTGCTCATGGCCATCAGCAACAAATTCGGCAACATTCTGCTGAACACCAGCAACAAAAGCGAAATGGCCGTGGGTTACGGCACGTTGTACGGCGACCTCGCCGGTGGACTGGCCGTGCTGGCCGATGTTTACAAAACAGAAGTGTACGACCTGGCAAACTACCTCAACGCTACAGTGCATCTTTTCCCGCATGGCGGAGGCCCCATCCCGCAAAGCAGCATCGAAAAACCACCAAGTGCTGAGCTGAGGCCTGGACAGAAAGACAGCGACAGTTTGCCACCCTACGAAGTGCTTGACCCCCTGCTTTTCCAATACATCGAAAAACGACAGGGTCCGCGTGAACTGGTAGCCATGGGTTTCGACGAGGCGCTGGTGGCCCGAGTATTGCGTATGGTGAACATCAATGAGTTCAAACGCGAACAAGCCGCACCGGCGCTTCGTGTAAGTGAAAAAGCATTTGGTACGGGACGACGTTTGCCCATTGTAGGCAAATATTTGTCTTAAAAAACGCGTTACTTTTGGCTTTACAAACCAGTCAGACAACATGGCAAACAAAGAAAAATTCACAACCGTCATTCAGGAGGGTTATACGTTCAAAGGCGGGTCCATTGTGCTGGGCGGTGCCATGCTCGACGGGGAAAGTATACCCGGCGTGCAGGTCAAAGTGCCGCTTAAAACCCTCAACCGCCACGGCCTGATTGCTGGTGCTACAGGTACTGGCAAAACCAAAAGTCTGCAAGTCATCGCAGAACAACTGGCTGCCAACGGAGTACCCAGTTTGCTTATGGACATCAAAGGTGACCTTTCAGGCATTGCCATACCGGGCTCCGAAAACCCTAAAATCATCGAACGTTCCGGAAAAATCGGCGTTTCATGGCGCCCTGCCGGCAACTCGGTGGAGTTCCTTACGCTTTCCGGCGAAAAAGGCGCACGCCTGCGCTCCACCGTGAGCGAGTTTGGGCCGGTGCTATTCAGCCGCATCCTCGGCCTCAACGATACCCAAGGTGGCATTGTGGCCGTCGTTTTCAAATATTGTGACGACAACGAATTGCCGCTGCTCGATCTTAAAGACTTCAAAAAAGTGCTTCAATTCCTCGGCAACGAAGGTAAAGAAGCCATGGAAGCCGAGTATGGACAGTTCAGCAGCATGTCTGCCGGCACCATCCTGCGCAAAGTGGTGGAACTGGAACAACAGGGCGCCGATTTGTTTTTCGGTGAACTCTCTTTCGACGTACAGGACCTCACCCGCATTGATGAAAACGGCCGAGGCGCTGTGAACATCGTACGCTTGACCGACATTCAGGACCGGCCAAAACTTTTCTCTACGTTCATGCTGCAAATGTTGGCGGAAATCTATGCCTCCTTCCCCGAAGAAGGCGACCTTGAACAACCCAAACTTTGCATCTTCATCGACGAGGCGCACCTTGTTTTTCAGGAAGCTTCCGACAAACTGCTTCAGCAAATCGAAACCATCGTTAAACTCATCCGCTCCAAAGGTGTGGGCGTATTTTTCATCACCCAAAACCCGACCGACGTGCCCGAAAGTGTACTGGCACAACTCGGTTTGAAAATCCAGCACTCTTTGCGCGCTTTCACCGCCAAAGACCGCAAAGCCATCAAAACGGCTGCCGAGAACTACCCCGTAACCGAGTTTTACCAAACCGAAGACTTGCTCACCAACCTCGGCATCGGTGAAGCCATGGTGAGCGTGCTCAACGAAAAAGGCATACCCACGCCGCTTGCGCATACGCTCATGCGCGCACCCGAAAGCCGTATGGACGTGCTTACACCCACCGAAATTGACAACATAATCAACAAATCTGCGCTGGCGCGCAAATACAACCAGGAAATCGACCGCGAAAGTGCTTTTGAAATACTGAGTGAAAAGATCAAGGAAGTGCAAGCCGCTACACCCGTTCCCAAAGCTAAAAAAGAAAAAGAAGAACCTACCATGATTGAAACCATCGCCAAAGACCCACTCACGCGCCAAATCGGACGAACGGTGGCACGGGAAATTACCCGCGGTCTGTTGGGCGTGTTCGGCCTGGGAGGCAGCAGCAGCAGCCGGAGGAAAAAGACTGGCTGGTTCTGAATCAGGATTCACACTGGAGAATAGCCGCCGAACAAAACTGTTCTGAAATAATCGTTCAGCGGTTTGGCTACATGGAAATAATCGAGTACAAACTTGGGGAAATTTTCGCCAATGGCCAGTTCGGGATCGAGGTCGGCCATGAAGTAAAACTGTTTGAAGGCGAGGTATGGTTCTGTTTTAACAAGTTCTTTAAATTCGGGAGGAAGAACTTTGTTTTTTTCACCTTGTATACCATCGTATTTGGACACAAACCCTGGAGCTTCCACCAGTTCGTGGAAAGAGTCCGGATCCTGCGCAATGGCGCTACGCATGCGGTGCAGCGCGGGTTTGTCGAGGTTGTAAGCGCCTCCGCCAATTTGCAAATGGCCGGAAGAAAGCTGCATGTAATAGCCAGGATAAGCGATATCATCACTTGTTTTGCCTTGCCGGGGTGCAAAGAATGCGGAAACATGCGTTTTATACGGACTTTTATCTTTGGAAAAACGAACGTCGCGGTGTAGTCTGAAAATGCATTTTTTTGCTTCAAGCTGCGCAAGCTTGGGCTCAAACGTTTTTAAACCTTCGATGATGGTGGCAACAGTTTGTTCAAACGGTTTTTTCAGCGTTTTTTCGTAACGCGTTTTGTTTTTTTCAAACCAGTCGCGGTTGTTGTTTTGCGACAAATCGTACAGAAATTGGAGGGAGTCAGCAGTTAACATGCGCTTGAATCAGATGGTAAAAAGATACGTATCGAAGGCGGTTTCGGCCGCTGTTCGGCCAGACATGCGAAACAGTTCAAAGGTAATTCTACGTGCAACCAAATACGCTTTTTGCGTCTTGATCTTTTTGTCTCCGGTTGTCGCAAAGGCACAACAAGCGCCAAGCCTCATTCAGGGTATGTTGCTGCATGCCGGCGGACAAACCGTCGAAATCAGCGTTTCAGATGCCGTCTTTCCCTTTCGGCAAAACCTTACGACCAACAGTGCCGGCAACTTCAGCACCACCCTCCTGCTCCATGACACCACCGAAATTTGCCTGAAAGTCAACGGCTTTCCGGTGTATTTTTTCGCCCTTCCTGGCGATTCGGTTTACCTCAACCTCGACGCTGCGCAAATTGAACCGAGCGGCCTTTTTTTACAAAATGCTTTGGTCGATGGCAAACTCGCTGGCGCCAACCGATGGATGTTTGACCAATGGTTCGCGATCCAATCCCTTGCTGAAGAAGCTACAACGGCTGCGTATGCCGACCCCAATCAGGCCCCTTACGATTTTCGCTCCTTGCGCCTCCACGAACTTTCCCTTGCGCTCGATGCCTGGAACAATTACATAATGCAGTTTGAATTTGCAGATCATTTGTTCCTGCGCTGGGCTGAAGCTCAATTGCGCTACCGTGCCGGAATGGATGTTTTGGAGTACCCCATGGTGACCGCCGCCCACCAACAAATTTCCGATACCTCGGCCTATTTCATCATCGGCGATGCTGTGCCTTCCGACAACCCGGGTGTACGGTATTTTTCTGCCTGGCACAATTACCTGCTGGCCAACACCAACGTTTTTGAATACCTGGTACAGCACAGTCTGACCTACAAAAAACGGCGCAGCAACCTCCGTGAATTTGGGTACCCTGCTCCTATGGTCAGAAACCAACTGGTACTTGAAATCCTCCTGGATTTACCGGGAAGTGCAGGACGATCAGCCATGCTCTCCGCTTTTTTCGCCAACCAACTCGCCCGACAGGGATCCCTCACCCATTACCAACAAAGGGTATTTGCGCACCAAATTCCCCATCATGACCGACTTTACATCCAAACGCTCTTGCAGGGTAAAGTGGATTGGAAACAAAGGATCAGCGACTGGACCACGAACGAAGATTTGCGCACCGAACTCAACGTTGTTGTTGACGCCTTTTCCGGGAAAACGGTCCAACTGTGTTTTGTGTCGGACAGGTGTCCGGATTGTATGAACACCATGCAGGTACCCGATGGTTACGACCTGATGTTGCTGGGGGTGTATTGCTCTCTCGCAAATTGGGAGGCCATGCCTGCAGCCCAGTTAAAATTCCTGCTCAGCGATGAAGCGGCTGCATTTTGGGTGGTGTATGCTGGTTTGCAACATTTCCCGACGTGTATTCTTTTGGATGCGGAAGGACAGATGTAAACAGATTTATGCTTCATCCCATCGCTTCCGCGATCGTCACAAAATCAGCCGCCACCAGTGAAGCGCCGCCGATGAGTCCGCCATCCACATCGGGTTGCGAAAACAGGTCATTTGCGTTTCCGGCATTGGCCGAGCCGCCGTAAAGAATGGTTGTATCGTCGGCTACTGAGGCGCCGTATTGGGCTGCGAGGCGCGCGCGGATACCGGCGTGCATTTCCTGTGCCTGGGCACTGGATGCTGTGCGGCCCGTACCGATGGCCCAGATGGGTTCGTAGGCAATCACAACTTGGCGGAACTGTTCTTCGGTGAGGTGGTACAAACCGGCTTCCAGTTGGGCGGCCACATAAGCGTCGTGTGTGCCTGCTTCGCGGATATCAAGGGGTTCGCCGCAGCAAAAAATGGGTTTGATGCCTTTGGAAAGGGCGATATCCACCTTTTTGGCCAACAGTTCGTTGGTTTCAGCAAAATACTGACGGCGTTCGGAATGGCCAACCAGCACATATTCCACACCCACAGAGCGCAGCATGGAAGCGGATATTTCGCCGGTGTACGCGCCTTTTTCTTCCTGATGGCAATTTTGTGCGGCTACGTACACGCCTTCGCGGCCTTTCAACATGGCGGCAACAGAGCTCAGGTGGATGTAAGGTGTGGCAAAGACGACGCGGCCATTTAACGGTGGAAGTTGCGCCAAAATGTCGGACACCAACTGGGCGCCTTCTTCAAGGGATTTGTTCATTTTCCAGTTGCCGGCAACCAATTTCATTCGCATGTTTAAAAGTTTTCTCGGTGAAAAAAAGCTGGGCAAAAATAGGGCATAAACCAAGTTATTCACCACTTCTCTCAATTGTCTTTACCTTTAGGCTCTGCCATGGCTAAAACCCAACAACAACGGATCGTACTTGGTCTCAAGGTCCGCCAATTCCGACAGGAAAAAGGCTGGAATTTTGAAGAATTGAGCAAACGAAGCGGCATCTCCGTTTCGTACCTCAACGAAATTGAAAAAGGGAAAAAATACCCCCAGCCCGAGAACCTCGCCAAACTTGCCGACGCTCTGGGCATCGCCCCCGAATTTCTCACCTCCCCTGAACTGACCAAACAATTTGCTCCGTTGGGCGATTTGTTGAAAAGCAATTTCCTCAACGAATTGCCCCTGGAGCTGTTCGGTATCGAAATGCAGCAGGTGGTGGAAATCATCGCCCGCGCTCCCGACCGCGTCAACGCTTTTATTTCAGCCATGCTCGAAATAGCCCGCAATTATTCCCTACGCGAAGAGAATTTTTATTTCGCCGCCTTGCGTGCCTACCAAGAGCTGAACATGAACTACTTCGAAGACATCGAAGCGGCGGCGGATCATTTTGTGCGCAGATACCAATTGCCCGAAAACGGCGGTGTGCCGGCCGATTTGCTGGCCGAACTTTTACAAAGTGAATTTGATTACAAAATTGATTCGGAAGGTTTGAACAAATACCCCGAATTGCAAAGTTTGCGCTCGGTGTTTATCCCCCGCAAACGTCGCTTCCTGCTCAACAGCAGGCTCAATGAAAAACAACGCGCTTTCCAACTTGCCAAAGAACTCGGCTTCAATGTTTTGGGCCTGCGCGAACGTCCCCTGGCGTCCAACCTGCTGCGCGTCAATTCTTTTGAAGAAGCACTCAACAACTTCAAAGCCGCTTACTTTGCCGTTTCGGTACTTGTAAACCGTCAAGCTTTTGTGCGCGACCTGCGCGGTTTTTTCCAACAAAGCCAGTGGAATCCGCAGGTGCTGATGAACATGATGAGCAAGTTTCAGGCCAGTCCGGAAGTGCTTTTCCAGCGTTTCAACGTGCTTTCACGCGAGTTTGACCTGCACAAGGTGTTTTTCCTGCGCTTCATCCACGATCTGGACCGCGACGCTTTTGACATCGACAAGGAGCTGCACCTCAACCGTCGGCACCAGCCACATGCCACCGGCCTCAACGAACATTATTGTCGGCGCTGGTTGTCGCTGAGCTTGCTCAAAGACCTTCAAAGACATCAAAAAAGCACCGGCGACCACAACCAGATGCTCGCCGGCATACAACGCGCACGCTTCATCGATACCGAAGAGGAATACCTCTGTTTGGCCGTGGCCAAACCAGGGTATCCAACCATCAACAGAAACATCAGTGTCTCAATTGGTATTCTGCTCGACGATCAGGCCAAGGAAGTCATACGTTTTTGGAACGATCCCGCCATTCCACGCATCGACGTCAACGTGACTTGCCAACGTTGCCTTATGCCTGCATGCGACCAAAGAGCCGCCGAACCTGTGGTTATTCAGCGCATACAGGAACGACGCGCGATGCAGGAGATATTGAAAAAAATTGTGTCTTAAACCAGGATTTTAGGGATTTAGAGATTTGGATTTTTTCTAGATTTGAGGATTTGGATGATTGGATTGGATTTGGATGGATTGGATTTTGGATGATTGGATTTTGGATGATTGGATTTTGGATGATTGGATTTTGGATGATTTTCGGATGCGTCAACTAATTGCTAACAAATGATTATAGTACAAGATAAACTGGTGAGCGACGACATCGTTGAAGCTTACTTCGCCTGCAATTTGTCGGCCTGCAAAGGCGCTTGTTGCTGGGAAGGCGATTCGGGGGCGCCGCTTGAGGAGGCCGAATTGGCCACCATGCGTGCGATCCAGGATAAAATTCGCCCTTTCCTTTCCCCGGCAGGTATTGATGCTTTGGAAAAACAAGGCGCTTATGTCTGGTTTGAAGAAGCCGGTGAATGGGGTACGCCACTCATCGAAAACGGTCCGTGCGCCTACATGACCACCAATGCGCTCGGTATTGCCCACTGCGGCATCGAAGATGCCTGGCGTGCCGGCGCTGTGGAATTTCAAAAACCCATCTCCTGCCACCTCTACCCCATCCGTGTGGATCGCAACGAGGACATCGGTTTCGAAACACTCAACTACCACCAATGGGACATCTGTAGCGCCGCCTGCAACCGCGGTAGCACCGAAAAAATACACCTTTACAAATTTGTGAAAGACGCCCTCATCCGCAAATACGGTCAGGACTTTTACGATGAGCTGGAAGGAGCTGCCGAATTTTTAGCAAGCAGCGGGCAGCAGGCAGCAGTCAACGGGGATATCTGATTTACGGAATACAAAATTTGAAATAGGATTTTTGAATTTGATTTAAGAAACAGTATTTGTAAATTTTACTCCATCTAAAATATTTTAAATCAAAAGTTTAAATCAAAAATCCTATTTCAAATTTCGTATCGCGTCAATCGAATATAACAAGCACCCGCAATTGCAATTTATCCCGCACCACATTTCCGATGTACGGATCGTAAGGCGTGTTGTTGAAATTGTGGATGTTGTTGAGCCCATGGCTGTACAACAACTCGGGTTGCAAGGCGAGGTTTCCGAGTGTTAATTCAATACCGAGACCAACATCGAGGCCAATGCGTTCTTGCAGAAGCACCATGTTTGAAGATGTTTGTTGGGCAATGTTCCACGACACACGACCACCGAAAAGGAAGCTGGCGCGCAATGGAAAGTGGGCGCTTTGGTTGGTGATGATGAAATGCAGCGGCAATTCCAAATCGGTGAACTGGTAAGTTTCTGTCGCATTGGGTAAACCTTCTCCCCGAAACTGGATGTTCTGTTGGTACCTTGCAACGTACAATTCGGGTTGTATGGACAAAGCACGCGCAAGCTGCCAACGACCAAAAATCCCCACTCCGCCCCCGAACGCTTGTCTGTCGGCCCGGACAGGAGGATTGTAACGATCGGCCCCGTTCAACACCTCGATGCCCATGAACTGCAATTCCATTGCGCCGCTGATGCCCCAGCGAAACGTTGGCATACGTTCTGTTGGCGTCGTTTGCTGGGCAAACAAAGGCAACGAAAACAACAATGAAACAACCAGCAGTTGGTACCTACTCATGAAACAATCCTTTACCCTTTGAAAGCCATACAAACTACCGGCAACGCACCCAGGGAATTACTCCCTCTGACGCTGATACGAAGCGGCGGGTTGCCTTTCGCTTTTGTTGAAAAATGTGCAACCAACTTCAACACCGACGAGGAACGGTTGCAGGAGGCTGAACGCCGTTTGAACGCCGCCATCCAAAACGTACAAAGCGCTTTTGATGACCTGCTGCATGCTTTGTCCAACAGCCCCGAACGCACGCTTGTTTACCAGGCGCGGCAATCTTTTTTTCAAAAAAAACGACTGCCGAAAGAAGGCGTTTTGCCTCCAAATGAAAATCTTGAGAAGGCTTTTGAAGCATTAAAAATTGGTGAAGAAAATTTTGGAAAAGTAAAAGACGATTATAAAATTAATTATTCAAAAAGCTTATTGGCAGGTTATGCTGCTTTGCGTGAACTGGCTGGCAACCCCGATTTTCAACATGCCATGTTGTTTGCCAGCCACGATTTGTTCCACAGACTTGTCGTTTTTTCCCAGTCTGGCCAAGACGCTTCATTCAACAAAAAAGACCGTCAGACCGCCTTTGCGCTTACGCGGTACGCAACCCGGATGGCTGCCAAAACATCGCCACTCGGACGGTTTTGCGGCGTGGGTTTGCCTACTGAAAATGTTTCAGAAATGCCGGCTTTTGCTCAAAGTCGAACCATTGTTACGCCCAATGCGGCGTTGTTGCCCGCTTTGTATGCCCTTTTGCTTACCGAAAAACCATTTTTCGAATCGCTGCAGGTACGCCTGAACCCATGCATCACAGCGGGGAATTTGCCCGAATACCAGTGGCTTGCAATGGAAGGCGACACCGAAATTTTTC
>Ga0105046_10013402_pt1 | contig 12696 bp, 12 predicted proteins | sample MAT03_FD_78385 | JGI IMG/M metagenome (GOLD analysis project Ga0105046, IMG submission 78385) | Freshwater microbial communities from Lake Fryxell liftoff mats and glacier meltwater in Antarctica - MAT-03 (megahit assembly) | ecosystem: Environmental > Aquatic > Freshwater > Ice > Liftoff... | reverse complement strand
GGGTGCGCTGAGCCCCGGTTCGGCACAATTTTCCTATATATCTCAATGACTTAGGATATTTTTCGGATTTTTCAGCCTTTTTCTGGGGCAAATAAAGTGTAGGACAAGACTTTTTCGGGGGTCCAAGACTTTTTTCGGGGTTCCGACCGTGGTGTGGGCGACACTGCCAGCAGCCAAAACCCGCTAAGCCCTTGTTATAGTTATGGTTGTGTCGGCTGCCCTCAATTTGTGCCGCCTCCGTTTTCGAGCCGACACGCCGCAAACCATTGAGATCGTTGAGGTTGTGTCAACTGTGTCAACTGTGCCGTCTCTTTTCAACATATAGTCTTGTCAAGAAACTCTTTGGTTAAGTGCGTCAAGACCATACCAGTTTCAAAAAACTGTGCGAAACGTCCGAGGATTTAGCCGCCCTGAGTCTGAGACGGCACAGTCGGCACAAGCCTCGAAAAAAACGTCGGTTTGACTACTCGATTCAATGACTTATGGACTGTGTCGGCTCTTTCTGCCTCGGCCATGAAAAAAGCCCCCGAAAGGGCTTTTCTTCGTTTTTAATTTTTCCGGAAAAATTGGGGATCAGATCAGGTCGTCTGCTGCATCCTCGTCTGCCCACCGTTCGTTCTGCGGTCGGTCCTCATCTTCCCATCTCGCGATCTGCACAGGCCCCGGCCTGTAGACCGCCACGGGGTTGGCCGATCCGGATATGCGCGCCCTTGCTCCGGTCTTCGCCCAGCCCATGACCTTCAGCGCGCGGGGCACTGCGTCTTTGAAGCTGACCCGGATACCCATGTCGTTCAACCACGACGTCACGGCCCCGGGGGAAATCTCGGTCAGGTGCGTGGCTCGCGGGACGTGGCCATCGTTCACACCCTCGAAGTCGTCGGCTACCACCAGCCGGTCGAGCAAGGGCTTCATCTGTTCGCCGAGGATCAGCACGGGGGTTGGCCGCAGGGCCGTATCCTGCAATTCACCGGCCTGGGTCGCAGCCGCGCCCGTGAGGAACAGCGGCAGGTCGCCGTGAGGATGCGCCGCCCGCATGGCCTTGTAGCCTTCACGAGCGTCAGCCCAGAGGCCAGGAAGGTTTTGACGCAGCTTGTCGGTGTCGATCTGCTTCTTCAGCGTCTTTATCGGCCAGAAGCGCCGGTTGCCCGTATCGTCCTTCAGGAAGTCATCATCGTTCGTCGTGCCAATGAAACTGGTCTGCCGCTGGAAGATCGTGGGGTTCCGGTCGTAGGCCATTCGCACTTGCGATTCGGTCTGCGATAGGCACTGCTTGGCAGGCTCGACCTCGGCACTCGTCATGGATACCAATTCGGCGACTTCCATGATCCACTTGCCGATCATTTCCTCAGCCAGCTTTTGCGTCTGGCCGAACTTGGCTTCGAGTTCCCCGAACCAATTCATCGCCAGAACTTTGACCATTGTGGACTTTCCGCAGCCCTGCGATCCGTGGATCACCGGCATGAAGTCGAACTTGCAGCCCGGCTCGTAGACGCGCGCCACGCAAGCGATCATGAACAGCCGCGCGGTTTCCCGATAGTAGGGCGTGTCAGGACAGCCGAGGTATTCGACCCAAAGCGAGTCCGCTCGCGCCCCCGGAACGACGTCGAACGATTCCAATGTCTCACGAACCGGATTGAAGGTGTTGGATCGAGCCGTCGTTATGACAGCCACTTTCAGGTCTCGGTCAGAGACCTTCAATCCCCAACCAGGCAAACCTTGCCCGTGGGGTGATTCTAGGATGATCCGAAGATAGCCGTCGTGATGATCTTGCCAGGGGTCGCCTGTAAGCGGCTTCTTTACGATAAGCTGAGGAAGCCACGTGAGTCTAGAGCGAATATCGGACCTGATTACCGGGCGGTTCTCGAACTCGTTGAAGGCCAAACTGTCACGGAATCGGAGGTCGTGCAGGAACAGGTATGTCATGTTCGAGACGTTCGACAGAAGGTTGCCGAACTGATCCACTTTCAGGTCGTTGACCCACTCCATGGGGGGCTTCGCACGGCGCTTGCGGGGCTTTGCGAGGAAGGGGACGCCTGTAGGACCCATCTGGATCGGGTTGTCATTCTTCTTCGCGGCCATGCCGCCCACAGGCCCCACAAGGTCGGCTATGTCTTGGTCTGTTTCAGAATCCTCGACCTCGGCGAATACGTCGTCCGGAAGGTCTGACAGCATCGCAGTAACGTCGTATTTTGACGCCATCCGGCTCGCGATATAGCCTTTGTCCTTCTCGGCCAGTTCGATCATCGCAGCCCACGAAGGGGACTTGGCCGGGGACTTGCCCTCGCCATCGAAGTCTTTGTCCAGTTTCCCGAACTTGTGGATGCGGACCAGATCGAACGCATTGACCAGCATGTCAGAGCAAGGGTCCGAACCATGGTGCGAATAGAGGAACAAGCCTCCGTCCTGGACCTCGGCCCCGTTCGTCGTCGTTCCGCCCGTGAACGTATAGCGTGGCTTGGCCGATGGGGCGACAACGCGGCTGTAGGGTAGGTCGAACTGGTCGATTGCATCCTCGACGTTGTAGGCCCGGCAGAAGAAGCCCACGGGGCCATCCTTCTCGGTCGGGTCTTCGGCCTTGTCAGCGGTCTCCCGCAGCTTCTTCTCGCCCACGACCGTTGGCAGCTTGGTCACGTCGCGCCAGTCACCCTCAATCGCCTCAAACAGGTCCAAGTGGGTATGCCAGTCTACTGGTGCCCCTTCAAAACGCTCGAAGACGAAATCCCCATCAGTGCTGATGGTCGGCATGAACATCATCTGGGCCGGTCGGAAGGACACAGCGTCCACATGCTTCATGCCTGGGTCAATCTCGCGGGCGATGATTCGGCTGGCTGCCGCATAGGTATCATTGCCGACTTGGGTGTTCAGGAGGATCACCAGCCGGAAGCGCGGCTTGCTGGGTGTGTGGCGGCGTGATGTGTGGAGGAAGCAGGCCCAGCCCGTCTGCTTGAGAGTTTTGCGAACTTGCTCGAAGAACTCTGCTGTAGCATAGTCAAAATCGAGGGTGATGAGGTCTGACGGCAGGCCAGAACCACGGTTCCGAATCGGCCCGTCAATCTGAGTGCGATACCACCAGCCTGCTATGGACTTCAGATCGCGCTGTTCCAGATCGGTGAGTTTTCCGTAGGTCGCTTGGGTCTCTTTTGTTTTTACTGGCGACCGGAACCTGTCCGAAAAATACAACCAGTTGTGGGTCTGGTTTTTTGCCTTGCCAAAGTTGGTGGACCGGCCTTGCGCATAGCGCACTGGAAGTGCGTTGGGGTCAGTCATGTCAGGGCTTTCAACCATCGGGTGTCAGGAAGCCAGGCACCAAAACGGGATTTTGATGCCAACTCAGGTACGCTATCGCGCTCTACTAGTAGTTGTAAACAAAGGCTTCAAAATCTTGGACTTTGGCCCGGCCCTCAGAGATTTCGATCAGGCGCTTGACCCGGGGTGCCGGAATCCTCTGAGAAGCCAACCATTTACAGGCGGCGTTCCGGGAAACCCCAGCGAGTTCCGCCAAGTGCGTGATCGTGCGGTTTCCCGCTTCGTTGGGCGGCACGATTCGCAGCAGCAGTCTGGCCAATGGTGTTTCTGCCTTCTCGGGGTCATGGATGGTTGGCACTTTTGATTTTCCCCTTGCCTCAGTTGTCACGCCCTTATAGTAAGTAAACTCGTCGTTGACAATACTCTTTGCGTGGTGCAGGATGAACCCTCACCACCCTGACATGAAACAGAAGGAAAACCCATGTCCATCGAGAAAGTTCTGGCCGACCTGACTGCCGCGCTCACCGCGCAAACGGCGGTCATGGAGAAGATGATCGCTGCCTCTGGGGGCAAGCCTGCCGCTGCCGCTGCGACCGCGCCCGCAAAGGCTGCCGCGACCGCCGCAAAGGCAAATCCCAAGGGTCCGACCGTCGAGGAATCCGCTGCGGCAGTCACCGCATACATGAAGACCGGCGATGCTCAGGCTCGTGCCGTTGCGAAGATCAATGTCGGCAAGATCATCGAGCATTTCGGTTCCGACCGCTTCACGACCATCCCCGAGGACCGCCGTGTCGAAGCCTTGGCGATGCTGGCAACTTTCGTGGCCGGGGACACGCCCACCGAGATCGAAACGGGCGAAGACGGCCCGGGCAGCGACGACGACAGCATGGTCTGACCTGCGATCTCCCGAGGGTGGCTCGCCACCCTCGGCCAACTCAAAAGGAGAGATGACGTGAATAACGAGTCCAACAGGGATATCGAGTCCCAAATGACTGAAAATCAGAGGAACGCACTGCAATGCCTCCGGGGCTCTCCCGGCGTTGAAGTTCGTATTCAAGGTGTGACGGGTTCTGCGCTGGTCGATATGGGTTTCGCCGAACGGGTGGTGAAACCGACGATCCATTCGGGTCGGGGTTATGGCATCTACGTTCTGAAGCCCTGATATGCTGCACCGTTTCCAGGTCTCCGGGGTCAAGGGCGAACACTCTGAACGGGGGCCGTCTACAGCCCACCGTTGGCGGGCCTGCAAAGCGTCCGTTCTGAAGTGTCGGGGCCTGCCGAATATGGCTGGTCTCGACGCAGCACACGGAACGGTCTTCCACGAGTTCGCGGCCCTATGCCTCGAACTCGGGGTTGACCCCTACGGATTTGTCGGGGCCAAGCTGGCTGTAGAAGGTCATGGGGTTCTGACATTTGACGACGAGATGGCCAGCAACATGATCGGCGGTCTCGACGTGCTGCGCGGTCTGGAAGGCCCCGGCAGTATCATGATTGTCGAGCAGGCGGTTTCGCTCGATGAGTGGGTTGGCCCAGGTGAGATAGGCACGACAGACTGCGTGGTTATCGACTTCGAGAACTGGCGCGTTACTGCGTTCGACTGGAAATACGGTGCTGGCGTTCCTGTCCATCCAGAGATGAACGACCAAGGGATGCTCTACGTCCTCGGGGCATGGTCTTCTTTCATCCGGCCTATGTGGGAGGATCACCTTTTCGCAGCCGCAGAACGTGAAGGCGCGGATTTCGACCCAAACCTGCCGTGGGAGGATTCGATTGAGGTCCAGATCATGATCGAACAGCCCCGCGCCAAAGGCGGCGGCGGGACTTGGACGACGACGATGGGGACGCTCCTTCGCGAAGGCGCGCGTATCCGAAAGGACGCAGACGAAACCCTGTTGCCGGGGGCTGAGTTTTCGCCCGGTGAGAAGCAATGCAAGTTCTGCCCTGCGGCCAAGTTCAACACATGTGAGGCCCGCGCTGCGTTCCTGCTGGGTCTGGCCGGTCAGGACTTCGACCAGATCGAACAGAGTTTCGAGGACGGCGACGACATGGAGTTTCCGAAGGCACTTTCGCCTGAAGCCCGGTCGCAGGTTCTCATGCACAAGCAGATGATCGAACAATACCTCGACCAACTGCATCGTGAAGCCTACCAAGATGCCGAACACGGGCGACCAACGCCCGGGCTGAAGTTGGTAGAGGGTCGCCACCCTGCCCGCGCTTGGGTAGACGCGGCCAAAGCTGAGGCCGTCTTGAAAGGACGGCTCGGAAACGACGCCTACGCACCGAGGGTGATTCTGTCGCCCGCTGCTGCGGAGAAGGTCGTCGGCAAGAAGGTCTACGAGTCTCTGGTAAGGCGGCACGTCAAGTATGGCGACCCCAAACCGATCCTTGTGGCCGAAACTGAACCCGGAGAGCCGATGGAAAACGCGCTTTCCGATCTTCCTGACAACGAACAAGACTTTGACGATAGCATCGTCTAAGAACCCCAAAGGAGGCCAGTGATGGCAAAGAAGGAATCAGTAGGCAAGGTTACTCTGCTCAACGTGCGGGCGTCGTTTCTCGCCCTGTTCACTCCGGACTCACGCACACAGGACGACGGCACGATCCGCGAAACTTGGAAGGGAAACTTCTTCATCCCCAAGGACAACCCCAACATCGTTTCCGCGATCTACCTGGGCAAACGTATGACCGCGATGGAGGCGCTGAAGAAGGCCGGTGCGGCTGCGCGCGAATCCAAGTGGGGTGCCGAGAGCGCCGCCAAGAAGTGGCCGAAGCTGAAAGCAGATCGCGTCTACTTGCGCGACGGGGATGAGGAAACATGGGATGGCTATGCAGGCCAGCACTACATTTCCAGCAACAGCCCTGTCACCGAACGCCCGTCTGTCATCACCAACCGGAAGGATGGCGCGGGCAACTGGATCGAGGCCGAACCCGGCAAGAAGAACGCGCCCTACTCGGGTTGCTACGTCAACGCCGTGATCGAGGTCTGGGTGCAGGACAACAAGCACGGCAAGCGCCTGAACTGCAAGCTGAAGGCCGTCCAGTTCTTCCGTGATGGCGATGCTTTCTCGGCCAATGTCCCTGTGGACGTCAACGAGGAGTTCACCGACGATATGGCCGGAACCGAAGGCTCCATCGGCGGCGACTTCGAGGCGGATGACGACGACGATTTGGTGTGACGGAAAGGGCCTGCTGTGGCAGCGGCAGGCACTCAGACCCGTGGGGGCGAATCCTCCTCCAACCCTCACGGGTCGCTTTTCTCCCTGACGTCAGAGGCCCCCTGCAATGCCCCCCATCCCCGTATCTATCGACTATGAGACCTACAGCGACCTCGACTTGACTGAAGTTGGAGGCAGCGTCTATTCGCGAGACCCATCAACCGAGGTTCTGATGGCCGCGTGGCAGGTCGATGACGGCCCGATGCAGCAGTGGGTGCCTGCCGAAGGGGAAGCCATACCTGACGATCTAGCTGAAATGCTGGTCAGTCCAAACTACGAAAAGTGGGCCTGGAATGCCCCCTTCGAGATGAGGATCACCGCAAACACCCTCAGGATTCCGGTGAACGTTCGCCAGTGGCGCGACACGATGGTTCAGGCAATGCACTGCTCGCTCCCGGGAAGCCTCGGGGCCGCAGGCCCGGTTCTGGGGTTGCCAGACGACAAGTTGAAGGACCGACGTGGATCAACGCTGATGCGCAGGTTCTCATTTCCCCGGAAGCCCACAAAACGCGATCCGCGCACCAGAAACTATTGGCACGACGACTTCCCTGCTTGGCAGGAATACCTCGGATATAATCGCGCAGACGTGGTGGCCGAGATGGCGATCAGACGTCGCCTCTACCCCTATATGATGAGCGACGACGAGTGGGAACTTTGGTTCCTCGACCAAGAGATCAACGAAGCTGGCCTGCCGATCAACAGGCGGATGGTGCGAAACGCAATTCAGGTCTACGAGGAAGCGTTGGGCACAATGGACCCCCCTACAGGGGCCTTTGGCGAGATGGTCGATATAACTGGTTTGGCAAATCCCAACAGCTTGACACAGCTTTTGCCGTGGCTTCGCGAGCATGGATATATGTTCTCTGATTGCAAGAAAGGGCATATCCAGACCGCGTTGAAATACTTCGATGAGAAGCCCGAACATTGGGCTGAGGGTCAATGGTTTCAGTATCGTTCGAGCAATACCCTGAAACGCCTTCTTGAATTGAGGGTTGAGACCTCGCGCACGTCCATCAAGAAATACTATGCTCTCGACCGCGCCACAGACAAAGACGGAATGCTTCGGGGCTGTTTGCAAATGAACGGGGCCGCAAGAACAGGTCGCTGGGGTGGTAGGCTTTTCCAGCCGCAGAATCTACCACGGCCCGAGAAAAGGTTTGAGGATTACCAAGGAGTCCTCGCTGAGGGAGTAGAAAAGCTGGACCTTCAGGCGATTCGGCTTATCCACGGAAACCCATTCGACGCACTTGCATCGGCCTTACGGCCTGTCGCGCAAGCGCCTGAAGGTATGGTCTTCATGGATGCGGACCTCAGCGCCATCGAGAACCGGGTCTTGGGCTGGACAAGTGGCTGCGACAAGATTCTGGAAGTTTTTCGGCTGAAGCGCGATCCATACATTTCGTTCGCCACCTACCTTTATGAACAGCCCTATGACAAACTCTTTCATGAATACAAGGTGCTGAAAGACAGTTCCAAACGCACCATTGGCAAGCCAGGCACCCTGGGGGCTGGCTATGGCATGGGTGCGGGTGAGAAGCGGATCAACCGGGACACGGGCGAAATCGAAGGAACCGGCCTGCTCGGCTACGCTTGGGGTATGGGGGTATCGCATTTCACAGAGGAAGATGCCAAGCACTCGATTGACACTTTCCGGGCCACCTTCAAGGAAGTCGTATCCCATTGGTATGACATGGAAAAAGCTGCGAAACGATGCGTAAGGACCGGCAAGCCGCAAGAGTGCGGCCTTGCCCGTTTCGAGCGTCGGGGTCCGTTTCTGGTGATGCTTCTGCCTTCGGATCGACCCCTTTACTACCTTCGCCCTCGGATCGAGTCCGTCAAGACGCCTTGGGGCGTTGACAAGATGCAACTGACCTATGAAGGGCAGGACGAACGGAAGCAGTGGGTTCGGATCAACACGACCCCCGGCAAGATCGTGGAGAACTTCGTCCAGGCGATCAGTCGCGACCTTTTGGCATATGGGATGAAGCTGGCCCGGCGCGAAGGTTTGGACACGAGGCTCCACGTCCACGATCAAATTCTCGCATTGGCCCCTGAGGATCAGGCCGAGGAGAAGTTGAAGGTGCTGATTGCCTGCATGGAAGAATCTCCTTCTTGGGCGAATGGACTGCCCGTTGGATCGAACGGACATACTACCAAATACTTCATCAAAGACTGAGGGGAAGAAAATGATGGTTTACTGGACCCACACGAAAACTGGACACCACTACAAAATCAAAGGATTCGCGATAGCGGAAGGCTCGTTGGAACCTATCGTCATCTACGAGGCTATAGACAATCCCGGAACTTGGACCCGGACTTGTTCCCAATTCTTTGACGGGCGCTTCGTTCAGACCATTAACGACCTTCCGATTTCATCGGATATCTTCAGGCCATGAGAGAATCGAACGTAGAAGGCCCTGTGGTATTCCGTGCGGAGCGCGCGGGCTTCTACGTTCGTAAGGTCTATTGGGCAGGACAGGCTGGTGCTCCGGACCGGCTGTTCGCGCGCAAGGACCGTGGGCAGGTATATATCGAGTTCAAGAGACCGGGTGGCGCACCAGATTCACACCAAGTCCGGGAACACAAGAAGATGAGAGCAGCGGGGATTGAAGTGCATATTTGTGATAACGTCCAAGACGCACTGAGGATTCTCGGCCTGAGCAATGGAGAATGATATGAGAGTCCTAGTTGCGTGTGAATACTCAGGCAGGGTCAGGGCGGCGTTCCGCGCCCGTGGTCATGACGCATGGTCCTGTGATCTGTTGCCGTCAGATGATGACAGCCCTTATCACATTATTGGTGACGTTTTGCCGGTTCTCGGGAAGGGTTGGGATTTGGTTATTGCCCATCCACCTTGCACATATCTGACCTGTGCTGCCGAATGGGCCTATGGTCCCGGCCCGTATCACCAAAAAGTCAAAGCCGAAACGATTACCGGCACGGATCGTATCTCAGCAAGGCTTGATGCGATTGCTTTCGTCAAAACGATCTGGAATTGCCCCGCGCCGCGCGTCTGCATTGAGAACCCTGTCGGCGTCCTGTCGAGTCACTTGGGCAAACCCAGCGCGGTGCAGCCGCATGAACATGGTGACAACGCCAGCAAGAAGACCTGCCTGTGGTTGCGCGGGCTGATCCCGCTAGTGCCAACCGCGCACGTCGCGCCCCGACTGATTAACGGTAGACCCCGGTGGGCGAACCAGACCGATAGCGGTCAGAACAACCTGACACCCGGTCTGGATCGGTGGAAAATGCGGAGCCTAACCTATCAGGGGATTGCGAACGCAATGGCAGCACAATGGGGTTGAGTATGAACACCACGCCGCGCAATCGGCAGGGATCGTGAGACTGGTGTGACCAAGGCAGTCCTTCCCAAGCATCTGACCGATATCGAGGCCATAGAGTTGATCTGGGGGCCTCCTGAGAGGTCTTTGGACACGGAGGACTTCCGGCCTTACCAGACTTGGATGGCCGACCAGATAGAGGCCCTGGACCGCCTGTTGCTGGGGGCTGCGATGGGCTTGGGGAAGTCGGCAGCGGTCTTGAAGGCTATCGTCAGATTGCTGGCCCGGGGCACGATCCGGCAAGTCCTGATCGTCGCGCCCGTCCGAGTGGCTGAGGAGACTTGGCCTGAGGAGATCGCCAAGTGGGGCTTCGCCCGGCACCTGAGGTATCGTGTCGTGACGGGCACGGAACCTGAACGTATGGCCGCGCTCAAATACGGGCCGTGCGAGGTCACGATTATCAACAGGGAGAACCTGCGCTGGTTGTTGAAGACCCTCGGGTTCAAACGCTGGAAGTTCGACATGCTGGTCTACGATGAGGTAAGTCGATTGAAAGGCGGCAAGACCCGCAGCACACCAGCCAAGCGCGCGGACGGCACGACAGGCGAGTCTCGCATGACCGAACTCGGGGTCATCTATGCGGTCCATCTGTTCACGCCGCGATTCGTCGGCCTGACCGGGACTCCCGCACCCAACGGGCTGATCGACCTGTGGGGGCCGATGTATGCTGTGGACTATGGCAAGCGTCTTGGAACAAGCATGAGCGCCTATAAGAAGCGATGGTTTATCGAGGATAAATATACCTATGGTGTTGAGCCGAAAGTCGGTGCAGAAGAAGACATCATGCGCGGGATCGCAGACAGGTTCTTTACCCTGCGAGAAGAAGACTACCTCAGCCTTCCCCCGTTGATCGAGCGTGACCATTACGTCACCCTGCCTTCGCCCGTGCTGAAGAAATACCGCGAGTTTGAGCGTGAGATGGCATTGGAGATTCGGACTCGATCTGGCGACAGAGAATTGATCGAGGCCGCAAACGCGGGCGTTCTGACCGGAAAGTTGCTGCAATTCGCCAACGGGTCGCTCTATGAAAACGTCAAGTTTGACGAGGCCACAGACAAGAGGCTGCCCCGGGAAGCAACCGTCGTCCATAAGCTGAAGCTGGAATCCTTGGAGTCAATTGTCCAAGAGTCGATGGGGCAACCCATGTTGGTCGCATACAGTTTCCAGTTCGACAAACAGGCGATCTTGGATCGCTTTCCGCAATGTCGCCTATTTGGGGCCGGGACCAATGACATGCGGGATTGGAACGCCGGTCGGATACCGATGCTGTTGGTCCACCCCGCTTCGGCTGGGCATGGAATGAACTTCCAATTCGGATCGAACATCGCGGTCTGGTTCGGATTGACGTGGAGTTCCGAACTTTACCAGCAACTTATCAAGAGGCTTCACAGATCGGGCCAAAAGCACGATCATGTCATGCTACACCGGATCATCGCGCGGGGAACTGCGGATGAGACGATCTTGCCAGTTCTGGCGGATCGTCGCGCTACCGAAGACAGGTTGAAGAACGCAGTGAAGGCCAGACTGGACAGGATCATAAGATGAATGTCGCGCAGAAACTCGACCTGCATCAACAGAGCAATCTGCAATCTACGGATTCGCAGGGCCTTTACACGAACCCCGCGACCAAGGGCGTGACTGCATCCTGGTTGGCGCAAGCGTTTGGTATTCCGGAACCGACCGCCCGGTATCGCTTGCGAAACTGTCCCGTCAAGACGAACCGGGCGCGCGGAACGAAGATGCAAGTCAGGCTCTATGACATCAAGGAAGCGGCACGGCACCTTATCACGCCCGCGTATTCGACCAAGGAATACATGCACTCCCTGAAACGCGGCGATCTGCCCCCGGTCCTTCAGCAGGCGGTCTGGGACGCCATGCTGAAGCGCCAGAAGTGGGAGGAGAATGCCGGGGACTTGTGGCGCACCAGCCAGCTTCGTGAGGTCTTGGGTCTTACGTTCCAGACGTTGAAGTTTACCCTGCAACTCTGGACGGAGACCATCGAACGCCAGTCCGAATTGAGTGACGAACACAGAGGCATCATCCTCGAAATGGTTGATGCACTACAAGGAGAACTCTACCAGTCTCTCGTCAAGAACATGAATGACAATTCCACCGGGTCTCAGCTTGTGGAATTGGAAACTCAGTTCGGCGAAACCGATCTGGCCACAACCTTGATGACCGAGGATTACGACACTGACGACGCCGATGAAGACGCAGAAATAGAGGCTTTGGTATGAAACTACTTCGCCAGACTATCGAGGGGTTGGTCGTGGAGTCGGCTGCTGCCGCAAGGCCCCCCGAACGCCTGACCGTGGCCGAGGCTGCGGAACAATACCGCTATCTGAACAACCCCGGGGCCTATGTCGGGCCATACCTGAACGATACGGTTCCCTACCTTAGGGAGCCGATGGAAGTGTTCACGAGCCGGGAGTATATAGCCGCAGTCTTCTGTGGCCCGGCACAGAGCGCAAAAACTGAAATGTTCTTAAATTGGCTTGCATATTCAGTGCGCTGCGACCCGGCAGACATGATGTTGGTGCAGACTTCCCAGACGACGGCGCGGGACTTCTCGATGCGCCGCGTGGACCGGATGCACAGGCACTCCCCGAAGATCGGGAGTTATCTCGCTGACGGAAAATCGTCGGACAATACCTTCGACAAGCATTACCGGGCGGGGATGATGCTCAGCTTGTCTTGGCCAACGATCAACGAACTATCAGGCAAGCCGATCCCGCGTCAATTTCTGACCGACTTCGACCGGATGCCGGAAGACGTAGACGGTGAGGGGAATGCGTTCGACCTGACAGCAAAGCGCGGGACAACCTTCGGCAGGAACCGCATGACCGTCGCGGAGTCGTCTCTAAACGGTTCATCCCCACGTGGGTGGGGAACAG
>Ga0105046_10013401_pt1 | contig 12697 bp, 10 predicted proteins | sample MAT03_FD_78385 | JGI IMG/M metagenome (GOLD analysis project Ga0105046, IMG submission 78385) | Freshwater microbial communities from Lake Fryxell liftoff mats and glacier meltwater in Antarctica - MAT-03 (megahit assembly) | ecosystem: Environmental > Aquatic > Freshwater > Ice > Liftoff... | reverse complement strand
GAGGCCGCCGGCCAGCGTGCACAGCGAGATAAGATTCAGCCCATGAAGTAAGGTTTGCATCAAAAGATTGTGTGTCAGTGTGTCAGCGCATTTTGTTTGTCATGCACAGAGAGGCCCACTTTATATGAAACGCAAAATCGTTCGCGTCGCCAGGGTCATCAGTATGGTTGTGGCCGGGGTCACTTGCGCCGCCTTCATCTTTTCCTTTCTACAAACTGAGGCCCAGGTCGATCAGGCCCGAGAAATTGCGCTGGAAAAAGCCATCGGCCTGGCGAAATTGTATGGCATGGAGACCGAGCAACCGGATGCGTTCATCATGAAGCAAACCACATTGGCCGAGTGGATCACCATCACCCGCTATCGACCCAGCACCGCGGCGGTTCCAGCCCCAACCGGCCGGAACACCGACCGGCCCATCTGGATTGTGTCCATGATCATTACCGGCACCTACACCAGCCCTGGGTGGCCGGCCGGCGGTGGCCCACGACCCAGGATCGACAACATCACCTTTGCCATCGCCGCCGATACCTATCAGGAAATTGGCGTCCACATGGTCGATGTGAATCGGCCGCTGCCGCTTGGTTTACAGCGCCTGCAATGAGAAACGTGGTTGATCAGACAAAATTGAAACGGCATGAATTGCCGTTGGCGCTCCAGTCATGGGTCACAACAAAAAAATCACGAGCAGAGAATTCTCTGCTCGCGATTTTTTTGTTGTAATCAAGAAGTCTGATGTCTGACCTCTGACCTCTGACCTCTCCCAATCTTCCCTACGACAACACCGGCTCGATCACTTCATCCGGCTTGCCCGGCTCACCCGGTTTGCCTTCAGTTTCCACCGGCTTGATCTCCATGAACGAACTGTCTGCGCCCTTCATGCGGAAGTCCAGGCGCTTGGTGCCGTCGGTTTCGACAACGTCAATCATGACCGTGCCATTGTCTTCGATCTTGCTCTGCAGCAGCGCATCGCTCAAGGCATCTTCCACTTCGTTCTGGATGACGCGTCGCAGTGGCCGGGCACCGTAGTCAGGATCGTAGCCGCGAGTCGCCAGATAATCCTTGGCGGCCTCGGTGGCCTCAATGCTGATGTTGTGCTCGCTCAGGCGCTTCTGCACCTTGTTCAGCTCCAGGCTCACAATCTGGAAGATCTCATCGCGGGTCAGCGGTCGGAACACCACTGTGCCGTCCACGCGGTTCAAAAACTCGGGCCGGAACAGGCGCTTCAATTGCTCTTGCAGCTTGCCCTTGGTCTCCAACCACACCTTCTCGGCGTCCTTGGCATCCTCTTTCTTTACATTGAAGCCCAGCTTGTTCTCGCGCTTGATCATCTCGGCGCCGACATTGCTGGTCATGATGATGATCGTGTTGCGGAAGTTCACCTTGCGGCCACGCGCATCGCTCAGCCGGCCCTCTTCCATAATCTGCAACAGCATGTTGAAGACTTCCGGGTGGGCCTTCTCGATCTCGTCGAACACGATGATCGTGTACGGCCGGCGGCGCACCGTTTCGGTCAGTTGGCCGGCGTCCTCGTAGCCCACGTATCCGGGTGGCGCGCCAACCAGGCGACTCACCGTGTGGCGCTCCATGAATTCGCTCATGTCCAGCACCAGCAACGAGTCCTCGCTGCCAAACATGATCTCGGCCAGAGCCTTGGTCAGCTCAGTCTTGCCGACGCCGGTGGGCCCCAGGAAGATGAACGAACCTTGTGGCCGGCGCGGGTCCTTCAACCCAACGCGCGCGCGCCGCACAGCCTTGCTGATGGCGTCAATCGCCTCATTCTGGCCGATGATGCGCGTGTGCAAATCGGCTTCCAGGTGCAACAGCCGCTCGCTCTCGGTGCTGGCAATCCGTTTGAGCGGAATGCCCGTCCACATCGCGATCACTTCGGCGATGTCTTCTTTGCCGACAATCGGGCCGTCAACCTCTGGATTGAAATTCGTCCGCAGGTTGTCGATGATGTCTTCCTGGGCCTTCTCGCGCTCTCGTAGTTCAGCAGCTTCGTCGTAGCGCCCCTGTTCAAACGCTTCCGTGCGCTGCTTCTGCACATCGCGCAGTTCCTTGAACGCCTTTTGCAGGTTCACGCTCTGTGGGCTCTTATACATCCGCACACGCGCGCTGGTCTCGTCGATGGCATCAATGGCCTTGTCCGGCAGATACCGGTCGCTCACGTAGCGGCTGCTGAGTTGCACCGCGCCCACGATGGCTTCATCGCTGATGCGCAGCTTGTGATGGGCCTCGTACGCGCCCTTGATGCCGCGCAAAATCTCGACCGCCATCTCCGGCGTGGGCTCATCCACATACACGGGCTGGAAGCGGCGCTCCAAAGCGGCATCGCTCTCGATATGCTTGCGATACTCGTTCAGCGTCGTGGCACCAATACATTGCAGTTCGCCACGCGCCAGCGCCGGCTTGAGGATGTTCGCCGCGTCCACACTGCTGCCGGCCGCGCCTGCGCCCACCAGCATGTGCACTTCGTCGATGAATAAAATCGTGTCCGAAGACTTCACCTCTTCGATGACTTTCTTCAAACGCTCTTCGAACTGGCCGCGATACATGGTGCCGGCCACCAATGAGCCCACATCCAACTGCATCACGCGCTTATTTAGCAGCGGCTCAGGCGTCTGCCCGGCTACAATCCGCTGAGCCAGACCTTCGACGATGGCGGTCTTACCCACGCCAGGCTCGCCGATCAGGCTCGGATTGTTCTTGGTTCGGCGCGACAAAATCTGGATGACGCGCTCAATTTCCTGCTCGCGCCCAATCACCGGGTCGAGCTTGCCGGCCTCGGCCTGGGCCGTTAGATCGGTGGCCAACTGATCCAAAGCCGGCGTCTTGGGACGCTCTTTCTTGGTCGAGGTGGGCGCGGCTGCCTTGGTTTTCTCGGTGGAAGTGCCGCTGGTCGAGGTGGACTCGGGCTGTTCCTGCTGCACGGCGCGTAAGGTCTCGCGGCGCACCCGGTCCGCGGTCAGGCCGATCTGGCGCATCACGTCAATCGCGACGCCATCACCCTGACGAATGAGGCCGAGCAACAGGTGCTCGGTGCTAATGTAGCTGTGGCCGAGCTTGCGAGCCTCGTCCACGGCATATTCGATGACTTGCTTGGTGCGCGGGGTTAGGTCCAGCTTGCCAGAAGTCTGCCGCTTGCCAGCGCCGGTCATGCGCTCAACCAGTTCAGCCACGCGCTCGGGTTTGGCACCCAGATCGCGCAGCACCCGGCCGGCAATACCGTTCTCTTCTTTCACAATACCCAGCAGCACATGCTCGGTGCCGATGTAATTGTGCGACAAGCGTTCCGCTTCTTCTTGTGCAAGTTGTAGGACACGACGTGCGCGTTGTGTAAATCGTTCTAATTTACTAGCCACTGGATTAATCTCCGTTACTTGAGTCAGACATCCTTCAAACAACAACGAAAATGATAAATTCTAGACGTCTATCTCACTTGGCACGTCAATGTACGCGGCCTTCATTAGCATAGCATAAGCAGGCGGCGCGGCCCTAAAACACACTGCATTCTCTCAGATTAAGCGTTATCGTTGATTGGGGTGAAGGCTGCAAGCGCATTGTGGTGCTGCTGTGCAGGTGAAAAAGCACAACGCTCCATTTTCATGGAGCGTCGTAATTGCTGATTTTGGATGCATGCCGTGCAACCTACTGAACTGGCGGCCTACTCGGGGTCGGCATCCGGGTCGATATCGGTTTCGACCTCGGCCAGTTCGCTCTGCCAGTCGGCGTCTGCGTATTCCGGCCGGTTGACCCGTTTCAGGCTCAACGCAATCCGCCGCTGCTCCGGCTCCACTCGCAACACGCGCAGGGTCACCATCTGGCCCTCTTTCAAAACTTCGCGCGGGCTGGTGATTTGCTTGTCGCTGATCTCGCTGAGCGGAATCAAGCCTTCGATGGCCTCATCATCCTTCAAACGGGCAAATGCGCCGTGCTTGGGATGCAGCTTGATGATCTCGGCTTCCAGAAGCTGGCCGGGCCGGTACTTCTTGGCCACCTGGCTCCAGGGGTCGGCTTGCAAAGCCTTCAGGCTCAGCGCAATCCGACCGCTGTCCTTGTCGACTTCCAGTACCTTCACCTTGACCTTCTGGCCTTCCTTCAGCACATCACTCGGCTTGGCCACGCGTTGATAGCTCAGCTCGCTCAAGTGAATCATGCCATCGGCGCCGCCCAGATCAATGAACGCACCGAAGTCCTTGACGCTGCTGACAATGCCTTCCAGCGTCTGACCCTCTTCGATCTCGGCCAACAACTTGGTCTTGAGCGCTTCGCGGGCTTCCTTGCTGGCGGCCCGTTCGCTCAGAATCAAGCGGTTGCGCTCGCGGTCAATTTCGATGACCTTGATCAGCGCTTTCTGGCCAACGAGCTTCTGGAAGCGCTGCTCCGGCGGCAGGCTCTCATCGCCCATCATTCGCTGATGGATCAGGCTCAGTTGTGAAGCGGGCACGAAGCCGCGCAGTCGGCCGACCTTGATAATGACGCCGCCTTTGTTAAAGCCGGCGATCATGGTCTCGATCGCTTCTTGTTTTTCGAATAGTTCTTCCGCAGTTCGCCAATCCTTCTCGGTAATGGCTTTCGCCATGCTCAAGACAACATTGCCGTTGCGGTCTTCGGGTTGAATGACGTAAGCGTAAACTTCGTCGCCAACCTTCATGCTGTTGCGAACGTCTTTGGGTAAAGCATCAATTTCTTTCCCAAACACAATGCCCTCGCTCTTAGCACCTAATTCAACAAGAATCTGGCGATCGCTAATTGCGGAGACACGGCCCGAGACCAATTGGTCCTTTTTAGGTGGATCAAAATTGGTTGTTCGTGAAAGATATTCGCCCAGTGAGGCGCTAAAGCTCTCTTCCCCCTCCGGCGCAACAGACTCGGGGACTTCTACATTTTCCATACGGCTGGTGACTTTTCCTTCGACCTAAGAATAGCAAGGATTATACACACCTGAGAGGGGATTCACCCATTCCGCCCAAATTTCTAGGGAATTTGCCTGTTTGCGTAGAATTTCTGAGGCAAGTTAGCTGTGTCACTGTGTTACAGAGATAGGATCGTGCACGTGCACGTGACACGTTTTACGTGCACGATCCTATCTGCAACTCCACCTAAAACGCTTTCGCAATCGGATGCAAACGACCGTGTATGGCATACAGCATGATGCCGGTCGCCACGGCCAGGTTCAATGAGTCGCTACGGCCGAGCATGGGAATGCGCACCATCCAATCGCACAGTGCTGTTAGCCCGGCTGATAACCCAGCGCGCTCGCTGCCCATCAGCAAGACCAGTGGCTGTGTATAAGGGCATTCGCGATAGTCCATGCTGGCCTGGTCGCTGGTACCCACCACCTTAAATGCGCCGCGCTCTTTCCACATGGCGAACTCTTCCACACTGGCGCGCGCAATGGGCTGGGCAAACAGCGCACCCATGCTGGCGCGCACGGCCGAGGGATCATACGGGTCTGCGCTCGGCCCCAGCAACACCACGCCGTGCGCACTGGCAGAATCGGCGGTGCGCAAGATGGTGCCGATGTTGCCGGGGTCTTGCGGCGAATCCAGCGCGACGATGAGTGGTGTTTGAGTTGATGCTGTGTGGTGGAGCGAGTCCAGTGTGTGCCAGCGTTGGCGAATCACGGCGCCGATGCCCTGCGGCCCACCCTTGTCAGACACGCTCTCAAACACCTCGCGTGACACTTCAATGAGCTGGGTATTCCCTTTGTTTTTCAGCGCGCGCACGGTATCCCACGCAAAGGGGCTCTCCAATAATTCCGGCGCCACAATCACGGTTTCAATCTCGCTGCCCATCTGCGCGGCCTCGCCCACGATGCGAATTCCCTCCACGAAAAACAGGCCGGTGCGCAGCCGCTCCTTGCGGTCGCGCAGTGCGCGAATCTGTTTTACAGTCGGGTTATTGCGGCTCGAGATCAGCATGACAGTGCGTTCAGTCCGTAGATTTTGGGCAGAATCAGTGGCTAAAAAAGTCTAGGTAGCCGCCATCTTAAAACTTTCGGATTTTGGACAGAATGAACAGAATGTACAAAATGAAGAATGCCCCCATTCTGTTTTATTTTGTTCATTCTCAATAGTTAAAAATCCTAGTCAACCACAGCGGCCCAGTCGTCGGAACGGATTTGGACAGAATGACAAAATGAACAAAATACACTGATTTTTAGTGCGTCTGATTCTGTAAATTCTGTCATTCTGTCCAAAATCCGTTCCGATTCTGCCACCCTTTTTTAACGACTGATGCTATGCAGTATCTATACTAACGGACTAAATCTCTACAGCCATCTCGCGTAAAACTTTCGCACGGCATCGGGTGGAATTTTGGTCTCGCCACGCGGCGCACGACGCACGGCGATGCGAATCTCTTCGGTGATCGCTTGCTCATCAATTTGCGTGCACCGGCCCTCCTGCACGACCCAGTTGCCGCCCACCATGACATGCTGGACATGCCGGCGCGAGGCCAGGTGCAATAGTGCAGCCGGCGCGGTCAACATTGCGCCGCCATCAAGCAGATCAAACGGCGCGAAATCGAGATCGATCAGCACCACATCGGCCAGTTTGCCGGCCGCCAGTGTGCCCAACAGCGCGGTGCGCATGGTGGCCTTTGCCCCATTGATCGTGCCCGCGGTCAGCACTTGCGAGGCTGTGATGGATGGCGCGCCGGGTTCGTCCTGCTGATTGCGCAGGTTGGACAACACCCAGGCCAGCCGCATCTCGCGCAGGTAATCCTGATCATCGTCGAGGCCGTGCCCATCGAGGCCGATGCCGACGTTGATGCCGGCGCGGCTCATGCGCACAAACGGTGCGATGCCGCTGCGCAGGCGCAAATTGCTGCTGGGGTTGTGGGCGATGGAGACGCCGCGCTGGGCCAGTAGCTCAAAATCAGCCTCATCGGCCCAGACCATGTGGGCCAGGGTCAGCCACGGCCCCAGCGCGCCGATATCGTCGAGGTGCCGGATGAAGGTCTTGCCCCACTTGCGCTGCGCGTAGATGGCCTGATAGCGCGTTTCCAGCATGTGCATCTGCACGCAGGTGTTGTGTTGCTGGCCGAAGGCAACAGCGCGCGTGATCAGCGCATCGCTGCACCATTGGCCGCCGGCCGGTGTGGGTTGGATGTGGACGAGGTGGGTCGTCTCGTCGTGATGAGCCGCGAATAGATCGGCGCACAATGCAAAGTAGTCATCGTGCGAGAGTGGCGGCGGTGTCGTGGCCGAAGCGATCTCCGCGCGCACAGACTCCGGCAGGGTCGCGACAAAGCTGGCTGCGTCGTCATAGACCAGACGATTTTGATCGGTGATGGGCACTTGAAAGCCAACCCGAATGCCGGCCGCACCATAGCCATTTAAGGTGGCCGCGGTCTCGGCCTGCAAGCTGGAGATGGCCCAGCTGAGCGGGTTGTGACTGTGCGCGGTTAATGTCACACCCGAGCGCACCAATTGAATGCCGTCATAGGCCGCGGCCAGATACGGGTCGATGTGGGGCTGGGCAAACAGCGTCGGCAGCCAGGCTTCGAGCGTGTCGTCGGGGATGCCACGCGAGGCCGTGCCATAGCCTCGGCCGTGATCATGGCTATTAATGAAGCCCGGCACCATCAACATGCCGGCCATGTCATGCGTTTCAGCTTCAGCGTGCGCGGCTTGCATCGCAGTCCGTGGGCCGCTGTCGATGATGTGAATGCCATCGATGACCACGGCAAAGTCGCGCTGCGGCTCGGCCGATGCATCGGGAATCGCGAGGGGTGCGGAAATAATTTGTTTCATTAGGAAGATGTCAGAGATCAGATATCAGACGTCAGATACCAGAAGGCGGAATCGAGTTCGACAGTATCTGAAATCTGACTTCTGATATCTGAACATCTGTCCTGGCTACTTCCCATCAAAGAAATCGCGCTTGATGACGCTGCTGAGCCAGTCGACGATGACGGCGTAGCCTTTCTCGCCAGTCTCCTCGGCCGCCAGGGTGGGGTCACCGATGTGGCCGTAGGGGGTGAGGGCTTTGTAGCTGCGCACGCCGTAATACACGCCGCCGCCGGTCTTCATGCTCTCGGGGCTCTGGATTTTGCGCAGGTCTTCGGGGGCCAGGTGAAAGGGTGTGCCGCGCTCGGGATGGGTGAGCTCGGGATGGGTGACCAGCAGGCGCGAGGTCTCGCCTTCACCGCCGTGGCTCTCGCCCTTTTTGCTGCGTTGAATGGTGTGATAGACCTTGCTCAGCGCCACCATCCAGTTCAACACCACGGCCGTGGCATCGGGCGTGGCATCGACAATATCCTGGGCCGCCACCATCATGGTCGGCAGATTGCCATCGTGGCCGTGCACCAGCACAAAGTTGCGAAAGCCGCCCTTGTAGAGCGAGAGACATACCTCTTTTGTCAGCGTCAGCAGCGTGCTGGCGGTGATGGAGATGCTGCCGGGGAAGCCCATGTGGAATGATGAGGTGCCAAACGGCATGACCGGGCCGATGACGACGGGGCAACCCTGGGTGTGCAGGCGAATGGCCGTGCGGCGGGCAATCTCGCGAGCCTCGTAAATGTCGGTGCCGAGCGGCAGATGCGCGCCGTGGTCTTCGACGGCGCCAAAGGGAATCAGAATCGTCTGGGTGACCTTGAGCATCTCCTGCACTTCGGGGCCGCTCATCTCGGGCAGTGTGGCCGGCCCTTTTTGCACATATAGCGTCTGGTCGAGCATTTCCTGTTCGGTCATGTCTTTACTCCTTTGCGTCTTGCTTCACGAACTTTCAAATATAAAGTTGGCAGGCAAGTCGGTATTCAAAAATGAAAACGCCAGGGCTGAGCATTTCATCCTGGCGTCGTGGCGGCTTCGCGTCTTTGACTTCGCGTCTTATTGACATCTGCACCCTCTTTGATGCAGCAATCCGAGTCGAATCTATTCGATTATTCATATTGTCTAAGCTATTGACAAACTGTCAATAGGTCGTTAGCATCTGCGACAGATCGCTGCATCAGGGTCACGAAGCCCATCTTCAGGACAGTTGCGTTGCCGGCATAGGCAACGCTCAGGTGGACCAACATGCTCGAGCAGACCTTTGATCTCAGCCAACCCGATTTCGTCAAAGACCCGCATCCTTTGCGGGCTGAGTTTCGCACGGCCACACCATTCTTCTACGATCCTCAGTGGAATCAGGTGTATGTGACTCGCTACGGCGATATTGCCCTTTTTCTAACGGATAAGCGGCTGGGCCGCAAAATGAACCGTCTGCAATTGGCGGATGTGTTAAGCGTCGTTGCGCCTGGCTCTCGCCTCAGTATATTCAATCGTCACAGCACTCAACATCTGCCGGTTCGTTTCTGACGCGATGGAAAAGACAGCACGCTCTGAAAAACCCGTTACGCGTTCGCGGCAATCCAGTGCGCGCAATCGTAACGCGCCATTGCGAGAGCCCCGCGCGGATACGGCCACGTCTTTTTCAATTGCCAAGCAGATGGCCAAGGCATTACACGAGTTGCTGGGGCCGATGTGCGAAGTGGTGCTGCACGACTTTCGTGATCTGGAGCATTCCATCATTCACATCGAGGGCAACGTCAGCAATCGGACCATTGGCGGTGCCGCGACCGATTTGATCCTGGACTGCGTTCGAAATGGCACGACTCAGGGCGATCTATACGGTTATGCGACCAGCCTGCCCGGCGGCCACATGATGAAGAGCAGCACCATCTTTCTGCGCGATTCAGAGGGCGCGGCCGTAGGCGCGTTGTGTGTGAATCTGGATGTAACCAACTTTGTCGCGTTTCGCAACGCCCTGAATGTATTCGTCAATATTCGTAGTGATGATGATGAGCGGCCGGTGGAAACGCTGTCCGACAACATTCTGGAGACGGTGCAAAACGCGGTGGCCGAGACGCTGTATGACACCGGCCGCAGCCTGGCCATGTTGACGCGCGAAGACAAAATCGAATTGATGAACCTGTTGGAGAGCAAGGGCCTGTTTCAGGTGAAGCGGGCCGTGCCAATTGTGGCTGATTTACTAGGGTTGAGCCGGGCCACGGTTTACAACTATTTGCGCGAAGGCCGCGACCACGGCAATGGCAAACGCAACACGAATGGCAAGGGTTAATAAAAACACATGAGCAACTTTGAAGTGATTTTGACCGATGCCGATGCGGCGCCTGAGAGGGCGGCCCCGATTCCCAGCAGCGGCTATAGCCAAGCGCTGCGCATGGGCAACTTCGTGGTGACCTCGGGATATCTGGGTACGCATCCCGATGGCTCGGGCGTGGTGAAGGGCGGCTTCGAGGCCGAGGTGCGCCGCGCGCTCGACAACATTCAGGCCGTGCTGCTGAAAGCGGGTTGTTCGATGGCCGATGTGATTCGGGTGAATGTGTCGCTGACGGATGTGAACAAGTTCAGCGAGATGGACAAAATTTTTAAGGACTATTTCAAAGCGCCGTATCCCACACGCAACACGATTGGGGTGAAGGAACTATGGGGCGGCGCGCAAGTGGGGTTCGATGTGTGGGCGATGGTAAGTGACAAATAATGAGGTTGTGTGGGTGTGAAATTGTGAGGGTGTGATTTGTAATGGGTAGCGTTCTCGATCATCTCCAGGACAGTGAGCCGGTGGCATTGGCCCAGGAGCTCATTCGCATTCCCTCGTATTTGTGGAAGGAATCGGATGTGGCACGGCATATTGCCAGGTGGTTCACCACGCGCGGCTTCGACCAGATTGAGCTGCAAACAGTGCCGCTCCACAACGGCACGGTCACGCACCAGACGGTCGCGACATTGAAGGGTGATGGGACGGGGCCAAGCCTGATGCTGTGCGGCCATATTGACACGAGTGACTGGCAGGGCAAGCCGTTCCGCGAGGAGGAGTGGACGCACGACCCGTTTGGCGGCGACATCGACAATGGCTATTTATATGGCCTGGGCGCGATCAACATGAAGGCGGGTGTGGCCGCGATCATGCTGGCGGCCGGGGCGGTGCAACGTGCGCGCGTGGCCGGTTCGCTTAAGCTGAAGGGCGATTTGATTGTGGCCTGTGTGGTGGCCGAGACCGGCGGTGGCGTGGGTGCGGTTCACCTGATCAACACCGGTTTGCGACCCGATTACTGCATTGTGACCGAAGCCGGCAACCTGGATGTGGGCGTGATTTCGGCCGGCTATGTGCAAGGTAAGGTGCGCGTCAAAGGTGAGTTTAAGCATCGCGTGCCATACATCAACCCCATCGAGAAGATCACCAAAGTGATTGCGGCGTTTGGCCCGGCCTATCAACCCATTCCACACGGCGGCTGGCTGCGCTTTACGCCGCATCCCTTGTTGCCGGGCTTCCCACGCATGGCCGTGCGCGGCATCGAGCACTTTCAAGACACGACCACATTGTCATTTGATTTACGAATTATTCCGGGCATGACCGAGGACAGCGTGCGTGAGGATTTGACCGGGCTGTTGCAGGGCATCGCCGCGAACGATCCTGAATTTAGTTTTGAGCTGGTGATCCCGCTGAGCGCGCAACAACCGAACATGCCGGCGCGCGAGGCCACATCGGTTGAGTCTCCAATTACCCAGGTGGTGATTGACGCGCACACGCAAGTGGCCGGCAGCACGCCCATAGTCGGCGCGGGCCATCGCATCGGTGCCACAGCCGACACCTGCCATTTCAAAGGCGTTGGCATCACCTGTGTCGAATATGGCCCCGGTTTCATCCCGATCTGGCCGATGGTGGACGAGCGCATCGAAGTCGCCCAAATCGTGACCGCGACCAAAGTGCTGGCGCTGACGGCGGAGAGGCTGCTGGCAGTGGAGGGCTGCTAGCTGCTGGCGGCTAGCAGCCCTCCACTAATCACTAACGACTAATCACTAAAAACTTCCCCAATGAACAACGACAAAATTCTCGACATCTACACCCGCATGCTGCGAATCCGGCGATTTGAGGAGCAGGTCGGCACGCTGTTTGGGCAGGGGCAACTGCCGGGCTTTGTGCACCTGTATATCGGCCAAGAGGCGGTGGGGGCCGGCGTGTGCGCGACCCTGCGCGATGACGACTACATCGTCAGCACCCACCGCGGCCACGGCCACGTGATTGCCAAGGGCGGCAACTTCAATCGCATGATGGCCGAGCTGTTTGGCAAGCGCGATGGCTATTGCAAGGGCAAGGGCGGCAGCATGCACATTGCCGATTTCAGCATTGGCATGTTGGGCGCGTGCGGCATTGTGGGCGGCGGCTTGCCGATGGCGGTTGGGGCCGGCCTCAGCGCCAAGTATCGTGGCACGGATCAGGTGTCGGTCTCGTTCTTTGGTGATGGGGCCAGCAACGAGGGCAGCTTTCACGAGTCCATTAATCTGGCCGCAGTGATGAAGCTGCCGGTGATCTTTGTGTGCGAGAACAACCAGTATGGCGAGTTCACGCCGATGGAGAACGTGACTGGCGTGCGCGATATCGCCTTGCGCGCCCAGGGCTACGGCATCCCCGGTGTCATCGCCGACGGCACCGATGCGATCGCGATGTATGACGCGGCCAGCGAGGCCGTGGCGCGGGCTCGGCGTGGGGACGGGCCGACGTTGATCGAAGCCAAGACCCATCGCAAGAGCGGCCACTCCGAGGGCGAGAAGGCATTCCTGGGCGGCGGTGTGTATCGCAAGGACGATGAGTTTGCGATGGCGCAGGCGAAAGATCCGCTCACCATCATGCACGTCAAGATCATGGAGGGCAACCTGATTTCGCCGGATGTGCTGGAAGAACTG
>Ga0105046_10013400_pt1 | contig 12697 bp, 9 predicted proteins | sample MAT03_FD_78385 | JGI IMG/M metagenome (GOLD analysis project Ga0105046, IMG submission 78385) | Freshwater microbial communities from Lake Fryxell liftoff mats and glacier meltwater in Antarctica - MAT-03 (megahit assembly) | ecosystem: Environmental > Aquatic > Freshwater > Ice > Liftoff... | reverse complement strand
TTCAGCGCACCCACCACCCGCTTCATCGCGTCCACGGCCTGGTAGATCAGCGCGTCGGCGCCGATGAACTGTCGAATCTGTTCCTGCGTGCGGTTGTACGCCACCAGTTCCTCACGCGTGGGCATGTCGATGCCGTAAACATTCGGGAAGCGCACCGGCGGCGCGGCGCTGGCCATGTAGACCTTGCGCGCACCGGCCTCGCGGGCCATCTGCACGATTTCCTTGCTGGTGGTGCCGCGCACGATGCTGTCGTCCACCAGCAGCACGTTGCGGCCCTTGAATTCCATGCCGATGGCGTTGAGCTTCTGGCGCACGCTCTTCTTGCGCACGCCCTGCCCCGGCATGATGAAAGTGCGGCCCACGTAGCGGTTTTTCACGAAGCCTTCGCGATACGGCTTGCCCAATCGATGCGCCAGTTGCATGGCGCTGGGGCGGCTGCTTTCAGGGATGGGAATGACGACGTCGATCTCGCTGGGCGGCAGCGTCGAAATCACGCGCTGGGCCAGCGTTTCGCCCATATTCAGGCGAGCGTGGTAGACCGAAATGCCGTCCATCACAGAGTCCGGGCGCGCCAGGTAGACGTACTCGAACATGCAAGGGTGCAGGGTTGGATTGGCGGCGCACTGCTGGGTGTGGATGGCGCCGGCCTGGTCGATGAAGACAGCCTCGCCCGGGGCGACGTCGCGCGTCAGCTTGTGGCCCGTGCCTTCCAAGGCCACCGACTCGCTGGCCACCATCACGTTGCGTCCATGGGCTGTTTCTGTTTCACCGAAACACAGCGGGCGGATGCCGTACGGGTCACGGAACGCGACCAGGCCGTGACCCGCAATCAGCGCGATGACGGCGTACGAGCCTTTGATTCGCTTGTGCACCGCGCCCACGGCCTTGAAGACTTGCTCGGGCGTCAGGGGCAGGTCGCGGCCGGCCACTTCCAACTCGTGCGCGAGCACGTTGATCAGCACCTCGGTATCGCTCTCGGTGTTGATGTGCCGACGGTCGACATCGAACAACTCGGCCTTCAGCGACTGCGCGTTGGTCAGGTTGCCGTTGTGCACCAGCACGATGCCGTAGGGCGCGTTGACGTAGAAGGGCTGCGCCTCTTCCTCGCTGTAGGCATTGCCGGCAGTGGGGTAGCGCACTTGGCCCAGACCCACGGTGCCCGGCAGTGCGCGCATGTTGCGGGTGCGGAAGACGTCGCGCACCATGCCGCGGGCTTTGTGCATGAAGCACTTGGTGCCCTGCATGGTGACGATGCCGGCTGCGTCTTGACCGCGGTGCTGCAGCAGCAGCAGGGCGTCGTAGATCAGCTGGTTGACAGGCGCTCGGGAGATGGCGCCGACGATGCCGCACATGGTGGTCTTTTCCTGTCTGAATGAGTCTTCAAACGCGCAGCAAACGCGCCACGGGCTCGGGTAACAAAGGCTTCAAGGTCTGCAGCATCAGGCCCAGACCTCGGGCACCCTTCGATGCACGCCAGGGTTCGGATTGTGCAGCTGGCGTCAAGGCGACCAATGAACAGACTGCCAACAGCAGCACGCCGCCACGCAGCGCGCCAAAGCCAGCGCCCAGCAAGCGGTCGGGAACGGACAAGGGCGTGGCGTGAATCAGCATGCGCACCAGCTTGGCCAGCAGGCTCCAGACGAGCAGCGCCAGCACAAAACACAGCGCCAGCGAGGCCGCCAGGTTCAACGCCGAGCCGGCGCTTCCGATGGGCAGGTAGGGTGCCAGCTGCGGCGACGCCCACTGCGCAGCGAACCACGCCACCACCCAGCCAGCCAGCGAGAGACACTCGAAGACAAAGCCCCGCACCAGCCCCACCACCACCGACACCAGCAAGACCGCCAGCAAGGTCCAGTCGACCCAAGAAAGGGCCGGAAAGCTGGACGCATCCATCACAGCGTCAGGATGGCCGAGGGCACGCCGACGCGCTTGATTTTCTCGGCCACCGCCTCGGCTTCAGCCCGGCTTTCGAAGGGTCCGACGCGCACCCGCGTGCGGCTGCCCTTGTCGCTGTCGATCACCTGCGTATAGGTCTTCAAGCCCAGACGCTCGATCTTCGAGCGGGCTTCACGCAACTTGGTGGCATCGCTGTAGGCACCCGCCTGCACCACAAAGCGCTGGCTGGCCTGCGTCCCAGAAGCTCCGGCAGGCGGTGCAACCACAGCGGACTTGGTTGGTAGACCCGGCGTCACAGGCGTGGCAGGCGTGGCAGGCTTCGAGGGCGTAGGAGTCGCAGCGGCCACCTTGACACCTGCGAGCGCTGCAGCAGGAGGAGTCACGACAGCCTTGGGCGCAGAAGCCGACACGGGGATGGCCTTGGCCACTGCCGCAGATGCGGCTGCAGCGGAAGAAACAGACGCGGCAGAAGCAGAGGACTTCGAAGAAAGCGGCGGCACCTCGGTACCCGCATCTGCCGGTGACAACGACCCCATGACTTGGCGGCCAGCAGCCGATTCCGTGCTGACCGTGCCACTGGCGGCGGTGTCGCGGCGCAGCGCTTCGAGGGGCGTGTTCATCGGCAACGGGCGGGGCTGGGTCTCAAACAAAACAGGGAAGCCCAGCACGCCGATGAGCAGCAGCACCAGGGCACCCACCAGGCGGCGCCGAGCCCGTGTTCGCGCGCTCTCGATGTCCTCTGTCTCGTCGACGGACGTCTTGTTGCGGACCCTTGAGGGCTTGGCGGGAACCGCCTCGGGCTTGGGTCGCAGGAAAGGAATGCGCATGCGGCTGGCTGGATTTGGCCGGCAAGGCCGAGCTGGCGGGTTCAGCCGACGTGGGCGGCCGTCAGCCGCGGCAGGCCTTCCTTGAGCACGCCGCCCACGGTGTAGAAAGACCCGAAAACCACGATTCTATCGGCCGGGTCTGCCTGCGCTGCTGCGGCAGCCAGGGCTGCGGCTGGGCTGGGGTGCTCATGCACGGCCACTTCACGACCCACGGTAGCGGCGCGCACTTGGGCAGCCAGTTCAGCCGTTGCGGCAGCTCGGGCACTTGGCAAGGCACAGAGATGCCAGACGTCCACCAACGAAGCGATCTTGGCCAGCAGCCCGGGCACGTCCTTGTCTGCCATCACGCCGAACACGGCGTGGGTGCGCGGGAAGAAGCCCATCGCATCCAGATTCAGCGCCAGTGCTGCGACAGCCTGCGGGTTGTGCGCCACATCCAGCACCAGAGCCGGTTGTCCGGGCACGATCTGGAAACGGCCCGGCAGTTCCACCAGCGCCAGCCCGGTGCGCACCGCTTGCGCATTGATCGGCAGACGGTCGCGGATGGCGATCAATGCCGCGATCGCTCCCGACGCGTTGATCAACTGGTTGGCACCTCGCAGCGCCGGGTAGGACATGCCGTGGTAGCGGCGGCCTCGGCCGCTCCACGACCACTGCTGGCGGTCGCCGGAGTGGTTGAAGTCTCGACCGACCAACCACAGGTCGGCACCGATGGCTTCAGCATGCGCCACCACGCTCTTGGGCGGCAACGGGTCGCTGACGATGGCCGGCTTGCCAGACCGCATGACCTGCGCTTTTTCCAGGCCGATGCTTTCGCGGTCCGGGCCCAGGAATTCCATGTGGTCAAGGTCGATGCTGGTGATGACCGTGCAATCGGCATCGAAGGCGTTGACGCTGTCGTAACGGCCGCCCAGCCCGACTTCCAGGATGACCAGATCCAGCTCCGTCATCGAAAGCAGCCGGGCAATCGCCAACGTGCTGAACTCGAACTGCGTCAAGGTGATGTCGCCGCGCGCAGCTTCGACGGCGGCGAAGTGCGGCACCAGCGCATCGGCGGCCACCGGCGCGCCGTTAACGCGGCAGCGCTCGTTGAAGCTGACCAGTTCAGGCTTCTGGTACAGCCCCACGCGGTAACCCGCATGGTGGGCCATGCTTTCCAGCATGGCGCAAGTGCTGCCCTTGCCGTTGGTACCGGCCACGATGATCACCGGCACATCGAAGTGAATGCCCAGCCGCCGCCGAACCTCGACCGTGCGCTCCAGCGACAAGTCCATAGTCTTGGGGTGCATGGCCGCGCAGTGGGCCAGCCAGTCTTCCAAAGTATTCACGTGCGAGCTCTGCGGTTTTGATCAGTCCACCCGCGCGGAACCGGCTTCGCCGGACCGCTGCGGGGCGGCCCCTTGGGGGATAGCGACCGAAGGGAGCTTTCGGGGTCGGCTAGGCGACAGCGTCGGCGCTTTGACGTTGCAGCATCGCCAGCATGCGAGCGATGTTGGGACGCAACTGGCGGCGGTCGCAGATCAAGTCGATCGCACCGGTGCGCAGCAAGAACTCGCTGCGCTGGAAGCCTTCAGGCAACTTCTCGCGCACGGTGTTTTCGATGACCCGCGGACCGGCAAATCCGATCAGCGCCTTGGGCTCGGCAATGACCACGTCACCCAAGAATGCAAAGCTGGCAGACACGCCGCCCATGGTGGGGTCGGTCAGCACGCTGATGAAGGGCAGACGGGCTTTGGCCAAACGCGTCAACGCCGCGTTGGTCTTTGCCATCTGCAGCAGACTGAGCAGGCCTTCCTGCATGCGCGCACCGCCCGTGGCGGTGAAGCTGACAAAGGGCACCTTCTGCTCGACGGCGGCTTCCACGCCGCGCACGAAACGCTCGCCCACGACGCTGCCCATGCTGCCGCCCATGAATTCGAATTCAAAGCAGGCCGCCACTATCGGCACGCTCATGACGGCACCACCCACCACCACCAGCGCGTCGGTCTCGCCAGTGGCTTCCATGGCCGCTTTCAGGCGCTGCGGGTACTTCTTGCTGTCCTTGAATTTCAGCGCGTCCACTGGCATCACTTCCTGCCCGATTTCCCAGCGCCCTTCAGCATCCAGAAAGGCATTCAAACGCGCCCGGGCACCGATGCGGTGGTGGTGGTCGCACTTGGGGCAGACGTTGACGTTTTGCTCCAGATCGGTCTTGTAGAGCACCGTCTCGCAAGACGGACACTTGATCCACAAGCCTTCCGGTACGGCACGGCGCTCGGCCGGGTCGGTCGGCTGGATCTTCGGGGGGAGCAGTTTTTCAAGCCAACTCATGCGATCACCTTGGAGGTTGCCTGGGGATTGATAGGTGGCTGGATTCAGGAATCCAGCGCCGCTCGGATTTCGACCATGAAGGCCTGCGCTGCAAGCGGCGCATTGTCGCGTGTCTCGTTTTCAAGGATCTGGATCAGCCGCGAACCGATCACCACCGCATCGGCCACCGCGCCCACGGCTTTGGCCGTCACCGCATCGCGGATGCCGAACCCTACGCCAACCGGAACGCTGACGTGTTCGCGGATGCGCGGCAGCATCGCGGCCACTGCGTCGGTGTCCAAGTTGCCGGCACCGGTCACGCCCTTCAGCGACACGTAGTACACGTAGCCGCTGGCGATGCGGCCCACTTCCTTCATGCGCTGCGTGGTGCTGGTGGGCGCGAGCAAGAAAATCAGGTCCATCTCAGCCGCCCTCAGGCGCGCGGCGAACGCCTCGCATTCCTCGGGCGGGTAATCCACGATCAGCAGACCATCCACGCCCGCCGCCTTGGCGTCGGTGATGAACGACCCTTCGCCATGGCGCTGGTCATAGCGCTCGACCGGGTTGGCGTAACCCATCAACACCACAGGCGTGGTGTCGTTCTGCAGGCGGAAGGACCTAACCATATCCAGGACCTGAACAGCGCCAACGCCGCGCGCCAGTGCCCGTTCGCTGGCCTTCTGGATGACGGGGCCGTCAGCCATCGGGTCACTGAACGGCACACCCAGCTCGATGATGTCGGCACCGCCATCGGCCAGGGCCTGCATGACCTGCGGGGTGGCGTCGACAAACGGATCACCCGCAGTGAGGTACGGGATCAGCGCCGTTCGACCTTGCGCCTTCAGCGCCGCCAATGTGGCCTGGATGCGACTCATTGCTTCACCCCTTGACCGCGGCACGAAGGCCGACAATAGAAGTCGGCACCGGTCAAGTCGGCGACGGTGCCGATGTCCTTGTCGCCGCGGCCGCTGAGGTTCACCAGCAACTGTTGGTCCGGCTTCATGGTCGCGGCCAACTGCATGGCGTAGGCCACGGCATGGCTGCTTTCCAGCGCCGGGATGATGCCCTCGGTCAGACACAGGCGGTGGAACGCCGAAAGCGCCTCGGCATCGGTGATACCGACATACTCGGCGCGACCAATGTCCTTCAGATACGCATGCTCTGGGCCCACACCTGGGTAGTCCAGGCCGGCGCTGATGCTGTGTGTTTGGGTGATCTGCCCGTTGTCGTCCTGCAGCAAATAGGTACGGTTGCCGTGCAAAACGCCAGGGCTGCCTGCACTCAGACTGGCCGAGTGTTTGCCGCTGGCGATACCCAAGCCCGCTGCTTCCACGCCGATCAGCCGAGTGCCTTCATGAGGAATGTACGGATAGAACATGCCCATCGCATTGCTGCCACCACCCACGCAGGCGATCACCGCGTCGGGCTGTCGGCCGGGCTGCTGGGTGATCTCGGGCATCTGCACCAGGCACTCGTCACCGATGACACGCTGGAAGTCGCGCACCATCATCGGATACGGGTGCGGACCTGCCACGGTACCGATGATGTAAAAGGTGTGGTCGACGTTGGCGACCCAGTCGCGCAGCGCCTCGTTCAGCGCGTCTTTCAGCGTCTTGCTGCCGGACTCGACCGGCACCACCTTGGCGCCCAGAAGGTGCATGCGATACACGTTGGGGCTTTGGCGCTTCACGTCTTCGCTGCCCATGTACACCACACACTCCATGCCGTAACGCGCACAGATGGTGGCTGTGGCCACGCCGTGCTGGCCGGCACCGGTTTCGGCGATGACACGCGGCTTGCCCATGCGCTTGGCCAGCAGCGCTTGCCCGATAGTGTTGTTGACCTTGTGCGCGCCGGTGTGGTTAAGGTCTTCGCGCTTCAGGAAAATCTGCGCGCCGCCGATTTCGCGGCTGAGTCGGGCGGCGTGATAAATCGGGCTGGGGCGCCCCACGAAGTGCTTCAGTTCGCGCTGAAACTCGGCGACGAACTCGGGATCATTGCGGTAATGCGCGTAGGCCTCTTCCAACTCGCGCAATGCGTAGATCAGAGTCTCGGAGACAAATGTGCCACCGTAGAAAGTGCCGTTCACGGGTCCGAAATGCCCGCGGGCATCGGGTTGGTCGTATGCAAACATGGATGAAATTCCTTCAGATTCGGTCAGCGGGCGGCGATGGCCGCATCGGCATCGCGAACCGCTTGGCAAAACCGGCGCATCAATGGGCCGCTTTTGATGCCCTTGCTGATTTCCACGCCGGAACTCACGTCAACGGCCCAAGGCCGGACGGTGAGCACGCCATCGGTCACATTGGCAGGATTCAACCCACCAGACAAAACGACCGGAAGGGGCACGTTTGGAGGAATCAGTGACCAATCGAAGACCTTACCGCCTCCACCATAGCCCTCGACGTGCGCGTCGAGCAGCAGGGCCTGGGCGTCGCTGAAAAGAGCGGCGGAGTCTAACAAAGCAGCCCCGGTCAGCGTGGCATCGATTCCTGCATCCCCCCCCATGCGATGGGCCCTGATGTAGGGGCGACCGGCCGTCGCGCATTCGGCGGGCGTTTCGTCGCCGTGGAACTGCAGCAAGGCCTGGGGCAAAGCCCGGGCAGCCTGCAAAATTTCGTGCGGTGATGCGTTCACGAACAGCAGCACGGGCGTCAGGAAAGGCGGCATGCGGGCGATGAGTTCGGCGGCGCGAGGCAGCGTCACAGCACGCGAGCTCTTCGCGTAGAGCACGAAACCCAGGGCATCGGCACCGGCGTCCAGCGCGTCGTCGACGTCGGCCTCGCGGGTCAAGCCGCAAATCTTGATGCGGGTGCGACTCATCGAAGGTCAGCGCGCCGCGCTCTGTTGCAGGCACTCTGACGCGGGGTCAGGGCACCCAATCCATGGCTGGCGTGTGTGTAGGCAGATTCCATGCGGCATCGTAGTACGGGCCGACGAAGTACAGACCATCTGGGGGAAAGGTCGGGGCCGCGATTTCACGGCTTCGCGCAGCCAGCACCTCAGCCATCCACCCCGACGGCTGGCTGCCATTGCCTATGGCCACCAGGCAACCCAGGATGTTGCGCACCATGTGCTGCAGGAAGGCATTGCCATCGAAGTCGAAGCGCCAGTAGGCACCCCGGCGGGTGATGTCGATGCCACGCAAGGTCTTGATCGGCGTGGGCGACTGGCAATCGGCAGCCCGAAACGAGGTGAAGTCATGTTGCCCGATCAAACAGGCCGCCGCCTCGCGCATGGAATCACCGTCGAGTGGACGAAAGACCCAGCCGGCCTGCCCTTGCTCCAGCGACGGCCGCACAGCCGACTCCAGCACGACGAAACGGTACCGACGGCCCCGCGCGGCGTTGCGCGCGTGGAATGCCCGCGTAACAGGCTGGCACCATTGCACGGCAACGTCAGATGGCAGATACCGGTTGGTGCCCCGAACCCAAGAGAAATTGTCGCGCTGCAGGGGTGTGTCGAGGTGCACGACCTGATTGAGCCCGTGCACGCCTGAATCAGTGCGACCGGCGCAAACCGTGACCACCGGATGCGCTGCGAAGGTTGTCAAAGCCTTCTCCAACATGTCCTGCACGGTGCACCCGTCCAACTGCGACTGCCAACCGTGATAAGCCTGACCACGGTAGGCCACGCCCAACGCCAAGCGGAAGGACTCAGGATCGGGCAAGCTGGTCCAGCATGCCTTGCGCCTTGGCCTTGAGCGCGCCGTCGGCCTTGGCTACCACTTCCTCGAGCAGGTCGCGTGCGCCATCGACATCACCGATCTGGCGGAACTCTTCGGCCAGTTCCAGTTTGCGAGACAGGGCCGTCATGTCCATGGCAATGCTGGGTGCGCCACCCAGGTCGAAGTCGCCGAAATCCAGGCTGTTGTCGGCAGCGGCAGCGGGGGTGGATTCGGAACCGGGTGTGTTCATCGCGACGGTGCGCGGATCGGCGTCGAGGGTGTCGAGGTCGAAGTCCAGCATGTCGTCATTTGCCGGGGTCGACGGGGCAGCCGGAGCCGCCGGCGGCGGGGTCATGGGTCGGGTGCCAGCCGTGGTGCGCGCCATGTCGTTGTCGGAGGACAAATCCTGGGTGTCGCCGATGCGTTGCGGGCGCGCCGCTGCCGGCACGCTGTAAGGCTGCGTGGCCTCGACGTCGCGAAAAGGTGCGGGAGCCGACGGCTCGAATCCCGTCGCCGTCGGCGGAGTGCCGGGCAGGTCCAGATCGAGATCGAGATCGAGATCGATCCCCCCATCGAGCGTGGCGTCTGAAGCTGGCTGGAAGCTCGGCGGAGCCAGCGGCGCGGTGTAAGGCTGCGTCGCAGCACCGAGCGCATCGGGCAACGGCTGCCCATCGCCGCTGCGTTCGCCGTCGGGACCGCCGCCGACCGCGTAAAGCTCATTGGACGGGTCGATGGACTGCCCCATCGCCTGCGCCTTGGCCCAGTCTTCACCCTCACCGCGGGTCAGGTTGTACAACTGCGTGGCGAGTAACTCGAAAGCCTTGGTGTCACGCCGCTTGGCATAGACCTCAAGCAACTTGGTGCGGATGGCCATGCGCTCCGGCGCTGCGCGCATCGCTTCCTTCAGGATCTCTTCGGCCTGCAAGTCACGGCCGTAGGCCAGGTAGACATCTGCTTCAGCCACGGGGTCGACATCACCGATCGCGTCTAACTGCGACATCGAATAGCTCATCGACGACGAGTTGCCCGACGAACCGTTGGCCGACGCTTCGCGCGTGTCCACACGTTGACCGCCACTGGCACCGAAGAACGAGTCCGGCTGCAGACGGCTTTCCAGGAAGGATGTCTCGCCAGCCGGCTTGCGCATGCGTCCGCGCAAGCGGTACAGACCCAAGCCCGCCAGCAAAGCGACCAGCACACCGGCTCCCGGCAGCAGCAGCGCGTTGTCCATCAGGCCGTCCAGGAAGCCGCCCTGCTCCTGCGGGGCGGGTGCCGGTACGGCAGCAACGGGCTTCGGCGAAGCGGGCACCTGGACCGGCGCGACGGCTGTCGGCGCAGGAACCGGTGCAACTGCGACTGGAGCCGGGGCAGGTGCAGGTGCGGGTGCTGCCGGGGGCGCAGCAGCGGGCGCCGCGGCTGGCGCAACCAGAACAGCTGGCGCAGCCGCAGTGTTGCCTTGGAGCTTCTTCAACTCTTCAACGTTGCGGTTCAGTTCCGCCAACCGTGTGGCCTCGCTTTTCTTCTCGGCTTCTTTGGTGGCCTTTACCTCAGGAGCACCGGGCTTGACTCCGCCTTGCGAGAGAGTGAGCTTGTCGGGCGTGGCCGAAGAAGCCGACTTACGGTCTTCAACCTGGGTCCGAACCTGACCCTTGACCTGGCGTGCAGAGGCGGATACGGGTGCAGCGGCCACACCAGTGGCCAAGCGCTGACGGTAAGCATTGAAGTCGCTACTCTGCGCCAGGACAACTTCACGCGCGGATTCGGGACTGAGCTTGGCGGCCTGTTCAGCCGAAGGCACCGCCAAGACCGCACCCGATTTCAAGCGGTTCATGTTCTCGCCCATGAAGGCCTGCGGGTTGCCGCGGAACAGTGACACCAGCATCTGGTCCAGCGAGATGCCGGGGCGCTGGGTGCGCGCGGCAATGCGGGTGAGGGATTCGCCCGCACGGACGCGGTAGGTGTCACCACCAGCGGCCGCTGTGGCAGCAGGTACGGGAGCCGGGGCGGCTGGCGCAGGTGCGGCTGCAGACAAGGCCGCCGCACGGGGCGGCGTGGCAGGCCGCGCCATCGGTGCCGGCGCGGGGGAAGGAGCGGGCGTGGGTGCCTGCACTATCGGAGACCCCGAAGGTGTGGGCGAAACCGGACTGGTGATGGCCGGCGCAGCGGACACCACGGGCGCTGCTGACGGAGCCGTCGGCTGCGCAGTGCGCGTCACTGGCGGGTCGAAAAGCAGGGTGTATTCACGCACCAGGCGGCCACTTGACCAGGTCGCCTCCACGATGACATCGATGAAAGGTTCCAGCACCGCGCGGTCGCTGGTCACACGCAGGTAGTTGCTGCCATCGGGACGACGTGCCACACGCACTTGGGCCGATGGCAACACGGGGTTGTATTCGACCCCAGCGGCGCGGTAGGCCTCTGGCGGAGCCACCCGAAGCTTCAGCGATGAGGCCTCTTCAGCCGTCATGCTGGTGACCTCGATCTCGGCGCGCAGCGCTTCGCCAAGTGCAGACTGCACATTCAGCCGACCTAAGCCCAGCGCGCTGGCGTGGGTTCCCCACAAACAAGCGGCAGCAAAAGCGACCGATTTCAGGACAAACAGAGAGGTCTTGTTCGAGCGATATTCCAAAGCGATTCCCCCGGCGCGTGGTTGCGGCTCCCAAATAGCCCGCACCGCCGCAGATTCAGACCCTCATCTCCCTGTCTCTTGAACGGGACGAAATTGGGCGAAATGGCAACAGCATCAAGCATATAGGAGCGCAAGCTAAGGCTGTCGCTCAGCATCGCCCTCGGAAATTGATTGTTTCAGGCGGATTGCGCCCTGTTGCCGAGCGGCAACGCCACCTGAAAGCCGATTCAGCCCTCGATCAGGATGCGCAACATGCGGCGCAGTGGCTCGGCAGCGCCCCACAGCAGTTGGTCGCCGATGGTGAAGGCACCCAGGTATTCCGGGCCCATCGCCAGTTTGCGGATGCGGCCAACCGGGATGGTCATCGTTCCCGTGACGGCAACCGGCGTCAGGTGATGGATGGTGGCTTCACGCGTGTTCGGCACCACCTTCACCCATCCGTTATCGGCGGCGATCATGGCTTCGATGTCGGCCAGCGGCACGTCCCGCTTCAGCTTCATCGTCAGCGCCTGGCTGTGGCAACGCATCGCGCCGACGCGCACGCAGATCGAGTCGATCGGCACGGCCGCCGTGCCCGCAAAGCCGATGCCGCGCCCAAGGATCTTGTTGGTCTCAGCGCCACCCTTCCATTCCTCAAGACTGGTGCCGTCACCGCGGTCGCTGTCGATCCAGGGGATCAGGCTGCCGCCCAGTGGCACGCCGAAGTTGGCGGTTTCCACCGCCGAGAGACCCCGCTGCGTGGCCACGACCTGGCGGTCGATCTCGAGGATCGCGCTGGCCGGGTCGTTGAGCAGCGGACGCACGGCGGCGTTGAGCGTGCCGTACTGCGCGAGCAACTCGCGCATGTGCTGAGCGCCGCCGCCGCTCGCGGCCTGGTAGGTGGTGGCGGTCATCCACTCAACGAGGCCGGCCTTGTACAGCGCACCGACGCCCATAAGCATGCAGCTCACGGTGCAGTTGCCGCCGATGTAGTCCTTCACGCCGCGTGCCATTGCGTCCTTGATCACCGGCAGGTTCACGGGGTCGAGCACGATCACCGCGTCGTCGTTCATGCGCAGCGTTTTGGCGGCGTCGACCCAGTAGCCGGTCCAGCCCGCAGCGCGCAGTTGCGGGTAGACGGCCTTGGTGTAGTCGCCGCCCTGGCAGCTGATGATGGCCTCACAGCGCTTCAGCGCTTCGATGTCGTGCGCGTCTTGCAGCTTGGTTTCGTTCTTCGCTTGCATAGGCGCAGCACCACCGCTGTTGCTGGTGCTGAAGAACAGCGGCTCGAAGAGCGCGAAGTCGTTCTCGGCAGCCATGCGGTCCAGCAGTACCGAGCCGACCATGCCGCGCCAGCCCACGAGGCCGACCAAAGGGTTCTTGGGCAGATGTGCCATGTAATTTACCTTC
>Ga0105046_10013397_pt1 | contig 12699 bp, 11 predicted proteins | sample MAT03_FD_78385 | JGI IMG/M metagenome (GOLD analysis project Ga0105046, IMG submission 78385) | Freshwater microbial communities from Lake Fryxell liftoff mats and glacier meltwater in Antarctica - MAT-03 (megahit assembly) | ecosystem: Environmental > Aquatic > Freshwater > Ice > Liftoff... | reverse complement strand
CTCACCCTTACACCTCGGTTACGCGTTGCAATTCAGGCGCTTGCCATCACCACGATTCGTGGTATGCGCTCGCTATCGGCGTTAATCGGCCTGCACGGTGCTGACCGACAATGCCGTTCCGCCGTGCCCCGTCCGGCTGCTGCCGGTGGCACCGACGGGCCTTAGTGCAGATGAGTGGCCAAAACAGGTGCGACACCACGCGGCAGGGAACCCGGGCGATGGCTCCCGGGAGAAGGGAATTGATGATCGAGCCAGCAATGGCATCCGGCGCCCGCCGAAAGCCTGGGCGCGTGGCCCTGAACGTCGCCTGACGCGATGGACCGATCGCTCCAGACCTACCTGCGCTTGCTCGGGCTCGCTGTCTTTTTGTGGCTTGTCATCGTTGCGATCAGCTTCCTCCTGATCAAGCTTGGCTCGACCGCGCCGCTGGTATTGCTGGGCGGGCCGAACCCTACGCCGGAGTTCGAGGCGCGGCTGATCGCCGATTACGGCCTGAACCAGCCCGCGGTGGTGCAGTTCATCCGCTACGCCGTCCGCACCCTGACCGGCGAGTTCGGCCGGTCCTGGTTCACCGGCGAGCAAGTTGCTGTCGAACTGTTCGCGCGCCTGCCGGCAACGCTGGAACTGCTACTCTATGCGGTACTGCTGGGGGGACTGATCGGCGTGCCGACCGGGATCGCCGCCGCGTTCAGCCGCGGCAGTGCGCAAGACCGCGCGACGCGTGCCGGCGGCCTGTTTGGCGAAGCAATGCCTGCCTTCCTGCTGGCCCTGCTGCTGCTGCTGGTGTTCTTCCGATGGCTCGACATGGCGCCGGCGCCGGCCGGGCGGATCAGCATCGTGCTGACCCCGCCGCCGACGATCACCGGTAGCTATTTCATCGACTCCGTGCTGATAAAGGATTCAATCGCCGCCCGCTCGGCGCTCGCGCAATTATTCCTGCCAGTCACCACCCTCGCATTGCTGATTGCGGCGACCCTGGCTCTTTCGGTGCGCGCCGCGGTCCTTACGCAGTTGCAGACCGCGCATTTCGCTTATGCCCGTGCCCAGGGCATCTCGCGCGACTTGCTCACCGGCATTGCCCTGCGCGGTGCCGGCCCGGCGATCTGGACCGCGGCCAACCGGCAGTTCGCCGCCCTGCTGGGCACCACGGCGGTGGTGGAGTATGTCTTTGCCTGGGGCGGCGTGGGGCAGTACGGATTGGATGCGATGGTGAAGGCAGATATGGCTGCCGTCCAAGGCTTCGTGCTGTTGATGGCGGCCATTGCCCTGCTGGTCCATGCGCTGGCCCGGGTGATCCGGCGCGTGGCCCGGCTGCGGTTCACCCGCGCATGATCGGCCGGGGCCTGCGCCGGCTCGCCAGCCTGGTCATGGGCCCGATTGCGGGCCTGCCCCGGCGAAGCATTTCGCTCACTTGCGGATTGCTTATCCTCGCCAGCTTCGCTGTCGTCATGGCGGCAGGGCCGGTCATCTGGCCGCACGGGCCGGCGCAGATCGATGCACCCCACGTTCTGGAATCTCCGTCGCTGCGCCACCCGCTGGGCACCGACGCCATTGGACGCGACATTGCCGCCCGGGTGATCGACGGCACGCGCTATGCCATCGCCGTGCCGCTGGCCGCGGTGCTGCTGGGCATCGTTCTGGGCGCGCCAGTCGGACTGCTGGCCGGCGTGTTCGGCGGCTTCGCCGACCTGCTGGTGCGCCGGCTGTTCATGGCGGTCGGCTTCATACCGCCGCTGGTGCTGGCGCTGGCGTTGGTGGCTGCCATGGGACCGTCACTGCGCCATGTCGTGATCGCCATCGGCGTGCTGGAAGCGATGTTTTTTGCCCGCGCCATGCGCGACGAGGTGCGCGCAATGCACGCCAGCGGCTTCATCGAAGGCGCGGTCGCCATGGGCAATACGCTGCCGCGGCTGACGCTGCTCCACCTGCTGCCCAACACCCTGGCCGGCATTGCCGGGGAGATTCCGCGTCGCATCGCCTGGGCGCTGGGCACCTTGGCGGTCATGGGCTTCCTCGGCATCGGCACCGCGGCCGGCAGCACGGAATGGGGGGCGATGGTGCGCGAAGGGGTGGAGCTCATGTATGCCGGCCAATGGTGGCCGTCGATTTTCCCGGGGCTCGCCCTGTTGCTGCTGGGCTTTGGGCTGCAATTGCTGGCCGCCGGCATCTCCGACCTCACCGGCCGCCGACCGGTCGCCCTTGGCGGACCCATGGGCGGCGCCAGGGGCGGGGCGGCACACTGATGCTGCTGGATGTCCAAGACCTTCGCGTTGAACACCAGGGCCGCGCGGCCGATAACGTGGCGCGTCGGCCATCGGCGCTCAACGGGGTGTCGTTCCGTGTGGTCAAGGGGCGCATCCTTGGCCTGGTCGGCGAGCACGGGTCTGGCAAGTCGCTCACCGCCAGCGCCATTCTGGGCCTGTTGCAGCCCCGGTCGCGCGTGGTCGGCGGCCGGGCGCTGTTCGAAGGCCAGGACCTGCTGCGCATGTCCGACGCCGACCTCACCCGCCTACGCGGCGCGCGTATCGGCTTTGTCGTGCAGTCCGGCCACGCCACGCTCGACCCCAACACCCGCGTCGGCGCCCAGCTGATCCGCGCGCAAAGCGTCCACCGCCGGGTTGCCAAGGCTGAGGCGGCGTGGCGGGCCGAGACCATCATGTCGTCCATGGGCATCGTCGAACCCCGCCTGCGCGCCCAGGCCTGGCCGCACGAGCTGACCCCAGCGGCGGTCCAGCGGGTGGTGCTGGCGCTTGCCCTGATCAACGAGCCGCAACTGCTGATCGCCGATGAGCCGACGGCCGGGCTCGACATCACCACCCAGGTGCAGATCCTCGACCTGCTCTATCTCGAACTGCGGCGCCGGCGCATCGGCGGCATGATCATCACCCGCGACCTCGGCGTGGTCGCACAATACTGCGACGACATCGCGGTGATGTATGGCGGGCAGGTGGTGGAGCAAGGCCCGGTTCCGCAGGTGTTCGCTCGCCCTGCCCACCCCTTCACCCGCGCCCTGCTTGCCACCATGCCCGAGCGCCTGGCGATTGATGCTGGCAAGGTCCGTGCCGGGCCGCTGCCCGAGGCACCCGACGGCTGCCCCTATCGCCCGCGCTGCGACGAGGCGACCGAACGATGCGCCATCGCCCCGCCGCTGGTCGGCGCCGGCGTGCACGCGGCCCGCTGCCACTTCGCACGCATCGGTGCCCCATGAGTGTGGTGGCCGAACTGCGGCGCGTCTCCGTGCTTCTGGGCCACGGCGAGCACGAGGTCGCCGCGCTGAACCGTGTCGACATGCAGGTGGAGGCCGGGGAGATCCTCGGCGTGGTCGGCGAGTCCGGTGCCGGAAAATCCACCCTCGCGCGCATCTTCCTGCGCCTGGCCCCACCTGCCGATGGCGCGGTACTGCTGGAAGACAGCGATATCACCATCCTGTCCGAGCGCCGGTTGCGCCGCCTGCGAGGGCGCATGACCATGGTGTTCCGCGATCCGCGCGCGGTGCTGAACCCGCGCATGACGGTACGCGCCCTGCTGGAGGAACCGCTGCGGCTGCACACCAAACTGAACGCCGGCGCGCGCCGCACTGCAATCGATGCGCTGGCCGCGCGCATCCATCTGCGCCCCGCCGAACTTGACCTGCGGCCCGATGCGCTGGGCACCGACCGGCTGCAACTGGTGGGGCTGGGCCGCGCCATTGCCAGCCAGCCGAAACTTCTGGTGCTGGACGAGCCGACGCGCGAGCTCGACATGGCCGCGGCGGCCGAGCTGCTCGGCCTGTTGGCACAGTTGCGCGACGGCGGCATGGCGATCGTGCTGATGAGCCACGACATCGCCGCCGTGCAACCCGTCGCCGACCGCATCGCGGTGCTCTACCTCGGCGAAATCGTCGAGGAAGGCGCCACCGCCGACCTGCTGGCCGACCCGCTGCACCCCTATACCCAGTCGCTGCTATCCGCCCACCTGCCGGCCGACCCAGCACGGCGCGGCCGCCGCATCCGCCTGCGCGGCGAACCGCCGCTGCCCGATGAACGCACCTCTGGCTGCGGCTTCGCACCGCGCTGCCCAATCGCCGAGAATCGCTGCCGCAGCGGGGCACCCACGCCCAACCTTGTCGGCACCAACCGCCGCGTAGCCTGCCTGCGCGTGCTCGAGGGTAGCAGCCGGATTCCGTTGTCTCGGTAAGGGAGGGAAGGCCAGGGCTCTGCCCTGCACCCGCTGGGGCGTTGCCCCAGGCCCCTTTCGTTTAAGTGCCTTCGGCTAGCGGCGCCAACTGGACGGTTGCATCCTCTCCGTTGGCCCCGCTAGCCGAAGGCACTTCATAGGTGAAGGTCCAGGGGGCTCGGCCCCCTGGTGGGGTCCAGGGGCAAAGCCCTTGGCCTTCCTCCGCTCACACCAGATGGCACGAAACCATCTGCCCGCCCCCGAGATCACGCAGCGTCGGTTCGTCGGTTTTGCACCGGTCGACGGCAAGCGGGCAGCGCGTATGGAACCGGCATCCCGGCGGCGGGCGCAGGGCGCTCGGCACTTCGCCCGTCACCGTGATTTGCGGGCGCGTCGCCTCGATCTCGGGATCGGGGATAGGCACCGCGGCCAGCAGCGCCTGCGTGTAGGGATGCAGCGGCCGTTTATACAGCGTCTCCCGGTCGGCAATCTCGACAATGCGGCCCAGGTACATCACCGCGATGCGATCGCTGATGTGCCGCACCACCGCCAGGTCGTGGGCGACAAAGATGTAGGTCAGGCCAAGCTGCTGCTGCAAATCCTGGAACAGGTTCACGATCTGCGCCTGGATCGACACGTCCAGCGCCGAGACCGGCTCGTCGCAGATCAGCAACTCCGGCTGCATCGACAGCGCGCGCGCCACGCCGATGCGCTGGCGCTGCCCGCCCGAGAACTCGTGGATATAGCGCCCAGCCATGTCGGGCCGCAGCCCAACCAGCGCCAGCAGCTCCTGCACCCGGGCCTCGCGCGCCGCCCGGTTGGGCAGGGTGTCGTGCACGATCATCGGCTCGGCGATCAGGTCGACCACCTTCATGCGCGGGTTCAGCGAGCCGAACGGGTCCTGATAGACCATCTGCATGCGTTTGCGGAACGGCCGCATCGCCACCCGGTCGTGGCCGGTGATGTCCTGGCCGTCGAACACGATGCGCCCGCCGGTTATGTCCAGCATGCGCAGCACCGCCAGCCCGGTGGTGGATTTGCCGCAGCCGCTCTCGCCCACCAACCCCAGCGTCTCACCGCGATTGAGCGAGAACGACACCCCGTCCACCGCCTTCACCGAGGCAACCTGGCGCGGCAGCAGCGAGCCCGACATGACGGGAAAATGAACCTTGAGGTTGTCAACGACCAGCAGGGGGGTGTTGTCAGGCATTGGCGGTCGCATCGACATCAACGAAACAGGCCTTCAGATGGCCGTCCCCGATGGCTTCAAGGGGCGGGCGGGCGGTCATGCACCCTGGCGCGACATAGCGGCAGCGCGGCGCGAAGGCGCAACCGGGCGGCAGCCGCGTCAGGTCGGGGGGCTGCCCCTCGATCGGCACCAGCCGCCGCCCCAGCACTTGGTCCAGCCGCGGCACGCACGACATCAAACCAATCGTGTAGGGGTGCTGCGGGTTCTTGTAGATCGCACGCGCCGTGCCGGTTTCCACCACCCGGCCGCCATACATCACGCACACCCGGTCGGCGTAGCGCGCGACCACGCCCAGGTCGTGCGTGATCAGGATCAGCGCCGCCCCGGTCTCGCGCGTCAGTTCCTTCAGCAGCGACAGGATCTGCGACTGCACGGTGACGTCCAGCGCGGTGGTCGGCTCGTCGGCGATGATCAGCCGCGGCTGGCAGGCCAGCGCCATGGCGATCATGGCGCGCTGGCGCATCCCGCCCGAGAACTGGTGCGGATAGGCACCCACCCGCGCCTTGGCATCGGGAATGCGCACGCGGGCAAGCAATTCGCCGGCCCGCGCGAATGCCTCCTTCCAGCCCGCGCCGCGATGCAGCGCCACCGGCTCGCCCACCTGCATCCCCACCGTCAGCGACGGGTTCAGCGAGGTCATCGGCTCCTGGAAGATCATGGCGATGCGGTCGCCGCGCACCGCCTGCATCTCAACACCCGACAGCGTCAGCAGGTCGCGCCCCTCGAACATCACCGAGCCCGCCACGATCTCGCCCGGCGGATTGGGTATCAGCCGCATCAGTGACAGTGCCGTGACACTCTTGCCGGACCCGCTCTCGCCGACGATGGCCAGGGTTTCGCCGGCATCCAGGTCGAACGAGACATCGTCCACCGCAGTGACGGTTCCGCGATCGGTGCGGAACCGCGTTGTCAGGCCGCGCACCTCCAGCAGCTTGGCCACTCAGTAGCCCAGCTTCTTCTTGAGGTCCTGATCGAGCCAGATGCGGGCATAGACCGGTGCCGGCTTCACCGCGCCAACACGCAGCTCGCCGTCGTAGTTCTTCACCCACGGCCACCATGCGGTATAGAAGTACTGCACCGGCAACCAGATGTACGGTGCGGCTTCCAGCACTTCGCGAGTCAGTTCGCGCATGATCTTTTGCCGCTCGCCATCGTCCTTGGTGGCGTAGGCCAGGTCCATCCGCTTGGTATAGTCGGGCTTGCTCCACAGCGACGGCCCCCACAGCTGGCCCGGCGTGAAGCTTTTGTGGATCGTGCGCGTCGGGTTGGTGTGGCCGTTGCCCATGAAGTAGCCGGCAGTGTGCTTCTCAGTCGTCATGGCCGACAGGAAGGCGCCGTATTCCAGCGGAATGATCTCGATCTTCACACCGATCTGCTCAAGGTAGCCGGCGATCAACGGCAGCAGGTCCATCTGGTCGGGCGAGCAGGAACAGACCTGGGTCTTGAAGGTGAAGCCGTTGGGGTAGCCGGCCTCCTTCAACAACTGCTTGGCCTTGGCGGGATTGTAGGTAAACAGCTCCTTGACCGAGTCCGGCATGGTATCCAGCTTCTCGAAATAGCCGAGATAGTCCGGGTGCTGCGGATAGGCGAACAGCTCCGCGTTGCCGCCATAGTATTCCTTGACGATCTCCTGCTTGTTCACCGCCAGGTTCAGTGCGCGGCGCACCCGGATGTCGTCGAACGGCTTGGTATCAACGCGCATCGACAGGAAGGTGCCCGAATAGGCCAGCCATCTAGACCATTGCAGCTGCGGCGCGCTCTTCTTGATGCTGTCCACCGCCTGCCAGCGGATCGCTTCCAGGATGTCGAGCTTGCCGGTGCGTAGCGCGGCGTGCTGCGTCGCCTCGTCCTTCATGATGCGATAGGTTACCCGGTCGACAAACGGCAACTTGTACTTCGCGCCATTGATCGTGTCGGTATCCCAGTAGACCGGGTTCTTGGCGTAGGTCTGCTGGTTGCCCTGGACGTAGTCGGAAAGCTGGAACGGCCCGGTGCCCACCGCGTTCTTCCAGGCGCCGATGCCCGCCTTCACCAGTTCCTGCGGATAGATTGCCGAGTAGTAGCCCCAGCCGAAACGGTAATCCCAATCGGCGTGATACTCGCTCATGAAGAACGTCACGGTGTGGCGGTCGCTCGCCTCCACCTTTTCAACGTAATAGTAATAGTCCTTGAACGCCTTGGGGCTGGTGCGCTGGCGGTTGAAGGTGAACACCACGTCGTCGGCGATGAACTCGCGGCTGTCCATCACCCCCGCCTTGGCTGGCCACATGATGCCGCGCCGCAGCTTGATCTCGACCCGCAGCGGGTTCTGCTTCCATTCCCAGCTCTCGGCAAGCTCCCCGCGCAGCGCGTCTTCGGCGATCCAGCCATCCGGCTTGAAGCTGAACTTGCCGCCGCGGCGGATTGACTTGTCCAGGTCGCCGGAAAACAGCGTTTCGAAATGCAGGTTGTCGTGGTTGGTCTTCCAGGCGTAGTCGGCAGGGTCGAACGACAGTGCCGAGATGGTCGCGCTGACCGTGCCGACCTCAAGATTGCCGCCATATTGCGGTTTCTGCGCCTCGGCCGAGCCGGCTGCGAGGGCCAGGGCGCCGGCCAGGGCGCTGGCCGCCAGAAGGGTGCGGTTCATGGAAGTCTCCCCGTTGTTGGTTCAGCGGCTGCCGCGCATGCGCGGGTCGAGCAAATCCCGCAAGGCGTCGCCGAGAATATTGATGGCGTAGACGACGATGGTGATGGCCAGACCCGGCATCAACGCCAGCCAGGGTGCCAGATACATGTAGGTCCGCCCCGACCCGCTCAGCATCCCGCCCCATGTGGGTGCGGGCGGCGGCACCCCGAAGCCGAGGAAACTCAGCCCCGATTCGACCAGGATCACCGCACCCACCCGGGTGGTGAACAGCACGATCACCGGCGGCAAGATGTTCGGCAAGATATGCTGCAACAGAATGCGCGGCGTGCCGGCCCCCATCGATTGCGCCGCGTGCACGTACATGTTCTCGCGCACCGAAACCACCGCGCCGCGCACGATGCGACTGCCGCCGATGCCGAAGGTGAGGCCGAGCACGAAAATCACCTGCACCATGCCCGGGCCAAGCACCGAGACCACGACGATCAAGATGATCAACTCGGGAAAGCTCATCCACGCATCGACCAGGCGCTGCGTCGTCATGTCGACCCTGCCACCCAGATACCCGGTGACAATGCCGACCACGACCGAGATCACGGTGGCCAGCGTGGCCGCGGCAAAGGCGATGATCACCGAAAGCTGTGCGCCGTACAGCATGCGCGACAGCATGTCCCGGCCCAGGTGGTCGGTGCCCAGCCAGAAGCGCGCCGAGGGCGGCTTCAGCCGGTTGGACATGCTGATCTGGTTCATGCCGTACGGCGCCAGCAGGTCGGCAAAGGCGCCGCACAGCAGGAACAGCACGAAAATCACCAGCCCCGCCGCCCCCAGCGGCTTCTCGCGGAACAGCCGGATGAAGAAATTCGCCACCCGCCCGCGCGTGGGCGCCAGCACTTCGGCCGGCTGCTGCAGCACGGCGCTCATCAACGGTACCTCACCTTGGGGTCGAGCAATCCGTAGCTGAGATCGACGATCAGGTTGATCAGCACCACGGCCACACCGACAATCAGGAACACCCCGGTAATCACCGGATAATCGCGCCGGCTCACCGCCTCCAGCAGCATCAGCCCCATGCCGGGGATGACGAAAATCTGCTCCATGATCACGGTGCCGCCGATCAGGATCGGCGCCTGCAGCCCGATCAGCGTCACCACCGGGATCAGCGCGTTGCGCAGCGCATGGCGAACCACCATGGTGCGCTCGTTCATTCCCTTGGCCCAGGCGGTGCGGATGTAGTCCTGCCGCAGCACCTCCAGCATCATGGTGCGCGTCATGCGCATGGTGATGGCCGACAGCGAGGTGCCCAGGATAACCGCGGGGATTGCCAATTGCAGCATGTTGGCAACAGGGTCTTCGAAGAACGGCACGAACTTCACCGCCGGCGAAATGCCCCACCAGATCGATGGGAACACCATCACCATGGTGCCCATCCAGAAGCCCGGCACCGCCAACATCAAAATCGAGAACGACCGACCAAGATAGTCGCCCCAGGTGTCCTGGCGGATCGCCGACCACACGCCGATCGGCACCGCCACCACCAGCGCCACGAACAGCGCCATGAAGCCCAGCTGGAACGTGGTCGGCAGCCGCGCGCCGATCTCGGCGATCACCGATTGCTCCTGCCACAGCGACGAACCGAAATCGCCGCGCAGCACAATGCCGCCAACCCAGCGGAAATACTGGATGTAGATCGGCTGATCCAGGCCCAGAACCCGCTCCAGCTGCGCCCGGTCGGTTTTGCCGGCGCTGATATCGTTCTGTGAAATCATCAGGTCGATGATGTCGCCCGGGATCATGCGGACGGTCGCGAACACGATCACGCTGGCAAAGAACAGCGTCGGCAGAAGCGCCAGCAGCCGGCGGATCATGTAGGCCCGCATTCCTTATTATTCCTTTGGACGATCTTATCCAGGATAAGAACAGTTGCGACACGCGCCGCCAAGAGGAATTCTCGCGCACCGCCCTCCCCGGCTCTGCCATCAGCGAAGGGCGGCGTTGCCCAAGGGGGGTCTCGTCGCGCGCATCAATTCGCGCTAGGCATGGTGCCGTAGGGAACAGGAGCTGCCGCGCGTGACCGCAAGCCTTGAGCAGAGAATACCGTCGATCGAGTCCATCGAGGATGGGCTGGCAAGCCAGGGCTATATCAGCTCCCGCCAAATCGCCACCGCGCTCTTCCTGGCAGTGCGCCTGGGCAAGCCGATCCTGGTCGAGGGCCCCGCTGGCGTCGGCAAAACCGAGCTGGCCAAGGCAACCGCCGGCTTCCTCCAACTGCCGCTCATCCGCATGCAGTGCTACGAAGGGCTCGACGAGTCCAAGGCGCTGTACGAGTGGAAATACGGCAAACAGCTGCTCTACACCCAAATCCTCAAGGACAAGCTGGGCGAACAGCTGCGCGACGCCGCCAACCTCGACGAGGCACTGGCCCGGCTCGACAAGGTCGATGACATCTTTTTCTCCGAGCGCTTTCTCGAACCGCGCCCCCTGCTGCGCGCCCTGAAAGAACCGCTCGGCTGCGTCCTGCTGGTTGATGAGGTCGACAAGGCCGACGAGGAATTCGAGTCATTCCTGCTCGAAATCCTGTCCGACTACCAGGTCAGCATCCCCGAACTGGGCACCCAGGTCGCAACCGTCATCCCCATCGTGCTGCTCACCTCCAACAACACCCGCGACCTCGGCGACGCCATGAAGCGCCGCTGCCTGCATCTGCATATCGGCTACCCCGATGCGCGCCGCGAGGAGCGGATCGTCGCCACGCGCATCCCGCACGTGCAGGCCAACCTGCTGCGCCAGCTGGTGCATTTCGTGCAGAACCTGCGCACCCAGGATTTGCGCAAGCTTCCTTCGGTCAGCGAAACCATCGACTGGGCCCGCGCGCTCATCCTCATGAATGCCGGCCAACTCGACAACGACGTGGTGCACGACACGCTGAACGTGCTGCTGAAGTTCGAGGGCGACATGACCAGCGCCGGCAAGCTGGTGGGCGAAATGACCCACCAGGCCCTGCGTGAGGCCCAAGGCATGGCGGTAAAGTAGCACCGCCATGTCGGGCTCCCCGCTCTTCGCCCGGCGCGGCGAACAGAAGGCGCAAACCTCGGACATGATCCTGCGGCTGCTGCGCGTCGCCCGCGGCGCCGGCGTGCGCATCTCGGTGTCCGAATCGCTCGATGCGTTCCACTCCGCCAACGCTGTTGGCTTCACCGACCGCCAGGCGCTGAAAGATGCGCTCACCCTCACCATCGCCAAGACGGTGGAAGAAAAGCAGCTGTTCGAGCAGTGCTTCGAAACCTACTTCAAGCGCGAGAACACCGCCCTCGGGGCACCGCCGAAACCCGACGGCGAACAGCCCGCCAGCCCACCCGGCGAAGGCGGCGAGGCCCAGGGAATGGGCGGCGAAGGGGCTGCCTCCAGCCTCGGGCAGATGCTGCTGAACAACGACCTCGCCGGCCTGGCCGCGGCTATGGAGCGGGCGGCCGAGGCGGCCGGCGCCAGCAACATCACCCTGTTCACCCAAACCAACCTCTACGCTCGCCGCATCCTCGACCGCATGGGACTGCCCGAGCTCGAACGCGAAATCACCCGCCTGCGCGCCGAAGGCAACACCGAACTCGCCGACCGACTGGCCCGCGCCCGCGCCGCCCTGGGCGATCAGTCGCGCAATTACATGGAACGCCAGCTCGCCCTGTTCGCCACCGGAACCACACGCGAAATCCGCGAAGGTGCGCTGCGCCAAGTGAACCTCTCGCAACTCGACCGGCGCGACATCCAGCGCATGCGCTCGCTGATCCGCGACATGGCCAAGAAACTGGCCGAACGCTACAGCCGTAAACGCTACCGCGACCGCAAGGGCGTGCTCGACACAAGGCGCACCATCCGCCGCAACATGGCCTTCGATGCCATCCCCTTCCGCACGGTGTGGAAGCGCAAACGCATCGACAAGCCGCGCGTGATGGTGCTGTGCGACGTGTCAGGCTCGGTCGCCTCGGTCGCGCGGTTCCTGTTGATGTTCTTGTACTCGCTGAACGACGTGCTGGCCGACCTGCGCGGCTTCGCCTTCTCCAGCCACCTGATCGAGGTGAGCGACATCCTGACGCGCGAAAACAGCGACGACGCGGTCAGCAAAATCCTCGAAGCCGTCGGCTTCGGTTCGACCAACTACGGCAAGTCGCTGGAAGATTTCTGCGGGCTGGCACTGAACAAGATCACCCGCCAAACCACCGTGATCATCCTCGGCGATGCCCGCGGCAACCGCAACGAAGCCCGCGTGGAACTCATGGGCGGCATCTTCAGCCGCGCCGGGCGCGTGATCTGGCTGAACCCCGAACCGCAACCACTTTGGGGCACCGGCGATAGCGACATGTACCGCTACGCACCGTTCTGCCACCAGATAGTGACGTGCAATACCATCGCCCAGTTGGAACGGGTCGTGGAAGAATTGCTGGCGACAGCGCGGCGCTGACCGCAGGCGACGAGGCAAGAAGGCGAGGGCGCTGCCCTCGACCCGAGCCGCACCACGGGGAGCCACCAGGTCGCGACCGCGCCTTCGCGCAACGGGCCAAGCCCCTGGACCTTAAATATATGAAAATAAATGGGTTTCCAAAGGCCGCCGGCCTTTGGTGGGTCCAGGGCAGAGCCCTGGCCTTGGCTTTCTTTATCGGTCAATCATTAGCGGGGTTGG
>Ga0105046_10013396_pt1 | contig 12699 bp, 15 predicted proteins | sample MAT03_FD_78385 | JGI IMG/M metagenome (GOLD analysis project Ga0105046, IMG submission 78385) | Freshwater microbial communities from Lake Fryxell liftoff mats and glacier meltwater in Antarctica - MAT-03 (megahit assembly) | ecosystem: Environmental > Aquatic > Freshwater > Ice > Liftoff... | reverse complement strand
CGGCAGGTTCTTACGGTCCAGCTTCACGGTGGTCCCCTTCTTGGGCACCAGCAGCGGTCCGAAGTTGTCCTCGGACCAATGGTACTCGGGTTTGTTCGGGAAGATCGGCCACACACCGTAGGGGTCATAGAACCCTTCCGGATGGTCCTGCCGCGTCATGCTCACCACGTTGTTGAACTTGCCCAGCTGCTCAGCGATGACCGGTGTTGTGGGGATGATCCCATAGCTGCCCTCATAGCGCACGTCACTGGGACTGATGTCGAACTTCTCCTTTAAACGCGACTCACTGAACCGCTCTTTCAATTGGAACTCGTAGGAGAACTGCCCCTGCTCCGCCAGCGGTTGCGCCTCGCCGTTCACGAACAGCTGGCCGTGTGTCACGCGCAGGCTGTCACCGGCAACGGCCACACAACGCTTGATGTAGTTCTCGCGCTTGTCCACCGGGCGAATGAGCAAGCCACCAGCTGGCAGGGTGATCTGCCGCCCTTGCTCATCTTCGGTGCGGATGCGGTAGTTGGGATCCGCCAGTTTCTTGCGGTCGTGCTGCCGCGCGAGCTGGTAGTAGCTCTGGTTCTGGAAGTTCGCGACCACGGTGTCACCCTCGGGGAAGTTGAAGACCACCGCGTCACCTCGTTCCGGCGAGCCAAAACCGGGCAGGCGCCGGTATGGCTGGCTGAACCAGGTGGTGAACGATGGAGCGCTGGTGGTCAGCGGCATCGTGTGGTGCGTGAAGGGGAAGGTGATCGGCGTCATCGGCAGCCGCGGACCATAGCTCAACTTGCTCACGAAAAGGTAATCGCCCACCAGCAGGCTCTTCTCCATGGAAGGCGTGGGAATGGTGAAGGCCTCGAAAGTGTAGGTACGGAAGACCGTGGCGACGATCACCGCGAAGAGGATGGCATCACCCCATTGGCCGAGCATACCGCGTTTGCGATCCGCGACGGGGATCGGGCCGACGTACGCTTTGTCCGAGTAACAGAGCTGCGGGATCTTCCACCAAGGCAGCAGTACCATCAACAGGTGGTCCTTGAAGCCACGCTCCTTCAGCACGATGGAGATGTTCACGTTCATGATGATGAACATGAGCAGGTTCACGCCGGGCACGATGAACAGGAAGATCCACCACCAGGGCTTGCCGCTGATCTTGAGCCACACCAGGACATTGTACACCGGTACAAAGCCCGCCCACGCTGGCTTGCCCGCCTTCTGGAAGAGTTTCCAAAAGCTGGCGAAGAGGACAGCGAAGTATAGGAAGAGGAGGAGGTAAGGAATCATGAGATCAGTTAGCAGTTGGCAGTGATCAGTAGGCAGTTCGATCCTGCCGTCCGGCGAAGGTGCGAACTACAGCGGACGTGACCGGGGCGAGATCGTGAAAGCCTGTGAACGCTCGGATGGACGGTAGGCACCGATGTACGAGTGGCTGCCGCTCATGAGGGATCCAGCACATCATCCATGGTGAACAGGCCGCTGCGGCCCAGGAGCCATTCCGCCGCGACCACCGCACCCTGCGCGAAACCGGTGCGGTCGAACGCTTCGTGCGTGATGATGATCCGGTCGCCCGCCCCGCTCCAGGTCACTGCATGCTTACCGGGTACTTCGCCGATGCGTTCGCTCAGTATAGGGACGGGACTAGGGGCGGACACCATTGCTTGCTCCTGTTCCTGCCCCTGCTCCTTGAGTTCTCGTCCCTGCTCCTTGAGTTTCCACCCCGAATACCGCTGTGTCTTCAGGTCGATATCACGCGCCAGGGTGATCGCTGTGCCGCTGGGAGCATCTAGTTTGTGTACATGATGGATCTCGTCGATGTGCGCGTTGTATTCGGGTCGTGCGTCCATCAGTGCTGCGAGCAGGCGGTTCACACGGAAAAAGAGATTCACCCCGATGCTGAAGTTGCTGGCCCACAGCAAGCTCCCTTGCGCGTTCGCCACCATCGCGCGAACGTCGTTCAGGTGATCGTACCAGCCTGTGGTGCCCACCACGACGGGCACATCGTGCTTCAGGCACAGACCGATGTTCGCGATCGCCTGATCGGGCTTGCTGAATTCGATCGCGACATCGGCACCGGTCGGCGGGGTACCTGCGTTGGAGGCATCGACACGCAGGATGACCTCATGACCGCGCTCCGTAGCGGCCAGTTCAATGGCCTTGCCCATTTTGCCGTAGCCGTAGATCGCGATGCGCATGATGTTGTCGAAGGTAGCAGCGGTAGACTTCTACTTCAGTGCGAGTTGCACGGAAAGCCCGATGCCACCTTGCGCTGCCACCGGAAGTGATGGACCCACACCGAGGCTCAGGTCAGGGCTCACATCGAAGCGCACGAAGTGCGCGTCCACGGAGGCATCGACGATGTTGAGTATGTACACCGCGCCCAGGCATATGTAGCTCAGGTCGCGCCATTTGCGATAGGTGTTCGTTACGTTCAGGAGTTGCTCCGATCCGAACTGGCCGTTGAACTCGTCAACAGTGTTGGGGTCGTTGTCCGTAAGGGCGATGTAGGCGTCCTTGTACCGACGATATTCGCTGTTGTTCTCCTGGATGAAGTAGATGCTCACACCCAGCCCGGCCCAAACGATCGGGGCCTTCCAGTACTTGCGGTTGTAGATCTGTCCGGCACCGGGCACAATGGCCGATAGGATGGTGGCCTTTGTTGGCGAATGCCGATGGCGCCAGTCGAGTGTGTCCGCGGGAACGGGCACGGCCGCACTATCGCTCTGCGCGCTGGTAGCAAGGACCAGCATCCAGCCTGCTAGAAGCACTATGACTCGAAGGAAGTTCACTCGCCAAAGGTCGCCAGTCCAGAACGAACCGAAGCCCGCTGTGGTGTGCTTGCCTGGAGCGTTCAGCGCTCGATCAGGTCGAGGATGCGCTGCAGCTCGATGTTCCCGCTGAAGGGGATCTCGATCCGCCCACGGCCTTCGGCGTCCTGTTTTACCTGCACCTTGCTGCCGAAGTGGTGCGCCAGCCGCTTGCTCACTTCCTTGTTCGGTCGGGGAGGGGCTTTGATCGAACGCTTGCCGTGCGGCGTGCTGGTGCGGGCCAGTTCTTCCACCTGGCGCACATTCAACTGGCTCGATACGATCTGCTGGTACAGTTCCAACTGCCGCTCGGGATCGGTGATGGAGATGAGGGCGCGGGCGTGGCCCATGCCGATGGTGCGGTGGCGCAGGCCCAACTGGATCTCAGCGGGAAGGCGTAACAGCCGGAGGTAGTTCGTTACGGTCGTGCGGTCCTTGCCCACCTTCTCGCTCAACTGCTCCTGGGTCATCTTCACCTCGTCGATGAGGCGCTGGAAGCTGATGGCCACTTCGATCGCGTCCAGTTCCTCTCGCTGGATGTTCTCAACCAGCGCCATCTCAAGCATGCCCTCGTCGTTGGCGATGCGGATGTAAGCGGGCATTTCGGTGAGGCCGGCCATCTGCGCGGCGCGGAAACGGCGCTCGCCGCTGATGAGCTGGTAGCGATCGTAACCGAGCTTCCGCACGGTAACGGGCTGGATGATCCCCAATTCACTGATGCTCTGCGCCAGTTCGGACAGCGCTTCATCGCTGAAGTGCGTGCGAGGCTGGAACGGGTTCGGCTCAATGTGCGCGATGGGCAGCGCGTTCACGCCGCCAGATGCACGCGATGCGGCACCTACCTCGCGGGTGGTGATGTCGGTGCCCGGATCATCCAACAAGGCGCTCAGGCCCCGGCCAAGTCCTTTCTTTTTCATTGCTCCTCTTCCACAGGAATGGTCCGCTCGCTGTCCGGGATCCGCGTCAGGCTGTTCTTCTGCAGGATCTCACGGGCCAGGTTCAGGTAGTTCGTGGCGCCTTTGCTGCTGGCATCGTGCATGATGATGGTCTGTCCATGGCTCGGCGCTTCGCCCAGGGCTACGTTGCGATGCACCACCGTGTCGAAGACGAGTTGCTGGAAGTGCGTCTTCACTTCGTCCACCACCTGGTTGGCCAGGCGCAGTCGGCTGTCGTACATGGTGAGCAGCATGCCCTCGATCGTCAGCTCCGGGTTCAGGCGTTGCTGCACGATCTTGATCGTGTTCAGCAACTTCCCCAGTCCTTCCAAGGCGAAGTACTCACACTGTACCGGCACGATCACGCTGTCGGCGGCACACAGGCTGTTCACCGTGACAAGACCGAGCGAAGGGGAGCAATCGATGATGATGAAGTCGTACAGTTCGCGCAAAGGCTCCAGTACGTTCTTCAGTTGATGCTCGCGTTCGCGCATATCGATCATCTCGATCTCCGCACCCACCAGGTCGATGTGGCCGGGCAGCAGGTCCAGGTTCGGGTTGTCCGTACTCAGGATCACGTCCACCGCCTTGGTCCCATTGATGATGCACTCGTAGATGCTCGCCTTCACATTACGCGGATCGTGGCCCGTGCCACTGGTCGCATTGGCCTGCGGATCGGCGTCCACCAGCAGGGTGCGGCGCTCCAGCACACCGAGGCTGGCGGCCAGGTTGATCGCGGTGGTGGTTTTGCCCACGCCCCCCTTCTGGTTGACGATGGCGATGATCTTGGCCATGGTTGTTGGTTTGGGTTCTGGCTTCAGCCGTTGGGCCAACGCTTAAGAACAGGCGCAAGGATAGCGCACCCCCAGCGCACGCCTATGGCATTGAACGATGGACTTTTGAACAGTGCGGTGTAAACGGGAAGGGACGACCGATCCGCTGGCCGACGGCAAAGCGCACCCGATCAAGGAGATCCGCTGTGCGCGATCGCGCTACGGTGGATGTTGAAAGATGAAAGATCCGAGGGTGCTGGATCGAACGCCGTCGATCAGATGTCCTTCCGATCCAGGTCCTCGAAGTTCACGTCGGTGAACGGAGGGGCGTCATCGGCAGGGCGAGCCGGTGGTGGCTCGGTGGTTTGCACATACTCACCGGAGGATCTCAGGCGCTCGATCTCATCGAAGACATCCTGCAGCCCGTCGAGGAACTTCTCGAAATCCTCCTTGTACAGGAAGATCTTGTGCTTTTCATAGGTCGCCGTACCGTCCTCGTGCGTGTGCTTCTTGCTCTCGGTGATGGTGAGGTAAAGGTCCCTGCCCCGCGTGCTCTTCACATCGAAGAAGTACGTCCGTTTCCCGGCCCGTACAGCCTTGGAGTAAACATCCTCACGATCGTCGGCCATGGCAGGGTTGGTCCTTTGTTCAACGGACCGTATCCAAATATAGAAGAGATCCGCCGGGGCACAAGTGTGCTGGGATCCAGCTCCCTCCAACGGTCAAGAGGCCTCCCGTGCCTCCTCCAGCAATTGCTCCTCGTGCAACCGTGCATAGATGCCTTCGCGCGCCAGCAACGTGGCGTGCGTTCCTTCCTCCGCTACCTGCCCGTGTTCAAGTACAAGGATGTGGTCCGCATCGCGCACCGCGCTGATCCGATGGCTGATGATCACGGTGGTTCGCCCCTTCATTACCGCGCGCAGTTCGCGCAGGATCGCTTCCTCGGTGGCGGTGTCCACGGCGCTCAATGCATCATCGAACAGGAGGATGCGCGGCCGGGCGATGATGGCGCGTGCGATGCTGACCCGTTGCTTCTGCCCCCCGCTCAGGGTTATTCCGCGTTCACCGAGCAATGTGTCGTAGCCTTTCGGGAAGCCCACGATGTTCTCGTGTACTTGTGCCTGGGTGGCTGCGCGAACAACGCGCTCGTTCAGGTCCGGACCCGGCTCCATGCGGAAGGCGATGTTGTTGCGAATGGTGTCGCTGAAGAGGAAGACATCCTGTGGCACGAACCCAAGCTGGCCGCGCAACCGCTCCAACTTGATGCGTCGGATCGGCACGTCGTCGATGCGTACTTCGCCTGAGGTGGGATCGTACAACCGCCCGATGAGTTCGGCGATGGTGCTCTTGCCACTGCCGGTGTGGCCCACGATGGCCAGTGTGCCGCCTTGGGGAACATGGAACGATACGTTGCGCAGCGCCTCGATGCCGGTGTCCGGGTAGGTGAAGGAAACGTTGTGGAACGTGATGGCACCGCGGATGTCCTGGAGTTCGTCCGCTTCATCGGCGATGGCCGGCTTGGTGTCCAGGAACTCGCTGATGCGGACCATGCTCGCGGACGCCTGCTGGATCAATGAGGTGACCCAGCCTACGGAAGCGAAGGGCCAGGTGAGCAGGTTCACATAGATCACGAACTCCGCGATGGTTCCGACCGTCACCGTGGGATCACCATTGATCAGCTTCAGCCCACCGATGAGCATGGTGAGCACTGTGCTCAACCCGATCAGCAGCATGATCGCCGGCATGAAGAGCGCGTCCACCTTCGCTTGTGCAAGGCTGCGGATGCGGTACTGTGTGGCCGCCTCACCGAACCATTCGATGGCCATGGGTTCCTTCGCATAGGCTTTCAGCACGCGGATCCCGCTGAAGCTCTCCTGCGCGAGCGTGCTCAAGCGGCTCTGCTGCTGCTGCACATCCATGCTCTTGCGATTGATCACATCGCTCACGTAGTAGATCACGATGCTCATGATGGGCAGTGGTGCGAGGGTCCACAGCGTGAGCTCAGCGTTCACATGGAGCATACGCGCGATGCAAAAGGCGGAGAGCACCACGAGGTTGATCGTGTACATCACCGCCGGCCCGAGGTACATCCGCACCTTGCCCACGTCCTCGCTGATGCGGTTCATCAGGTCGCCGGTGCTGTTGCGTTTGTAGAAGGCACGGTCCAGCCGCTGGTAGTGATCGAAGACGGTGTTCTTCAGGTCGTACTCGATCAGGCGGCTCACCACGATGATCGTCTGCCGCATGAGGAACATGAAGAAGCCCTTCAGCAGGGCGAAGGCCAGGAAGAGCAACGCCAGCATACCCGCGAGCCAGACCACGGTCCCTTTCAGCGCGCTTTCGTCGTGCAGGTCTTGAAGGCTCGACCGCAGATCAAGTCCCGTCCAACCGAGCCAGGAGTCGAGCGTGCCCGGAACCGCGATGTGGCGTTCCGCGGGCACGTTCTCCAGTTGGCCAACGCCAACGCTGATCAAGTCCACCGCTTCGCGCACCACTTGCGGGGAATAGACAGCGAACCAGTTGCTCAACCCGATGAAGAGAGCGCCCAACAACAGGTGCCAGCGGTATTTGGCGAAGTACGGATTGAGCTTGAGGAGCGGTCGCATCGATCGGGAAGGGAACTTCCTACTTTTGCGCCGCCTGCCCGGAACTGCAACGCTTCGAAAGCGCTGCGAAGGTAGGCGGGGAGGATGCGCGGGAAGGATGGGACGTGTTGAACGAATGACCATGACCGGTAACGTTGAGACAGGCTCTTCCACCCCGCGGATGAACACGAGCAACAACTGACCGCACCACACATGGTCACCACTAGCACCAAGGCCGGTTCGACGGATGTCGTCCTGGGCCGCATGGAAAAGCACGATCACGAAGAGGTGCTCTTCTGCTTCGACCGCGCCACAGGTCTCAGGGCCATCATCGCCATTCATGACACAACACTGGGCCCTGCGTTGGGCGGGACACGCATGTGGCCATACGCCAGTGAGGGCGAGGCCTTGAACGATGTCCTGCGCCTGAGCCGCGGCATGACCTACAAGAGCGCGCTCGCCGGGCTCGATCTAGGCGGCGGCAAGGCCGTCATCATCGGTGATGCGCGCACGCAGAAGACCGAGGCCATGTTCCGCCGCTTCGGCCAGTTCGTGGACAGCCTCAACGGCCGCTACATCACAGCGGAGGATGTGGGGATGAGCACCACCGAAATGGTGAACATCCAAAAGGAAACGAAGCACGTCGCAGGCCTGCCCGAGGAGATGGGTGGCAGCGGCGATCCCAGCCCGGTGACCGCGTACGGCGTTTTCTGTGGGATGAAGGCGGCAGCGAAAACCGCTTATGGGATCGATAGTCTTAGCGGCCGCAAAGTGGCGATCCAAGGCGCTGGAAATGTGGGCCGCGGTCTGGTGGGTCATCTGGTGAACGATGGTGCGACGGTCTACTTGACCGACATCCACGACGACAAGCTCGCGGCGGTCAAAGCCGAGTACCCGGGCATCACGGTGGTAAAGCCCGACGACGTGTACGATCTGGACGTGGACGTTTACTCGCCCTGCGCACTCGGCGCGACGGTGAACGATGACACCTTGAAGCGATTGAAGTGCAGCGTGATCGCAGGTGCAGCCAACAACCAACTCGCTGATGAGGCGGTACAGGGCAAGGCGGTGATCGAAAAGGGCATCCTCTACGCACCGGATTTCCTGATCAACGCAGGCGGCATCATCAACTGCTCGTGGGAGCGCAGGGGATACAACCGCAAGGCCGCATTGCACCAGACCGAAGGCATCTTCGACACCGCCCTGCGCATCTTCAAGGCCAGCGCCGATCTGGGCATCCCAACTTATCTGGCCGCGAACCAGGCCGCCGAACACCGGATCACCAGCATGCGCGAAGCCGGCCTCCGTTACTGATCATGCTCAGCCGCCGTTATCTCCGTATCAAGGTTTTCCAGTCGCTTTACGCCTACTGGCAGAGCGACAACGCGAGCCCGGCGCGTATCGAGAAGGAGTTGTCCCTCAGTGTGGAGCGCACCTTCGACATGTTCCTCTCGCTGTTGCTCACGTTCGGGGAACTGCGGCACGTGGCCGAGCTGCTCCAGGAAGAACGGCTGAAGAAGCACCTACCCACTGAGAACGACCTGAAGCCCAACCAGCGCTTCATGAACAATCCGTTGCTGAAGGCCATTGCCGAAAGTGATCGGTTGCGGATGGAATGCGAGAAAAACCGCATCAGCTGGGTGGGGCAGATGGACATCTTCCTCAAGTTGTACAAGGAGATCGAGGCGAGCGAGGACTTCCAGGCCTACCTGATCGATCGCGAACCGAACTATGAAAAGGACCAGGCCTTCCTGATCCGGCTCTTCAGTGAACGCATCGCGAACAGCGAGGCGTTGCAGGAGGAGTACGAGGCGCGCAGCATTTACTGGATGGAGGACCTCGACCTGGCCGCCACCTTGGTGAAACGCAGCCTTGAACAAATGCGGGAGACCGACATCGGCGATCCTTCCCTGGGCGAGTTGTTGCGCGATCCGAAGGAGGAGACCGAGTTCGTCACCATGCTCTTCCGAAAGACCGTCGAGTTCGGCGATGAGCACGAGAAAGCGATCGCCGACAAGGCGAGCAACTGGGAGGCCGACCGCATTGCCGTGAGCGACATGATCCTGATGAAAATGGCCCTCACGGAAGTCCGTGTCTTCGACCAGATCCCGGTGAAGGTGACCTTGAACGAATACATCGAGATCGCCAAGGCCTACAGCACACCGAAGAGCAAGAACTTCATCAACGGCGTGCTCGACAAACTATTCATCGAAATGAAGTCCGATGGCCGCATCCAGAAAGTGGGCCGTGGCCTCCTGGAAAGCTGAATGATGGGAATGGTGACCAAGCACAATACGGCTCGCGTTGGTGGTCACATGCCACTGGCCGTATGCCTTTTTGCCTTGTCCTTCGCGAGCTGCCAGATCACCGACTACAGCGAGCGCGATCCCAACGAGGTGACCACGGAGTCATTGAACTTCCCGGCATCGGGCTACGAGAATGTGGATCCTGCTGATCTGCCGCGGTTCACCTTCGACAGTACCCATATGAACATGGGTCACATCATCCAAGGGGCCGTGGTCGAGAATACGTACACCTTCACCAATACGGGTGGTGCTCCATTGGTGATCACCGATGTACGCAGCACCTGCGGGTGTACCGTAGGGAAGGACTGGCCCAAACACCCCGTTGCACCCGGTGAGGGCGGGGTGATCTCCGTGACCTTCAACAGCGAGGGCCGTAGCGGCCGACAGGAGAAGACCATCACCGTGGTGGCCAACACCACACCGCCCAGCACCGTGCTAACCCTAACCGGTGAAGTAGCCGGACCAGCCACCACCGAATAAGACCACGAACCGGAACGACCGATGATAAACGCAAGCATACTTCTTCAAACCGCCGCAACGGAACAGAACCCAGCCAGTTTCTGGATCATGATGGGCCTCCTCATGGTGGTATTCTACTTCTTCATGATCCGCCCGCAACAGAAAAAAGCGAAGGACGCGCGCAAGTTCCGCGAGTCGTTGCAGAAAGGCAGCAAGGTGGTCACCATCGGCGGCATGCACGGCAAGGTGGTGGAGATCGACGAGAAGACCGTGCTCCTTGAAGTGGACAGCAACGTGAAGCTGCGCTTTGAGAAGAGCGCCATCGCCATGGATAATTCCATGCAGCTGAACGAGGCGACGGCTAAAGCCTGAGTCCATGTGCCCATTTGGTCATGCGAACATGTCCTGTGAGCGAACGCATAGATGATCCGAGTAGGGCTCACCGGCGGCATCGGTAGCGGGAAGAGCACCGTGGCCAGCGTACTGCGCGTGCTCGAGGTACCGGTGTTCGATGCGGATGGCGCCGGCAAGGAACTACTGGCCAACGATGCCGCGCTGCGCGATGCCGTGAAGAACCGCTTCGGAGATGGCATCTATGGTAGTGGAGCGCTCGACCGCAACGCGTTGGCCGCGATCGTATTCGCGGACAAGCAGGCCTTGAACGATCTGAACTCTATCGTCCATCCAGCCGTGTACCTGGCGTTCCAGCAATGGACCGTGGAGCAAAAGACACCCTACGTGGTGATGGAGGCCGCGATCCTCACGGAAACCGGCGGTCACGCGGCTTTCGATCGGATCATCGTGGTGTCGGCCACGGAGGCTCTGCGGATCCAACGGGTGATGCGTCGCGATGGAGTGGGAGAGGAGGCGGTCCGGGCGCGGCTACTGAACCAAACGAGCGAAGAGGAACGCCTGCGCATCGCGCACCACGTGATCCACAATGACGACACGCAATTGGTGATCCCCCAGGTGCTGGCGATCCATGAGGAGTTGCTCAATTACGCCGCCAGATGAAACAGGACGAGAAGAACCTCCCGCTCAGCCTGGTGTGCCTGATCTTCGGGGTGCTCAGCATCCCGCTGGCCTTCGCGGGTCATCTGGTCTCGCTGGCCGTGGTGCTGGGTGTGCTCGCCGTCTCGTTCGGGTTCTGGGGAAAGCGCAAGGCCGGGAGACACTTGCTGCGCTACACAGCGGTCAGCATCAAGCGCGCCCAACGCGGGTTCCGCTTCGGGCTCATCGGCACAGGCTGCGCCGTCGTGATGTGGGTGCTCTGGGCGAGCAACGTGCTCCTTGGCTGATCGGGCTACGCCCGCATCGCACGCGTCCAATTGGTCACGCCGAGCATCACCTGCTCTTCACCGAACGCGTCCAGCAGTTTCGTGAGCAGGGTGGCCGTCGCCTCCGCATCGTTCAAGGCGCGGTGTGCCGCAGTGAACGGGATGCCGAAATGCCTGCACAAGCTACCCAGGTTGAAGTGCTCACCATGCGGCACCAGCCGACGGGAGAGCCGTTCAGTGCATAAGGTGGCTCGCTCGAAGACCAAACCGGTCCGCGCGAACTCATGGGCCAGGGCCGTCATGTCGAAACGCACGTTGTGCGCCACAACAATGCGATCTTCGGTCAGGGTCTCCAAGGTGCGCACCACTTCCACGAATACCGGTGCATCGCGCAACATGCGATCGTTGATTCCGGTAAGCCTTCGGATGAAGGGTGGTACCGATATGCGCGGGTGTACCAAACTGTCCCACCTAAGGCGTTCCTGGGTTCCGTTCAGGGCGAGCACGGCCACCTCCATCACGCGTCCCTCCGTGGGATCACCACTGGTGGTCTCCACATCCAACACCGCGAACCGCATCCGTCCCATGGCGGCCTCATACGTGCGGGGTAGGGCAGGGGTTGCCGGGTGCCACATCGGCTTAACCGTCGGGCCTATCTTGCGTTCGATCGAAGGGGTCCACATGATCAGCGCGAACAAGGTAGACACCCACCCGCATTCCCAGGCCTTTTGCTGAACCGCATGCGTTTCATCTACGCCTTCTTCTTCCATACGCTCGCGGGCTGGCGCATCCAGGACGATCGGCCGGCCGGGTTGTCCCGCTACATCGTGGTGGTCGCACCACACACCAGCAATTGGGATTTTCTCGTGGGCCTCGCCGTGCGCAACCTGGCCCGCATGCGCGACGCGAAGTACCTTGCGAAACAGGCACTCTTCAAACCACCGTGGGGCTGGTTCTTCCGTGCGGTGGGCGGTTACCCGGTGGACCGTAGCAAGCACAACAACCTGGTGGATGCGGTAGTGGCCATGTTCCAACGCGGTGAGATCAACAAGATCGGCATCACCCCGGAGGGCACCCGCAAGTACCAGCCCAATTGGAAAACCGGCTTCCACCACATTGCCACCAAAGCCGGTGTGCCCATCATTCTGGTCACCTTCGACTATCCGAAGAAACTCGCCATCGTAAGCGCACCCTTCCCGCTTACAAACGACCCCGAGGCCGACATCGCGCGCATGAAGGATTGGTTCAGGCCGCACAAGGGAAGGAACCCGGAGGATGGAGTGCGATAGGTATGGCGTGGGACGAGACAGGCCTGCCGTCTACTTTTGACTACACCCTGCATGGCGCTCCCAACGATGCCTGGGTGGAGGTGAAGGATGTACAAGGAAGGACCGTCGAACGCATGCAGGTGAACAACGCGAAGGGCCAACTGGTATGGGACACCCACCAGATCCCCGCAGGCGTCTATACGGTTGAGTTGATCAATGACGGTAAGCGGCTGCACACGGAAAAGCTCATCGTAAAACCTTGATGCGGCAGAAAGCGCAGAGCACTGTTCTAATGGTGGCG